>ENA-UOWO01004160-UOWO01004160.1-activated-sludge-metagenome-genome-assembly--contig:-NODE-4160-length-16169-cov-4.770014_pt1 | contig 16169 bp, 17 predicted proteins | sample MGYA00238148_ERZ761564 | MGnify/ENA primary metagenome ERZ761564 (study PRJEB28885, sample SAMN05720194) | activated sludge metagenome | isolation source: Anaerobic digester | place: USA...
ATGAAGAAATCGCACTTTGTGCTGGTTCACTATTTTTTTGGAAATCAGTGGAATCGTAAAAATTTTCTACGATAAGCGGACTATTCTCATCCTGACATGAGGAGAATAGAGTCACCACGGCTAGAGCCATGAGTATCACTCTGGTTTTGAACTGCATATGAATAGAACTTTAAATAAAACTGCTATTGCAAATATAAGAATATGAACCTAAGTACCAAATATTCCGTTATATAATCTTACTGAAACTAAAAGTTAATAGATTTTAGTATTAATTTTGTTCACAAATAAAAAATAAAAATGGAAGGCACTATCACAAAGAGTCCGATTTTACTATACACAGAGCAAACTCCAAACCCAGAAACGCTAAAGTTTGTCACCAATAAAATGCTTTATAAGGGGACGGCAGATTTTAAAGACGTGGAAAGCGCTGAAAAATGGTCTCCACTTGCTACCGAGTTATTTTCATTGCCGTATGTGAAAGGTGTTTATATCTGTAACAACTTCGTCACCATCACCAAAGAGTTTAATTATGAGTGGGAAGAAATCATACTTCCAACCAAAGAATTTATAAAGTCTTATGTTGGTGAAGAAAAAACCATCATCAATGAAGGTTTTGAAGAAGCTATGAAAACGGAAGTTGCCAAAAACTATGAGGCAAATGGTTATACTGGCCAAGATGCTGAGTTGGTGATCAAAATAAAGGAATTGATTGATAAATATGTAAAACCAGCTGTAGAAATGGATGGTGGCAACATTGAGTTTAAATCATTTGACAGTGGTGTTGTAACGGTCATGTTGCAGGGATCATGTAGTGGATGTCCTTCATCTACTGTTACACTCAAGTCTGGTATAGAAGGCATGCTCAAAAGAATGGTCCCTGAAGTGACAGAAGTTGTTGCTGAAATGGGCTAACAAAGTGACATGAAAGAAATACTTTCTGCTTCACTCATACTATTTTCTGTTATTGATATTGTGGGTTCGTTGCCCATTATTTTGGATCTCAAAGACAAGGGTTTTGTCATTGAGGCCTTCAAAGCGTCGTTTGCTTCCTTTTTGATTATGCTCGCATTTCTTTTCTTAGGTGTGCAAGTACTTCATTTGTTTGGGGTAGATGTAGAATCTTTCGCTGTGGCCGGCTCTATTATTCTGTTTTTGTTGGGTATGGAAATGATACTTGGCGTGCATCTTTTTAAGGAAGACAGAAAAGCTAAAAAGGGAACGATTGTGCCCATTGCTTTTCCATTGGTTGCGGGTGCAGGAACCATGACTACCATTATATCTATAAAAGCTAAGTTTTCTGATACGACTATTATTGCAGCAATTTTGATCAATTGTATTTTGGTTTACATTGTATTGCGATCATCTGACTGGCTGAAAGACAAACTCAGTACCTCTGTCATCATGGTTTTAAGGAAAATGTTTGGAATTATTTTATTAGCGATTGCTGTGAAATTGTTTAGAGACAATTTCCATCTTTACATCAAAACATAAGTGATTTTTGCTTCGCTACTTTGAGCTTTCTTTCAACTCAAAAAGAGCTGCGATGGGATAATGGTCTGAATAGTTTTCTTTGATTACTTGAAACGTCAAAGCCTTGACAGAAGGAGAAGAAAAAATATAATCTATCCTCAAAAAGGGAATTTTACCAGAATAGGTAGTGCCAATGCCGGTACCACGTTCATAAAATGCATCTTTCAAGCCACTGGATAAATGTGCGTAAGTGTAAGAAATAGGCGTATCGTTGAGGTCACCGCATAATATGGTTGGATATGGACTGGTTTCCGCATGAGATTTTACAAGTTTTGCTTGGGAGGCTCGCTTTACGTGAAAGTTTCTATACTTTCTCAAAATACCTTTGATGCCGAGCCATATTTTTTTGTCTTTGAGGTTTCCTTTTTCTATCATTTCATCTGCATCCTTTGATATTCTATTACTTTGAAGGTGAATACTATAGAAGCGTAGAGTATCAAAATTGATGACAATGTCTGCCCATAAGCAGGAATTGGTAATCGTTCCAAAATCAATTTCTCCTTTTTTGATCAAAGGATTTTTTGTCAGGATAACACTGCCTTTATGGAGTGTGTGGAAATTCCAAGTAGGAAAATTTTTGCGCAATAAATCAAGGGCAAATGGACCAGTTTCTTGCAGACAAATGACATCTTCGTCTTTAAACCGTTTGATAAACTGTTCCATTTCTTTGGTCTTTTCCTTTCTCAAAGCAGAATTGCTGTCATATGCACTCATTGCATTACTGATGTTGAAAGAAACAACCGAAAAGTCGTTTTTTCCATTGGAAGACTTTTCTGTATTAAATGCAAAAAAACCTTTTATAAACACCCAACCACAGGCAAGGGTAATCAAAGAGATCAATGTCAGTTTGATGTCGATAAAAAGCCAAAAACCGATAAAAAGAATATTGAAAATCAGTAGGATGGGGAAAGAAAGGCCAAAGAAAGAAAAATACCAGTTGATTTCAGGGTCTATATTTGGAGATACGTAGCAGATAAAGCTTGCTATTGCCAAGAGTATATTTGATAGGATAAAAAGTTTTTTGATAAACTTCATATATCTCTTTTACTCGCTTTATTTAGAAACTCCTTTTCATCACTAGATAATTTGTTGTAGCCCTGATTTTTTATTTTATCCAGAATTCTATTGAGTTCTGTCTCATATTCTGGACTTTCATTTCTTGGCTCAGCGTTTTGCCTCATCGAAAATGCTGGAGCTTTGTATTCAACTTTCATTTTTGATCTGCTCATTGGTTTGGAAGGTTGCCTGCTATTAGAAGAACGCAAATTTTTAATGAAATGTGATAATCCAGATGTAAGATCATTTCCCGATCTAAGTTGATAAGCAATGATGGCTCCCATGAGCATTCCTCCCAAGTGGGCAAAGTGACCTCCAGAATTGACGCCTCCTTGAGTGCCGACCAAATCAAAAACCAAAAAAGCCAATACGATGTACTTAAGTTTTACGTCACCAATGAGCAGCAACCTGATGCCATAATCAGGTGCAACAACTCCAGCAACCGCAGCGAGTGCGCAAACAGCTGCAGAGGCTCCATGAGCAGTACTATCTACTCCGGGGATAGCTAATACAGCATATAAAACAAAAGTTACCGCACCAGCAAGCCCTCCCCATAGATAGATTGGTAAGATCCTTTGATCACCCAGCAAATCTCCCACTATTCTTCCAAAAAGGTGAAGTCCCACCATGTTCCATACCACGTGCCAAAACCCAACATGCATAAACATATGCGTAAAAATGGTCCATGGTTTGTACATCAATTTGCCCAATTGGCCAGGCATTGCGAGATTATCAAAGATGGGCTGAAAGTATCCCAAGTTCTGCAAAAAAGCTTTGAGCAATATCAATATTACAAATACAATGATATTGATCACGAGCAACCTGGTGACCATATTGCCGCTGTTAAAAACCTGTCTGAGATCGTTTCTGATAGAGTCAATCATATTTTGACCTAAATTTTTATTTACTAATTCAACGTAATTTTACCATATTCCAAAAGTAAATCATCACAAAGCCTGCAATGGCGCCTCCAATATGTGCAAAATGAGCGATGTTATCTTCATAGCCAGTCAAGCCTGTATACAAATCATAAACCACATAAGCACCTACCAAATATTTTGCCTTTACCTCAAAAGGTAACGGAAAAATGATCATTTTCATATTGGGAAACATAGTGGCAAAAGCTACTAATATTCCATATAAAGCCCCCGAAGCACCAACAACTGAACCATTACTGATCAATAAGTGCAAAAATGCACTTGATACTCCTGCAATGATGTACAATAATAAAAATCTTTTTGGTCCCAAAGTTTGCTCAACTGCTGGACCAATGAAAAACAACATCAACATATTGAAAAGTAAATGTCTTTCGTCACCATGCATAAACATGTGAGTAGCTATTTGGTAAGGTTCAAAACCTTGACCAATGGGCATCATCACAAAATATTTTATAAGACCGGGTATGAATGGGATTAAATCATAGCGGACTACAAAAAAGATGATCACGTTGAGAATCAACAAATTCTTTACAACATCAGTAATTCTCATCATAACTTATGTAAATTTTAATTTAAGATCTTCAAGACTGAAGTCAATGAAACACTTATGTCCCGTAGGGCTAATGTATGGTGTTTCGCAAGCAAATAATTTATCAATGATCGATTTCATATCTTCTACTGTCAAAACTGTTCCTCTTTTGACACATGATGAAACAGCATATGACCTCGATAGGTTCTCTACAATGCCTAGTTGTAGTTCTAGATTTTCAGAATATTGGCCTACAAGGTTTTCGATGAGCTTGGTAGCATTTGTTCCCCCAGGTAAACCCATAGGAAGTCCGTGTACTATAAAGCTGTTATTTCCAAAAGATTCTATTTCAAAACCCATTTTATTGAAATATGGAAGTAATTCTATAGTGATATGAGCTCGATTTGCATCAAATTCTACCATTTGTGGAAACAACTCTTTTTGAACTGGTCTTGATTGATCTTTAATTGCTGCTAAATTTTCTTCGTATACAATTCGTTCATGAGCGTTTTGCTGATCGATCAAAACAAATCCTGATTTGATTTGAGATACAATATATCTGTTGTGTATTTGGTATGGATCTTTCCTATTGGTTAAAGCTGCCTCAGTTTGGGGAAAAAGGTCTGGTTTTTCTATACTTATCTGACTTTTGAAAGTTACTACATCGTCGTTTTGAGCCCTGTCTCCATTTTGCAAACCCTCGTAAACACTTTTCCACGATTTCAAGTTTTCCTTTTCTAACAAAGAAACTTCATCATTATATTTCTGATACCCACCCTTTGTAAAGGTTTTTGGTTGGCCATGACCAGACCCAAAATTTGCATCAGTATCAAAGTCAATCGTTGGAGCGACTACAAAAACACCCAGAGCATGTTTTATGGCAACTCTGAGATAATTATAGACCAATCGCTCATCATCAAATTTTACTTCTGTTTTGGTAGGGCTTACGTTGATATCTAGTTTGGAAGGATCAATGGTGAGATTGATGTAAAATCCAGGATATTGTTCTTTTAAAAGTAAATTGTCAAAAGAGTTTTTTACAGCGTGATTGAGGTAATTGTTTTTTACAAATCGATTGTTGACAAACAAATATTGATCTCCGGGGCTTTTTTTAGCAGCTTCAGCTTTTGTTATAAATCCTTCGATCGAAATTAGCTCTGTTTGTTCATTGACTTGCAATAATTTCTCATTGTATGTTTTGCCAAAAATGGCTACAATCCTTTGCTTGAGGCCGCTTTTGGGCAGGTAATATAAGTCATTGCCATTGTGATGTAAAGTAAAAGCAATGTCACAATGAATGATTGCTACTCTATAAAATTCTTCTATAATGTGTTTGAGTTCGACCGGATCGGACTTCAAGAATTTTCTTCTTGCAGGGATATTGTAAAACAGGTTTTTGACACTAAAACTAGTTCCTTGATGAGTTTGTACTGCCTCAGTTTTCTCGACTTTCGAACCTGACACCACAATTCTACAACCAACGTCTGCATGAGGTTGCCTTGTGAGAAGCTCGACGTGAGCAATCGCAGCAATGGACGCCAAAGCTTCGCCTCTAAAACCTTTGGTATCAATTTTAAATAAATCTTCTGCGCTTTTTATTTTTGAAGTTGCGTGTCTTTCAAAGCAAAGTCTAGCATCAGTGGCTGACATACCAATGCCATCATCAATTACTTGGATTAGGGTTTTACCGGAATCCTTTAATATCAGTTTTATTTGACTACTGCCTGCGTCAATAGAATTTTCAAGTAATTCTTTCACTACCGATGCAGGACGTTGTATGACCTCCCCTGCTGCAATTTGATTTGCAATGTTATCGGGTAAAAGCTGAATAACATCAGCCATGTCTATTTTTATAGTTTTAAAATTTCTAAATTAACCTTAAAGCGTGGCAAAATATATTTTAAAAATCGAAATTACGAAGAAATTGAAAGCCTGTTGTAATTTATCGACCATAATGACAAATTGACCAACCAAATGGCGCTCATAAAATGGATTAAATTTGCTCAAGGGCAAAATAATGTATTTTCTAAAGCTGTTTATCACCGTTATTCTCCTGAAAACAATTTTACAAAGTTCAAAATTTTATCTGATCTAAGGAGGATATAAGCCAACATTGCCAAAATTGCTATAATGATCAAAAGTCTGAATGAAGACTGGCGATCTTGGTCTTTTGTTGAAATGTAACTAGAACGCCCTTTTGACCTAAATCCTGATCTAATGCGATCTTTGGTAACTTTAATATCGGTTACTCCATCTTCATCACCTTGCTTTTTATATTTTGCAAGACGCATTTCCCTTTCTTCCTTTGCCTGATCATAGAATCTAGGTTGAAAGCCAAAACCATTTGGTTTGGGTCGTTTGAAAAAGCTAAACATGCTATAATCTATTGTTGTTGAATATTAAAACTACTCTTTTCTCCAAATAATTTTATATCTCCATGCTTTTTTTGTTTAAAAATTAACCTGCAGTTGAGCTAATTAGGCTGATTATCAATGAAATATTTATAGTGACTAGTATTTTTTTTGAAAAAAATATTATCTTTGCAGCCCATTTAAAAAATGTTTTATTTAAATCATTAAATTTCAATTCATTAATGAACAATTACGAAGTAACTTTCATCGTCGATCCCGTACTGTCAGGCGATGAAATTAAAGCGACAGCTCAAGTGTATGAACAAATGTTGAAGAATGAAGGATGCAACATCGTACATATTGATGAGATGGGTTTGAAGCCATTGGCTTACCCCATCAACAAAAGATCAAGTGGTGTTTACTACTGTTATGAATATGCATCTGAAACAGGTGCCATTATTTCAAAAATGGAGTTGGCATTGAGAAGAGATGAGAGAATCATGAGATTCCTTACCATCGCACTTGATAAGCACGGAGTAAAATACAATGCTGATAAGAGAAACGGTCTTATTGGTAAAGTAAAGAAAAAGGTGAAACCGAGTAAAAAAGAAGACACTCCTTCTAGAGATTCTAGAGATAGAGATAGTTCTTCTTCAAGACCACCTAGAGAAGCTGCACCAGCTGTAAAGCCTGCACCAGCTCCAGTGGTTGTACCACCACCTGCACCTGTTGTTGAACCTGTAGCGGCAGTTACCGAGGAAGAATAATAGGGTCAATAAATTAAATAACATTTAAATTAGGAAAAAATGGCTTCTAGAGACGATATAAAATTTTTGAGCAATCCTACCATTGGTAAGACAAAAAAGAAATACTGTAGATTCAAGAAATTTGGAATCAAATACATCGATTATAAAGATGGAGATTTTCTTTTACAGTTTATCAACGAGCAGGGTAAAATCTTACCAAGGAGAATTACAGGAAACAGTTTGAAGTATCAGAAAAAGGTAGCAGTTGCTATCAAAAGAGCAAGACACCTTGCGTTACTTCCATTTGTAACTGACTTGTTGAAATAGTAGGAACAGCATTCAATTAATTTTAGAAATTTTCGATCATGGATATAATATTATTGAAAAATATAGACAAGCTTGGAGACAAGCATGATATAGTAAGTGTAAAACCAGGATATGGTAGAAACTACCTTATTCCTCAAGGAGTTGCAGTAATTGCAAACAAAGACAACGTCAAAAAATTGGAAACAATTGTTGCTCAGGAGGAAGCTAAAGAGGCAGTAAGATTGGATGAATACAAACAAATCGCTGAAAAACTTGCTGGTCATGTTTTGAAGATTGGTGTAAAATCTGGTACTTCTGGTAAAATCTTTGGTAGTGTTACCAACGTACAGGTTGCAAGAGCATTGAGAGAGCAGCAAGATTTTGATATTGAGCGCAAAAAAATCGTAGTACCTGAAGATATCAAAGAATTGGGTACTTACACAGCAACCCTCAATTTGCACAAAGAAGTTTCAACAACTATAGATTTTGAATTGATATCTGAATAAGAACAATTCAAAACTAAATAATAAAAAGGGCTCCGATTTTCATCAATCGTGAGCCCTTTTTCATTTTATTAATAAGTTATATTAATTGGAAAGGCATGTCTTTTTAGAGATTTAAAGTCATTGGCCTTTACCAAAAAATTAATCTTCCACAAACTCTTCAGCAGTGTTATCAACGGCTGATGGGTCTAGACCTGGACTATACTTAGCTTTGATTTTCTTCTCAATTTCCAAAGCAAGCTCAGGATTGTCGGCCATAAACTGCTTAGCGCCTTCACGACCTTGGGCAATTTTTGTTTCGCTGTATGCAAACCATGATCCACTTTTTTGGATGATATCGGTTTCAACACCTAGATCTACAATTTCCCCGGTTTTAGAAATACCTTCTCCAAAAGTAATGTCAAAAGTTGCCACTCTGAATGGAGGTGCAAGTTTATTTTTTACAACTTTTACCTTTACTGGGTTACCTACAACATTGCCATCCTTGTCTTTTATTGCCGTTCCAGATTTTCTGATATCCAATCTGATTGAAGCGTAGAATTTTAGAGCATTACCACCAGTTGTAGTTTCAGGATTGCCAAACATCACCCCAATTTTTTCACGAAGTTGGTTGATGAAAATACAGCAGCAGCCTGTTTTTCCAATGGTTCCTGTCAATTTTCTCAATGCTTGAGACATCAACCTTGCTTGCAAACCCATTTTAGAGTCGCCCATTTCTCCTTCGATTTCACTTCTAGGTACCAATGCGGCAACTGAGTCAATAACCAGAATGTCAATAGCACCAGATCTGATCAAATTTTCTGCAATCTCAAGGGCCATTTCACCATCATCTGGCTGTGCAATTAAAAGATTATTGGTGTCTACTCCCAAAGCTTCTGCATACGACTTATCAAAAGCATGTTCTGCATCGATAAAGGCAGCAATACCACCATTTTTCTGACAGTTGGCCATTGCGTGTATAGCCAAAGTCGTTTTACCCGAAGATTCAGGGCCATAAATTTCTATTACTCTACCTTTTGGCAAACCACCAATACCCAATGCAATGTCCAATCCCAGTGATCCTGTAGAAATAGTTTCAGCATTTACGACTTGCTTGTCGCCAAGTTTCATGACCACACCCTTACCAAAGTCTTTTTCCAACTTATCGATGGTAGTCTTTAATGATTTTAATTTTTCGTCTTTTTCTTTAGACATGAATAGTGATTTTAGAATGATATCAATGCAGCGATAATTTAAATTTATTGTCAGAGAGCTAAATATACTTTTTAAAAAACTTATGTTCTCCAGCGGAGACAAGAAAGCAAATGTAAATTCTACAGTAGATTTCTCTTCTTCAGCGGGCACAAATTTTTCAGAAGGATGAAAGGCAAAACTATTTCTGACTTTTAAAATTATCTTCCCTCTTATGTCGGGATAGCAAATATAGCTCTTTGTAAATCAGAATTAAATATTTATCAAGAATCTTATATAAATAAAAGTTGAATATTTAAAAAGAGATGTGTGTGAGGTGAGAGGAGGTGAATAGCAAATGGTAAATTGTGGCAATCTTAGGAAAGCGGTCAATTTTCAGTTTTCGGATTGTGGAAAGCTAGGCCCTATCATGCTTTATAGGTCGCACCTACGGCACGATGTGTTTTTTCTTTTTTTTGATGTACCAATTTTTTCGTTAAACTGATTATACGCCTTAAACAAATAAACGCATAAACAAATAAACAAACTTCTGGATTCTAGTTAAAGGAGGTCAAGGCATGTCATGAGATCCCAAGTTTGCTGAATGCTGACCAATGAAAATTGATTATTGTGGAAGCGTTTAACCGTTTATACGTTTAATCGTTTATGTCTTTACAAATAAACAAACTTCAGGATTGAGGTCACATGGCGTCAACGTATAATATCTCATCAGAACTGATCTCAGAAAACTGATAGCTGAATGCTGATAACCATAAGGGAATTCAATTGGATATGAAAAATCAACTGAATTTTCAATCACTTCTTTAATATGCAGGCACATTCCCTGTTTTTTGTAATTTTGCGGTCAAAAAATTTAAATATGGCACTTACAGAATCGACGATGATGGACTTGGGCACTATTGCACCTCCATTTGTTCTGCCTGATACCAAAACGGGAAATGATTTTGACAGTGATTCATTGACAAATGGAAAAGGATTTGTCGTATTGTTTTTGTGCAATCATTGTCCTTATGTGATTCATGTAAATAATGAGTTGGTAAAGATTGCCAATGAATATATGGAGAAAGGAATTCAATTTGTTGCAATTAGTGCTAATGATGCCGACAATTATCCAGAGGATCGGCCAGAGTTGATGCGATTGGTTGCCAAAGTTTTACAATACCCATTTCCATATTTGTATGATGAAAGTCAAGAGGTAGCTCGAGCATATGATGCTGCCTGTACGCCTGATATTTATCTTTTTGATGGCGAAGCAAAGTTGTATTACAGAGGAAGACTAGACAGTTCAAGACCAAATTCTGGAATACCTCTTACTGGTGAAGATTTGAGGGGAGCCCTCCAATCATTACTAAATGGAGAATCAGCACCTGAAAAGCAATACCCAAGTGCAGGATGTAACATAAAGTGGAAAAAATAGCGTTAATCATGTGTTAATTACCATTATAGAGTGTTAAAAGGCACGATCAAGCATCTCAGAAACCTTTACTTTTGACTACATGATCATTATTTAATGCTTTATTAAGAAACTAAAAAAGAGTTACAAAGTCTTATTAAGCATATTCAATCATCGATTAAAATCATAAAAATGAAAAAATATTTGACCGTTATTGCCCTGTTAGTTGCTTTTACTACGCTATCAGCACAACGTATTGCTGTTGTAGATGTAAACGCTGTATTGGCTGGAATGTCTGATTATACTGCCGCCCAAAAAGAGGTGGATAAGGTGGCTGCTGAGTGGCAACAAGAAATAGCGAAGGAATACGATAAAATCAAATCCATGTACAACAAGTATCAAGCTGAGCAAGTCTTGCTCAGTGATGATAACAAAAAGACAAGGGAAGAAGAAATTGTAAAGAAAGAGGAAGAGGTCAGAGAACTTCAGAAAAGAAGGTTTGGTCCTGAAGGAGATTTATTTAAACGTAGACAGCAGTTGGTAAGTCCGATACAAGACAAAGTTTTTGAGGCAATGCAAGGTTATGCTGTAGACAAAGGGTACGATCTTATTTTTGATAAGTCAGGAGCCGCTGGTTTACTTTTTATTGCACCAGATTTTGATAAAACAGAAGACATCAAGAAAAAAGTTGGTGCTAAATAATTTCAATTTACAAAACACATAAATAATCTATAATAATGAATAAGTTCGCTACTGTATTTATTTTGGCAATCATGGTGATATTTTCGTCAACTCTCCATGCGCAAAAATTTGGCTATGTCAACACTGATATTGTTGTTGCTGATTTGCCATTGGTAAAGGAAGCCAATACAACCATAGAAACCCTCAAAGCTCAATTGATGAAAAAAGGGCAGGATATGATCAAAGATTTGCAGACAAAATATGCAGACCTTCAAGCCAAACAAAATGAAATTTCTGCGGTGCAACTTCAAGCAGAAACAGACAAGCTTAAAAAATTGGAAGAGGAAATCACCTTGTTTGAAAAGGAAAGCCAGCAAAAAGTGTACGTGAAAAGTGAGGAATTGCTCAGGCCGATTCAAGAAATGATCAATGTTGCCATCAAAGAAGTAGCAGCAGAATCTGGATATCAATATATTTTTGACCTCAGAGCAGGCAATATTTTATATGCTGATGAAAGCACAGATGTCTCTAATGCCGTTGCAGCAAAGATTAAAAAAATGTAAATCCACGATTATCATAAATTAAAAAAGCGGGAGGTGACTACAATTGCCTCCCGTTTTTTGTTTATTATTCACAATTTTGAAAGATGCTGTAAATCATGGCCCTGTTCACAAAACAAAATCTATAGGAGTTTGAAATACAAACTAAAAAGGCAATCTTTGCGACCAATTTAAAATTTTATTAAAATGAATTTGAGAAAAGGTATTTTTTTTATTGCTTGTCTATCTGTTTGTCTATTGATTTCTTGTGGTCAAAAATCTGAATCTGCAGCTCCCGTTGTTGAGCCTACCACAGTAGAGACCCCATCTGAAGCAACCATCGATACAACTGCACAAGGAAAGGAATTTACCTCTGCCTATATTTGCCCAATGCACTGCGAAGGTAGTGGAAGTGAAACAGCAGGTGTCTGCCCAGTTTGTGGAATGGATTATGTAATGAACAGAAATCTAGAGGGAGCACCGCACGAAGACCACGAAGGTCACAATCACTAAAATCAAAAAGGAACTTGTTTAAGCAAGCAGTAAATTCCACCTATGTTACTTTATAGTACCAACAATCCAAGCCTAAAAGCAGATCTTAAGGAAGCTGTTTTAAAATCATTGGCACCAGATAAGGGTTTATATATGCCCGAGGTTATTCCAACTTTGCCAGCTGATTTTATCCAAGCATTGCCCAACTTGAGTTTTCAGGAAATTGCCTTTGAAGTAGCAAAAACGCTTTTCCAAGGATATATTCCAGAAACAGACTTGAAGAATATTATTGAGCGCTCAATCACCTTTCAAGCGCCTGTCCATATGTTTGACGACCGCAAAGGTTCTCTAGAATTATGGCATGGTCCTTCCTTGGCCTTCAAAGATTTTGGGGCCCGGTTTATGGCAGCATTGATGTCCTATTTCAATAAAGAGAATGAAAAGAAATTGTCTATTCTGGTGGCAACAAGCGGTGATACTGGTGGTGCTGTTGCCTTTGGATTTTTGGATGTACCTGGCATAGAAGTGACCATTTTATATCCAAAAGGAAAAGTGAGTTTATTGCAAGAAAAACAATTGACTACGCTGGGAAGTAATATCAAAGCTATAGAAATAGACGGCACTTTTGATGATTGCCAAGCTTTGGTTAAAGAAGCATTTCTCGACAAAGAATTGAATGCAGTATATCAATTGTCTTCTGCAAACAGCATCAATATAGCCAGACTCATTCCTCAATCTTTTTATTACTTTGAAGCATTCAAACAACTCAAATCCTTTGGTGACGAAATTGTTTTTGCGGTGCCTAGTGGAAATTTTGGAAACCTTACAGCAGGATTGATTGCCAAAAGAATGGGTTTGCCAGTTGCTAAGTTTATTGCAGCCACCAATATCAACAAGATTGTCCCTGATTATTTAGTTTCCGGATTGTACGAACCAAGAACCAGCATTTCAACCATCAGTAATGCAATGGATGTCGGGAATCCATCAAATTTCGCGCGCATGTTTGACCTATACAATGGAGACGTGGAAGCCATGAAGAAAGACATGGTAGGATATTATGTGACTGATGAGGAAACAAAAACAACACTGAGAGAGATTTATCAAAAATATCATTACGTCGCAGATCCACATGGAGCAGTTGCCTTTAAAGCACTTGAATCATACATGGAGGGACATCCGCAGGCGGTAGGTGCATTTTTTGAAACGGCTCACCCATCAAAGTTTGAAGATGTGGTCAATGATGCATTGGGAATTGAGGTCGAAATTCCTGAAAGATTGGCCGTTCTTGCTTCAAGAGAAAAACAAGCAACATCTATGCGCGCAGACTTTTCAGATTTCAAAAAGCATTTGCTTTCTATAGTTTGATGCTCTAATAGGCATTATGCTATTTTAAAGGATGTTGGCCTTGGTAATGAACATTTTTGAGCCAACCGCATTCCATTAATAAATCAGTAGATTACATGGATACAATTCTCATTGCTGGAGGTAGTGGTTTGATAGGTAGTAAACTTGTCGAACTGTTACGGAAAGATTTTCAAATCAAGATATTATCTAGGTCTCTAAAACAAGATAGCCGCAACATTACCTACCATCAATGGGATGTTGATAATCTACAGATGGACGTAAAAGCATTGGAATGTGATTACATCATCAATTTGACAGGAGCTGGTATAGCCGACAGTCGGTGGACAAGTGAACGCAAAAAAATCCTCATTGACAGCAGAGTCAACGCCAATAAAACCCTGATGCACGGCCTGATGACCAGCGGTAAGAAAGTAAAAAGCATAGTTTGTGCCTCTGCGATCGGATATTATGGTGATAGAGGTTCGGTAGAGCTTACAGAATCTTCAGACGCGGGCAAAGAATTTCTCAGCAAATGCAGTTTGGAATGGGAAGCATCCTCCATGTTGTTGGCCCCGTATGCTGAGAGATTATCCATCTTGAGAATAGGCATAGTTTTGGCCAAAGAGGGCGGAGCCTTGCCAAAAATACTGATGACCAAAAACATAGGAGTTCTTGCATATTTTGGTTCTGGAAAACAATATTACTCCTGGATACATATCCATGACATTTGCAAAATGTTTAAAGAGTGTCTATTCAATAAGCAAGCTTCAGGAATCTATAATGCTGTCACTCCACTCCCACTTACAAATAAGGATTTTACAAAAATAATCGCTAAATCATTGTACAATCCACACATTGTTGTGCCAGCCCCAGCTTTTGCACTCAGACTGGCTATGGGAGAAATGGCTAATGTTGTACTTAATAGTAATAGAGTCATACCTGTGCGGATGACAGAACTTGGATTTGAATATGAATTTGAAGATCTTTCTAAGGCAATCATTGACTTAACTCAAAAGTCATAAGAAAAGAAGACGGAGGAATAAATGCATGGTTAATAAGCTGAAGGATTGTGATTAATTTTACAACATACACTGAGGAAACAAAAAAACTTGAAAAATTAGTATTAAGATTTGAAAAACTATATTTTCACGACCACTAAAGCCAAAAGTGTAAATGAAGCAATTATTTAAGGGTTTACGAGGGCCCATATTAGTACTAAGTTTAGGCATTACCATGAGCCTTTCAGGACAAAAAATGGTAGATTTTCCGCTCAATGATTTATCTGGATTTCGACCGCAGGATGGCAATTGGTCCATCGTTGGGGAGACAGCTATGGATTTGAATAAAGATGTTCACCATTTTGGAAATGAGGGCATTACAGTAAAAGCTGGAACAGGTATCCTCATCAATCGGAACAGTGAGGCAATGAAGAGCAATTTGCTCACCATAATGGAGCACGGAGACATGGAAATAGAATTTGAATTTATGATGCCCAAAGGATCAAATTCAGGTTTTTACCTTCAAGGTCGATATGAAGTACAATTGTATGATAGCTGGGGTAGTAAACAACCCAAATACTCTGACTTGGGAGGTATTTATAGAAACTGGGAGACAGAAAAGGATAAAATCTACATGGGCAAAGCTCCACTAATCAATGCGGCAAAGGCTCCGGGATTATGGCAAAAAATGTATATTTCCTTTAAAGCACCAAGATTTGATGCAACCGGTAAAAAAGTCGCTAATGCAATCATCAAATTGGCAAAAATAAATGGCGCTATCGTTCATGAAAATGTAGAACTGCCCTTGCCTACAGGAGGTGCTATCAATAATATGGAAGTAGCTAAAGGTCCCATTTTGATTCAAGGAGACCATGGAGGAGTGGCATTCAAAAACATCAAATATAGATTGATGGAAAATGAAGCAGCCTCTGTAAGTAATGTGACATACAAGTACTATAAAGGTCCGTATAGTTATGAAAAAGACTATGTAAATAAAAAACCAGATAAAGTTGGTTCTTCACCAGAGGGTCTCACATGGGAAATGGCCGAAGTAAAAAACTTTTTTGCCTTGCACCTTACCGGAGATATTGATATCCCATCTGATGGAAATTATTATTTTTCTGCCATTCATAACTCCAATTTGTCTTTATATATCGATGGTGATACGGTCATAAAAAACAAAAGAGCTTGGGACTGGGACCCACCTACGAAAGGAAGTATAGAATTGAAAAAAGGCAAACATAAAATGGATTTATTTTATAGCAGGGCAGATGCTTGGGTGCAACCTTCTCTAGGATTATTTATAGCCTCAGACAAAATGCAAAGCACGCCATTACATACTTTTTCATCCTTGGTACATCGGGAAGCCATTTATCCAATGTATGTGGATGCGGATGATAAGCCTACCATTTTGAGAGCATTTCTGGACTTCAACCAGGATTTGAGTTTGCGTCGGTCACATACAATAGGGGTTGGAGATCCTAGTGGTATTCATTATGTGTATGACTATGATTTGGGAGCAATATCCTGCATTTGGAAAGGTAATTTTGTAGACGCAACACCCATGTGGAA
>ENA-UOWO01004161-UOWO01004161.1-activated-sludge-metagenome-genome-assembly--contig:-NODE-4161-length-16168-cov-7.073295_pt1 | contig 16168 bp, 11 predicted proteins | sample MGYA00238148_ERZ761564 | MGnify/ENA primary metagenome ERZ761564 (study PRJEB28885, sample SAMN05720194) | activated sludge metagenome | isolation source: Anaerobic digester | place: USA...
TACACAACGTAGCACACTCTTTCCCTACACGACGCTCTTCCGATCTGCTGACCCGGGTGGTCGCACCGTCCAGACCGCTGGCCGCCGCCGTGGCGCCCGTCGCGGCCGCCTCGTTCATCATGTTCCCGGCCAACTTCATCATCCTGCAAGGCGCACTCCCCTACGGCCTGGTGATCGCCCTGGCGCCCGGGGTCACCGCGGTCCTGGTGAAGCTGCTGGACCTGAAGGCGGCCGGCCGGCCGTTGGGCTGGCTGCAACCCGTGCTCATCGCGACCCTGCTGGTCGCCGGCGTCACGGCCGCCCACCCGACCGGGCTGGCCGTGCTGGCCGTCTACGTGCTGCCCAAGTGCGTCCAGGTCACCTTCCGGGCCGGGTCCCGGCAGCTCCGCGAGGGCCGGACCGTTCGCGGCGTGGTCTCGATCGCGGCCGTTCCGGTCGTCGTGATCATGGCGCTGGTGGCCATGGCGGTGGTACCGACGCTCCGGTCCATGACGGAGAACCGAATCAGCAGCGAGCAGCCCTTCGAGGCGCTTTTCCGGGGTTTCACCGGCGCGACAACGATCGGCTCATCGAGCCTGTGGGCGAATTGGTTCATGGCCGGGTTACTGGTCGCCGGCCTGATTCTGGTGATGCTCGATCCGCGTATCCGGTGGTTCGGATTCTCCTGGATATTGGCGGTGTTGTGCCTGGTCCTGTCCAGCCTGCCGAATTCGGTGTGGCGGAACCTGACCGGCTTCTGGTACGCCTCGAACGAGCGGACCGAGTCGATGGTGCCGACCCTGACGTCCGTTCTGGTCGGCATCGCGACGAGCGTGGCGGCCACCTGGGTGGCCGGGCTGTTCCAGCGGCCGGACCGGCGGACGGGCGCACCGACCGCGTCGCCCGATCGGCGGGAGGCCGTTGCCGTGCTCGCCGCCGCCACCATCCTGCTCCTCGGCTACCTGTCGTCGGGCGAGTTTCGGCTGGTCGAGCGGCGGGACGACTGGACGGCATGGGGGTTCCAGGCCGACCGGATCCTGCACGAACCGTTCGTCACCGACGACGAACTGGTGATGATCCGTTCGCTCGCCGACACGCTCCCGCCGTCGGCGGTGGTGATCGGTGACCCGGCCTCGGGGGAGACGTTCGTCCAGGGCGTCGCGGGCCTGGTGGCCTACATTCCGGCGCTGAACTCGACCGGCTGGGGACCGGATCAGCGTTACCTGATGGACCATTTCCGGGACATCCATTCCGATCCGCGGGTGTGCGAAATCGTGCGAGAATCCCGCATCGAGTACTACTACTGGGATGTCTACAACGGGGCGGGCCTGTCCCCGCCCCGGCCCGGGCTGACCGACGTCGATACCGGCACAGGATTCGAATTGGTCGCCTCCGCCGACACAGCGAAGGTGTTCCGGATCACCGCGTGCGACCCGAATCCGTCCTGAATGTGGGAGTTTGCGGATCGCGGGAAACCGATCGGGGCCGGACCGCGCGTCCGGATCGGTGTCCCCAGCGGGATCGGTAGGGTGTCGACGTGCTTCAACGAGGATTCCGGGCCCGCCCGCGCGGTGCCGCGGCGCGCGTCATCGCCGCGATCGCGCTGACGGTCTGCGTCGGCTGTTCGGCGGGTACCAGCCCGACCCCCACCAGCGCACCCAGTGCCAGCGACACGGCCTCGGCGACCGAATCCGCGCCCGTGAGCCAGGCGTCCGCGCCGTGGGAGGTCTACCCGCAGACCGCCGGCGGGGCGACGATCGGGCAGACCGTGACCGCCAGCAGCGGCGACTCCAAGGTCGAGATCACCGTTCACGACCTGCGGCGGACCGCCGCGGCCGACGCCGGCGGCACCCAGGACGTCGTCGGCATCGACGCCGAGGTCTGCCCGAACTTCGGCATCACGGTGAGCAGCGAAGGCCACTGGGTCGTGATCGCCAAGGAGAAGGGCAAGGGGAACTTCCAGCCGTCGGAGACCAACCCGGCGGGGTTCACGCCCGAATTCCCCTACCAGCCGAAACCCGTCGACGCCGGCCAGTGCAACCGCGGGTGGGTGACCTTCCAGGTTGATCCTGGCCTCGAACTCGGCAGCATCCGCTACCTCGGCACCGGCAACATCAACATTGGTTGGGTCGTTCCGCAGCAGTAGCGGGCACGGACTGCCCGCGCCCACATCCGCCACGAGGATCGGGGGCCCCGAGCTGGGCCGCGGCCGGCGACGACGCCGTAGGAGGTGGCATGGCAGGAGACACGCGGCGTCCCACCGGTGCACGGGTCGATCGATCCGCGCGCCCGGCCGGCGCGCCATCGGCCAGGTCACTGTCACGGTCTTCCGTCCCTCCGGTGCTGATCGCCATTCTCGCCGCGGCGGTCGCCATCCCGTTGCTGCTCGCGATCGCCACCGGCAGCATCGCGATTCCGCACAACGACGCCTGGTCGCATTCGAAGATCGCGGAGGGCTTCGCGGCCACCGGCTCCTTCGATCTCGTCGGCTGGAACCGGACCGCGCTGGCCGGGCAGGTCGTCGTGCTGGGCCCGCTGGGCGGATCCCTCGTCGCACAGAACCTGTTCGTCTTTGCCCTGTCGTTGGTCGCGCTCGCCGCGACCTATGCCTACGTCGACGCCCGGGTCGGCCGCGGGCCCGCGGTCCTGGCCACCGCGATCGTCGCCGCGAATCCCGAGTTCGGGCTGCTGTCGACGTCGTACATGAGCGACATGCCGGCGTTCGCCGCCCTGATGCTCTGTCTCGTCCTCACCGATCGAGCCCTGAAGTCCGCGCACGTGGGCTTCCTGGCGGCCGCCCTGGTCGTCGGAGTGTGGGGGGTGACCATCCGCGAGCAGGACCTCGTCGGTCCGGTCGTCGCGGTCGCCGTCACGGTCGTCGCCTGGCGCGGGCGCAAGCGCCTTGCCGCGATCGCGCTCGGCGTGCTCGCCGCCGGCGCCGTCGTCGCGTTCGAGCTCTGGCGGCGCTCGTTGCCGTTCGGCGACCCACCCGGCTTCAACCCGGACCTGCAGGCCGCGATCGATCCGACGGTCCAGACCGTCTTCACCCTCGCCCTCTACGTCAGCCCGGCCGTGCTCTTCGTCGCCCGACCCGGAGACTGGTCCACGCGGGTCCGGCTGGTCAGCCTCGGGGTCTTCGCCCTCGCGCTGTGGACGGCGGCGCGGTGGGACGGTGAGGTCTTCCTGGGCAACTATCTCGCGCGGAACGGGGCCTACAGCGCGGCCGCCCAGGGCGCGCGGTCGTCGGTGGTGCCGTCCTGGCTGTGGCTGGCCCTGATCGTGCTGGCCTGTGCGGCGCTGGCGCTGGCGGTGGGGGCGCTGCTCAACGTCCGTCCCCGGGTCGATCGGGTGACCCTGCTGGTCGGACTGCTGCTGATCGTCGGCACGCTCGGCCAGGCGGCGGTGGGCCAGGTGATCCACGGTCGTGGCCTGCTTCCGCTGGTCCCGATCATGTGCGTGCCCCTTCTGCTGGCCGGCCGGCGAAGCCAATGGGGATTGGCACTGCCGTCCGTCGGGGTTCTGCTGGTCACCTCGCTGGCTCTCACCGCGAACGCGATGGCGTTCGACAGCGCTCGATGGCAGGCGGCCACCGCGCTCGTCGAGTCCGGGGTCGCCGCGTCGGACATCGACGCCGGTCTCGAATGGGACGGTTACCACGCGACCGAGCCCGCCGAACGGTACTCGGCGAACCCGGACGCGCTCGGCTGGCACATCAAGATGTTCGCCGGCTCCCGCCAGTGCTACCTCGTGCGGGCGACGCCGCTCGACGACCGCGAGCCGGTGTCGACGCAGGCGTACGCGACCTACGCCGTGCTCGGCGAATCCACGCTATGGGTGTACCGGCAGCCGGACTGCGCCCGGCCAGGTGGTTGAGCCGGGTTCGGATCGTCCAAGGGGATCGTTCATCGCCAGGATTCTGCGACCAGGGACGACCACGCCGGAACGGCACGATCGTGAATAAGAAAGACTTCGCGACTTGTTGATAACGATGTAGTCTCAAAGCATGGTTTCGCGTAACGAAAGTCCGAAGCCATACACTCAATCGCCGCAGATCACGCATCGTTCCGATGACTGAGAGTTTGCGTCCGGCGGCTCGCCAAATGTGGCAAATCTCTCCGTAACGAACCGGGGACCCGGAACGATTAGGCTTCGATAACCCGCTCTGACCTGCACTGATACGTGGCTCGCCTTAGCCGTCCACATCGCCGGCGCCGCATCCTACCGGACCCTGTCAACCGGCCATCAGAATCCTCGGTTGATCGCATTGGAAAACAATATGGGTTGCGCGGCCGGATGGGTGACCGTATCGTTCAGCGTGCCTCAACGGCGCGGTTGGTAACGGGGGACGGTACACCCTTCGTCCAACGCCGTGTGGGGGGGACAGTATCCACCGCTATTGACCATGGAGGTCAACAGGCATGAAAAGGACCATCTGGCGCAGCTCGCTCGTAGCTGCGACCGTGGGCGCCCTTGCGATCAGCATGGCGCCCGGCGCGTTCGCGGATGACCCGATCGACGACGACACGAATCCCGCGCCGTCGTTGAACGTCCCCGCGAGCGTGGACACCTGGCGGATCGCGGGCAACACCCGCATCCAGACGGCGATCGAGGCCGCGGAAGTTCGGAACGACTGGGGTCGCGGACCGGTCACCGCAATCTTCGAGTGCAACCCGTCGGGCATCGGCTACGACCAGACGACGGCACCGGGCAACTACGAGATCGGCGTGCCGGTGAGCTTCCAGCTCCCCGATGGCAACGGCGGTTTCATCGAGCAGACCTGCACGCCGACGGTCGTGGACACTCTGATCAAGGACGTCATCATCGCCCGCGACGATGACTACCCTGACGCTCTCGCCGCCGGCCCGATGGCCGACGTAGTGAACGCGCCGATCCTGCTCAACCCGACGGACGAGCTCAACTCGGACGTGGAGGACTACCTCGCCGGACAGGCTCCCACGGCCGGCCTGTACGTCGTCCACCTGCTGGGTGGTACTGCTGCGCTGTCGCTGACCGTCCAGAACGAAATCGCCGCTCTCGGCCCGAACGTGGTCATCGTGCGTCACCAGGGTGCAGACCGCTACCAGACGGCCGTCGGTATTGCCAACTGGACGATCTTCAACCAGATCATCAACTGGCTGCTTGACGACGCGCCGATCGACGACATCCCGACCTTCGGCAACGTCTACCTGGCCACCGGCACCAACTACCCGGATGCCTTGGCCTCCGGCGCCGGCGCTGCCAACAACAGCGGCGTGGTCCTGCTGACCAAGGGCGACGCTTTCGACGTGAACCCCTCGGGCTACAGCTTCACCTACGACTACATCGTGGATCTGCCGACGACGATTCTGAGCTTCCTGGAGCCGATCTTCGGGCCGGAGTTCCCGCTCAACACCCCCGAGGTGTTCGCGGTCGGTGGCCCGGCAGTCACTGCTGCTGAGGGTTCGCTCGGCTCGATCCTCGCTGGCACCTACGCCGGCGTGAACCGCTACGAGACCGCGACCCTGCTGGCCGAGGGCACCTTCACCGAGCCCTTCGCCGGCAAGGATTACTTCGCCGTGGCCTCCGGCACCAACTACCCGGATGGCGTCGTCGCCGGCGGCTTCATCGCCAACCTGGACGGCCCGCTGCTGCTGAGCGATCCGACCGACCTGTACAAGGCGTTCGGTGACGACGAGGGCAACCCGTACACCGCCGACTACCTGCAGGAGAACGCGAACAACAGTGACCTGGTGTTCGTCTTCGGTGGCACCGACTCGCTGAACCAGAACGTGCAGTCGCAGATCGAGGAAGTTCTGAACTTCTGATCAGGGCAACCTCGCGGGGCTGACCGGCTCGGGTACCGCTGAGCCAAGTCCCAAGCAGTAACGGAAAGGCCCCCCGCCAGTGGCGGGGGGCCTTTCTGCATCTGGAGGATCGGCGCGAGCACGAGCCCACCCTGCGCCAGATCAACGAGTCAGACTCGACGCGTGGAGACGCCTGCGTCGTCGACCCATTGGGCAAAAGTGTCCGCGAACCGGGCACCGTCCCGGTTCCAGTTGTGCCGCTCCCGGGCGGCCCGGTAGCCGTTGCGTCCGAGCCGGCCCTGCAGCTCGCGGTCCTCGTTCCAGCAGGTCACCGCCGCGACGACGTCGTCCACGTCGCCGAAGCCGATCACGGCGCCGGCGTCCGCGTCCGTCACCATCGCCCGCGACGCCGGGTTCGGCGTGGTGATGACCGGCACCCCGTGGGCCATGTACTCCATCACCTTGGTCGGCTGCGAATGCGCGTAGTTCGGTTGGTCGGCCAGTAGGCACAGGCCCGCCAACGCGCCCGGCAGCCGGCCGAGCGCCTGGCTGTTCGGCACGAACCCGCGGTAGTCCAGGTTCGGCAGTTCCGCCGCCGCCGACCTCAGCTCGGCGTCGACGTCGGGGCGGGCGTTGCCGAGGACCTCCACCGTCACCCCGGGCAGCGCCCGGGCCAGCGCGATGACCTCCCCGGAGCCGCGGGCCCGGGTCAGCGCCCCGAGATAGACGACCCGCGGGTGCTCCTCGGCCGGCGCCGGCGGCGTCCCGGGCACCCGGACGCTGTTCGGCACCACGGGATGGGGGCGGCGGAAGCGGTCCTGATAGGCGGTCTCGGCCAGCAGCAACCGGAACGCGCGTTCGGCGGCCAGTTCCACGCCGCGCAACGCGAGGGCGACGGCCCGGCGCGCCGGCGCCGGCAGCGCGACCATCTGCAACTGACCGACCAGGTCCTCGTGCACGTCCCAGACCAGCACCGGCGGCCTTCGACGCGCCCCGCCGGCCATCGCGAGGACGGCGAGGGCCGGTAACAGCTCCGGATCGTGCACCAGCACCAGGTCGTGCCGCGGCAGCTCACGCACCGCCAGCCGGGCCGCGGCCACCACCGGCTTGATGCGCCGGTGCGGCCCGCCCGCCGAACGGGGCACGTTCAGTTGCCGCAGCCCGGCGGCCGGCGTGGTGCGCGCACCGCCGAATGCCTCGAACGGCGCGGCGTAAGTAACGGTGTGCCCGGCCGCCAGCAGGGCGGCGATCTCCCGATGCCGGATGCGGGCGTCCTCGGGTGGGTGGGTCACCGTGAGCACCAGGATGCGGGCCATCAGGTCACCTCCCGGGCGTAGATGCCCTGCAGGCGGTCGACGGCGGCCGCGGCCCCGTGGTTGGCCGTCAGCCAGCGCCGACCGTCGGCCCGCGCACTGGCCGCGTCCGGATCGGCGAGGACTGCGTCGACCTCGTTCGCCAGCGCCGCGGCGAGCCGGCGAACGACGCCGGACGGTTCGTCCCCCGGCGCCCAGGCGGCGTCCTGACCGGGCAGTTCGTGCCGGCCGCCGATGGCCAGCCCGCCCTCAACGGGGGGCAGCGCCGGTCCCTCGGCCGGGCCACCGTGCGGACCGGCCGACGACTCGTACCAGTCCGGCCGGAGCGGGGCGACGACCGGGACGCCGATCCCGATCGCCTCCAGTTCACTGGCGGCGACCATGCCGGTGGGCTGCCCGACCGCCACCGACGCCGCGGCCACCAGCCGCAGGAACCCGTCATGGGTCGACCGCGGCAGCAGGGTGACGCCGAGCTCACGCGCAGCCGGAGCGCCTGTCCCCCAGTCGATTCCGGTCAACACCAGGCCGTCCCCGTGTCGTCGGCGCAGTTCGGCGGCGATCCCGAGTTGCACCGCCAGCCCCTTGACCGGCTCCCAGCGCGAGGTGAACAGGACGGTCGACGCGCCGGACGGGCGCCGTGCGGGCAGGAGGTCGACGTCGATCGGCACCGGGAACAGCGACGCGTCGTCGCGGCGCCGGCGGGCGTGGTCGCGCAGATCGGGCGTGGAATAGAGGACACCGGCGGCGCCGTCGATGGCTCGGGCCACCAGTCCGGCGTAGCGCGGGTCGTACTGCGAGGTGCGGATGTCGGTGCCGTGCAGGTGCAGCACGTACGGCCGCCGCACCCAGGAGGTGTGGTTGACCACGGTCGCGCCGTGCACGTGCAGCAGGTCGGCGCGCAGCGCTCGCCGGCCGAGTTCGGCGGCCCAGCGACCCCCGCGCGCGGCCCGTCGGGCCCGTCCGACCGGGCCCTGCCAGCCGGGTTCGGCCACCGCGATCGGCTGATAGGTCCAGGGCAGGCCGCGCCGGCGGGCCTCGGCCAGCAACACGGTCGTGGTGAACGCGCTGTCGTTCACGTGCAGGACCCGAAGGGCCGATCCCCGGTCAGAGGCGGACGACACCGGGCCCGTCCGCGGCGCCGCGGGTGTCGAAGAACACCTTGGCCGTGTCGGCCAGCAGCGCGAGGTCGTACGCGCGATGCGCCTGCAGCAGCACCACCGCGTCCGCGCGGGCGGCGGCCGCGAGCAGGTCGTCGCTGCCGTCGATCGTCGTCCCGTCCAGCTCCAGCGCGGGCACGTACGGGTCGTGGAACGCCAACCGCGCGTGCCGGGCCTGCAGGATCTTCGCCACCTCGATCGCGGGACTGCCGCGCAGGTCGGCGATGTCGGGTTTGTAGGTGACGCCGAGCAGCAGAATTTCCGACCCGTTGAGCGCCTTGCCGCGATCGTTCAGCACCTCGGCCAGCCGCTCGACCACGTAACGCGGCATGGTGGTGTTGATCTCCTGGGCCAGCTCGACGAGCCGGAACGAATAACCCAGGTGGGTCCGAACCCGGTGGCTGAGGTAGTTGGGATCGACCGGGATGCAGTGCCCGCCGACCCCGGGTCCGGGCCGGAACGCCTGGAACCCGAACGGCTTGGTCGCCGCGCCGCGGATGACCTCCCAGATGTCGATGTCCAGGTCGTGGCAGAACCGGGCCATCTCGTTGACCAGCGCGATGTTGACGTGACGGTACGTGTTCTCCAGCAGCTTGGCCGTCTCCGCCTCCTTCAACCCGGAGAGCACGACCACCCGGTCGACGAACGCCTCGTAGAACTCGGTCGCCCGGGCCGCCGCGGCCGGGGTCAGCCCGGCGACCAGCTTCGGCGTGTTGCGCATGCCGAACTCCGGGAATCCCGGGTTCACCCGCTCGGGCGAGAAGGCCAGGTAGAAGCCGTCGTCGTGGTGCAGGCCGGAGGCGGCGAGGATCGGCAGCACCACGTCCTCGGTGGTCCCCGGGTAGGTCGTCGACTCGAGCACGACCAGGGTGCCGGCGGTCAGGTTCTCGGCCACCGTCCGGGCGGCGGCCTTCACCGCGGTCAGGTCGGGTCCGCCGTCCTCGCCGAGCGGGGTGGGTACGCAGATGGTGACCACGTCGGCCTCGGCGATCACCGCGGGGTCGCTGCTCGCCCGATAGCCGAACGCGATCATCTCCGCGACCGCCTCGTCGGTGAGGTCGTCCACGTGCGACACACCGGCATTGAGGTCGGCGACGACCGACCCGCTGACGTCGAAGCCCCGGACCCGGTAACCGGACGAGGCCGCCGCCTGGGCGAGCGGCAGGCCGACGTAGCCCTGCCCGATGACAACCACGGTCTTCGACATCGCTCTCCTAGCCGGCTCCTCGCTGACCCCGACGGGCCCAACGGGTCCGTGGCCGGACCCGGGTCAGTCTACGGGCGGTGCCCGGTCCGCCGGCCCAGGACAGGCCCGGCGCACCCGGCGGGCGCTCCGCACCTCACCGGCGCCCCCACCCGTGGGCACTACCATCGGGCCGTGCAACGCGACGAGGTCGACCAGGTGGTGCTGACCCGATTCAACGTCGAGCTGCGTCCCGGCCGGGGTCGGGGGGTCGAGCGGTCGTGGCTGGACGAGCGCCTGACGATCTTCGAGCGGGTGTGCGCGCCGTCGATGCGGGCGCAACACGGCCCGGCCCGGCCGTGGCTGATCTTCGTGGACGACCGCACGCCGGTCGCCGACCGGAACCGGATCGCGGCGGCCGGACTGCCCGGCCAGGTGCGCATTGTGCCGGTCGACGGGCCACTGCCCGACGCGCGCCTGCAACAGCTGGTCGCGCGCGAGATCCCGGTGGAGCACGACTATCTCGTGAGCACCCGGCTGGACAACGACGACGCGCTGGCGGCCGATCACCTGGAGGTGGTGCGCGTCGCCGCGGTCCCGGTCGAGGCCGAGTTCCTCAATCCGTGGCGCGGCTTCCAGGTCGCCGGCGATCGCGTCTACGCGACCCGGGACCCGTCCAGCCCGTTCCTGTCCCTGGTCGAACGGCGTCGCGACGACTGGCCGCCGGCGACCGCGTTCTGCGCCGAGCACCGCCGGTCGGCCGAGACATTCCCGGTGCGCCAGCTCCGGGGGCCGGCCATGTGGGTCCAGTCCGTGCACGGCGCGAATCTGCTGAACTCGATCACCGGGATTCGTGTCGACGCGGACCGGTTGCGTGACCGGTTCGATCACCTCGCGCCGGCGCACCCCGACGTCCATGACGTGTCGTTCCGGCTGGACCAGGTGCGCTCCGCCGCGCGGGCGGCCGTCACCCGCGGTCGGCGCGCGGTGCTCACCGCGTGGTCCCGCGGTCGGGGGGCCCGGCCGCACGCAGCGACCCGGCCGGTCACCTCCGGCAGCCGGTGAGGATGCCCCTCGACCGGAAGCCGCCGCGCGGATTCGCCTCTTCGGCCGGCCTGGCCGCGCTGGGCATCGTGCTGGCCGGAGCGACCCGGCTGGGTTACAGCGTGCTGGTCGGCCGGTCCGGCGGCCCCGAACTGCTCGGCCCGACCAACGCGGGCATCGCGCTGGCCACGGTCGCGACCATGCTGGGCCCGCTGGCCCTGGGGTCCGCCGCGTCGAAGTTCCTGGCGCGGGCGTTGGCCCGCGGCGGGCCGACCCGGCAGGTGGTCGACGTCTGGCAGTTCCTGTTGCGCCGGGTGCTGGGACTTACCGCGCTGCTGGCGGTGCTCGGCGGCGCCGCCGGAGTCGTGCTGCTGGATCTGAGCCCGGTGGCCGCCGCATCCGTCGGCGTGCTGATCCTGGCGCTGGCGCTGGCCGCGGTCACCCGCGGCGCCGCGTTCGGCACGGGCCGGATCGGCGTCACCGTCTACGGGGAGATCACGAACGCCGTCATCTCGCTCGTGTTGCTGACGTTCGCCCTGCTCGGGGGGTTGGTGACGGCCGACCAACCGACGCTGGTGCTCGTGCCGCTCGCGCTGGGCTCCTTCGGCTACGCAATCATCACCTGGCCGCGGCTGCGCCGGGCGGCGTCGTCGGCCGGGCCGACGGAATCGGAACCGGACGTCGAGGCCGATCCCCGGCGCGACGTGGACGCCTTCGTCGGCTGGGGCGTGCTGGGGAACGTGGCGAGCGCCGGGCTGCTGCACCTGTCCCTGATCACCGCGGCGGCCTGGTCGGATGCCTCGGCGGGGTCGACGCAGCAGGTCGGCCTGTATGCGGCGGCGGTCGCGCTCGGCACGCCGGTGGCCGCGCTGGCCCAGCCGCTGGCGCAGGTGTTGTTCCCGCGGTTGGCGGCGGCCGACGCCCGCAACGACGCCGGGGCGGTCCGGAAGCAGACGGACCTGGCCACCCGCGTCCTGATCCTGATCATGGTGCCGGCCATCGGCGCAGTCGTCGCGCTGGCGCAGCCACTGCTCGTGCTGGTGTACGGGCCGGATTTCGCCGACGGCGCCCAGATGCTGCGCATCGTGGCGATCACCGTGCTGTTCTCCACGATCACCGTGCCGGCGGTGGCCAGCCTGACCAGCGGCCGACCCTCCGGCATCCGCACGACGGCGATCCTGGCCGGCGGCGGCCTGGTCGTCGGGACGATCGTGGCCGCCGTCGCAGTGCCCACCCTCGGGGTGGTCGGTGCGGCGATGGCCTACGCCGTCGGCTCCACCACGCTTAACTCGAGCCTGTGGTGCCAGATCTGGCGGCAGCAACACCAGCACTGGGTGGACCTGACGGCCCGGCTGCTCGGCGCGGCGGCGGTGATGTTGGTCGTGACGGTTCTCGGTCCGTTGTCGGCGGGTGGGCTCCCGGTCGATCTGGCCGTGGCGGCCGGGTTCGTCGGCGCGTGGCTGGCGGTCTCGCTGACCGATCTGCGGCGCGTGCTCAGCGCGCTCCGTCCGCGGTGACCCCGCCCGTCGCACCGGGCACGACGGCATCCACCTCGGCGACGATCCGGGCGGCGCAGGAGTCCAGGGAGACGTTGTCCTGCACCCAGGCCGCCCGCCGGCGGCGGTCGTCGTCGGTGATCTCGGCCCGCAGCATGGTCACCATCGCGCGCGCGACCGCGTCGACCTCGTACTGCACCACGTCACCCAGCTCGGCCTCGCGCACCATGTCGGCACCCGGGCCCTCCGCCCCGATGTACAGCACCGGCGTCCCGCAGCCGGCGCCGGCGAACATCTTGGTGGCGACGGTGAACGAATAGGTGCCCGGCCGGACGGTGGCGATCGCGGCCCGCGCGCCGCGCAGCCACCGGGCGGTCGTCTCCGGGTCCAGACGGGGGAAGAACACGACGGCCCCCGCCGGCAGTCTCGACCCCTCGCGCTCCATCGCCGGCCGTTCCGAACCCTGCCCGATGACGACCAGCCGCGCGTCCGGCCACTCGGCCAGGACCTTGGGCATGGCGTGCACGATGATGCTCGCGCCGTGCACCTCGGAGGCGGTTCCGGCGTAGACCAGATAGCGATCGGCCATCGGCGACGGGGCACCCTCGAGGCGGAAGTAGGTCGTGTCGGTGCCGTTCCCGACCACCGCGATCCGGTCGGCGGCCACACCCATCGACCGCAACCGGCTGATGTAGGTCTCGTTCACGGTGACGACGGTGGCCGCGCCGTGCAGCGCCCAGGTCTCCAGCAGCCGCACCAGCCACCGGATAATGGCGGGCGAACCCACCTCCTCCACCGCCTCCGACAGCAGGTCCGCGGCGTAGTAGAGGTACGGCACCCGGCGCAGCGCGCAAGCCAGCCGGACCACGACCCCAGTGGTCGGCGGCGGCTCACACACCACCACGTCGGGACGCGGGCCGAGCAGCAGCCGGCCGAGCAGCGGGACGTCGTAGCTCAGGTACTGCAGATAGCCGCGGACGTACCCCACCTTGTCCCGCAGAACCGGCCAGCGCCGGACGTCGACCGACTCGGGGACGTCGGCGGGCCGATTCTCCGGCACCGTGGTGGTCAGCACCCGAACGGCGTAGCCGCGGGCGTCGAGCGCCTTGGCCAGCGCGGCCAGCCGGAACGAAGCCGCGGCCGGTTCCGGGGAGAACAGCCGGCTGGCGATCACCGCCCGGGGGCGCCGGGCGGCCTTCGTGCTGCGACTCATCAACGCCATTCATCACTCCGTCGGCCGGTCCGACAGCGTAGCCTGCCCGGACCGCGGTTCAGCCGGGCCCGGGTCCCGGTCGGCCTCCTCAGGCGCAGCGCGCCTCTTTCAGACTGGCCTCAAGGGGGTCGCCGGTCGGCGACAGACCGGTCTGGCCGAGTTGGACGACGACGGCGCCGCCGGCCGGCTCGGTCACCGGCGCGGAGGTGGTCTCGAGCATCTCCAGGACGTCCACGCCGCCCTTGTTGTACACGTTGATCGCGACATAGACGCCGTTGGGGCACGGCCCGTCGGTCGCTACTTCCAACGCCCAGCACGAATCGACGGAGGTGTCGTCGCATTCGAAGGTGGAGTTGTCGTTGAACGTCGCCGTCACCTGAACCGCGGGAGGTGGGGGCGTGCTGGACGTCGTGGGCGTTTCGGTCACCGTGACGACGGCGGCCGTCGTGTTGCGAATGATCGTGGTCGAGGTGACCGTCACCACCGTCGTCGCCGACGGCACTGCGATGGACGGCGTGCCGCCGGTCGAGCAGCCGACGACCACCCCCAGCGTTGCCAGGAACAGCACGAACGCGCCGACGCGGCGGTCTGGCCGGCTCGGTTTCAGCGATGGCAAGGCTGAACCTCCTCCCCGCGACCGACGGCTCGGTGCCGCACACCCCACCCGGCGGGACCGGCCGGAGCAGACGCTGCCCAGCCATTGTTGACGACCTGTTCCCGAGCGGCGCGACGGACCCCAACCAATGTCCGAATCGTATTCACCGATGCCGAACTTGTCGGCCGGGTGCCGCCCGCTCCGGGCACCGAGCATTGCCGATCTGGCGGCGAGATGGTCTGGCGCGAGCCGGATCTCACAGGCCGTTAGCGGCCATGCCGGGCTTGTCGTTGCCGGTGGCCTTGGTCGTGGCCGGCCGGGGGTGCGAGCCGCCGACGGCGGGGCGGCGAGCTCCGCGAGTGGCCAGCACCAGACCGACGACCAACGCGAGCAGACCGGCCACCAGCCAGAACAGGCCCGCCAGACCGAGCCCGAAGACCATCGGGTCCGATTGGGCAAGGCCGACGGTCGAGGCCGCCGGGCCGTTCGCCAGTTGCTCGTGTGTTTCCCGGGCGACGGCCGGTGCCGCGACCATGACGGCGAGCGGACCCATCACGGCAACGACCGCCACCGCGCGCACCAAGACCGGTCCCATACGTCCACTGGACCGGAACACCACATGGTCCCGCGCACCCTCGTGCCGTGGCGCTGTCCGATTGTCCCCCCGCATCGCGAACTCCCCCTTTGAAGCGCGATCAAGGGCAACCCTGACCGTCCGTAGCGAATCGACTGCACTTAACACACCCCGGATGCCCCAACCAATCCATTCGGAGTATGAACAACCTAACACTCAGTGAGAGGCTCGCACAGGTCAGATGGCCACCGGATCCGAATTTTCCGCCTTTCGAGCGATTCACCGGTCCATCGACCGCGCCTCATTCGTTGATCGGCACTACATTCCGTGACGACGCATGCGTCTGCGGTAGGACCCGGACGACGGCATTGGGGAGCGGCCCGCGTCACATGCCTGTTACGACGGTGCGCGAGGATTCACGCCATGACGCAGACCTCCGACCAGATCGGCCAGCAGGACCCGGCCGTGCCCGCCGGACCGTCCGGTGCCAATGGCACGAACGGGGCCGACCGGGATGCCGCGCTGCGGGCCGACGTGCGCCGGGTGGGTGCGCTGCTCGGCCAGACCCTGGTTCGCCAGCAGGGCCAGGCGCTGCTGGACCTGGTCGAGGACGTCCGCGGGCTGACCAAGCAGGCCCAGGAGTCGGCCGACCCGGCCGCCCGCGACACCGCGACCACGCAGGTGCGGGGCAAGCTGGCCGCGTTGCCGATCGGCGTGGCCACCGAACTGGTGCGGGCCTTCGCCACCTATTTCCAGCTGGCCAACGGCGCCGAGCAGGTGGACCGGGTGCGCGAGCTGCGCGCCCGGCAGGTCGGCGAGGGCGCGCTGGCCGCCGTGGTGGACGAGATCGTCCAGACGCTGGGCACCGATGCGCTGCGGACCGCCGTCGACGCCCTCGAGGTGCAGCCGGTCTTCACCGCGCACCCCACCGAGGCCAGCCGCCGGTCGGTGCTGCTCAAGCTGCAGGCGCTCGCCGACATCCTGGTCGTCCAGACGCCCCCCGGATCCGCGGCCCGGGCCCGGCAGGACCGCAAACTGGCCGAGATCATCGACCTGCTGTGGCAGACCGACGAGATCCGGCAGTTCCGGCCGACCCCGGTGGACGAGGCGCGCAACGCGCTGTTCTACCTGGACTCCATCGTCGGCGAGACCATTCCGGCGCTCACCGACGACCTGGCGACGGCCATGGCCGAGCACGGGGTCGAGCTCTCGCCGGAGGCCACTCCCCTGCTGCTGGGCAGCTGGATCGGCGGTGACCGGGACGGCAACCCGAACGTGACCGCGGCGGTCACCCGCGAGGTGCTGGCGCTGCAGAGCCACTCCGCGATCGGTATCGCGATCGGCAAGATCGACGAGCTGCTGCTGGCGCTGTCCAGCTCGACCGTGGTCGCCGGCGCGACCGACGAACTGCTGGCCTCGATCCAGGTGGACCTGGCGCACCTGCCGCTGCTGGACCCCCGGGTCAAGGAGCTGAACAAGGACGAGCCGATCCGGCTGAAGTTGACCTGCGTCAAGGCCAAGCTGATCAACACCCGGGCCCGGGTCGCGGACGACCGGCCGCACGAGCCGGGCCGGGACTACTGCCGGCGGGACGAGCTGCTGGCGGACCTCGCGGTGGTGCGACGGTCGCTGCTGGCCAACGGCGGGGCGCTGGCCGCGGACGGCATGCTGGCCACGGTTCAGCGGACGCTGGCGGTGAGCGGGTTGACCGTCGCCTACATGGACATCCGGGAGCATTCCGAGGCGCACCACGCGGTGCTCGCGCAGCTGTTCGACCGGCTCGGCGAGCTGTACGTGCCGTACGAAACGCTGAGCCGGCCGGAGCGGATGC
>ENA-UOWO01004162-UOWO01004162.1-activated-sludge-metagenome-genome-assembly--contig:-NODE-4162-length-16164-cov-7.294742_pt1 | contig 16164 bp, 14 predicted proteins | sample MGYA00238148_ERZ761564 | MGnify/ENA primary metagenome ERZ761564 (study PRJEB28885, sample SAMN05720194) | activated sludge metagenome | isolation source: Anaerobic digester | place: USA...
AAGTCCGCGCCTACATCTCGGTGGGAAGCGCGGCCAAGTCCGCGCCTACATCTCGGTGGGAAGCGCGGCCAAGTCCGCGCCTACAAATTCGCGAGATGCGCGGCCAAGTCCGCGCCTACAGATTGGCTAGCGAACCTTGTCGGCGATCGAGGGGATGATGTACACCGCGCCGACGTAGCACAACGCGCCATAAACCACGCGCTGCGCAATGGCCGCCACCGTAATCAACGATGCGGCGACGTTGCCTTGCTTTACCGCCGCCTCGTAGGTTTCACCCACCTTGATTTCGGGCGAAACAATCTTGGCGATCACGTAACCAAAGAAGCACGTACCCAACGTGATGACGCTTGACAGCAGCGTGGCTTTCAGCTCGTCACGAATACTCACCATGTAGAAGGCAAGCACCGCAAACAATGCGTACACCCACCATGTGCGCATCTTGAACAACGACACCACCGGCGCAAAGAACGGCGATACCCAATTCTTGAAGAACGAAACACCACCCGCCCAAACACGCTCAAGCGTTTGCGCGACGCCCGACGGAGCCGGCGGCTGCGGTGGTGGTGCGGGCGGTGCTGGGGGCGCTGGTGGAACGGGCGGGGCTGGCACAGCAGGAGCGTCTGACATGGTGTTTCCTTTGTAGATCCGGGGACGAATGGACCGCGCTTTGGTTCGCGGCAAAAAAAGTGTGCGGCTACTCTTCGGGCAGCGGCGCGCCTACGTTGCTGAATGCGACGTTAAGCGTGAGCGTGCGCATCGGCACGCCGTTAACCGTGGCCGTGACGGAAAACGTGGTGTACCAATCTTGCGCAGCCCATGCGGGATCGGCGGTAAACCGGAAGCTCGCGCGGTGCCCGCTGGTGGTGACATGAAACGAGGGAATGCCCCACACGTTGATGTCGATGGGCCCCGCCGCGCCGTCGTAGGTAACGGTTGCGGGGTTGGGCAGCGTGGTGACGACGGGCTCGCTAATACTCCAAACGATCTCCGCGTCGACCGGCGCATTGCGGATGTAGGCACCGACGAGTGCGCGGCCTTGATCCAACGACCACTCGTTTTCAACAAGGAAGCAATTGGCCGGCGTTGTCGTGGCCGCATCGCCCGACGTGTACGACGAGCGCACAAATGTTAGGACGGTGTCATCGGTCGACGTGGGATACATCGCCCAATACAAACCGACATCCGTATCACCCGCGACCGTTGGGGCGGCCGCAGCCGCCGCGGGCTCAATCTTTTGCAGCGTGACGCCGATATTGACGTCCGGCGTGCTGGGCATTGCGGCGATGGGCTTGAATGGGTAGCGCATCGCCCTACCCTACGTTGACCGTGAGTTGCATCGGGTAGCTGCCGGGGATTTCGATGTAGAGCTTGTGTTGCCCCGCGGTTGCCGTAAACGTGACCTTGCCTTGTGCGTCGGTGCGTTTTGGCGTGCCACCGTCGAGCGATACGTTTGCACCGACCACCGTTTTACCGGCGGCGTCGTACACCGTGAACGTGGCTTGGCCATTGCTCACCGCGAGCTCAACACCCGCCAACTGCGTGATGTCGCCGGCGACCGTGCGCGACACCACATCGAACACTTGCCCCGGCAACGGAATCAGCAGATCACACGCGATGTCGGTGCGTTCGCCGACGCGCTGCGCGCCGATCACGGTAAGCCACCGCAGACCGGCGGCCGGGAACTTAGGTGAGGCATGCGCGAACACATCACCCGCCACCAGCGGCGGCGACAATACCGGCGCGTCTAGCTTGACCTCATAGACTTGACCCGAGCCACGACGCAGCAAGCGCTTTGCAATCGCGGTGGCGTTGGCGCTTGTGCGCACCCAGCCCGCAAGCATCGATACCGGACGCGTGGCAGTGGAGAGCGACGGTCGCACCGCGAGTGTGAGCGCTTGGCGATGTTTGGCGGCATAGGCCTGGTCGTCGTACGCAATGGCAAGCGAAGAAAACGAAGACTTATCCACAGCCACACAAGCCGTGACATTGGCATCTGGCACGCGCAATTCTGCGTCGGCCGGCGGCGCGGTCAAGACTTGCGCGGCGGGGTGCAACCAGAAACTACCACTGGACCAACCGCCGCCGATCGAGCGCATGATTTCGTTGAGCGTGGCGCGCAAGGTGCCATAGTCGCCGACGTTAGACACGCAGCCGGCGATGGTGAGCCCTTCGGCGGCGCACTCGGCACGTAGGCGCGTGAGCCCTTGCCGCATGTTGGCGCTCATCACGTAGCCGCTTAGCAGAATGATTTGCTCGATGATGTCAGCGGGGTTTTCGATGAGTGCGCCGGTGCGTGGCGACACCATGCCGGTGCCGGTGGCGGTGATGACCGCGCCCGTGGGCAACGGCGCGGCCAGCTCAATAACGACGAGCGTGTGGCCCGTGCTGTCGGTAAACGGCCCGGCGTTGTAGCCTTGCGTTTCTTGACCGTCAATCTGCACACCCGTAACGGTGCCCGTGAGGTCAGACCACGCAAAGCGCGTGTCGGACAACTGCACGACGGCTTGCGGGCTGTAGCGTAGATCGCCAAACACCCACGGTAACGCGACCGCCTCGCGGAATGCATCAAGCACCGCGCTCGATCGCAGCGGTAAAACGTCGGATAGCAACAAAACTAAACCTCTATGCCCAATTCGATGACGGGGCCCACGCTGTAGCGCACGCATTGCGCCGTGAGCGTGGTTTCGCCGTTGTCGATGATGCTGACCGTAGCCCCGAGCGGGTACGCGAGCGCCGCAGCGGCCAGCCCGCCAGAGTTGTCTAGCTCGACCGTGGCGCTGATACTTTCGCCCTGCTCGTAGCCGGGAATCTGCGGCACGCACGCGCGCTCGTACCAATCGGACACGCCGCGTAGCAGCGGCATGGTGGTGGCGTCGACCACGTTGGGGCGCGCGAAATCCGTGCGCTGCCCGCGATGCTCAACCCGTACGATGCGCGTCATACGTGCCCCCTTGTAGGCGACGACTTGGCGTCGCTCCCCGCGAAATTCGTAGGCGACGACTTGGCGTCGCTCCCCGCGAAACTTGTAGGCGACGACTTGGCGTCGCTCCCCGGCAACGAAGCGCGGCCAAGTCCGCGCCTACAGGGCCCAGTTGTAGGCGACGACTTGGCGTCGCTCCCCGGCAACGAAGCGCGGCCAAGTCCGCGCCTACAGATACCGACGCGCCTACAATCTGCGCGCACCATCTATCGCAACACGGCCGCGAGCGGCAGTGTGGCTTGGAAGCGGCGCTCAACGCCTTCGCTCGCCTGGTAGTCGGTGATGTCGTTGAATTCCACCGCGTCGCTGTCGATACGCGCGACGACCGATTCGCCGGGGCGCGAGGCGTTGTAGAAAAAGACAATGGGCTCGTCGCCGTTGGCTTTGACCGAGTCGAGCATGGCGACCATGCTGGTGTAATCGACCTCAGAGATCGCGGCTTCGGTCCATTCGAGCGAACCGCCACGCCCGGAGCCCAGCAGGTTTGCCGACACGTTGCGGCCGCCGCTGCGGTCCATGAGGTATTCGCGACGGCCGGTGTAATTGGCCGATAGCGACGGCGTGAACGCCTGACCGACCCACACCCACCCGATGCTGCCCGCCGTGGCGCTGGCGAGCGCGATACGCACCCAGCGCGCCGAGATGGCGTCCGCCAACAGGTGCGCAAGCGTGCCTGGGTGGTACGCAATGGCCGTAGCCGCGAGCACGTCGGCCGCACCTTGCGAGGTGCCGGCGGAAACAGTGATGGTCGCGCCGAGCGGCAACGTGTGCAGGCCGATCGCGATAGTGTCGATCAGCTTTGCGCTACCCATATCAACATCAAGCGTGGCGCTTGACGTAGACCAGCGCCACGCGTTGGGCAGCGGAGCCTTGACGTTCGCGCTTGCGTTGGGTTGCCGCACGCCGAAGCTGTACAGATCCGCCGCAGTGAAGCTGGGGGCCGCGCCAGTGGTGAACGTGGCCGATACGCCGTCGGAGAGCGCCGCCGGCGTGAGCGCGATGTCAAGCGCGCCGGACCATGCGCCGCCGTCTTTGCGCCAGCGCCAGTGCCCACCCTCCGCCGCGAATGTGAACGCGTCGCCTTTGATGAAAGCAATGCCGCCGGCGGTGAGCGTGAAGTTCAGCCCGCCGTCGGAGTAAACGCCGGAACCGCCGGTGGCAGTGAACGGCGCAAACGCACCGTCAACCGAGCCATTGACGTGCCAGAGTTGATCGGCGCTGCCGTTTTGGCCGCCGACTAATTCGAGTGGCGCGGCGCTTACAATCGGCAACTGAATGACGTCACCAACTTGATACGTCTCAGGCCACGCAGCCGCGCCAATTTTTAACGTGATGCGATCGCCGACCTTCAAGTGCTGCGGGCACTTGATGTTGAGTTGAAACGCAAACTCATGCGAAGCCGTGATCGAAGAACCTACCTTGCGACTAGAAAAATAAGGGATATTGTTGAACGCGGGCATGTACGCGCCGCGGCTACTGCCTTCAATCACCCAATACTTATTTTCGTTAATTTCGTCTTGCCAGCAACCGTCGTCGCTTACGATGCTGGCGTCAGACTTTCCCGGCGGAAGTGGCGAGATTCCAGCGCTCGCGAGCACGGCGTCGCAGGTTGCGCGGAAGCGGTCTACGGATACGTCGAAGAACGAAGCCGATTCAAACGTCGACAGCGCCGTGGTGGACACAGCAAGACCCACGTACGTGGCAGTGCTATTACGATGCGGCACGCCCTGACTCTCAATCGTGCCCGGCGTAGTCAGGCTAATGCCGTATGCCGTACCCGCGACCAGCCCCGTCAATCCCGTAACCAGATCAGGAATCGCGAGATTCGCCACAGGGATCGTTGCGCCCGACGAATACGCCGCAGAGCACAACGCATTAACAAGACTCGGACGTGACACTAGGCCCGCCGTTTGCGCCGTCGCTTTGTAGACCTTGCCAGAGGTGACATAACACCAATCACCGGCGGCGATAGCCTCACCCGCCGTATACGTGCCCAATGGGTCCAACAACGGCGTTTTGAAATGCGACTTGAGGTCAACAAACGCATCGTCCCACAGCGTCAACGCCGGTGCGCTGGCGGCAACCTTGACAGCGGTGCGCTCAAGCATTTCGCAAATGAGTTGCGCGTCAGCGAGGCGTTTCAACTCACTCTCGAACATGTCGCCCGATTGCGCGTAGCCCGTGGTGTCAGTCACCAACATATCTTTCGAGTAGCGTTGCGCGAGATCGCGCCGCCACGCCCACAGGTCGGTCATCTTTGTGGCGATGGCCACGGGGTAGCTCATAGTGGTGGTTCCTACAGTTGGGTTATTCGGCCCCATCAAGCAGCCGCTCAATGTGAAATCGTCGACGGGCATGTCGTCGCACGCGCAAGCGGCGCTCGGACGCGCGGTGTAAACAAGCGTTACGGTTTGGTCGACGGCATCCGGGCCCAAGGCCATGCCGGCGACGCAGATAGGCGGCTCCACCTCCGCGCCACCGCGCGGCATGTAGTCGATACCGCCAACGGTGAACGCGCCGCGCGGCACGCCGTAGCCGTCGGGGTAGACGCTCGGAATCTTCAACGACCATTCGCCGCCGATCGCGGCGATGGTGTCGCCGGTTTTCCAGTTGCCTTGGTCGCCCGTTACCGAGCCTTTGACCTTCCAGAGTTCCGCGCCGAGGTGCGCATTCGGGCTGTCGCGCGAGGTGGTGGCCCAGCAGGTTAGCTCCACGATTTCGGTAGGTGCGGCGGCGTCAACCGTGACGCTTTCTAGGGCGATGTTTTGTGCGGTTTTGCTGCCGTTGCCGATCGGACGTTGGGCGTAGGCGTCGGTGTCGAGCGTTAGCTCACCGGCGGCCTGCCCGTCGGCGGCGCGGTCGTTGGCGATCACGCCGTCGATGCGCACGAGCGCCGACAACGTATTGAGCGCGAGCAACAGGTCGTAATTGGTTTTGATGCTCGGAAACGTTTCGGTGGTTGCGCCCTGCTCCACCGTGACGGTGTAGGTGCCCGTCACCTCCGATACGCGCTCGCCCGTAGCGATGTAGCGTTGAATCGCGGGCTCGAAAACGTATTCCCACTTTTCGCCGGTCCATTGCTTCGCCTGGCGATAAATTTGGTGCGTGTCAGAGCCGAACGCGAGGCGCTTCGCCGTGGTCGGAAACAAGTCGTCACCCGCCATGACCGCCGCGCCAAAGTCGAGCCCGACGGCGTCGGACCGGCGCGTGTCTTTCGGGAGCGGCGCAAGCAGCGAATACGCCGCCGGCGTGAACGTGAGCCCGGCGCGGCTTACCGTGATATTGATACCGTTACCGGCGGCACCCGTGGCGCGCGCGGTGATTTTCGTACCCGCAAACGCGACCGCCGCAAACAACTCAGGCGAGCCGGCGTCGACGAGGCTTAGCGTGAACGATTGGGCAGCACCAGAAAACGACAGCGCGGATAGCGCGCCATTGCCAACGCCCGTGAGAATAGGGGCGCTGATAATCGGCGTGGTGGGGGTCGCGTCGATGATTTCGATGTCGAATTGCGCATCGGCCGCGCCGGAATAGGCGCCGGACAACGCGAGCCCCGCCGAACCGCTCTTGAGCGCGGGCAAGCTGCGAACGGTGCGCTCCACGGGCAGCACCGAGCTTGCAAGAATAGCGGCGGTGCGGGCATGGTTCATGCCGTTGTAGAGGATGCGTTGTGCGCAGTTCATCGGATAGGTTTTTTGTGTGAATTAGGTCGTAAGTTTTCGGATGTAGGCGACGACCTGGCGTCGCTCCCGATGCTTTGTAGGCGACGACTTGGCGTCGCTCCCCGATGCTTTGTAGGCGACGACTTGGCGTCGCTCCCCGGCAACTAAGCGCGGCCAAGTCCGCGCCTACAAGATATTGAGCGACGAAGCGCGGCCAAGTCCGCGCCTACAAAATCAGTAGCAGCAGCGTTTGGAGCGAGCGAGTGTCGTGTGGCGGGCTTCGGCGACTTGCAGCGGCGTGGGCGCGGCGATTGGTTCGCCCACCTTGCCGATCGCTCGCAAAAATGCGGCGTCGGGCGCGGATAGTTCTATGGGGTCGCCGACGCGATAGTCGACGTTGTTTTGCGTGTGGGGTTGCAACAAGGTGTAGAGCGCCATGCCGTCAACCTACCAATGCACCGTGCGCACGAACACCGTCGCCACCAACACAGCAAAGGCCACCCCGAGCACAAAGCCAAAGGCGATGAAGCGCAGGTAGATGCAGGCGATGCAGTTCACAGGCCACAGATCCGCAAACCAGAACGCGAAGCGCTTAGCGAGCACGATCATTTGCGCCGCCGTTCGATGTTTTTCAGCTCATCAAACACGATACGCGCAATCGCGCGCTCGTTGACATTGCTACCGGCGTTGATCGTGATGGTTTGTGAAAACGTATTGCTCGACGAATTGGCATTGCTCACGTTGTTGACGCTGCCGCCCTCGTTGAACCGACGCAAAATCGGCAGCACGTTCTCAGCAAACGATTCAGCCATCGTGGGCACTTGGCCGCCAGCGTTCAAGGCAAGCATGTTGGACATGATTTGATCGCGAGAAGGCACTTGACCGCCGGCGTTGAACGCCAACATATTGGCCATGACCTGCTCGCGCGTGTTGGCGGCGTTAAGTGAATGCAACCGCCCCAACCCGATGCGCTTCACATCTTCCGGCGAGAAACTGATTTCGCCTGGCGTCAACAAAGCATCAATCACCCCCGCGCCAGCCAACGTACCGCCGGCCGCCTTTTTCTCGGGCGGTGGCTTGCCCGCATCTTTAGCCGCCTTTTCCGCGTCCGATTTTTCTTTCGCCTCTCGCTCCAACTCCTTTTGATAAGCCTCGATTGCTTTTCTGTTTGAAAATAACTCACCCAGCTCAGTTAGCGACAATCCGCGCGCCGGCGTTGCAATACCACGCGCCAACTCTTCGGCGGTGGTGGTTGCGGTATCTGCTAGGCGTCGATTGCCCGAGCCGCGCGCACCGTCGTATTGCGCCATTGCACGGTTGATCGCGAAGCTAGACGCGTGGCGAGAATAGGCTTCCGCGTTGCCCTCGATATAGCCCGCCGGAAACTTTGCGCGCAACTCGCGAATACTGAGTTCCTGCAAGCGAAATGCTTCGTCGAACATCGACTTGAACAGCTCGCGGCGCTTGAAAGAATCGGTTGCACCGATGCGCGCAATGATGCCCTCGACCGAACCATCCGCACGCTCACCCACATCAACGCCACGCGCGAGGCGACTGTTTGATGGAATAGCGCGCGTGGACGAACCGTTACGCAGCCGATTGAAGACGCCATCAGCGCTTGAACCGCCACCCGACAGCGCCGCCAGAATTTCAGACGGGGTTTTTCGGAGGATGAACCCCCCCGCACGCAAGCGCGCGCGAACGGTGTCTTTGTTGCCGACGCCTGGCACCTTGCCGACGAAGCCGCCCGACGCGAACGCCTGAATTGCACCGCCACGAGCCCGCGCCGTCGCGGCCGTCACGTGGCCACCCGAATTGAATCCGGCTGCGCCGGATGCGCCAGCGGGCGGCGTTACCGCCTTGCCGCCGGCGTCAACGTATTTAACGAATACCGTGTGCGTGCTGCTGGTGTCAAGATCGCCGAGGGCTTTTACCTTGGCGGTGATTTCGTCAATGTTGGATTGCAGCGCGTGTTTCGTGGCGAAGAACGCGGTTACCGACGTTTTGAGCGCGTCAATTGCTGCCTTGGCCGGGGCATCGTCGACCTTGACCGGCACTTGCGGCAACGAGGCAAATACCTCGGCGGCTTTGTCTTTGAACGTGTCGAACTTGCCTTCGATCTCAACCTGCGGTTTGTTCTTCTCGACAGCCAGCTTAAACACATCGTAGGCGGCTTTTGCGTCGTCGATTTGAAGCTTAACGTAGGACAGCGGAGCCTGCGCCAGCACGGCGGCATTGAGCTCGTCAATCTTGGACTTGATTTGCGCGTCGTCTTTTTCGAGACGCAGCGTGATTTTTTCACCTTGCTCGGGGAACAACTTGTCGAGTTGCGCGCGGATGTCCACGCCCTGGGCGACGGCGGCTTCGCCCGTGGCTCTGTACGCTTCCTGATTGGCTTGGAGTGCGGCTTTTTTCTCGTTGAGCTGCTGAACCTCTAACTCAACGGCGCGGGCATAAACCGACTGTGCGGTGGCACGCGCGCGATCGGCGGACACCTCGCGACCGGCGGCGTCGGACACCGCATCACCCAAACTCGCGGCCAACGTTTTTGCACGTTCAAGATATTTCTCGCGTTCGGCACCCGTGGCGCGCGCGGCGGCAGCCAATGCAATTTCGGCCTGATTGCTGCGATCGTAGTAGGCGAGCACGTCGCCGCTTGTCTTGGCGTTGAGTCGATTGTTGAAATCGGCTTGTGCGCTGCGGATGCTGCGAATCTGCTCGTCAACGGACTTGACTTTGTCGCGTAGGTCTTCTTCGCCTTTTTTCGCGCCGGTGATGTATTCGTTGTACTTTGCCGACAGTTCGTTAAGCAGCGTGATGCGCGAGGAACGCAGTTCAATTTCGATCTTTTCGATGTCGCTGCCGGTCTTGCGGGCAATGGCGATACGCGCTGCGGCGTCGGAGTCGAACGCGGCGATTGCGGTTTTGGCGCTATCGTTGAGCGCCTTCAAGCGCGCGGCGTTGGCTTCGGTCGTGGCCTTTGTGACTTTATTGATCGCGGCGATTTCAGTGATTTCGCGCGATGCGACTTGTAACGCAATGCTGGCCGTTTGCTGCGCGAGCAGTTGGTCAATCTGCCCGACCTGGGCGGTGTATTGATCCTTCGCGGCTGCAGCGGACGCACCGATGCGCGCATTCGCAGCCTCGATCGAGGCGGTGGTGCGGTTGATGCGGTTACCGAGTTCCGTGAGCGGCTTGTCGACCGCCTCAACGACCGAAGAAAACGCTTCGGTGAACTTTGCACCGGTGGCACCGATGGCGGCCTGAGACTGTTCAAGCCCCTTACGCAGCGCGGCTTGCTTGATTTCAAGATCGCGAATGGCGTTACCGGCCTCGCCCATTGTGCGTTGCAGTTCGACCCACTGCACTTTGTTTTGCTCAATGGCGGCGGAAGCGCGTTTGTGCTCATCAATATCAAGCGTGAGGATCGCTTTCATCAAGCGGATGCGTTCGGTGACGTCAATCACCGCCGCCGCGAGATTGCCGCCCAATGCGTCACCCAACTGGCGCGCGTACACGCTCGATTCGCGCAACCATTTTCCGATCTCGTACCCCCCCACACCCGCAGTCAATGCCGCCGGGCCGAGCTTGGTGAGCGCGAATTGCGTGGCGTTGATGCCGGCCGCAGCCGCCGCACCCGCGCCACCCATCACAGCAAGCCCAGAAACCAACGGCGCGATAACTGGCGTGATGGCCTTGGCGGCGATTGTGGCCACAGCGAGCGCACCACCGACCGCCACCAACGTGGTGACGCTGGTACGCACGCCGGCGGGCAGTTCGTTGAACGCCTTGATGAGATCGGTCATGCCGTTGAGCAGCGGCAACAAGCCTTCTAACAACGCCTTGCCAGCGGCAACACGGGCGCGGTCTAGTTCGGCGTTGAACTTTTTGAGGCTTTGCTCGGGCGTGTCTTTGAGCTTGTCGAACGCGTCGCGCGTTGCGCCGGATGCGTTGGTCGCTTCGTCGAGCGACGAGGCGAGCAAGCGATAGTTGCTCGTCAACAAGGCGACGGCGCGTTGTCCTTCTACGTCGGGAATCAGGCGACGCAACAATTCGGGCCCGATGTTTTTACGGGCAAATTGTTCGATGGTGCCGGCGAAGCCGTTGTATTCGATACCCAATTCGGCCATTGCGCCGGCGGCTTCGGTGCTCGGGGCGGCGAGTTGCTTGATCGCGCCTTCGAGCGCGACCATTGCGCGCGGTGCGGTGAGGCCGTTTCGCGTGAGCACGACGGTGGCAGCGGACAATTCTTCGAGGCTGACGCCAGCCGTTCGCGCAGCAGGCAGCACGAGGCCGAACTTTTCGGCAAGCTCTTCAAACGAGATAACACCGTCGCGCACGGTCTGAAACAAAATGTCGTAAACGCGGTCTAGTTGCCCGACTTGCAATTGGTACGCGTTGAGCACTTGCACGCCGATTTTGGCGGCGTTTTCGACACCCGTTAAACCGGCGATCGCAGCGCGAGATGACGACTCAAGCACCTTGAGCGCATTCTCGGGCGGGATACCCGAGCCGATGATCGAATACAACGCGCGGAACGCTTCGACGCCATCAAGCCCGATTTGGCCCGCGAGGCGCAACACGCTTTGTCCGAGCGCGTCAAGCTGCACCTTGTTGAGCGTAGTGATCGAGGCGATCGAGGCAAGCCCCTGCTCGTAGCGCGACGCGGAAGCGGTGACGGCGCTAATGGCCAGCGCGTACGCACCGACCGAACCGATGACCGAGATAAAGGCAAACTGCAATTGCTGCATGCTGCCGGTCCAGATCGATGTTTGAGCGTTGACCTCAATAGTCTTGGCGACAAGGCGCGATTTGGCTTGCGCTAGTTCGTTCAGCGTCGCCGATCCGTCGGCCCGCAACACGTTGTAGGCTTCGGTGTACTTGGCGATCTGGCCGCGGGCTTCGTCGTAGTTGACGACACCGAGCACGCCGCGCGCGGTTTGCGTAGCGGCGGCTTTTTGGGCGGCGTCTAGTGCTTTGGCCAACGCCAATTGTTCGGCAGCGAGGTTGGCGGTGTTGATGCCGGCGGCCTTGAGTTCACCGCTTAATGTTTTGACGCGATCAGCGGTGACGCCGGCGGATTTCTCGGCGGCGCGTAGCTCTTTTTCGACGGCCTTTACTTCGGCCGTGAGTTGCTTAAAACCTACGTCGTCTTTGTTCAGACGGGCTAGCACGCCGCGCAACACTTCGGCGCGGTCTTTTACGGATGCGAGCGCGTTGTTCGCGTTGGTCGAGTCGGATTGCAGATCCTTGAATAGCTCAATCTTGGCCGTCTTGCTCGCGATTTCGCCAAACTGCCGCAACGCTTCCGCACGAAACGCACCGAGCGAGGCCGTGGCTTTGCTGGTGTCGTAGTTGAGTACGATGTCGTATTGCTGGACCGGCATTACTTGGACTCTTTAAGCTCGTCGAGTGCGGACTCGAATGTGGCGAATGGGTAGGACCACGCGTTAGCGTGACCTAGACGGATGAGCCTAGAAACTGCGCGCTCAAGCTGTCGGCAAGCGGGTCCGAGCCCGTCGGCAGGGGCGGCGGCGGAATCTTTTGCTCCTTTGACTCCGGGGCGCTGCTCGGGCTTTGGAGCGCCGGGCCGAGCAGCTCGAAAAAAAACGGGTTGATTTGCCGCGCCTTTGCAACCAGCGCGCCCAATTCGGAGGGCTTCGCGGCGTCGAAATCGGAGGGCTGCAACGTGGTCATGCCAAGCAAGTTGTCGAGCGATACGCCGTCGATAGACAGCAGGTGCTCCATAAGTCGACGCGGCCAGTCGATTACGGCGTCGGCGAGCGGCGCGGCAGCATCGCCCGGCGGCGGCGGCGCGGCAGCAGCGGCAATTTCAACCATGCCGACTAGGCGGCGGATTTCGGCCATGCTCAGCTCGCGGACAGCAATGTCACGACCTGCGACCGATACGGTAGCGGTGATAGGGTTCATACGAATGGGGGCGAATGGTGAATACGAGCGATGCAGCATCCCGCGCGGTCGGCACAGTGATCGGTGTCGCCGCCGCCATTCGCAACAACAACGACAACAACCACCGCACCGACCGCGCGGGACGCGGGAGCCGGGGAGAGCGTGCAGGCTCGCCCCGGCGTTACCGTGACGAGACTTAGGCGTTCGGGATACCGAAGCCGCGGATGAAGCCAAACTGGCCCAGCGCACCGCCGAGGGTTTTGCTGTAGTCGGCCAACACGGCACCTTCGCAGCTCATCGTGGAGATTTCGCTGCTGGTGACGGCAAGGCCACCGCTCAGCGCGAGCGTGACTTTGTACAGGCAGAACTGACCTTGCGCGCCGCCGTCTTGGTTGGTACCGTTGAGCAGAATGACGTAGTTTTTCTGCGCTTCGGTGAACAACGCGGTGCCGCGTGGGTTTTGGTGCGTGTAGGTGGTGGCGACAACGGGGCCGGTGATCGGCGCGAGCACGCGAATGTCACCCGTGACCGGATTCAATTCGTAGTCGGTGCCAGCGACCAGCGCAATCGCGTTGCCCGTGATCGTGAGCGCTGCGATGTTCATGTGGCCGAGTTGCAGGTAGTCGCCGACGATGTTCGCGTTCGCGCCGGTGGTGGGGTTGAGCGTTTGGTTCGTGACCGTGACGGGCGAAGCTTCGGCCGCCATATCTTTGCCGAGCATCCACGCACGGAGGTTTTGCAGCGTTACTTGGCTGAAACCCGTGGTGAGCTTGGCGGTGCGCTTTTTGACGCGCTGGAAGTCAAGCACTTCTTCGCCCGAGCAACCGCTGTAGTGCTCGTAAAACTCAAGCGAGGATTCGATTTCGAGGGATTCGTGGCAGCCGGGATCGAACCAGCGGCGGACTTGTGCGGCGACGTTGGTCGACGAGGCGGCGAGCGATTGATCGATTTCGCCGATGCGAAGCGCGCCGAAGAGTGCGAGTTTCATGTGTAGGACCTTTCAGGGAGTGGGCGGGTGCGGATGGAGGATTGAGAGCGGAGATCGGGGAGGGGCGCGCGACGCTATGCGGCGTCGGCTTTGGCGTCGGCGGCGGGCACCGATACGAGCGTTGGGCCACAACCAGCACACGACGGCATCGAGAGACGCTTACGCGTGGCGGGGCGGTCCGTGGGCTGGGCGATGACGTTGTGGGCTTGCAGAAACACCACTTCGTCACAGGTAAATTCGAGGATGTCGCCTGGGGCGTATTGCACGTCGCTGTCTTCGTGCGCTTTTAAGAGCTGGTAGCGCGCGCAAGCAGGGTCTTTTTTGGCCATGAGGGTTTCCTTTGTTTGGGCAATAAAAAACCCGCCGAAGCGGGTTTCAGGGGCAACTAAACAGGCGGCGCTACTAAGACGGCGCGCTTAGGTCGAAGGCTTTGCAGGAGAGCGAAAACTCAAGCTGCACGACCACCGTGAAGGCGGTTTTGTCTTGGCCACCGCGGCGATAGTTGACGCCGCGAATGTAGAGACGACATAGCCCCAAGCCACCCGGCCAAGGGAGCTTGAACGACGCGACGGCAGCATTGAGCAGCGCGTCGCGCGCCGACTCGGACAGCGCCGTGATGCGCACCTGGGGCGTGCCCTTGAGAATCCAACAATCGGCACACTTATCGGGCGTAGGCAACAAGTCACCGTCGGCAATGTCAATCGCCGGGACTTGCTCACGCTCGGGCGTGAAGGCGTCGCCGCGCATGACGCCAGCCGGCCCGAGGCCGGGCAGCGCCGTGAGGCGAGCGCGTAGCTCGACTAGGGCTTGTTCGTATAGGGTGGGCATTCGCTTATTGCACGCTCTTACAAGCGTCTACCAATTCGCCAAGCTCTGCGAAATCAACAGAACAATCTTTTATAAAAATTACGCATTTGGTTTCATTCGGATTATACACCCTGAGTTGTTTTCCAAAATGATCTGGTCTTTCCTGACTTTGCAGGCTTGCGATTTGTTGTTGATCGGGTAAATTTCTACGTGCCTCACAATGGGCGCTGCGCACGACTGTAACAAAAGGCAACATGGGAGCATGATACTGGCAGCCAAAGATATGCCAGAATTCGTGGCCGTCGAGAGATTTTTTAGTGGCCAGCATGTGCGCGGCATAAAGACTTCCAATGCTAAATTTACTTGGGGTAATTACTGTTGGCGGTTCCATAATAGCGCAGGACATCATCTGCACCATCGCCGGGGAAAGTAACGCGTAAATCGGAGATAATTTTGATGCCTCCGCTACGCATTGAATTCCAGCCACTTGAGATTCTAGAAAAGTCACAGTGGCTGAATTACGGCAAGGAACCGGGTCAAACGTGCCGAGATAGGCGCTGGCGTGTGAGCACCAGAGCGCGACTATTAGGGCCAGGCGCTTCATAGACCCACCGTGCTGCGCGTCCATCGGTCGAGCAACTCAATCTCAGGCACCGTCAACGCGCCGCCAATCAGCGCAGCGGTAAAGATTTTGCTATTGCTGGGAATCAGCCCCGCCGCCCTAGCGCCAAAGTTCATGATTTGGCTTGTAAAGTTAGACGCCGATCCAGCTTGGTCGTGGGTGACTGCCGTAGACACGACCGCTCCATTAACACGCACAATAATTCGTGATGATGGGACATCAGAGCTTAGGTCAAACGCGACAGTAATAACGACAGGCACGCCAGCCGTAATCGCCGATACGTTTTTGACTTGATCGAATGTCGTCGCGCGCGCGTGCGCTGCCCACGATCCTGCGCCATGCTCGCCACAAGAAAGATAAAAAGAGCCGTTAGTTGTACTCGCGTTGGGGCCAAATTCCGCAAGAATGCTGGGAGTGAAATTGTTAGGTACAAATGCAATCGAAAAAACAGCCTTATCCGATGCCGATAGATCGGTAGCTGCCGTGCTTAAAAGATCGTTGATGCCGTCGAATTGCGCGCACCCGTAGCCGCCATCTACCTGATACAGCGGACGGCTTCCTGCGGTTGGTTGCGTGGCGTGGTTGCCGGGTATTTCTCTGACTGAAACATTGTCAACGGCGAATATGCCCGTACCGCCACCATTACAACCTACTGTGATGTTAATGACCGCCGGATTTGCGTCTGTTGACTTCATTCTTAGCGTTTGGCGGGTGAACGTCGCCGAGGTCGTCGCGGGCGCAAAAGTGGCACCGTTGCCATCACCCCATACCCCAACACCGAGAGCGCAAGCAACCCCATTAATAGATCGAACGTCTGCGGATACTTCGCAAAAGACTCCAACAGTACAAGGCAGAGTTATGGTCGCGCGACCGTTGACTGCGTTTTGCGTGATTTGCATTTCGCCGCCGACGGCTGCAATAGTCGCCGAGCTATACCCAATCCAAGACCCTACGCCCGTATCAAAAGTCGCCGTATTGCCGGTGACTTTTTCTGCTCCCCGAACTAAACCTTGAGATTTATCGAGCACCATGCCAATTGGCTGCGTTACCGCGGTTACTGGCGTTGCGCCTGCTGCCTCTTGAAACAGCGTAGCTATGTCGCCCAAATCCCACATGCCACCCACCTTGCCGCCCGCGAATAGGGCTTGCACTTGGGCGGTCAGCGACAACGCACCACCCTCCAAAACATCACGCG
>ENA-UOWO01004163-UOWO01004163.1-activated-sludge-metagenome-genome-assembly--contig:-NODE-4163-length-16163-cov-30.238763_pt1 | contig 16163 bp, 16 predicted proteins | sample MGYA00238148_ERZ761564 | MGnify/ENA primary metagenome ERZ761564 (study PRJEB28885, sample SAMN05720194) | activated sludge metagenome | isolation source: Anaerobic digester | place: USA...
GCGCGGCCAGCTGCATCTTGCCGTCGCGGTCGGTGAAGTAGGTGAACATGAAGAAGCTCAGCCAATCCGGCGTGCGCTCGTTGAAGGCGCCCAGGATGCGCGGGTTGTCCTGCTGCCCGCTGCGGCGCTCGAGCAGTGCCTGCGCCTCCTCGCGGCCGTCCTTGCCGAAGTGCTTGACGAGCAGGTAGACCATCGCCCACAGGTGGCGGCCTTCCTCGACGTTGACCTGGAAGAGATTGCGCATGTCGTACAGCGACGGCGCAGTCTTGCCAAGGTAGCGCTGCTGCTCCACCGAGGCCGGCTCGGTGTCGGCCTGGATGACGATCAGCCGGCGCAGCAGCGAGCGGTACTCGCCCGGCACCTCCTGCCAGACGGGCTCGCCCTTGTGGCGGCCGCAGGGGATGGTGCGGCCCTCGACCTTGGGCGCCAGCAGGATGCCCCAGCGGTACTGCGGCATCTTCACGTAGCCGAACTTGGCCCAGCCCGCCGGGTCGACGCCCACCGCGGTGCGCAGGTAGACCTCGGCGTCCTGGAAGCCGTCGGGCCCCATGTCCTTCCACCAGTCGAGGTAGCCGGGATGCCAGCTCTCCAGCGCGCGCTGCAGCTGCTTGTCGGACGCCAGGTCGACGTTGTTCGGAATCGAGTCGTCGTACTTCACTTCGACGAACTTCTCGCTGCTCACGGATTCGGGCACTTCGGTCAGGGTATCGATCGTCTCGCTCATGGTTCTCGCTCCTGGGTGGATGACGCCAGCTGCACTTTGCTGCATCTCTTGGCTGACGGGATGTGCACGATGCTGCATCTTGCCGGGTGAGTTTTTGACCTGGATCAGAAACCCCTCGAATCGCCGCGCCGATGCCCATTCCTCAGGTCGTTGACCGGCCACAAAACGGGCCTCCACCGGTTTTGACCGCGATCAACGACGCCGGGCATCCGCCCCACCACACTCGAGATCGAATCCGTCGGAATCCCTGAATTTGCGGGTGAGCCATTCCCCGCATTGGAGTATTACCGTGACCACCAAAGAAAATCCCCCCGCCTGCGCGGCACAGGAGGCGCCGGCATCGGGCGATCCGTCCAAGGCGGTGTTGAAGCGTTCACGGCGTGACGTTTTGCGCTCCGGAGGCATGCTGAGCATGTCTTCGCTGATGGGAACGGCCGCGCTGATGGCCCAGCCGGGTGAAGCCAAGGCGGCGGTGGAGTGGGCCGAACATTTCCAGAAAAACTATCGGCTGATGACCCCGGAAGAAAAGGTCGAGGCGCGTACTCGACTGGAAAAGAGATACTCCGGCGAATACTCCAAAAAGGTTTCAGTCGATATCACCGAGGCCCAGCCCGGGGTATTGATGGGTTATGCCCTGAATATCCGCAAATGCATCGGCTGCCGCCGTTGCGTGAAGGCCTGCGTCGAGGAGAACAACCAGTCGCGCGGCGCCCGCCCCGGCGAGCGCATCGAGTGGATCCAGGTGCTGCGCATGGAGCGCGGCGAGTTCACCGCCGACAAGATGAACCAGGGCTACCCCGAAGGCCTGGGCATCCAGGTCGGCGGCAATGCCTACAGCCCGGCCGGCCAGGTGCTCGAAGGCCAGTACCAGTACACCCCCGAGGCGGTGCCCGAAAAGGACGCCACCTACATGCCGATCGCCTGCATGCAGTGCGAGAAGCCGCCATGCGTGAAGGTGTGCCCGGTGCGGACCACCTACCGCGAGGCCGACGGCCCGGTGGTGATCGACTACAACTGGTGCATCGGCTGCAAGATGTGCATGGGTGCCTGCCCGTACTGGGCGCGCCGCTTCAACCTCACCACGCCCGTCCTGCCCAAGGAGGACATGAACCCGGTGACGCACTACCTGGGCAACCGCCCGCGCATGCGCGGCGTCGTCGAGAAGTGCCACTGGTGCCTGCAGCGCACCCGCCACGGCCGCTACCCGGCCTGCGTCGAGGTCTGCCCGGTGGGCGCGCGCAAGTTCGGCAACCTGCTCGACCCCGAAAGCGAGGTGAGCAAGATCCTCGCGCGCAAGAACGTGTTCCGGCTCAAGGCCGAGCTGAACACCTTCCCGAAGTTCTTCTACTTCTACGACTGAGGAGACGAACATGCTGACCCGATTCGTCTTCGACTACGCTCGCTACGTGCTCAAGGGCGGCACCAAGTTCTACGCCTGGATGGGCACGCTGGCGCTGCTGATCGTGGGCATGCTCTACGTGTTCTACCTGCAGAACACCGAGGGCCTGATCGTCACCGGCATGACCAGCCAGATCCACGACGGCCTGTACCTGGCCAACCTCGTGTTCCTGGTCGGCGTGGCGGCCGGGGCGGTGACCATCGTCTTCCCGGCCTACGTGTACCACCACGAGGGCATGCACAAGGTCACCGTGCTGGGCGAGATGCTGGCCATCTCGGCGGTGATCATGGTGATGGTCTTCGTGTTCGCACACATGGGCCGGCCCGACCGGCTGTGGCACATGGTCCCGCCCTGGGGCATCTACAGCTTCTCGTCCATGCTCGGCTGGGACGTGCTGGTGCTCAACGGCTACCTGATCCTGAACTTCGTCGTCGGCTTCTGGTACCTGTATTCCAAGTACACGGGCAAGCCGGTGAACACGAAGATCTTCATGCCGCTGGTCTACATCTCGATCGTGTGGGCGCTGAGCATCCACACCGTCACGGCCTTCCTGATCGCGGTGAACCCGGCACGCCCGATGTGGTTCCACAGCATGATGCCGATCCGCTTCATCACCACCGCGTTCGCGGCGGGCCCGGCGCTGATCATCATCGCCTTCCTCATCATCCGCAACAACACGAAGATGTGGATCGAGGACAGCGCGATCAAGCTGCTCACCACCATCGTCATCTGGTGCCTGGGGCTGGCGATCTTCCTGACGCTGTCGGAAATCGTCATCGAGCTGTACGCCCGCACCGAGCACGCCAACAGCCTGTACTACCTGATGTTCGGCCTGCACGGCCTGACGGCGCTGGTGCCGTGGTTCTGGAGCTCGGTGGTGCTGATGGTCGGCGCGTTCGCGCTGTTCATGACGCCGAAGTTCCGCAACGACATGAAGCTGCTGCCCATCCCCTGCGCGATGGCCTTCGTCGGCATCTGGATCGAGAAAGGCATGGGCCTGATCGTCCCCGGCTTCATCCCTTCGCCGATCGGCGAAGTCACCGAGTACTACCCGACCTTCGTCGAATGGGTGATGACGCTGGGCATCTGGGCCTTCGGCTTCTTCATCCTGACCATCCTGCTCAAGGGCGCCATCGGCATCCTGCTGGGCGAAGTCCGGTTCGGCGGCACCGCCCCGGCTGCCTCGGCCGCCGCGGTGCAATGAGGTGATCACCATGAAGCGAATAATCATTCCCGCGGCGGCGCTGGCCCTGTGCGGCGCCGCCATCCTCTCCGTCCTCGCGCAGGACAAGCCCGCTGCCGGCGCTGCTGCTGCGGCAGCACCGGCGGCCGCCGCCGCTTCGGCGCCAGCCGAGGTGATCTGCTTCGAGAGCCGCAAGGGCGCCTCGGAGATCACGAAGCGCGAGATCCAGCCGGGCCTGCCCAACGTGAAGTGTTCGCCGACGACCGGCGCGGCGCTGTGGTACAGCGACCCCTACGACGGCACGGTGCCGATGGGCAAGATGCCGCAGATGGAGTCGATCCCCGAGGGCCTGGCTGTCGTGAAGCCGCGCTCCGAGAAGCTGAACCTGCTGGCACAGTGCGGCACGGCCTGCCACAACGGCACCTACCCCGTGGGCTTCCCGAAAACCAACCGGCCGGTGCCGATCCCGACCATGGAAGCGCTGCTGCCCGACGCCAAGAACCTGCAGCACGGCCGCGGCCGCGTCTGGTGCCTGGATTGCCACCACACCACCAAGCGCAACATGCTGGTCGACCACTACGGCGACCCGATCAGCATCGACCAGTCGCAGTTGCTGTGCGGCAAGTGCCACGGCGACAAGTTGCGCGACTGGCGCGACGGCATCCACGGCAAGCGCATCGGCGACTTCACCAGCACGGGCAAGAAGCGCTGGTTCACCTGCACCGAATGCCACAACCCGCACAACGTGCAGGACGGCGCGCGCAACAAGGGCTTCATCCAGCTCCAGCCGGAGACGCCGCCCCAGCTGCCCCGCGGCTTCAAGGATGCGGCGTTCGAGAAGACCCACGCGATCCCGCAGCACTGATGTCCGGCGCACCTGACCCCACCCGGCCGGAGCGCGGCGACCCGACCTGGGTCGCCCCGGCACTGACGCGCGAGGAGCAGACGCGCAACGTCGGCAAGACGCCGATCTTCTTCGGCCCGCCGCTGGCGATCCTCACTGCCGGCCAGAAGAACACGATGGAGATCAGCGGCAAGATCAACCGCACCGCCGAGCGTTACCTCGAACTCATGCGCTACCACGGCATCGAGCTCAGCGAGCCCGAACGCCAGTGCATCGCCCACATCTGCCACATCGGCTACATGTCGCCGATGGAGATCCGCGAACTGCCGCTGGAGGTCAGCCTGACGCGCTTCGAATGCGAAGGCCTGGACAAGCTGGCGCTGGAGCACAAGCTCAAGGCGGCCAGCTTCGCCGACCTCGTCGCCGTCGTCGAGTCGCTCGGCTTCTGAACCCCCTTCACGAAAGAGTCCCCACCATGCCGACCCGCCTGCCCTGGGAACCCCGCTTCGGTGTGGGCCATGAGTTGGTCGATGCCCAGCATCGGGAGATGCTCGACCAGTGCAACCGGCTGGCCGACCTGTGCGCCGGCGGCGACGAGGCCGATCGCCAGTTCGACCAGGCCTTCGAGCAACTGCGCACGCTGGCGCGCGCACATTTCGAGGTCGAAGCGGCGCTGCTGGCCGAACGCGACGAGGCCGCTCTCGAAGATCACGCGGCGGAGTGCGAGGAGTTCGACTACCTCGTCGACGAGATCGTCACCACCGACAACTTCAGCCGCCTGGAGCTGCAGCGCTTTCTCGCGCTCTGGTGCCTCGGGCACATCTCGGGTGCGGCCAGACTGGCCGAGGCCGCCTAGGCGTCTTCGGGCCCGAAGCAGATCGGCCGGTCAACGCAGACGGCACAGCTCGGCGCCTTGCATATGAACAGTTCCTCGCGCTCGCACAGCTGCTTGTAGAGGAACTTCTTCCACTTCATGTCGGCGTGGTTCTTCGCCACCAGCGCGGGGAACCAGCGGCCCATCAGCGCCGAGAGTTCGGCGCGCGAGGCGAAGCGCAAGTCCTGCCAGAGGTGGTTGTCGCCCAGGCAGGCGAGGGCCACGCGTTCGGCCACCGTCGTGATCTCTTCAGGCGTGCCCGCGCCGGCATCCGCATGGTCGAGCAGCAGCGCCACGAGGTCGGTGACCTCGTCGGCGCGGGCCAGGGCCACCGTGTTCATGTCAGCTCACACCGCGGCCGCCGCGTGCGTGTAGCACTTCTTCGGGCAGATCTTCGAGCAGGCGGTGCAGCCGATGCACAACTCCTGGTGCGCGATGGTCATCACCTTCTTCTCGTACTCTTCTTCCTCGTCGCCATCGGGGTCGACGGCGATGCGCTCGCCCTCGTCGTTCAGGCCGACGAGCTCGAGCACGCCGCGCGGGCAGACGCGGAAGCAGCGGCCGCAGCCGATGCACTTCTCCTCGTTGATCGACTGCACGAAGGTCGGCGTCCAGCTCGCGCCCGAAGGCAGCGTGATGGTGAAGCTGCTCACGACGACACCTCCGCGAGCCGCTTGCGCGCGGCCATCAGCGCCACATGAGCGTCGTGCGCCACCTTGGCGACCTCGGGGATGCGCTCCCAGTTCGTCGGCAGTTCTTCCGACAGGTCGTGCAGGTCCATCTTGGCCTGCGTGGCACGGGCGTTGAGCTTCTTCAGCTCGGCCTTGAGGGCGTCGATGTCATCCATAGTGGGCCACCTCCGGGTACTTCTCGATCATCGCCACGCCTTCGGCCACGTACTTGTTGCCGGCCTCGGCCAGCTTGGCCAGGCTCGCGAAGCCGAAGCGGTGCACGTCGCGCAGATGGCGGTTCACCACGATCAGCCGGCCGGTGGTGAGCACCGTGCGGCCGAAGCCCTCGTGGCTCATCTTCGTCATCGGCGAGACCATGCACTTCGTCGCGCGCTCGATGGCCAGGCCGATGGCGTTGTGGAACAGGTCCAGCCGCCACAGCGTGTCGGGGTCGGGGTCGCCCATCAGCGGCAGCGCGCGGCGCTGCTCCGCGCTGAGGATGTAGGGCTCGAGCAGCTTCAGGTCGCTCTTGCCTTCCCAGGTGCCATGCGTGTCCTGCGCGCGGATCTGCTTGATCAGCTCGCGCACGAAGGCGTCGTCCAGCAAGGCCGCGTCGTCGGTCGCTTCCGCCACGGTGTCGGCGCTCATGCCCGCACCTCGTCATCGCTGTCGAAGTCCACCTCGCGCGGCTGGTCCTTCAGCAGCGCCTTGCGCAGCCAGGGCGGCGGCGTGCCCTGGAGCACGCCCTGCAGCTTGTCGAGGATCTCGACGATGGGCTCGGGCTGCGTCACCTTGATCGGGTGGATCTTGCTGGCCACCACGCGCGCCGCCGCCGAGCCGCCGATGGCGGCCACGTAGACGATGGCGCAGTCCTTGATGGCATCGAGCTTGGGTGCGAGCTTGTCCTCGTTGCCGTCTTCGGCGAGGTCTTCGCCGAAGCCGAAGTCCTGCACGAAGCCGTAGCCCGTCGGCGAGATCTCGTACACGGCAAGGTGCTTGGCCCAGCCGAAGTGCGCGTCGACGCGCTGCTGGTCCTGGGTAGCGAAGGCGATCTTCATGGGCGCTCCAGAGGGGGATCAAAAGGGGTTCAGGCGCTCGCCGGCGCGAGCTGGTCGCCCGGCTTGGGCAGCCGCTCGATGCGCGCCGGCACATGAGCCACGGCGGCCACGCGCGACGCCGCCGGCAGCGGCCAGTCCTGCGGGCCGTGGTGGGCGATCTGCTCGATCATCAGGTTGCCCACCGCGTAGACGAGGTTGCGCGTGCCGCGGTAGCCGACGTGGCAGAGGTGCGCGTTGCCGACGCGGTCGAACATCGGCATGCCGATGCGGAACAGCGGCTTCGCGAGCCGTTCCGCGGCCTGGCGGCCTTGCGAATGCGTTATCAGCAGATCGCAGCCCGCCGCGGCGGCGCTGCGCTCGAAGTCTTCGAGGTCGCCGATCAGCACCTCGCTGGTCGGCAGCTTCTCGAGCAGCGGCGACGCCGTGGTGGTGACGCACACGCCCAGCTCCATGCCCATCTCGGCGAGGAACATGCCGGTGGACCACAGCAGGTCGGGCTCGGCGGCGATCGCCACCTTCACGTTGCCGAGGTGGAAGTGGCCGTCGAGCATGGCGTCGACCAGCTGGCTGCGCTGGCGGCGCAGCTTCGCCGGCACCGGCTGGCCGGACAGCTCGGCGAGCGTCTTCACGAAGGCATCGCTGGCGGTCAGGCCGGTGAGCCGGTCGAACAGCGTGAAGGGCACGCCGCAGCGATCGGCCAGCGCCTGCGCGGCCGGCCGCATCTGCTCGCCGATGGCCAGCGTGTGCGCGGCGGCGCCGAGCGTGCGCAGCTCGGCCAGCGGCGTGCCGCCGAGGGTGGTGCCCAGCCACTGCTCCGGGATGTGGCCGTCGAGCGAGCCCGACACGTCGGGCACGAACACCGGCTGCAGGCCGAAGGCTTCGATGATCTCGCGCAACTCTTCCAGATCGCCCGGTGTCAGGTGGCAGCCCGGCAGCACGTTGACCTGGCGCTCGCGTTTCTCGACCTGCTCAACGGGCAGGGTCGACGCCAGCATCTGCACCGCCTTCGCCCAGCCGTCCTGGAACGCGCCGACGTAGTCGGGCGTGGAGACGTAGACGATCTCGGTGTCGGCCAGCTCCGGGTGCTTCTGCCGCGCCAGGCGGATGTAGCCGTCGACGTCGTCGCCCTTGGTTTCGGTGAGGCCCGTGGAGCAGATCGCGATGATCGCCGGCTTGGCGCGGCTGCGGATGTTGAGCAGCGCCTTCTCGAGGTTGTCGTAGCCGCCGAGGATGGTGGTGACCTCGTTCATCGCCGTGGTCTGCAGCGGAATCGCCTCCTTGAAGTGGCGCACCAGCAGCACCACGCCGAACGAGGTGCAGCCCTGCGAGCCGTGCATCATCGGCATGCACGATTCCAGGCCCATGAACGCGTAGCTCGCGCCGAGCGGCGCGCTCATCTTGAGCGGGTTGACGGCGCAGGCCTTCTTCGATTCGGTGACGAGGGCCATGTCAGGCCTCCACCAGCAGCGGATCCACCACTTCCCACGGCGCCGGCGACCTCACCTCCCGCCACACTGGGTTGAACAGTGCCTTGTCGATCTCGGCCACCATGGTGACCATGCCTTCGTAGCCGGCGAAGGCGTGGTGGCGTTCCTGGTTGATGTCCATCCAGGGCATGCGCGCCTTCAGCGCGACGAACTGGCTGCGCCCGCCGCTGAGCATGATGTCGGCCTTGGCGTCGCGCAGCATCGCGTACATCTCGCGCGGCGTCATGTCGTCGATCATGTGCGCGTCGTCGCCCATGATCTCCTTGATCTTCTGCTTGTCTTCCTTCGTGCTCTTCTTGGTGCTGGTGCCCACCACCTCGAGCCCGGCCTCCTGCAGCGCCGACACCACCGACCAGCTCTTCACGCCGCCGGTGATGAGCAGCACCTTCTTGCCGGCCAGCCGCTCGCGGTAGGCGCGGATGCGCTCCCAGGCGCGCGCTTCCTCGGCCACGATCAGCGCCTCGGTGCGGCCCTGCAGCTCGGCCGGCGCGCCGCGCTCGACGAGCAGCCGCGCGATCTCGCGCAGCGTCATGCTCATGTCGCTGATGCCGTAGAACGAACCTTCGAAGTACGGGATGCCCCAGCGCTGCTGCATGCGCGTGGCCACGTTGATCATCGACTTGCTGCACACCATCATGTTGGCGCGTGCGCGGTGGCTGCTGGCGATCTCGTTGTAGCGGCCGTCGCCCGAGATGCAGCTCACGATGCGCACACCCAGCGCGTCGAGCAGCGGCTTGACCTGCCAGAGTTCGCCCGACAGGTTGTACTCGCCGATGATGTTGATGTCGTAGGGCGTGCTGAGCTCGGGCTCGACGGTGCCGATCACGTGGTCGAGCAGCGCCTCGGCGCCGAGCTTGTTGCCCAGGTTCTTCGGCCCCGCGAAACCCGGCGAGTTGACCGGGATGACCGGCTTGCCGAACTTCTCGCTGGCGCGCTTGCACACGGCCTCGACGTCGTCGCCGATCATCGCCGTCACGCAGGTCTGGTAGACGAACACCGCCGGCGGGTCGACCTTCTCGACGATCTCGCGGATCGCCTTGAACAGGCGCTTCTCACCGCCGTACACCACATCGAACTCGTTGATGTCGGTGGTGAAGCCGGTGCGGTAGGTCTGCGGTCCCGACGAGGCGCTGTGCCGGTTGTCCCACGAATTGCCCTCGCAGGCGATCGGCCCGTGCACCAGGTGCGCCACGTCGACGATGGGCTGCAGCGCGATCTTCGCGCCGTCGAACGCGCAGCCGCCGGCTGCCGCGCCAGGCGTGAGCTGCTTGGTGCAGCCCTTCTTGCGCTCCTTCTCGCCCTTGGCCTGGTTGACGTCGCAGCCGGGCTCGTCGAAGACCTGGGCGATCTTGGCGTTGAGCGATGCAGACATGCGGGGCCTCCACGTGCGGTTGGCAGGCTGCATTGCAGGATCGGTGCCACCGCCACGGCGCGCCGGAAGCTGCGTGGAATCAAGGACTTGGCTCACGTCGCGGGCCACGTGGCCGATGGCGGGTTTGCGACAAAGCCGACGCGCGGCGGCTTTCACCTTCGCCTCATCGCGGCCCCGCCCGCGCTGGCATCATCGGCGCCATGCGCGTGCTGCTGGTGGAAGACGACACGATGATCGGCGAGAGCCTGCGCGAGGCGCTGCGGCGCCAGGGCATGGCCTGCGACTGGGTGCGCGACGGCCGCGCGGCCGATGCCGTGCTGGCCAGCGAACGCTTCGACGCCGTGCTGCTCGATCTCGGCCTGCCGCAGCGCGACGGCCTGGCGGTGCTGCGCGACCTGCGCGCGCGCGGCGACACCACGCCGGTGATCGTGCTCACCGCGCGCGACGCGCTGCCCGACAAGGTCAAGGGCCTGGACAGCGGCGCCGACGACTACCTCGTCAAACCCTTCGAGCTCGACGAGCTGCTCGCCCGCCTGCGCGCCCTGCGCCGCCGCCACGACGGCCGCGCCAGCACCGTGCTGCAGGTGGCCGACCTCGCGCTCGACCCGGCCACGCGCGAGGTGGCTCGCGGCGGCCGCGCGGTGCTGCTCTCGGCGCGCGAGTTCGCGCTGCTGCAGGCGCTGTTGGAGCGGCCCGGCGCCATCGTCTCGCGCGCGCAGCTCGAGGACCGCTTGTACGGCTGGGGCGAAGAGCTGGAGAGCAACGCCATCAGCGTCTACATGCACCAGCTGCGCAAGAAGCTGGGCGACGACCTGCTGCACACGGTGCGCGGCCTGGGCTACTACGCCGGCCCGGCCAAGGACGGCAGCGCTTGAAAACCACCGGGGCGCTGCACTCGCTGCGCGGGCGGCTGTTCGCCTTCCTGCTCGCGCTGGCCGGGCTGACCGCGCTGGCGGTGGGCGGCGCCACCTACTTCAGCGTGCGCGCCGAGGCCGACGAGCTGTTCGACTACCACCTGCGCCAGATGGCGCTGTCGCTGCGCGACCAGGGCGGCATCGGCGACGAGGAGCGCGACGCGCTGGCCAACCCCGAGTTCGACTACGTGGTGCAGGTGTGGTCGGTGGAAGGCGTGACGCTGTACACCAGCCGGCCCCGCGGCTTGACGCAGGCGCTGCCGCCGCGCGCCGTGCTCGGCTACAGCCAGGTGCGCATGGCCGGCGAGGAGTGGCGCCTGTTCGCCGCGGCCACGCCGCTGCGCGTGGTGCAGGTGGCGCAGCCGCTGGCCGTGCGGCGCGGCCTGGCCACCGCGGCGGCGCTGCGCAGCGTGCTGCCCCTCGCCATCGCCGCGCCGCTGGTGGCACTGGGGCTGTGGTGGATCATCGGCCTGTCGCTGGCGCCGCTGCAGCGTGTGGTGCAGGCCACACAGGCCCGCGGCGCCGACAGCATGGAGGCGCTGCCCGACGCGGGCCTGCCGCAGGAACTGAAGCCGCTGGTGGGCGCCTTCAATGGCCTTCTCGCGCGGCTGGCGGCGGCCTTCGAGACGCAGCGGCACTTCGTGGCCGATGCGGCGCACGAACTGCGCACGCCGCTGACGGCGCTGAAGCTGCAGATCGGCCTTCTCCAGCAAGGCACGCAGGGCACGCCCGCCGGAGCGGAGCAGGACGCCGCCATCGACCGCCTGCGCGCCGGCGTGGACCGCGCCACCCATCTCGTCGAGCAGTTGCTCGCTCTGGCCCGCGCCGAGCCGGGGGCCGCCGCCGCGCCGATGGCGGAGATCGACCTCGCCGAGGTGGCCCGCCAGGCCCTGGCCGACGCCGAGCCGCTGGCCACGCGCAGCGGCGCCGCGATCACGCTGGCGGCGGCCGCCCCCGTGCGGATCCAGGGCGATGCGCAGGCGCTGCGCAGCGCCCTCCGCAACCTGCTGGACAACGCGGTGAAGTACGGCGGCAAGCACGTCGAGCTGACGGTGCAGGCCACCGGGCCCAGCGGCTGGCTCGTGCGCGTGGACGACGACGGCCCGGGCATCCCGCCCGATCAGCGCGAACGCGTGTTCGACCGATTCCAGCGCGGGCAGGCGCGCGAGGTCGAGGGCAGCGGCCTCGGGCTGGCGATCGTGCAGGCCGTGGCAAGGCGGCATGGAGCGGCAGTCACGCTCGGCACGGCCGCGCCGAAGGGCTTGAGCGTCCAGATCCGTCGCCCGCCGGCCGGCTGAAAGACGTCGCAACGATCAGGGGCCTGGCCTGCTTCGACCCTGCCGCCAGGGTCACGCCCGCCACCGAACCCACTTGATGCCCTCGAACCACAGCACGCTCAGCAGGCCCAGCCCGCAGGCTGCGGCCAGTTCGTCCAGCGGCAGCGGCGCGAAGCGCAGCACGCCCACGGCCCAGGGCGCGTAGAGCGCGGCCAGCAGCAGCGCGAACGCGAGGCCGACCACCCCCCACAGCGTCCGGTTCGGCGTGCGCAACGTGGCCCACAGCGAGCGGCTCGCCGAGCGGTTGGACAGGATGAGTGCCAGGTTGCCGACCACCAGCGTGGCGAACGCGAAGGCGCGCGCCTCGGGCTCGGGGATGCGCGGGCCGGCCCAGGCGAACGTGCCCATCACCGCGGCCAGCACGCCCAGGCCCTGGGCCAGCGCCAGCCACAGCGTGGCACCGCCGAACAGCGGCGCGGCGGCATCGCGCGGCGGGCGCCGCATCACGTCGCGCTCGGCCGGTTCGTTCTCGAAGGCGATCGAGCAGGCCGGGTCGATGATGAGCTCGAGCAGGGCGATGTGCATCGGGTACAGCAAGGCGGGCCAGCCGAACAGCACCGGCAGCATCGCCACGCCCGCGATCGGCACGTGTACCGCCAGGATGTACGACATGGCCTTGCGCAGGTTGTCGAAGATGCGGCGCCCCAGGCGCACCGCCGCCACGATGGCCGCGAAGTCGTCGTCGATGAGCACCAGCGAGGCCGACTCGCGGGCGACGTCGGTGCCGCGCCCGCCCATGGCCACGCCGACGTGCGCGGCGCGCAGCGCGGGGGCGTCGTTCACGCCGTCGCCCGTCATCGCGACGATGTCGCCGCGCGCCTTCAGCGCCTGCACGATGCGCAGCTTCTGCTCCGGTGCGATGCGCGCGCACACGTTGACGCCGGCCAGACGTTCGCGCAGGGCCGCGTCGTCGAGCGCGGCGATCTCTTCGCCCGACAGCACCTCGCCGGCGCCTGTGGCCAGCCCCGCCTGCTGCGCGATGGCGCGCGCCGTGGCCGGGTAGTCGCCGGTGATCATCACCACGCGGATGCCGGCCGCGCGGCATTCGGCCACCGCGGCGGGCACCTGCGGGCGCACCGGGTCCGCCAGGCCGAGCAGCCCGATGAACGCGAAGTCGAAGTCGTGTTCGTTCGCCGGCCACTCCTGGCCTGCGAACGAACCGCGCGCCACCGCCAGCACGCGCAGGCCTTCGGCGGCCAGCTCGTCGACCACGCCGGCGATGTGCGCCTTCTGCGCTTCGTCGAGGTGGCACAGGTCCATCACCGCTTCCGGCGCACCCTTGGCGGCCACGGTCTGGGCGCCATCGCCCGCCGCCGCCCACACGTGCGACATCGCGCGCAACTCCGGGCTGAGCGCATAGGTCTGCACCAGGCGCCAGTCGCCGTGCAGGTGTTCGGTGTCGGCGAGGAATCGTTGCCCGAGTCGGTGGAAGGCCTTCTCCATCGGGTCGAAGGGGTCGACCACGCTGGCCAGGATCGCCACTTCCACCAGCGAGTGGAAAGGCTCCGGCAGGCGGCCCTCGGGCACCGCATCCAGGGCGAGCCGATCCGCCAAGCCGACACCACCGGCCGCGAGGTGCGTCACCGTCATGCGGTTCTCGGTGAGCGTGCCGGTCTTGTCGCTGCACAGCACGGTGGTGGCGCCGAGCGTCTCGATGGCGTTGATGCGCCGCGTGAGCACGCCCTCCTTCGACAGCCGGCGCGCGCCGAGGGCCGGGAACACGGTCAGCACCACCGGGTACTCCTCGGGCAGCATCGCCATGGCCAGCGCGATGCCGGCCAGCAGCGCCTGCAGCCAGTCACCCTTCGTGAGGCCGTGAACGAGCACGAGCGCCAGGCTCAGGGCCAGCGCCAGCAAGGCCAGGTTGCGCACCAGCCGGGCCGTCTGCTTCTGCAGCGGCGAACGTTCGTTCTCCACCGTGCCCAGGGCCGTGCCGATGCGGCCGATCTCGCTGCGCGCGCCGGTGGCCGTCACGCGCGCGAGCGCATGGCCTTGCACGATCAGCGTGCCGGCGTAGACGCCCGGCAACTCGTCGCCACCGGGCGGCATGCGGGCGGTGTCGCCGGGGCGCGTGGCCGCCGGCAGTTCGTCCGGCCGCGCCACCCGCTTGCCGACCGGCACGGCTTCGCCCGTGAGCAGCGATTCGTCGGCCCGCACGCCATCGGCCGACACCAGCAAGGCATCGGCCGCCACGCGATCACCCTCGCTGAGCTTGAGCAGGTCGCCGCGCACCACGTCGCGCCCGGCGATGCGCTGCGGCTGGCCGTCGCGGATGACCAGCGCGCGCGGGCTGGTGAGGTTGCGCAGCGCTTCGATGGCGCGCTCGGTCCTGCCCTCCTGGTACAGCGTGAGCGCCACGGTGACGACCACGAAGCCGAACAGCGTCAAGCCCTCCTGCAGGTCGCCGAAGACGAGGTAGAGCGTGCCCGCCGCGAGCAGCAACAGGAACATCGGCTCGCGCACCGTCTCGGCCGCGATCGACAGCAGCGAGCGGTGCTGCCCGCCGGGCAGCGCATTGGCGCCGTCCTCGGCCAGGCGCTGGGCGGCCTGGGCTGCGCTCAGGCCCGCATCGGGGTCAGCCGCCTGCGCGGACATCTCAGCCTGGGTTGCAGCCATGTGCGGGCCGGATCGTCGGCCACCTCCTTGCGGACGAGCTTACGCGCGCGCAAGGGGCAGCTCGGTGCGCCTGCGAATTGCCGGCGGTGGGTGGTGTGCGGTGGGCGGTGCGCACTTGATCCACCTCAGCTGCCAGCAGCCTCCCCGGGCGGAGACTGATCCGGGGCCCTGACGGGTATCGAATGACGAAGGAGAAAAGCAATGAAGGCGACACTTTCGATGGTGGCGCTGGGCGTGGCGGCGCTCGCACTGGCAGCTTGCGAAACCGGGCGCCAGCAGGAACAGCCCAACACGCTGGTGGCCGTGATGTCCAGCAGCGCACCCGACATGCAGGCTGGTGCCAACGACCCGGTGTGGGCCAAGGCCAAGCCGCTGAACGTGGCCTTGACCAATGGCGCCAACTTCGGTGCGCCGCCGGGAGACAAGGGTGACTCCAAGGCGGTGCTGAAGGCCGTGTACACGGCCGACATGCTCTACCTGCTGATCCAGCACGCCGACCCGACTCATTCGGTGCGCCGCGGCCCCTACCAGAAGCAGGCCGACGGCACCTGGAAGAAGCTCACCGACCCGGCCGACAAGGGCGGTGACGACAACGTCTACTACGAAGACAAGTGGGCCATGCTGTGGCCCATCGACAACTCCATCAAGGCCTTCGACAAGGAAGGCTGCGCGGCACTCTGCCACGAAGAGAAGACCAAGCCCTACGGCAACAAGTACACCAGCCGCGAAGGCGAGCTGGCCGACATCTGGCACATGAAGGGCCAGCGCACGGCGCCGGGCGGCTTCGTCGACGACCAGTACGTCGACCACACGCGCTACGACGAGAAGACCAGCCGCAATGCAGGACGCAAGAACGACCCGGGCACCGCGACCGGCGAGTACAAGGGCGTGCCGATGGTCGGTGGCAAGCCCCAGTTCATGCCCCGCGACGGCAAGCCGGCGAACGCCGGGGGTACCTACTACATCAAGAGCGGCGACGAGGTGCCGTTCGACGACAGCAAGTTCAAGCCGGGCGATGAAGTGGCTTCGTTCCTCATCTACCCGCTGCAGGGCGACCGTGCCGACGTTCGCGTCGCGGTGAGCTGGGCCAAGGGCATGTACACCTCGGTGGTGAGCCGCAAGCTCGTGACCGGCAGCAAGTACGACGTGCAGTTCTCGAACCTGGGCATGCGCTACGGATTCGGCTTTGCCGCATTCGACAACGCGCAAGTCCGGCACGCGACTCCGGACGACCCGCTGTACCTGGTGTTCGCGAAGTAGCGGGGCGGGTTCAGCGCGGATCGCAGGCGTCGCGGCGCGGCGGGGCAGCTGAGCGCCGCGGCGCCTCAGCGCCGGCCGCGCCACCAGCGCAGCACGAAGGGCGCCGCGGCGCCTGCGCCGAGCACCGCGATGGCGATCATCCACAGCAGCCCCAGCACGTCGGCCGGGTCGGCGATGCCCAGAGCGGCCTGCAGCGTGCACGCCAGGTCGTAGCAGCCGTTGTCGGCCCAGCGGTTGGCCAGGCCGGCGCCGACCATCACCGCGGTGCCTGCCGCGAGCCCGGCCGCCACCCGCCACGCCGCGCCGGCGAGCGTCAGCGGCGCCTGGCGCCAGCGAGAGCCGCGGCCCTGCTTGTTGCCGAGCAGCGCATCGAGCAGGGCGTCCATGTCTTCGTCGAAATGCGCCGTGCGCAGCGAGAACGCGT
>ENA-UOWO01004164-UOWO01004164.1-activated-sludge-metagenome-genome-assembly--contig:-NODE-4164-length-16162-cov-11.697895_pt1 | contig 16162 bp, 13 predicted proteins | sample MGYA00238148_ERZ761564 | MGnify/ENA primary metagenome ERZ761564 (study PRJEB28885, sample SAMN05720194) | activated sludge metagenome | isolation source: Anaerobic digester | place: USA...
TTTATGCCTGATGAGACCCCTGATGGTGATGTCAGTCCGGTGTTTGTCTATTAAAGCTTTGTTGCGTTGAGCACAACTCAAACGGTGTCGCTGAGAAAACAGCAGAAGGATTTAGTCTGAATTAACAGCTTTTCTTTCAGTAATTAAACTTCGTTCTGAGTCCTTTGACCTGATAGTGTTCAACGGCAGCGTTATGCTCAACGAGCGTTTTTGAAAAATAGTGATAGCCCTTTCCTGTGGCGACAAAATAGAGATACTTTGTGTCATCAGGATAAACTATGCTTTTTATCGCCCCTTCTCCGGGGAAACAGAGCGGTGTTGCCGGGAATCCGTATCTTGTGTATGTATTCCACGGGTGATCTGTCATGAGATCTTTTCTTGTAAGATTTCCGGTGAATTTTGGCAGTAATCCATAAATGACTGAAGGGTCGGTCTGCATTTTCATCCCTATTCTACGCCTGTTTAAGAAAACAGAGGCGATCATCGGCTGTTCTTCTTTCACGCCTGTCTCTTTTTCAATGATCGAAGCAAGTTTCAAAAAGTCGTAAGCATCAAAATCGAGTTTGCCGATTTCGGTTTCATATTTCTTTAAAACCACTTTCATCTGATCCGCCATCTTTGTCATTACAGCAATAATATCAACTCCTTTCGGGAAGTGATAAGTTGAAGGGAAAAGAAGTCCTTCACAGCTCTGCTTTCCTTTTGCTCCGATAGAATTAAGAAAATTTTTATCGTGACATATTTCAAGAAATTTTCCACTTCCCTCTATCCAGTCAATCCCTTTAAAAACTCCAGCCGCATCAAATTTATTGTAACCCTCGGGAATTGTAAATGAATACAGTCTAACTTTCCCGCTCATTATCTTTTTTGCAACATCTATCGGACTGACATTGCCGGAGAACGAAAATTCACCTGTTTTTAAACTTGTTCCCCATTTATTTTCACGGATCATCCAGTAAAACATCTCGTCATCACTTATCAAACCCTGTCCTTTCAAAGTTACCGCAACCTTTTTCCAGTTACTCCCTTTTTCGATATTGACCGTCACCTCATCTTTCAGCTCGACCTTCTCAATCTTGAAATCCTGATAGTCCTGATATTTTGAAAGAGTATAGGTTAAGACTGCCACAATAATGATCAGAAATATGTATAAAATGCTCTTTTTCATGAATCACCTCTACTTTTCTATTCCGGTTCTTGCCTGAATCCCCGATGTGTAATAATGCTTTATCTCTTTCATTTCAGTGACGAGATCTGCTTTTTCGATCAATATATCCGGGGCATAGCGGCCTGTAATAATGACTTCAACATGTCCAGCCCTGTTTAAAACAGCTTCCCAGAGTTCTTCGAATGAAAAAAGCTTGAAATAAAGAGCTATGTTTGCTTCGTCCATTATCACAACATCATATTTTCCGTTTTTGAGGATGTCCGCCATTTCAGCAAGTCCGTCACGGGCGATTTTTATATCATTTTCAGTGGGATCCTTGTAAATGAAACAGTCCGCACCGTATTGTTTAATCTCAATGTTTTCAATAGCTTGAATAATATCAAGCTCGCTGTAATGCATCCCTTTTACAAACTGTCCGATGAACACTTTTTTCCCTGACGCCGCGGCTCTGAGTGCAAGTCCGAGTGCCGCAGTAGTTTTGCCCTTGCCATTACCTGTGTAAACCTGAACGAACCCTTTTTCACTCATGAACAAATCTCTCCGTGAGATCTTTTTTATATTTTTCTATATCTATGCTTATCCTGCTTACACCCTCTTCCATTGCCGCACTTCCAACAGATGCCGCCACTTCGACAAGGACTCTCGGATCAAACGGCTTCGGAATAAGATAATTCCTTCCGAACTCAAGTTCTTTAAGCCCGTAAACATCAAGAACAGATTTTAAAGCCGGCATTTTTGCAACTCTCATGAGTGCATGCGTTGCCGCCATTTTCATGTTCTCAGTGATCTTTCTTGCCCGCACATCAAGTGCTCCTCTGAAAATTGCAGGAAATCCGAGCACATTGTTCACCTGATTGGGATAATCACTTCTCCCTGTTCCGGCCATTGCATCAGGTCTCACCTTTACAACGGTTTCATACGGAATTTCAGGATCAGGATTTGCCATCGGAAGGATGACAGGGTTTGGCGCCATTCTCGTGATCATCTCTTCAGTGACCATTCCCTTCACACTTGTACCAATGAAAACATCAGCATTTTCAAAGAGTTCTATCAATGTTCTTTTTTCAGTATCTCTGAAAAGGAAACTGTGGTAAGGGCTTTTCAAATCTTTTCTTCCCTTATACAGAACTCCTTTGCTGTCATATGCAAAAATATTTTCTTCCATAAAACCGCAATTTATAAGGTGCCTTGCGATCGCAACACCAGCCGCTCCGGGTCCTGTAAGAACAACCCTGCAATTCTCAGGTTTCTTATCCGCTATTTCAAGACCGTTAAGCACTGCCGCCGCACCTATAACCGCTGTTCCGTGCTGATCATCGTGAAAAACCGGGATATCCATGATCTCTTTGAGCTTTTCTTCAATTTCAAAACATCTTGGAGAAGAAATGTCTTCAAGATTTATCCCTCCGAAAGTGGGTTCAAGAGCTTTAACTATCTTTATAAATTCAGCAGGATCGGTCTGATCCACTTCAATGTCATAACTGTTTATGTCTGCAAATCTTTTAAAGAGCAGCGCCTTCCCTTCCATGACCGGCTTACCGGCAAGCGGACCGATATCTCCAAGACCTAAAACAGCAGTTCCATCAGTAATTACAGCGACAAGATTGCCTTTTCCAGTGTAGTCATAGGCCGTTTGCGGATCTTTTTCTATCTCTCTGCATGGCTCGGCAACTCCCGGAGTGTATGCAAGAGAAAGGTCGCTTTGGGAAATGCAGTTCTTTGTGGGAACAATGTCAATCTTACCCGGTTTAGGGAATTTGTGATAGTGAAGGGCTTTTTCCTTAAGCATGATTTACTCCATTAAAAAGGAAAGATATTTTCAAGAATTTCAGGCGGCATAAGCAGAACAGTAACACCTGCAAGGGCAAGAAACGGACCGAAATATATTGCATTTTCAACATCTTTTTCATCGTTTGAATTTAAATCCTCTTTTGTAATATTGTCTGCGATCCTTTTTTTCTTGAATACCAGCTTTGCAAACATAAAGTAAAGTATCCCGGTCAGACATGCCGCTAAAAGGATCAGCGGTATCCTGAAAGGTCCTGTGTATGCCCCGATAGCTGCAAGAATATAGACATCGCCAAGTCCCATGCCGATCTTTTTTGTAACAATATAAAAAACAAATATCGCAAGAAGCAGAATGCCTCCACCAGTCATTGCACCGGTCAGGGAATACATTACCGTTGCGTTGGGATACAGATAACTCCACAACATCCCTGAAATTATCAGAGGAAGAACGACTCCGCCGTAGACGAACTGAGTCTTAAAATCGATAACCGCTGTAACGATCATCGCGGAAAGAAAGTAAAAAATTAGAAAAAGTTCAGGAAAAAATCCGAAACGGACAAAAGCAAGAACATATAGGAACCCGTTCAAAAGCTCGATCGAAGGATATATCATCGAAATTTTCTCACCGCATCCTGAACATTTTCCTCTTAAAAAAAGCCAGCTTAAAACCGGAATGTTCTCATACCATCTTATCTGATGACTGCATTTTGTGCATGAACTCGGTGGAAAGACAATGCTTTTTTTTAAAGGGATTCTGTAAATGCAGACATTCAAAAAACTCCCTGTCAGAAGCCCGAAGATGAAAACGAACGCCGCTGTAAACGGAACAAATCGATAACTATTCAATATTTCTAACATTCCGCCCATATTATTCATCGTCCTTTATCCCGAGTTTACTTATTCTGTACCTTAACGATCTTTCTGAAATGTTAAGAAGAACACATGTATCGTGCCTGTTGTAATCAGTTTTTTTAAGTGCCGCAATGATGTACTTCTTCTCAATTTCAGCAAGTATTTCGTCCAGATCAATATTGTCACTTACATCAATGGACAAATCTTTCGTGATCTTTTCTGAAATTTTATGAGCATTCTCAAAATGAGTTTTGGTAAGCAGTCCGTCCTTTGCAAAAACAGTCCCTCTTTCGATTATATTTTTCAGTTCTCTAACATTTCCGGGGAACGGATAATTCATGAAAAAATCAATCAGTTCTTTGGAAAATTTATATTTCACACCCGACTTTCTTGAAAACTGCTCAAGAAAGAAATTTGCAAGGGGAAGAATGTCGTCCCGCCTCTCATTCAACGGCGGAATATAGAGCTCAAGAACATTGAGCCGGAAATAAAGATCTTCACGGAACTTTCCTTTCTGCATCTGCTCTTTAAGGTTTCTGTTGGTTGCCGCAATAAGCCGTACATTTGTGGAAATTTTCTCAGTACCGCCGACCCTTGTAAAATTTTTTTCCTGCAGAACGCGGAGAAGTTTAACCTGCATATTTTCGCTGAGCTCGCCAATCTCATCAAGGAAAAGAGTTCCATCCCCTGCAACCTCAAAATACCCTTTTTTCATCTGATATGCACCGGTAAAAGACCCTTTTTCATGTCCGAACAATTCGCTCTCAAGCAGATTTTCAGGAATTGCACCGCAGTTAACAGGATACCAGGGTTTATTGCTTCTCCCGCTGTTGGCGTGGATATATCTGGCAACGACCTCTTTTCCGGTTCCGCTGTCACCCGTCAGGAGAACAGTGCTGTCAGTCGGAGCTATCTGCTTTGCTATTTCAAGTATTTTCAACATCTTAGAGCTTTCTGCAACAACATTTTCTGCTGTCGGACTTTCATGTTTTCTGCTTTTCTTTTCAACTGTAACCGGTTCTTTGATATGAGCATCCTCATCTGCTTCAATGGAAATGCACTTTTTCACGATATCCCTTATCTCTGCCACATTGAAAGGTTTGCTGACATAATCCACAGCGCCGAGCTCTATCGCTTTTATGGCCTGTTCTGTTGATGCAAAAGCTGTTATCACGATTATCTGCGACTTTCTGCTCCTTATCCTCAGTTCATTCAGAAGATCTATCCCGTCAATTGCCTCAGGCATATTGTAATCCATCAATATTACCGAGTATTTATTTTTTTTCAGCATTTCTATGGCTTTGGCACCGTTTTCAGCAGTATCAACACTGTAACCATCTTTTTTGAGAAGTATCTCAAGAAACTGCCTCATGCTCAGTTCATCATCAATGACAAGTATTCTGTTACTTTCCATTTTCGTCACCGTCCTTATAAAGTGTCAGTTCGACAATCACTCTTGCACCGTTACCGGTATTCATCGCTTTTACAGAGCCACCATGACGGGTTACTATTCTGTACACCTGTGCAAGTCCCAGACCTGTCCCTCTCCTTTTCGTAGAGAAGAAAGGATCAAATATTCTGTCAATGTTCTTTTCAATGAATCCCGGGCCGGTATCATCAAAGATTATCTGGACATTTTTATTTCTCATTTTGGAATACACCGATATTTCCCCTTTTTCCGCCATTGCTTCAGAGCTGTTTACAAGGATATTCCAGAAAACCTCTTTCATTCTTTCAGCATCTGCAAATATCTTCAGATCTTCAACATTTGAATTTATTGCGACACCCGGATGACCCAGCTTAAAAAGAATAGACACATCATTTAAAATATCATGGATACCGCATGGGGACATACTGTATTTAAGTTCTTCGGTATACCTGAAAAGTGAATCAAGAAGCGTTTTAACCCTGTTCCCCTCTCTTCTGATTATGTCTATCAACTGATCGTTGACGACACTTTCCCCCTGATCCTGGATCTGCGGCCCTGAACTTGCAAACATCAGTTCACTTGCCCCGATAAGAGATGTCAGAGGATTTTTTATCTCGTGTGCGATCGAAGCTGTAAGTTTTCCGATGGAAGCCATTCTTTCAGAGTGCTCCAGCTCCTCTTCTCTCTTTCTTATTGATGTGACATCAGAGAATATGATAACACTCTGAGATTCGACATAAGGCATTACTGTGTAACTTAGCCACATTTCATTTATTTTTTTTTCAGACCATCTTCCTTTTGCTGAAATGTCCGCCATTATTTCTTTCTGCAATTCATCCAGAATGGTTTCAAACTGCTGGGCATATTTATTCACATAAACCCTTTCCAAACCGTTAAGGATCATGACTCCCATGTTGATGTTTGAAAATATCGCAAAAAAGTGTTTTCTCAGCTCCTTGTTCCTCTGGGCACTTTCAAAAAGATTTCTGCTCGCCTGCTGGAATCCTTTTGATATCCTGCTGGCGACAAAGCCGGTAAATGAAAAGAAAAGAAGATATGTAAAAAGACGGGAAAAATATGTCTCCCATTTTGATGCATAAAGTTCCACAAGCTGCGTACTTATGAGAGGGACCATTGAAAGCTTGATCGTTATCCCCTGTATAAGAAGCAGGATAAAAGCAAAAAGTGTCGTAAATATTGCACCTTTTTCTCTTAAAAGTATCCCTGAATACACAATATTGATAATAATTACATAAAGATATGGAGACTCAATGCCTCCACTCAGGTATGAAACCACTACCCAGAACATTATTTCCAGTATGAATTGAAAATATGCAAAAGGTTTCAGATATCTCTCATTTATGCTTCTATTAAAGATAAGGGAAATTATGTTGATAAGTACAATTGTAAAAGAGGAAGAAAGAAAAACCTTGTTCGCAAAAGAGAAAATGTCGGTATTTTCACGGATGAAAGGAAAAAGAAAAAAGGAAAATACAACAGTAAATATGAAAAAGAACCTGATTATAAAATAATAGTATAAATGATTCCGGAATTCTTCCGTATAGAGAGGGATCATCCGACAGCTTTACCCATACTGAAGATCGGAAGATACATCGCGACCATCATTGTTCCGACTATTCCGCCGACGAAGATCATGAGTATGGGCTCTATCATTGATGTAAGACCGTCAATTGCAGTATCAACTTCGTCTTCATAGAAATCAGCGATTTTATTCAGCATTGTGTCCATCGCACCGGTCGCCTCACCGACTCCTATCATCTGAACGACCATTGAAGGGAAAATACCTACATCGGTAAGAGGAGTTGTCATGTCACTTCCTTCGATGACCCTCGCCCTTACAAAAACGATCGCTTTTTCTATTGCAAGATTTCCTGCTGTCCTTGAAACGACCTCAAGCCCGTCAACAAGAGGAACACCTGAACTGACAAGGGTTCCGAGAGTTCTTGTAAACCTTGCGACAGCCGATTTCTTGATGAGGTCGCCAACTATCGGAGCATCAAGGGACATTTTATGTATAGTAAACTGAAACTGCTTGTTTTTCATCGCCGCTTTAAAACCGAAAATTATGCCTGCCAAGGCCCCGATAATTAGAAGAATGTTGTTCTGTGTCCAGTCACTGAGATCAACTACCACCTGTGTAAGTCCGGGGAGCTGCTGACCCTGGCTCATGAACATCGCTGCAAATGTGGGAACGACCCAGTATAGAAGAACTATCGTTATGCCTATGACCGCTATCATTACAACTGTGGGATATTTCATTGCACTCTTGATCTTGTCGTTTATTGCCGCATTTTTTTCAAGGAATATGGCAAGACGGTCAAGAATGGTATCAAGAATACCACCCACCTCACCTGCGGCCACAAGGTTGACATAAAGGTCTGAGAAAACTGTCTTGTGATCTTTTAATGCATCACTCAGCGACTTTCCCTCTTCAACTGAATTTTTCACTTTTCTGATGACGCTTCTGAAAGCAGGGGTTTCAGACTGTGCCGCAAGTATCTCAAGACCCTGAATGATCGAAAGACCGGCATTGATCATAGTTGCAAACTGACGGGTGAAAATAACAAGCTCTTTTTTACCTATTCCGCCGCCGCCGAGCTCAATACGGGTCCAGTCCTTCTTTATGGAATCAGGACGGACCCCTTTTGCCATCAATGCCTGACGAGCACCTTTTTCGTCATCTGCATCAATGGAACCCTTTACAGTTTCACCTTTTTTGTTTACTCCGGAGTACCTGTAAAACGGCATAATTACCTCCTTGTCGGCTGATTTGATTTTGCCAGAAGATTCTGGAATTCATCTACAAAAGGAACAATTGCCAGAGCTTCATTCATGTCAATTATATCATTTTTCACAAGCCGTGCCAGATCCTGTGTCATTGTCTGCATATTACTGTCCTTCTGCCCTGACTGCATGCTTGAGTATATCTGCTGAAGCTTCTCTTCTCTGATAAGATTTCTTATTGCCGCATTCGGAACCATGATCTCACACGCTATTGTTCTCCCCCCTCCGTATTTTTTGGGGACAAGTGTCTGGGCAACAATCCCCACAAGAACAAAGCTGAGCTGAGCACGCACCTGTGCCTGCTGGTTTACAGGAAACATGTCGATGATACGGTTTATCGTTTCGATAGTGCTGTTTGTGTGAAGAGTGGCAAGTGCAAGGTGACCTGTTTCAGAAACACTGAGCGCCGTCGCCATTGTTTCAAGGTCTCTTATCTCGCCTATCAGTACCACATCAGGGTCCTGCCGAAGAACAACGCGGAGAGCGGCGGCGAAAGAACCGGTGTCGGCTCCAACCTCTCTCTGGTTGACGATACAGTTCTTGTGACTGTGAATGTATTCTATCGGATCTTCGATGGTTACAATGTGTCCCTTTCTGTTCCTGTTGATATAGTCTACAATAGATGCAAGCGTAGTTGATTTTCCGCTTCCTGTCGGACCAGTGACAAGAATGAGCCCTTTCGGTTTTTTAGCAAGTTCTTCAACTATGGGAGGCAGACCAAGCTGTTTGAAATCAAGGATTTTATAAGGGATAACTCGTATTGCGGCACTTATCGCCCCTCTCTGCATAAACACATTCGCCCTGAAACGACTCAGATTCTTAACACCGAAACTCAAATCAAGTTCGTTCTTTTCTTCAAACTGTTTTTTCTGTTTTTCAGTCAGAATGCTGTAAGCAAGCCGCTTTGTTTCAGTCGGAGAAAGAGGAGGAACATTTACCGGACGGAGAGATCCGTCGATCCTGAGCTGCGGCGGACTTCCGCTTGTAATATGCAGATCGGATGCATTCTGTTCGATCATCAGCGTAAGAAGGTCCTGCAGGGAAACTTGTGGAGCATCACTCATTTTTTACCTCAATATCTATTCGTCAGGAGCAGTATTTCTAATTACTTCAGCTATCGTAGTAACACCTTCAAGAAGTCTAAGGTTTGCGCTTATTCTCATTGTCTTCATGCCGTGTTGCATTGCAATTTCCTTAAGTTCCATTGAACTCGCTCCGTTAAGGATCGCATCTTTTAAAGGATCAGACATTTTCATAACTTCATAGAAAGCGATTCGGCCTTTGTAGCCGGTACCGTTGCATATTTCACAACCTTTACCCTGATATATCTGATATCCTCCGGCTATCTGGGATTCTTTAATCCCGAGCTTCAGGAGTTCTGATTTGGGGACATCGATGGGTTCCTTGCATTTTTTGCAGATCTGCCTCCCGAGTCGCTGAGCAACAATGCAGTTTACTGATGATGTGACAAGAAAACTTTCAATACCCATATTCAAAAGCCGGGTGACTGTTGAAGGGGCATCGTTAGTGTGTATCGTACTCAAAACCATGTGACCGGTGAGAGCTGCTTTTACACCGATCTCGCCTGTTTCAAAGTCTCGGATCTCACCGACCATTATGATATCAGGGTCCTGACGAAGAAAGGATCTGAGAGCAGCGGCAAAAGTAAGACCTACCTGTTCTCTGATCGCGACCTGATTTATCCCTTCGAGATTGAACTCGACAGGGTCTTCGGCAGTACAGATATTAACATCATCCTGATTAAGCTCGGAAAGTGCAGAATAAAGAGTTGTTGTCTTACCTGAACCGGTGGGACCTGTAACAAGAACCATTCCGTATGGCTTGTGAATGGAATCTTTGAATATTTCAAGCTGATCCGGAAAAAATCCGAGCTTTGTCATGTCAAGCTGAAGATTTGATTTGTCAAGAAGACGGAGAACTACTTTCTCTCCGAATATGACAGGACATACAGATACTCGGAAATCCATTGCCTCTTCTTTCCCGATCTTTATCTTGATACGACCGTCCTGAGGAACTCTTTTTTCTGCAATGTCAAGATTAGCCATGACCTTGAATCTTGCAATTATGGCATCCATCATGTGTCTTGGCGGATGGAGCGTGTCATAAAGAACACCGTCTATTCTGAGCCGCACCCTGAAACTTTTTTCGTATGGCTCGGTGTGAATATCGGATGCCTTCTTTTTAATGGCGTCAAGAAGGATCATATTGACAAGCCGGACTACCGGAGCGTCGCCTGAATCCCTGATAGCATCCTCTATGGAAGTTCCGCTCTCCATATCGATTTCATTTATCTGGATGGTGTCAACTTCCCGCAGAAGATCTTCCATATCAAAAGTTATATCGCCGGCTTTCTGTGCCTTGGCGGTATTTGCACCGTAATATTTTGCTATTGCGGCTTCGATATCTGAACTTGCCGCGACAACAACTTCGACATTGTAATCTGTCAGGAATTTGATGTCGTCCTGGGCATTCATGTTCGAAGGATCCGCCATCGCAACTGTGAGCGTGTTGCCTATTCTGGATATGGGAATGACATTGTATCTTGAAACGATCTGCGGATTGAGAAGGTCTATAACTTCCTGCTGTATCTCTAATTCGCTCAAATCTATTCTGGGAACATTGTACTGTTCGCTCAGAATGTCCACAAGCTGATTTTCGTCGAGCCGGTTGTCCCTGAAAAGGAGATCCTTTATACTCTGTCCCGATTCTGTTGACAGTTCCTCAAGGGATCTCAACTCAGGAAGGGATATTATCCCTCTCTTTATCAACATTCCTGTCAATTGCCTGTTATTCAATTTGTGCTCCCTTTTCCAGTTTGCTTAAAAAAAACACGCTACAGTATAATTATAAGAACATCACCCGTCAAGAAATAGTATCAATTCTGCGATTTTGTTTTAATAATTTTTTTGCAATTTAGATTTCAGGGGTTAGAATCGGCTGAAATTTTGGTTTTTCTTAATTGTTTAATGAGGTAAAACATGACTATCAGAGATGAATTTGCCAAGTGGAAAGAAGGTGCTTACGGCAAGACAGTTGCAAAATTTCCCGAAAGGAAAAAAGAATTTAAAACATCATTCAACGAAGTGATCGAGCCGGTTTATGTTCCCGGTTTTGAAGATCCGCAATATCTTGAAACAAGGGGGCTGCCGGGACTTTATCCATTTACACGGGGCGTTCAGTCAACGATGTACCGCGGAAAATTCTGGACAATGCGTCAGTATGCAGGGTTCGGAACGGCGGAAGAATCAAACAAAAGATACAAATACCTTCTCGGTGCAGGCCAGACAGGGCTTTCTGTCGCTTTCGACCTTCCAACCCAGATCGGTTATGACTCAGATCATCCGATGAGTGACGGCGAAGTTGGAAAAGTAGGCGTTGCGATCGATTCGCTTAAAGATATGGAGATTCTTTTTGACGGAATTCCGCTTGGTGAAGTTTCCACATCAATGACCATCAATTCAACTGCCGGCGTGCTTCTTGCAATGTATATCGCAGTTGCCGAAAAGCAGGGATTTACTCCTGACAAGCTCAATGGAACAATACAGAACGATATTTTGAAAGAGTATATTGCAAGAGGAACTTACCGTTTTCCGCCGAAACCATCAATGCGGCTTATCACCGACATTTTTGAATACTGTGCAGCAAATGTTACCAAATGGAATACTATTTCAATTTCCGGTTATCATATCCGTGAAGCCGGCTCAAACGCTGTTCAGGAAGTGGCTTTCACCCTTGCCGACGGCATTGCCTATGTTCAAGCCGCAATAAAAGCAGGTCTTGATGTCGATGTGTTCGCTCCGCGGCTTTCTTTCTTTTTCAACGCTCACAACAATCTGCTTGAAGAAGTTGCAAAGTTCAGAGCGGCAAGACGGCTCTGGGCTGAGATCATGAAAAACCGCTTCAATGCAAAAGATGTTAAATCACAGATGCTCCGTTTCCACACTCAGACCGCCGGCTGCACTCTCACTGCTCAGCAGCCGGACAACAACATCGTCAGAGTTGCGATCCAGACACTTGCGGCAACACTTGGCGGAACACAGTCACTTCATACAAACAGCAGAGATGAGGCACTTGCACTGCCGACAGAAGACAGCGTAAGAATTGCACTCCGTACTCAGCAGATAGTGGCTTACGAAAGCGGCATTGCAGACACAATTGACCCGCTTGCAGGAAGCTATTTCGTTGAAGCGCTCACAGACAGCATCTATGCAAAAGCAAAGAAATATATTGATAGAATTGATGAACTCGGCGGAATGGTCGAAGCGATCGAAAAAGGGTTTGTTCAGCAGGAAATTCAGGACAGCGCTTACACTTATCAGCTCGAAGTTGAAAAAGGGGAACAGATCGTTGTCGGAGTAAATAAATTCCAGGTCAAGGAACTTCCTCCATCAAACCTTCTCAAAGTTGACCGTTCAATTCAGGTTTCACAGATTGCAAAAATTAAGGATGTGAAAGCTTCAAGAGATAACGATGCAGTTGTGAAAAAACTCGCTGAGATCAAGGCAGCAGCTCAAGGAACTGAAAACCTCATGCCCAAAATTCTTGAAGCGGTCAAAGTTTATGCAACTCTCGGCGAAATCACAGGAACATTGCAGGAAGTATTCGGCGAACACAAAGAATCAGTAGTTCTTTAGGAGGGCAAAATGAGATGGATGCCTTTTATTGTTACGATATTGGGGGCATTGCTCATTTTTTCTTGTATCGGTTGTTCAGATGAAAAAAACAAAGTTGATTCTGATTCAATCTCAATTGCTGACAAAGATGCTTCAGTTGATTATGACAATGCTGTTGACGAAGAAGTCGAGGATAACGATTTTAATGACGAAACAAAGGATCTTGATGAAGATTTCCCGGATGAAGATTCTGATTCAGTTGCCCAATATGCTAGCTGCTACGATGAAATCCCTGATGAACCTTATGGGGGATTGTTTGCTGATCCTAATCTTGAACAACAGATAAAAAGCAAGCTGGGGATTGGTGACGATGAAGAGCTAAAAGAGTCTGACCTTGAACAGATAACAGATTTATATGTCAGGCAAATTAAAGATTTTCGTGGACTTGAAAAACTTGTTAATCTTGAGAAATTCGGGTTTTCCGTTGGTGGCAACATCTATGATTTTACACCTTTGTCGGGTTTGAAAAAAATTAAGAAATTCACTATTTTTTATAATGATTTGAACGATTTTGATAATATGAACTGTCTTGACGGATCGTTTTCCAAGCTTACATCCATTGAGGAACTTGAAATAAACGGAACTGAATTAAAAGATGTTTCACCGATTGAACAACTGACAAATCTCAAGATACTGGATATAAGTGAAAATCAAATTGAATTTCTTCCGGAAAACATGGAGAATTTGCAAAAACTTGAAGAATTATATCTTACATATAATAACATTGAGGATATCACTCCGCTCAACAAATTAACAAATTTAACAGTTCTGTTTTTTCATTACAACAAAGTTACAGATATTTCTGCTATTGAAAACATGAAAAAACTTGTCCGCTTCGGCTGTGCTGATAATAAAGTTGTTGATATATCAAGTGTTGTAAATCTTAACAATTTGGAAAGGCTGACTCTCGATCAGAATCAGATAAATAAAATTCCCGATAAAATAGGGAGCCTAAAAAAACTTAACATTTTTAATCTGGCTTACAATAAAATAAGTAGCTTGCCATCACTGAAAGGGCTTGATTCGCTTAAAACGCTATATCTAGGTCATAATGAAATATCAGATATGACACCGCTTGATTCACTTGAAAATCTTGAAGTTCTTTCAATACCATGGAATAAAATTACTAAGGTGCCTATATTGAAAAATTTAAAATCCCTAGAAACTCTTTGGTTAGCACTGAATGAAATTACTGATCTTTCAGGGTTCAGTGATAATGATTCATTTCCGGTGCTTAAAAAAGTTGATCTCAATTACAACAAAATAGAAAACGCTGAACCGCTCAGAAAAAGAGAAGGTATGGGATCACTCTCAATCAGAGAAAACTGCATTAAAGATCTATCTCCACTTGAAGAATTGAAAGAAAGCGGTTGTTCAATTTCAGGGATGGACGAACAGCTTGAAAGATGTGAAGATACAATGTTAACTCTTGCAGGAGAAATGAAGTGGAAGTAGCACAAATCATTGCTCTTGGTGAAAATGAAAAGATTGAGTTCAAAGAATCTTTTTCAAAGGAAGTGGTTATCTCTCTTGTTTCTTTTGCTAATTTTCATGGTGGAACAGTATATGTTGGAATTACAAATAATGGTAAAGTGAAAGGAGTTTCTATCAATCAGGAAACGGTACAGCAATATATAAATGAAATGAGAAACTCTACTCAGCCTGTTATTGTTCCGGAAGTTTCAATTGAAGAAGTTGCTGGGGGGAAAAAAATACTCATTATTTCCATATCAGAATATCCGATTAAGCCGGTTTCTTATAAAGGCAGATACTACATCCGAAGAAAAAACAGCAACCATGTAATGAGTGTTGACGAAGTTATAAATTCAAGGCTTCAGTCAATGAATACAAGTTGGGATTGCTATCATGACCCATATCATGGAATGAAAGACATATCTTTTGAAAAAGTGACTGAATTTATTAATAGAATCAATGCGATAAGAGGTAAAAAAATAGAAGATGATCCCAAAACCATTCTGAGAAAATTTGAACTTATCAGAGAAGAAAAATTGACCCTGGGCTGTTTTCTTATGTTCATGAAAGACCCGAGCATTGTTTCAACAATTGAGCTTGGACGATTTCAGACAGATACAATCATAAAAGATGCTTTGACATTAAGAACCGATCTTTTTTCCGAAGTTGATCAAGTGCTTGAATTCATAACGAAACATATAAACAAGAGATATGTTTTTACAGGCAGTGTAATGCGTGAAGAAAGATGGGATTATCCACTTGAAGCATTAAGAGAACTTGTAGTAAACGCAATAGTTCACAGAGATTATTCGTCCCCAGTTGACACAGTTATTAAGATTTATGACAATAGAATTGAGTTTTTCAATTCAGGAGGATTGCAGGGGGATATTTCTGTCGATGAAATAATTAATGGAAAACTCTCCTCTAAACCTCGCAACAAGCTTATCGCGGCAATGTTTAAAGATGCCGGAATAATTGAGAAATACGGCTCAGGAATAAAAAGAGTTGTTGAAGAATTCAGGAAATACGGTCTGCCAGATCCGGTTTTTAAAGTTTCTCCGAATGATTTTCACGTTACTGTTTTCACATTTCCAGAAAATGAGACTGTAAATGAGACTGTAAATGAGACTGTAAAACTTAGCAAAATCCAGAAGGAAATCATTAAGGAAATCAAAAATAATGAAGAAATAACTTATGAAGAGTTAGCGGAAAAACTGAAAAAGGGAAGAGCCACAATACATAGGCATATTCAGGATCTTATTAAAAAAGGAACCATTAAAAGAGTTGGATCTGCCAAATCAGGATATTGGAAAATAAACGAGTAAATGATGAAGATTTTATGCACAACGATAAGTTCATCGTATGTAAGCAGCGCAGCATCTTGCAATTCAACTTGCAATGGCTATGATGAAACGAATTGTGAAGAAGATGGCTGGTAATTGATAATATTTTAGTTGCCAAGGAGGGCAAAATGAGTCAGAAAATAAGAGTTTTAATTGCAAAACCGGGTCTGGATGGTCACGATAGGGGTGCAAAATTTGTTGCAAGGGCACTTAGAGATGCCGGTATGGAAGTAATTTACACAGGTCTGCGTCAGACTCCTGAAGCAATTGTCAATGCGGCTGTTCAGGAAGATGTCGATTCAGTCGGCTTGTCTATTCTCAGCGGTGCGCACAACACACTTCTGCCGAAAGTTGTTGAACTGTTAAAGGAAAAAGGGGCTGAGGACATTCTCGTTTTCGGCGGCGGAGTAATTCCTGAAAGCGATATTCCATTTTTGAAGGAACAAGGGGTTAAAGCGGTTTTCACTCCTGGAACTCCGTCAGAGGAATTCATTAAATTCATTAAGGAAAATGTGAAAAAATAATGGAAAGACCTCTTGCGTCCGACTTTAGAGTGCTGGCAAAGCTCATAACTAAAATTGAAAATGACCGATATGGATCGGAAGATATT
>ENA-UOWO01004166-UOWO01004166.1-activated-sludge-metagenome-genome-assembly--contig:-NODE-4166-length-16158-cov-7.208346_pt1 | contig 16158 bp, 13 predicted proteins | sample MGYA00238148_ERZ761564 | MGnify/ENA primary metagenome ERZ761564 (study PRJEB28885, sample SAMN05720194) | activated sludge metagenome | isolation source: Anaerobic digester | place: USA...
GCGTGTAGTCCCAGTAGTCGGTCAGCGTCTCGCCCTTGTAGGCGAACACCGGCGTTCCGTTGGCGACCAGCGCGGCAGCCGCATGGTCCTGCGTCGAGAAGATGTTGCACGAGGCCCAGCGCACCTTCGCGCCGAGTGCTTCCAGCGTTTCCACCAGCACGGCAGTCTGGATGGTCATGTGGATGCTGCCGGTGATGCGTGCGCCCTTGAGCGGCTGGCTCTTGGTGAACTCTTCGCGGATCGCCATCAGACCGGGCATTTCGGTCTCGGCAATCTTGATTTCCTTGCGGCCGAAATCGGCTTGCGACAGGTCGGCGACCGCGTAGTCGGCGTTGGGTTTCAGAACGGCGTTCATGTGTGGCTCCAAAGAATGAGGAACCCGCACGGCTTCGCAGGGAACGGACGCTGAAATTACCAGCTCACCCACGAAGAACCATCGTGCGGGTGAGCGCGGTTGCAATGAAGAACTCCGAGCCTGGGACACATGACGTGCCTTGCAACGCTCCTCGGAACTGGGAGTTATTGTAATCGGCCTCGGACCCGTCGACTTGAGCGCGGCCTTGCCGGTGTGGCCGCTTCCGTCTCAGCGAGCGGCCGGCAGCCCTGCCAGTTGCCGCTCGTGCCAGCGCGCCAGCAGCCACTGCGCTGCCATCGCGCCGAGCCAGGCGCAGAACATGTCCTTCTGGGTGTCGAACGGATCGCCCTGCGTGCCCAGGAAATCTTCCGAGGCCGCGCCCATGGCTTCGGCCACGCCCCACTCGATCAGTTCATAGATCGCACTGAAGGCCAGGCAGATCGATGTGACCACGAGAAACAGCCAGCCGCCGCGCATCCCCGGCGCCGCCAGCGTCGTGCGTCGCAGCAGGATCTCGCGCGCAGCGATGGCGGGTACGAACCCCTGCATCAGGTGCCCGATCCGGTCGTAGTGGTTGCGTGTGAATCCGAACACATCCTCCATCCAGAAGCCGAGCGGCACCCGGGCGTAGGTGTAATGCCCGCCGAGCATCAGCACCACCATGTGCAGCGCGATCAGGCCGTAGAGCAGAGGCGTCAGCGGAAAGCGCCGATGCGTGGCCAGCATCAGGGGCAGGACGATGAAGACCGGAGCGACCTCCATCGCCCAGGTTCCGGTTTCGAAGGCCCCGATGCCCGATGCCGTCAGCAGCGCGAGGATCGCTGCGCTGTAGACGTACAGCCCTGCGCGGGTCATGACCTGCCCAGGGCTACTTCAGCCCCGCCGCCGCACGCAGCGCCTGCGCCTTGTCCGTGCGTTCCCAGGTGAACTCCGGCTCTTCTCGTCCGAAGTGACCATAGGCTGCAGTCTTCTCGTAAATCGGGCGCAGCAGGTCGAGCATCTGGATGATGCCTTTCGGACGCAGGTCGAAGTGCTCGGCCACCAGCGCCGACAGCTTGTCGTCGGACATGACGCCGGTGCCTTCGGTGTAGACCGTGATGTTCATCGGCTTGGCCACGCCGATCGCATAAGCCACCTGGATCTGGCACTGCTTGGCGAGTCCGGCGGCGACGATGTTCTTCGCGACGTAGCGGCAGGCGTAGGCCGCCGAGCGGTCGACCTTGGTTGGATCCTTGCCGCTGAACGCGCCGCCACCGTGCGGGCAGGCGCCGCCGTAGGTGTCGACGATGATCTTGCGGCCGGTCAGTCCGCAGTCGCCTTGCGGCCCGCCGATCACGAAGCGGCCGGTCGGATTGACCAGGAACCGGGTCTCCTTCAGCCATTCCTTCGGGAGCACCGGCTTGATGATTTCCTCGATCACCGCCTCGATGAAGCTGGCCTTCATCTTGGTGGCGGTTTCGCTCTGGTCGGGGCTGTGCTGCGTGGACAGCACGACGGTGTCTATCGAGTGCGGCTTGCCATCGACGTAGCGCAGCGTCACCTGGCTCTTCGCGTCGGGACGCAGGAAGGGCAGGCGACCGTCCTTGCGCAACTGCGCCTGACGCTCCACGAGACGATGCGCGTAGTAGATCGGCGCGGGCATCAGCTCGGGCGTCTCGTCGCACGCGTAGCCGAACATCAGTCCCTGGTCGCCCGCGCCGAGGTTCAGGTAATCGTCGCTCGCGCGATCGACGCCCTGTGCGATGTCGTTGCTCTGCTTGTCGTAGGCCACCAGCACCGCGCAGCCCTTGTAGTCGATGCCGTACTCGGTGTTGTCGTAGCCGATGCGCTTGATGGTGTCGCGTGCGACCTGGATGTAGTCGACGTTAGCCTGCGTCGTGATCTCGCCTGCCAGCACCACGAGGCCGGTGTTGGTCAGGGTCTCGGCCGCTACACGCGACAGCGGGTCCTGCTTGAAGATCGCATCGAGGATCGCGTCGGAGATCTGGTCCGCGACCTTGTCGGGGTGACCTTCGGAGACGGACTCGGATGTGAAAAGGAAATCGTTCGCCACTCTTAAACTCCGGTTGGTTGCAACTTGCGTTGCCGGGCCAGCTTCTGGAGGTGCGGCGAACGCTTTAGCGGTTTGTTGAGCCTAAGCCCGGCAGCCACTTCTGATGCCCCGAAGTGCCTTGCAATCGCCCCGCAAGTAGTTCATTAACTCGGCGATGGCCGGATTCTAGCGATCTGATGACCCGCTTCATTGCGATTTTTCTCACAGGCTGTGTGCGCTTCATGGCGCATTTCCCGCTGCGCTGGCTGCACGCGATCGGCGCGCCGGTGGGGTGGCTGGTGTACTGGGCGTCGCCCAGCTATCGACGGCGCTTCCGCGCGAATGTCGCGCAGGCCGGCGTGCCGTGGGCCCAGGCTCGGGACGCCATCGCCGCATCGGGGCGGATGATGATGGAGCTGCCGCCGCTCTGGCTGCGTCCGCCGGATGAGCCCCTGCCAGTACGGGTGCAGTGGCAGGGCGGCGAACTGATCGAGGCGGCCCAGGCTGCCGGCCGGGGCCTGGTGATGCTGACGCCGCACCTGGGCTGCTTCGAGGCCATCGGCCAGTCGTATGCCCAGCGCTATGGTGCCGGGCGTGGCGCAATGACCGTGCTCTATCGCCCGGCGCGCAAGCCCTGGCTGCGCGATCTGGTCGAGGCCGCGCGCCGTCGACCCGGGCTGGACGCCGCGCCCGCGACGCTGGCTGGCGTGCGCCAGATGATCCGTGCCCTCAGGCGTGGCGAAGTCGTCGGCCTGCTGCCAGACCAGGTGCCGCCCGAAGGCCTGGGCGTGTGGGCACCGTTCTTCGGCAAACCTGCCTACACGATGACCCTCGCCGCGCGACTCGTCCAGCAGACCGGGGCGGCGCTGCTTCTGGTGTGGGGAGAGCGCCTGCCCCGTGGCGAGGGATATTGCGTGCGCGTCAGCGAACTGGGCGACGCATTGCCTGCCGACGCTGCCGACGCGGCGGCCGTCATCAACCGCGCAATGGAAGGGCTGATCCTGCAATGCCCGCAGCAGTACCTGTGGGGCTACCAGCGCTACAAGCGCCCGCGCCGCGGCGCGCTGGGATCGTCCGCAGGGGCCCCGCCGGCGCCCCCGGCGGGCACAGGGGCATCGTCTTGAAGCTGGCCTTGCTGCACCTGATCACGCGCATCGTGCTGGCGCTGTTGTGGCTACTGCACTGGCTGCCGCTCGGGCTTCTGGCCCCGCTGGGGCGTGGGCTGGGGGTGGTTCTCTGGACGCTGGGTCGCGCGCGCCGACGCATAGCGTTGCGCAACCTCGAACTGTGCTTTCCTGAAAAGAGCGGGGCAGAGCGCGAGGCGATTGCACTCGAGCACTTCAAGTACCTGGGCCGCAGCCTGCTGGAGCGCGGGCTGTTGTGGCACGCATCCGCCGAGCGACTCAAGCGGCTGATCCACATCGAGGGCCCTGCCGATTTCGGTGACCGTCATGCCGGTGCGCTGATGTGGCTGGTGCCGCACTTCGTGGGGCTCGACGTGGCCGCCGTCGCTGCGCGGTTCTCCGTTGCGCGGCCCGGGTGCACGGTCTATCAGACGCAGAGCAACAGGCTCTTCGATGCGGCGGTGCGGCGCGGCCGGTTGCGCTTCGGCAAGATCCGCGTGTTCTCGCGCCACGAAACCGCCAGGCCGCTGCTGCGTGCAATCAAGGAAGGCGATGGATTCTTCAACCTGCCCGACATGGACTTCGGCCGCAAGGATGCCGAGTTCGTGCCGTTTTTCGGCGTGCCGGCGTGCACCCTGCTGACGCCGTCTCGCATGGCGCGACTGCTCCACATGACGGTGCAGCCGGTGGTGGTCGAAATGCTGCCCGGTGGCCAGGGCTACCGGGTGCGCTTCCTCGAGCCCTGGACGAGTTTCCCGACCGAAGATGCGTTGGCCGACACCGCCGCCCTGAACCGCTGGATCGAGTCCGAGATCCGCCGCAATCCCGCGCAGTACCTGTGGGTGCACAAGCGCTTCAAGACGCGGCCGCGCGGCGAGAAATCGCTTTACTGACGTCTGTTCTTCGCCGGAATGGCCCGGCCTGGGCAACGATAATCACGCCATGAAAATCCGGTTCACCAAGATGCAGGGCGCCGGTAACGACTTCGTCGTGCTCGACGCCACGCAGGAGCCGCTCGCGCTCAGCACCGAGCAGTTGCGCCACCTCGGCGATCGGCGGTTCGGCGTGGGCGCAGACCAGATCCTGGTGGTCGCTCGCAGCGGCACGCCCGGGGTCGACTTCGGTTACCGCATCTTCAATCACAGCGGCGAAGAGGTCGAGCATTGCGGCAACGGCGCACGCTGTTTCGTGCGCTACGTGCGCGACAAGGGTCTGTCCGACAAGAGCACGTTGCGCGTCGAGACTGTCAACAACCTGCTCGAGTTGCATCTGCAGCCCGATGGCCGCGTGCGCGTCGACATGAACGCACCGGTGTTCGACTTGCCGCAGATCCCGTTCCATGCGGCCGGTCTTCGGCCGCACCGGGTGGCCGTCAAGGGCGCTGCCGGCCCGGGCAGGGGTGGAACCATTGACATGTGGCCACTGAACCTGAAAGGGCGAACCGTCGAGGTGGCGGTGCTGTCGATGGGCAATCCCCATGCGGTGCAGGTGGTCGACGACGTCGACACCGCACCCGTCGAGGTGCAGGGCCCGCTGATAGAGCATCACACCAGCTTTCCGAAGCGCGTCAACGCCGGCTTCATGCAGATCGTCTCGCGGAGTCACATCCGGCTGCGGGTGTACGAGCGCAGTGCCGGCGAGACGCTGGCTTGTGGCACCGGTGCCTGCGCCGCTGTCGTGGCCGGCATCCGGCTCGGGCTGCTGGATGCGGTGGTCGATGTGGACGCCCGTGGCGGCCGCCTCACGATCGAATGGAAGTGCCACGAAGAGGGTCCGGGCAGCCATGTGTTCATGACCGGACCGGCTGAGACCGTGTTCGAAGGAGAGATCGAACTGTGAATCACGAAACCGCTATGAACCGAAAGCAACCCACCATGAGCACCAAGCCGTGAGCAGCCCCACCGGAGTCCAAGGCATCACCGAAGCCGACATCGCCAACTACCTGGCGAACACGCCCGGCTTCTTCGAGCGCCATGCCGAGCTGCTCAGCTCGATCCAGCTCCTCAGTCCGCATGGCAACCGCGCCGTCTCGTTGCAGGAACGTCAGATGGACATGCTGCGCGAGAAGCACAAGGGGCTCGAGCAGAAGATCATGGAGATGATCCGCCACGGCCAGGAGAACGTCGCCATCGCCGACCGTCTCCACCGCTACACGCGCGCGCTGATGCTGACAGCCGAAGCGGGCGAACTGCCCGACGTGCTGGTGCGCGAGCTGATGCATCAATTCCTGATTCCACAGGCCGGTATCCGCGTCTGGGGCGCAGCGTCCGAGCATGCAGCGCTGCCGTTCGCCCGCGAAGTCAGCGCCGATGCGAAGAGCTTCGCCTCCAGCCTGACGCTGCCCTACTGCGGCGCGAATTCCGGCTTCGAGGCAGCGGCCTGGCTCGAGGATGCCGCTACCGTGGCATCGCTGGCGCTGATTCCGCTGCGTCATGGCGCCAACAGCGAAGCTTTCGGGCTGCTCGTGCTCGGTTCGCCCGATCCGACGCGGTTTTCGGCCGACATGGGGACCGAGTTCCTGATGCGCATCGGCGAGATTGCCAGCGCCAGCCTGTCACGCCTCATTCGACCGGAATGACCCGACCCGCCGGCGCCGAAGCCGAGCAGCCGGCTCTGCACGACGACCTGGTGCGTCACCTGCAGCATCTGCAGGTCGAGCGTCGGCTTGCCGAACGCACCCGTGTGATGTACGCGCAGGCGTTCGAGCGGCTGCACCGCTTTGCCGATGCGGCCGCAGTGCCGCTGCGCGAGGTGCAGCCGCATCACGTGCGACGCTGGGCCGGCCAGCTGCACGCGCAGGGGCTGGCGCCCGGCAGCATCGCGATCCAGCTGTCGGCGTGGCGCGGGTTCTATCGCTGGCTGGGCCGCGACGGACTCGTTGTGCAGAACCCGGTGGCGGGCGTGCGGGCCCCGCGGGCAGCCAAGCCGTTGCCGAAGGCGCTGTCGGTCGACCAGGCGGTGGCGCTGGCCGATTTCGACGAGGACACCGAGGCGCGTCAGGACAGCGCGGCACTCGCTGCCCGCGATCAGTGCATGACCGAGCTGCTGTACGGCTGCGGCCTGCGGGTCAGCGAGCTGGTGGCGCTCGATGCGCAGCCTGGCCCGCAGGCCGTCGGCTGGATTGACGTCGCGGACGGTACCGCGCACGTGCTCGGCAAGGGCCAGAAGCGACGCAGCGTGCCGGTCGGTGGACCGGCGTTGCGTGCGTTGCAGGACTGGCTGTCGTTGCGGGTCCAGATGAACCGGGGCGGCGCGGAGGCCGCGCTGTTCCTGAGCAACCGCGGCACCCGCATCACCACCGGTCAGGTGCGATCGCGCCTGAAGCTGCGTGCATTGAAGGCCGGCCTGCCCACGCACGTGCATCCCCACATGTTGCGCCACTCGTTCGCGTCGCACCTGCTGCAGTCCAGCGGCGACCTGCGCGCCGTGCAGGAGCTGCTGGGGCACGCCAACATCACGACGACGCAGGTCTACACCAAGCTCGACTTCGGCCACCTGAGCAAGGTGTACGACGCGGCGCACCCCAGAGCCAGGCGCAAATGAAGGTCATCAAGCTGCGCGAGGGCAAGGAGCGCTCGCTGCTCAAGCGGCATCCGTGGGTGTTCGAGGGCAGCATCGCCAGCGGCCGCGCCGATTCCGGTGAAACGGTGCGCGTCGAGTCGCATGCGGGCGAGTTTCTCGCCTGGGGCGCCTGCAGCCCGAACTCGTCGATCCGCGTGCGGGCCTGGAGCTTCAACGCGGCCGAACGCATCGACGCTGCCTTCTTCGAGCGCCGCATCGCCCGCGCCGCCGCGGTGCGTGCGCGCCTGCCGATCGCGAGCAACGCCATGAGACTGGTTCATGGCGAGGCCGATGGCCTGCCCGGACTGGTCGTCGATCGCTACGGCGACACGCTCAGCGCGCAGTTCACCGCCGCCGGGGTCGAGCGCTGGAAGCCGGTGATCGCCGACGCGCTGCTGAAAGTCACGGGGTTGACGCGCCTCTACGAGCGAAGCGACGCCAGCGTGCGCGAACTGGAAGGACTGCCCCCCATCACGGGCTGGCTGCGCCTGCCGCCCGGTGCTGACGACAGCACGGAAGTGACGATCCAGGAGCACGGCTGGCGCCTGACCGTAGACGTGGCGCGCGGGCACAAGACCGGCTACTACCTCGACCAGCGCGACAGCCGCAAGCTGTTTGCCGACTGCGTGGCGCATTTCCGCCTGCAGCGGGTGCTCAACTGCTACAGCTACACCGGCGGTTTCAGCGTCGCGGCGCTGGCCGGCGGGGCGGCCGAGGTGACCAGCGTCGATTCCTCGGGACCGGCGCTCGAGCGCGCTGCCGCACATGTCGCGCTGAACGGTTTCGATGCCGGGCGACACACGGCGATCGATGCCGACGTCAACGCGACGCTGCGCCGATTCATCGACGAAGGACGGCGCTTCGATGCCATCGTGCTCGACCCGCCGAAATTCGCCTCCACGGCCGGGCAGGCCGAGCGAGCCGCGCGCGCCTACAAGGACATCAATCGCCTGGCGTTCATGCTGCTGGAACCCGGCGGCCTGCTGTTCACCTTCTCGTGTTCGGGCGGCGTCAGTGCCGACCTGTTCCACAAGATCGTCGCCGGCGCCGGGCTCGATGCCGGCATCGACGGGCAGGTCCACGCGCGCACTGGTGCGGCCCCCGATCACCCGATGACGGTGACCTTCCCCGAGGGCGAATACCTCAAGGGTTTGGTGATCGTCAAACAGATCGCGTGATTAATGCCGCATTTGAATCTTTCCGCCGCTTCAGGCTGAGCCGAAGCGGCCCGAATCCCTGGCTGGCTGCGTAGCATCCGCGCAGTTCAAGAGAAAACGGGAGATTTTCCATGTGTGGCATCGTCGGCGCCGTCAGCACCCGCAACATCGTTCCGGTGCTGATCGAAGGGCTCAAGCGGCTCGAATACCGGGGCTACGACTCCTGCGGTGTCGCGGTGCAGCAGCATGGCGGACTGCGCCGTGCCCGCAGTACCGAGCGTGTGGCGGAACTCGAGCTCAACGTGTCGGCCGACCACATCGAAGGGGCCACCGGCATCGCTCACACGCGCTGGGCCACGCACGGCGCGCCTGCGGTGCACAACGCCCATCCGCATTTTTCGCCCGGGCCGTCGGCCGTCGGGGCCGTGGAGGGCGGAGCGGCTGACGGCGTCGCTGCCGTGGGTCGCGTGGCGCTGGTGCACAACGGCATCATCGAGAACCACGACGAGTTGCGCGCCGAGTTGCGCGGCAAGGGTTACGTCTTCCACAGCCAGACCGACACCGAGGTCCTGGCCCACCTGATCGACCATCTCTATCAGGGTGACCTGCTCGACGCGGTGCAGCGCACGGTGCCGTTGCTGCGCGGTGCCTATGCGATCGCGGTGTTCTGCCGCGACGAGCCGGGTCGCGTGATCGGCGCGCGCGCCGGTTCGCCGCTGATCCTGGGTGTCGGCACCGGTGAACGCGCAGGGGATCACTACCTCGCCAGCGATGCGATGGCGCTGGCTGGCGTGACCGACCAGATCGTCTATCTCGAGGAAGGTGACGTGGTCGATCTGCGGCTGGGAAGTGTCGCTATCAGTTCGGCCGCCGACGGGCGCTTCCACGCGGTGCAGCGCCACGTTCGAACAGTGCAGGCGCATTCGGGTGCCGCCGAGCTCGGCCCGTATCGCCACTACATGCAGAAGGAAATCTTCGAGCAGCCCAAGGCGATCGCCGACACGCTGGATGCGGTGACATCCATCTCGTCCGACCTCTTCGGCGACGCCGCCGATCGCGTGTTCAAGGACATCGACTCGGTGCTGATCCTGGCGTGCGGCACCAGCTATTACGCGGGCTCGGTGGCCAAGTACTGGCTCGAAGGCATCGCGAAGATTCCGACCTCGGTCGAAGTGGCCAGCGAGTATCGCTACCGCGACAGCGTGCCGAACGCGCGCACCCTGGTCGTCACGATCAGCCAGAGCGGCGAGACCGCCGACACGCTGGCGGCGCTGAAGCACGCCCGATCGCTCGGCATGCTGCACACGCTGACCGTCTGCAACGTGTCGACCAGCGCGATGGTTCGCGAATGCGAGCAGGCATTCATCACGCGGGCCGGCGTCGAGATCGGGGTGGCATCGACCAAGGCCTTCACGACGCAGCTGGTCGGCCTGTTCCTGCTGACCCTGGCGATTGCGCAGACACGCGGGCACCTGAGCGATGACGCACAGGCGCAGCACCTGCATGCGTTGCGCCACCTGCCGGTCGCGGTGCAGGGCGTGCTCGCGCTCGAGCCCCAGGTCATCGCATGGGCCGAGGTTTTCGCACGCAAGCACAACGCGCTCTTCCTCGGGCGCGGGATGCACTACCCGATCGCCCTGGAAGGGGCGCTCAAGCTGAAGGAAATCAGCTACATCCATGCCGAGGCCTATCCGGCGGGAGAGCTGAAGCACGGCCCGCTGGCGCTCGTCACTGCCGAGATGCCGGTGGTGACGGTCGCACCCAATGACGCCCTGCTTGAAAAGCTGAAGAGCAACCTGCAGGAGGTGCGGGCACGCGGTGGCGAGCTTTTCGTGTTCGCCGATGCCGATACCCGCATTGAATCGGGCGAGGGGCTGCATGTGATCCACATGCCCGAGAACTACGGCCCGTTGTCACCGATCCTGCATGTCGTTCCGCTGCAGCTGCTGGCCTATCACACCGCCTGCGCTCGCGGGACAGACGTCGACAAGCCCCGCAACCTGGCAAAGTCGGTCACGGTCGAGTAGGTCTCGTCCGGCTCGATCCCGACGTGTTCGCTGGGAACAGGTTCTCTCGGGAATCCGCCGCTGCGCCAGAGCTCGGCAATTGATCTCGTGCCGATTCCACTCGGCTCAAACCTCCGTATTCCCCTGATCCTGTCGCTGCCCCACCAGGCAACGACTTCGATGTGATCTGCGCGCTCGTGCGTCCCGGTCACGCCTGGGTACCGCCCGCTGGCTGCGCCTGCTCGGCTTGAAATGAGCCGCCTGGAAGGGCGTGCGCTTGGCATCGCGCGGGCAGGCTGGCCCTCTCACACCCACACACAACCCTGAAGCTCGACGTAAGGCGGTCTTCACTTTCACCTGTCAATCTCTCCGGCATGCATGGAGCCCTCGGTTGATCACGGTGCCGCCTCCTTCCATGAAACGGCCTTGGCCGCAGGCTGCAACAGCCGCATGCCAGCGGACTGGCAACGCGAAGTTCCGTCACACAACAAAGTCCATTGATGAAGGGGTCTTGAATGAGGGTAGTCAAAAGCACTGTCAGACCGTGGCTCGTCGCCATGGGTCTGCTCGCCTCGTGCTCCGCCTGGGCGGTCACGGTCTCGTCCAAGTCCGTCTCCATGCCGTCCGGCGAGTCGCGAACGGTCAAGATCGCCAAGGTGTCGGGCACCTTGGTGGTGACGAACTCCAGCCCCGCTGTCGTTGGCGTGACCCGGGTTGACGCCTCGACCTACCGCATCAGCGGCAGCGCGGCGGGCAAGGCGGAAGTCAAGTTCAAGGACGCTAGGTCGGACGTCAAGGTCAAGGTGGCCGTGACGGCCGCGGCGGCCTCGACTCCCCCGCCCCCCACGGCCGCGCTGCCCACGGGAGCGCTGAACGGCCGCCTGCTGGCAAGCAATTGCTTCCAGTGCCACGGCACCAACGGCACCGGCGGATTCGATCGCCTGGCCGGCAAGAGCGCCTCCGAGATCTATGGCGAGCTGCGCGAATTTGCCAGTGGCAAGGAAGACGCCAACGGCATCATGGCCGCGCACGCCATGGGCTTCTCCGATGCCCAACTGAAGTCCATCGCCAGTTACTTCGCCAGCGTGCGTTGAGAGGTTCCCATGAAGCGTCGTCAATTCATTCAATCCACAGCAGGCGCGGGCGTGACCTTCGCTGCCGGTCTTCTTCCGTTTGCTGCCCGTGCGGCTTCCCTCCGGGTGGTCGTGGTCGGTGGCGGCATGGCCGGCGCGGCCGTGGCCAAGTTCATCCGCCTGTGGAGCAAGGGCGAGATCAGCGTGTCCTTGATTGAGAAGGACACGTCGTACGTGTCCAACATCCTGAGCAACGAGGTCGTGACCGGCAAACGCCCATCCATCGACTCGCTGGCTTACTCGTACACCGCGCTGACCACCAAGTACGGCGTCCAGCGCATCCAGGGCACGGTCACGGGCATCGATGACATCAACAAGACGGTCACCTACGAAACCCCTGCCGGAAGCAATTCCGTCCTGACCTACGACCGCCTGGTGCTGGCGCCGGGCCTGGACTTCGACCTCATGCCCGGCATGACCAGCGCAAGCCAGTACGACACCACCGTGCCGCATGCCTGGAAGGCCGGCGTCCAGACCACGCTGCTGCGCAACCAGTTGCTGGCCATGCCTGACTGGCAGAACGTGGTCATCACCGTGCCGCTGGCGCCGTATCGCTGCCCGCCCGGCCCCTACGAACGTGCGTGCGTGATTGCGGACTGGTTGCGAACCCGCAAGCCCAACAGCAAGGTGGTGATGCTCGACGCCAATCCGGAAATCCAGGCCCAGAAGACCAACTTCCAGAACGCGTTCAACGGGGCCTACGGCTACCGGGTCGACTACCGCTTCGGCTGCACGGTGAACCAGCTGCAGCTGGTGGCCGGCGCCCACAACGTCACCTACACGCGCAACGGCATCACCGAGTCGGTCGCTGCCGCGGTGCTCAACCCGATACCGCCGCAGCGCGCCCCGGGCCTGCTGGCCCGCTCGGGCCTGCTCAACGGCAAGTTCGCCCCGGTGAACCTGCTGACCTACGAATCGACCCTCAAGGCCGGCATCCACGTCATCGGCGACGCCTGCATCTCGGGCATGCCCAAGGCGGGACACATCGGCAACCAGGAGGCCAAGACATGCGCCAACGCCATCGTGAATGCGCTCAAGGGCAGCCTGTATGCGCTGGAAGAGACGTCACCGGTCCTCAACTCCGCCTGCTACACGCCCCTGACCAGCACCCGGGCCACGTGGCTGTCGGCCGTCTACCAGTACACCAACGGAGTGATGGTGCCGTCGACAGAGAACGGCGTCACTCAGCCCAGGGCCGCCACCAGCGCCACCACGGGCAACTACGAGGACATGCAGAAGTGGTTCACAACCCTCATGGGTGACACCTTCGCCTGAGTCCCGGCGTCCGGCCGGGGGTAACCAGCGGCTCACACCCGCTCAGGCAGCCCCCGGAGGCATCGCGATCAACCGACAGGGGAATCGGAAACCCGCAATTCGCCCGTCCTGCCTGGTGGCGTTTGAGTGGCCACAGGCGGGCAAACCTGAAGTGGCTATCAGGGGCGATCGGAAGGCGGGAGGTGGCCGATCAGGGCCGCCCGCCAGAGGCAGCTTCCCGGCTCTCAGATTCCACGGAGTTCGTCGGTGCAGGTCACTGCAGGGGGCTGGAAATCGCGCGAATCCGGGTCTGTCGCAGAGCGCGACAAACCGTGTTTCCAGAGATCAGGCGCCGATCACCGCAGGGTCTTGCGGCCCGTGTGGGTCAGCGCCACTGCCCCAGCAGAGCCACCGCCCCGACCAGCGCCACTGCCAGGTGGAAAAGGCTCCACCAGAGAAAGGTCCGTCGAATCCTGTGGGGCGGCAGGGCCGAGATCAGGTACAGGCGGGAGTCGGACGGTGCGCGCATCAGGTGCACTTCGCCCAGGTCGCGGATGTCCCGATGCTGCTTCTCGACGGTTCGTGTGGCCAGTCGCCTGGCGACCTCCCACTCGCGCAGATCGATTTCACCGTTGCCGTCCAGGTCGAAGCGCCGGTGCAGTTCCACCGGGTCGCGCTTCCAGGTGGCGAGCAGCGCGCCGACATCCTCGCTCAGGCTCGACGCCGTCTGTGGTCCATGGACCGTGCAGAACGCCCCCAGCACGTAGATCGGGCTGCCGGCGAACAGCAGTTCCTCGACCAGCTTGTCGCCATCACGGTAGGTGACCCGCCGCTCGGGTGACACCACTTCCGCATGTTCCGGGTCGACACGGCAGGCTCCGGTGCCGTCGGCGATCTCGAAGGTGGTTGCGCTGGTGCCGCTGTCGATCTCCCGCCATTCGCCGCGGTTTCCGTCCTTCGAGTAGACCCTGTAGCGGTACCAGATGCAGGCGATGCCGCTGAGCGGGCTGACGATGAGTTCACTCGGCGTCGTGCTGGCGCGCCCCACGATTTCCACGTAGCCCTGAGCGGCTGAGCCAATGCGCGAGGTGGCCACATCGGCGATCGCGCGGGCCCGCTTGTAGCTCGAAGCCCAGGCCAGCAAGCCGACGCCGGCGATCAGTGCCAGGCAAGCCCTCCAGGCCGAAGGCTGCCCCAGGCGCAGCCCGAACGCCAGCAGACCGAGATAGCTGGCCGATGTCAGCGCTTGGCGATAGCGATCGCGCAGGTCGGTCCAGCGGGGGAGGGCTCCCGAGTCAGGGAGTTCCATGGGGGTCAGGCGCGAAAGCGCTGGCCGATGTCGACGTCCTTCAGCTCGTCGGCCGAGAACTTCAGAAGTTCGAAGGACTTGAACTTGAACAACCGGGCGATCAGCAGTTCGGGGAACTGCTCGATGCTGACGTTGTTGATGTTCACGCTCTCGTTGTAGAACTCGCGCCGGTCCGCGATGGCACTCTCCAGGCCGCTGATGCGCGACTGCAGGTGCAGGAACTGTTCGTTGGCCTTCAGGTCCGGGTACGACTCGGCCAGCGCGAACAGGTTGCCCAGTCCGCTGCGCAAGGCGCCTTCGGCCAGGCCCAGGGCGCCGATGTCGTGCGACTCGCGCGCATCGGCCACCCGTGCTCGCGCCTGGATCACCTTCTCCAGCGTGAGCTGCTCGTGCTGCATGTACTGCCTGCAGGTATCCACCAGCTTGGGCAGTTCATCGTGGCGCTGCTTGAGCAGCACGTCGATGTTGGCCCAGGCCTTGGAGACGGCGTTCTTCACGCTCACCAGGCTGTTGAAGAGGATCACCCCGTACACCAGCAGGATCGGTAAAGAAATCCACAAGATCGTTGCCACTCAGGCCTCCCTCGATTGGTCAGAACCAGTCTCCCGCCGGAGGTTACCGGGCAGGCAGCGCGCACGTGTTCGGAATAGACGGTGGTTGATCGCGGTATTGGCGGGATTCGAGGTCTGGTTCTTCATGGCAGAGGAGACTACATTTGTGGAGGCGGTGGCCGGCCGCCCGGCCACACATCCCATGCCCACCCGCCCCACACGCCTGCTCAAGCTTCAGCTGCTGGCCGTTTTCATCGCGTTGAACACCGTCGCGGCGCTCTGGGTCGCGAGCACGCTGTCCGAGGACCGTGACTACCGCGTGCAGAAGGCCGAGTCCACGACGCAGAATCTCGCGCTGGTGCTCGACCAGAACATCACCACGGCGGTCGAGAAGATCGATCTGGCCCTGCTCAGTCTCGTCGACGAGTTCGAGCGACAGTTTCGAGAAGGCGGGCGACTGGATGCCGTGCGCGCCAATGAACTGGTGCTGACCTACACGAAGCGTCTCGAGGGCCTGAACGGAATCCGGATCGCAGACGCGGAAGGAACGGTGGTGCTGGGGACGGACGTGGTGCCTCAGGCCCGTGTCAGTTGGGCCGACCGTCCGTTCTTTCCGAAGATGCGCGACCATCCGGATGGCGGGCTGCTGATCACCCCGCCGCTGCTGGGCCGCGTCAGCGGGGTCTGGATGATCTCCTTCAACCGGCGCATCAACCGTCCCGATGGCACTTTCGGCGGAATCGTGTCCGCGAGCGTGCCGCTGGAACATCTGAGGGCACTGGTGGCCATGCCCAACCTCGGATCGCATGGTGTGGTGGCGCTGCGCGATGCCGACTTCGGCCTGATCGTGCGCCATCCCGCGCTTCCGACGCTGCCGAGTGGTGTGGTGGGCAGCCGGAATCTGCCGCCCGAACTGGCGACTCTGGTTGCGGCCGGGCAGACCCGTGCGACCTACCACACGCAACACACGGCCGATGGGGTCGAACGCATCCTTTCGTATCGTCGAATCGAGCGGGGCCGGTTCTCGCTGCTGGTCGGCATGGGCAGCGAGGATTACCTGGCCGAATGGCACGCCTCGGTGCGCGACTCGGTATTGCGACTCGCGCTGTTCGCGGTCTGGTCTGGCTTGGGTTGCTGGCTGCTCTGGAATTCGACCCGGCAGCTGCGGCAGGCCAATGAACGCAGCCAGGCGCTGCTGCGCGGTGCCAGCGACGGCATCCATGTCCTGGATGAGCAGGGCCTGGTGGTCGAGGCCAGCGATGCCTTTGCGCGCATGCTCGGTCGGCGCCTCGAAGATGTGATCGGCATGCACCTGTCGCAGTGGGATGCCCACCCGGAAACCGGTGGAATGTTGCCGCAGTTGAAGCTCATGCAGGAACATGGCGAGCAGGCGCTGCTCGAGACGCGCCTGCGTCGCGCCGATGGCAGTCTGCTGGACGTCGAGATCGCCGCCTACGCCATATCGCTCGATGACCGGCCGATGCTGTTCGCCTCGGCGCGCGACATCACCGAGCGCAAGCAGTCCGAACTGGCGATCCGCGAACTCAACGCCGATCTCGAGCGGCGCGTGAGACAGCGCACCGCAGAGCTCGAGATCGTCAACGCGGGGCTGCTGCAGGCGTGCGACGCGGCGCAGGCGGCCAACCGGGCCAAGAGCTCCTTCCTGGCCAACATGA
>ENA-UOWO01004167-UOWO01004167.1-activated-sludge-metagenome-genome-assembly--contig:-NODE-4167-length-16156-cov-14.613813_pt1 | contig 16156 bp, 7 predicted proteins | sample MGYA00238148_ERZ761564 | MGnify/ENA primary metagenome ERZ761564 (study PRJEB28885, sample SAMN05720194) | activated sludge metagenome | isolation source: Anaerobic digester | place: USA...
ATTGGCAGCTTAGGATGCTGAGTTCTTATCCATACACAACATTTGACAAAAACTCTCAGCAGCCATAGGTATATCTATTTCTTCATTTGCCGCTATAAACATAAACATTAACTCTGGGAATCCTGTTATGCCTTTCCCGCAGTTTATAAATTACGTGGGCGGGGACACCCTTGCGTCACACCTGCCTGACGGCGTTTCCCACGCGGAAATGGAAATGTGGATGCGCGACGCGTGGAAGATACATTCAAATGAGTTTAATTACGCCGGGACAATAACGTATCAGAACGCTGCCGGCGCACCTGTAAATGTTAACTTAATTAAAGACACGTCCAGCCCTTACTGCTCTGAAGGCCATGGTTACGCGCTTTTGGGTGCCGCCTTAATGTGCGACAAGGACGCGTTTGACGGGCTGTGGTTTTATCTGGTTGAAAACAATTATTTCAATAAATCCAAAATATACTCCACGAATACAATTTACAATCCGGGATATAACTTTGGCGCGTGGGCGCCGGCATGGGCGGGCCCCGGTTCTGACGCCGCCACTGACGGCGATGATGATATCGCACTTGCGTGCCTTATAGCGTGGAAACAGTGGGGCGACAACACCGGTTATTACGCACCGGGCGGTTCAGGCGCAAACAACGCCAACGGGCGGCCTGCAATACAGTACAAACAAATGGCGCTTGACCTTATGCGTTTTATGGTTGCTAAAGATGAAGGCGATATTGTGGGAGACAATTACTATGACTCCGGCGATATTGGTTTTGACGGCTACGTAAAAGGGGGCAACACATGGCCGGAACTTACAAACTGGGGTGCGCTGCAGCCCGGCGACAAACCCAACAGGGGCGGTACGCAGGCAAATTCTTATTATGATTACACAGCGCCCGGTTATTACAGGTGTTTCGCGGAAGTCTTGCAGGCAAACGGCGACCCCGCATGGAACTACAATCAGTTTTTCCGCGCTACAGCCGCTTCCAACTGGGTTATGGGAAGGCTTGCGGCAAGCGCGAATAAAGTGATTGACGCGGGGCAGTATACGGTAACAGGGTCTACGGTTACTTTTCAGAACTTTAACGTGGGCGGCGAGGACTTCCGCGCGCCTTTAAGAAATATACTTGATTATTTATGGAACGGCAATCCGGCGGAAGACTGGGACCCTATTAACCACGCCATAATTCCCGGCGGCAATAATTGGCAGTATCAGGCCGCGATAAAACAGACAAACTTTTATAGAAACCCGCAGGCAACAGGCCTTGCGTGCAAGGTTTACGGGTCTTCTAAAATATCTTTTAACGGCGTTGCGGCTTTAACCGCATATAACCTTGACGGGTCGGAATTCTGGACGTATCACTTGAACAGGTTTGGCGCGTCAGCGCCCGCTATTGTGGCTTCGCAGGATTTTGATTTAATGGGGCAGTTCTTCAGGGAACTGATGATAGAGTGGGACGTTACAACCCCCGGCGATAATTACCTTTCTTCTGTTCCTGCGTATTTTCACGGATTTTTCCGTCAGGTGGGGCTTATGATTCTTACAGGCAACTGGATAAACGCCTGCGACATTGTGCCCACCGCCAATATGAAAGTCTATAAGTCAATGAATAAAACTTACGGTTTCCCCGGCGATACAATAACCTACTGGATAAATTACCGCAATTACGGTTCCATGGATGCCGCGAATGTTTACGTACGTGACACGCTTCCAAGCGCTATTGAATTTGTTTCCTCCACTCCCGCGCCAAGTTCTTCGGATGCCGCCACGGGCGTTTATGAGTGGGGTGGATTTACCGTCACCGGGATGAGAAACCAGAATTACGGAGCCACAATGGGCGGCATAACCATGGTTGCAAGGGTAAAAGCAGACGCGGCGCAGGGGCGCTACTGCAACTTCGCGGACGTACGATGCAGTAATGGCACAGGATGGACATCAAGCGAATTCCCAAATGAGGTGTCTACGGTGTTAAGAAGAAACTGCATAGATATAGTGTCAGCCGCGCTTACAATTACAAAGACCGCGAATGTGTCTTTGGTAAACGTGGGCGATACAATCACTTATACTATAGATTTCTGCAATTCTGCTGCAGCCGCGGGCTGGATAAACGGCGGAAGATCCGGGATTAACTGGGCAGCCGGCGTAAATCCGCTGCAGACAAACTCTTCTGAATACAAACTGGATTTTGCCGCGCATCACGAAGCCGCGGAGCCTGTAATAGACTGGTCAAATTATCGCATTTCGTATTTTGTAAATTCCGCGCTTCACGGCACACAATGGGGCATTGCTAAAAATTCCAGCGCTCCGTTTGACGCCACTATCTCAATGACAACCGAAGATTTTGTTGCGTGCATGCCGACGGCATGTACTGATGCTACCGGTAAATCCTGGAACCAAAGGCTTATGATGACATTTAATTCCATGCCCTCCACACCCACACACCACCTTTATAATTATTACGGCATGATGAGCAGAATCCATATGGGCACTGTCACATCGCCTTTTTATTTTGAAGTAAGGCTTTTTGATTCCACATATATGAATCCGCAGGACTGGACAGACGACTGGTCGCAGCAGACCACTGCTATGAATGTAAGCGGGCCGGACCAGCCGATGTTTCCCATAAATCCGGACTGGACAAAAGGGGACGGCACTTCGGTTACGTGGAATAAAGTCAACAAGCACGCGTGCGAAACCACGCCGGTATCAATTAACAATATTTTAATTGAAGAATGGGACGGTTATACATGGAGAAGGGTTTTCGGCAACGGGCCGATGCCGGGCCGTGAAGTGACCGGGGTGCACGTGGTGGATTCCCTGCCTGCGTACCTTAATTTTGGGGGCGTGGTATCGGCTCCGGCCGGCGCCACCCTTGCGCAGAGCGGAAAGTCGCTAAACTGGACAATTGGCGATATGCAGATAAACCAGTGCGGCAAGATAGTTTATTACGCGATTGTGGCTAATCCCGGATGCCCGGTGGCTGACACGCCGCAGATTAACAAGGCGTTTGTTTACGGCGACAAGGAAGCGCCTGTAAGCGATGACGCTTTGGTTACAATCAGATGCGGTGTGGTACCTACTTCAACATCAACGCCCACGTCAACACTTACGTCAACGCCAAGCAGTACCGCGACTTCAAGCCCGTCACAAACAGCCACACAGACTTCAACAGCTACAAATACAATTACGCCTTCATCCACCGTAACGCTTACAGCCACAGCCACGGTTACTGTGACGGCCTCGCCGACATCAACGGATACAAAGGTGTCAACTGCGACATCCACTTCAACTGCGACATCCACTCTGACATCGTCTCCGTCTTCAAGCGCCACAATGACTTCCACGCCTTCGGCCACACCCACTGTTTCGCCTTCGTCAACTTTAACGCAGACGCCCACGTTTACAATTACCCAGACAGAGACAATAATAATAATTTCCGCCACAATAACATTAACGTGGACGGCGTCGCCCACCATGACGGCAACCCCGACAGCCACGGTTACAATTACTTCAACTGATACGGCAACAGACACAGAAACCGCCACAAATACATTTACCCATACCTCAACAGACAGCCCTACAGAGACCTATACGTATACATATACCGCGACAAGCACTGACACCCCCACAAATACGGCAACTCATACATATACTGCATCTGATACCGTAACAGGAACGCCGCCGCCGACAAATACGTTTACGGAGACATTCACAAATTCAAATACAATGACATTTACGGACACGGCAACCAACACATATACACGTACCTTTACAAATACACCCACAGAGACGTTTACATTTACCGAGACTGCCACGTTTACCGATACGTTTACGCCAACTTTTACGCGGACGCCGTCTTTTACCGCGACAAACACAAACACGTTTACAAGCACTTTTACCCATACCGCGACATTTACATCAACGTTTACGGCGACATACACAAATACTCCCGGCCCTACGCCTGTGGAGCTTGAAATGGAATTAAAAGCATGGGGAGAGACCCCTAAGGTTGGGGCAAAGATTACTTATCAGATAGTGATAAGCAATCCGCATGCGGCTGATACGTGGAATGTAAATATCTGGGATTCATTACCGGCGGGAACAAGTTTTGTATCCGCAACCGCGCCGTCTCCATATACTTATAGTCTGCAGAATAATGTAATAAGCTGGGATTTTGCGGGAGTCACGCTTAACGCGCAGTGTTATCCCGGAACGCCGTCGTGTGTGGATGAAATTATTGTGGAATTTACCGTTGAAATAACACAGATGCCCGCTGATAAGGTTTTTGAGAATACAGCTGCGGCTGATTATAACGATTATGCGTATCCAAATTTTCCAAAGCATCCCATAATTGATACAGGGGTTGAATACTATCCGGGCGGAATGCCTGTGATTTACCCGAATCCTTTTAACCCGAAAAAGGCAAAAGACGGGCGTTTGAAAATAGATAACGTGCCACCCGGTTCCATAATACAGATATATACGGTAGCCGGAGAAAACGTAATATCCATACAGGCGGAAGGCATAATTGCATACTGGTATGGCAAGAACAAATACGGCAAAGATATATCGCCGGGGCTGTATTTTATAACAGTACATAATAAGGCAAATAATAAGATACAGAAAGCCAAACTGTTTGTGGTGGGGAATTAATCCATAAAGTATAAGCCATAGCCCATAAATGTTTGGTAAAAACGGATAATGTATAGGCGCAATATATTGCGCCTTGCCTTTGAATTGGTATTAAAGCTCTGGTAGCCGCGCCCTTTAGGGCGCGGATGTTTATAGAACAACTGCCGCACATAATACCGAGAAATTTTATTATAGGATCGGTATTAAAGGGTGCGGCTACCGGAGCGGAATGAATTTTATTTAGCAGTGGTAGACGCGGGTCTTTAGCCCGCGGCAGTGGATGTTAATAAATAAGCAATTAAGCATTAGGCAGATAAGCATAAGCGAAAACATAATAAAGCGAGTTAAGCATTAGGCAGTTTAGCAATAGCGGAAGACGGACTATAAGGGGTTGTATGAAAAGATTTTTGTTTATCACAGCTGTCATAGCGTGTTTTGCCGCGCCGGCATTTGCCGCAATTAATATAAATATAAACTCCGGCAATCCAACTATGCCTTATCCGCAGTTTTTTGGAACCTACGCGGCAGGCGCGCAGGCTGACCTTTACACGCTTGCCCACTGGCTTCACATGCCGGACGGCGTATCTCACGCTGAAATGGAAAGATGGGGCAGGGAAGCGTGGAAAATACATTCCAACAGGTTCAGTTATGACGGAAGCGTGACATATCAGAACGCTGCAGGCGCAGGCGTAAACAAACAGCTTATCCTTGACTGGGACGGCGACGGAATATTATGCAGTGAAGGCCACGGGTATCACCTGCTTGCCGCGGCTTTGATGGCTGACAAGGACACCTTTGACGGAATATGGTTCTGGCTTAATGAAAACGGGTGGTTTGCAAGGACGGATAAATATTCAACAGGAGTGGAAGTAAACCCGGGCTATAAATACGGGCTGCATGTGCCCGGTGTTTATGGCACAAATCAGGACTCCGCGACTGACGGCGATATGGATATTGCAATGGCAGCTTTGATTGCGTGGAAACAGTGGGGAGACGGCACAGGTTATTACGCACCCGGCGGCACAGGCCCGAATAACGGCGCGGGAAATCCGGAAATTCAATACAAGCAGATGGCAATTGATATGATGAGGTTTCTTGTGGAACGCGGCCCCGGCAATAATGTTGATAATTACACAAGCGGGGACGTGGGTTTTGACGGTTATCACAAAGGCGGGAACACATGGCACGATACAACTTCTTGGGCAAACTGCCCGGGCCCTTCCCCGTACTGTCCGGCGCAGCCTGATGGAATGGGAAGCATTTCGCACTTTTATGATTACGTGGGGCCTTCATATTTTAAATGTTTTGCTGATACCCTTGAAGCCAACGGTGATGTCAGGGACACAGGTACCCTTGCAGGCGGATGGTCAAACGTAAATCAGCACAGGCGCGCTGCAGCGTCAACAACCTGGCTGCAGGGAAAACTTGCCGCAATGCATACCGTGCCTATCGCGGGTTCGTTTACTGTTAATAATGACGGGTCTGTGGTTTCTTTTTCAAATGAAATTTTTGCCGAAGATTTGCGCTCGCCGTGGAGGCACGCTCTGTATTATATGCTGTATGGAAACCCGACAACTTCGTGGGATCCTGTCACGCATCAGGTAACAGCAGGCGGTAATACCAATGAATACACAGCCGCGGTAAAACTGGCGGATTTTTATAACAATCACGGGTACTGCAACCAGTGGTGGACATTTCCGCTTCACGCCAAAGGCGCAGCCGGCATGGTTACCAATTACACATTAAACGGAGGGGAAGACGGGCAGCACATTAACAATATTTTTGGCGCAAGCGCGGCTGCCGTGATAGTGGGGCAGAACTTTGGGCAGATGGAAGACTGGTTCAGGGAATTAATGTGCCTGTGGGATTCGCAGGGTACAGGCGGCGACGGATATCTTACATCCACACCAAGATATTTTCATGAATTTTTCCGGACGCTTGGACTTGTGATGTTTACCGGAAATTATAACGACCCGTGCAACTGGGTGCCGCAGGCAAATATGAAAATATACAAAGCTGTTGATAAGACATACGCCTTTACGGGCGACACATTAACTTACCACCTTAATTACAGGAATTACGGCTCTGTTGACGCGACAGGCGTCTATATAACGGATACGCTTCCGTCTGATCTGGAATTTATCAGTTCCACACCCGCACCTTCAAGTTCAAGCGGAAACACTTACCGCTGGGGCCCGTTTAACGTAACCGGTCTGCATAACCAGAACGTGGGCGCCACAGTGGGCGGCATAACTCTTGTTGCCAGAATCAAGGACACGGCGCCAAATGGAAGAATATGCAACACAGCCGATATTTCCCCGGCAAACGGGACCGGTTGGACAACGTCTGACGAACCAAATGACATTTCAACTGTGATGAGAAGAAACTGTGTTGACATAATATCCGCGGCGCTGGTTATTACAAAAACCGCAAATGCGTACGCTGCAAACCCGGGCGATACAATTACCTACACAATACAATATGAAAATTCGTCAAAAGCCGGCTGGCTTGACGGCGGAAGGTATGGCGTAACATTTAACATAGGGCCGGACGGGTCCATACCCGGAACTTCAACCATGGACGCGCTTTACACGGTTTACGCCATGCATCAGGCCGCGGAACCTATGATAGACTGGGCAAATTACAGGATTTCATTTTTTGTAAATTCGGATACGCACGGCGCGGGGTGGAAATTTTTCCCGCAGAATTATCAGGGAATAGAAGGCGGAATGTTTTTTGAATCGCAGGACCTTGTGCCTGACTGCGACGCGCAGGGGTGCTGGAACCAGAGGTTAATTGTACGTTTTGGGAATCAGGCAAACCCTTCTTACACGCTGCCGTCTTTTCATCTTCATAAATTTTTCGGATTAAATTATATGGTTCATTTTCCCGATCCTGTAAACGGGAACGCGGGAAAGGATGACAGGCCTTTCTGGGCGCAGATAAGGGTGGGCAACGCTAATTCAACGGCTCAGGACTGGACAGATGACTGGTCGCAGTTATCCGTTCTTGGCGGCCAGAATATGCGCACTCCTCCCATAAGCGAAGATTACACTGACGGCGATCCCACTACGCCGGGCATACCCGTCACAAAGATGAACAAAGACGCGTGCGAAACTGAACCGACAAATGTGACAAATATTCTGGTTGAAGAATGGGATGGATACACGTGGCGCAGGGTATTTGGAAACGGGCCGCAGCCCGGACGTCAGATACAGAACATTCATATAATAGACAGCCTGCCTGCGGAACTAAATTTTGGAGGATTTGTCACCACCACGCCTGTTGGCACCTATAACGCCGGAACTAGGACAATGGACTGGAATGTGGGAAATATGCTTGTAAATGAAAGCGGGTATGTTTCATACTGGGCCACTGTTGCGGGCTCATGCCCTATGGGTGATAAAACCGTCATCAACAACGCTTGGATTTACGGCGACAATGAATCGCCTGTTGCGGATTCATGGACTGTGTCTGTAACGTGTAATTATGTGCCGCCTCCGCCGCCTCCGCCGTCTTCGCTTACCAAAACAGCAAGCGCGGCAAGCGTGGCACAGGGAAGCAATATTACCTACACGATTAACTACACCAATCTAATCGGATGCGTTGTAGATTCTTCAAAAGATTCCACTGTTTTTGCAAACAACGCGGACTGGACAGCAGCGCCTTCCTATTATACTTTTTCCGGCGGAAATATAATAACGCCTTCAAATACAAATACGCTTATGACATATGATTTTTCCGGCGGCGTAAACGGGACAATTTATGCCACGGTAGCGTTTGCCGACAGCCAGGATTTTGGAATGAAGTTCAGAAATAACGGCTTCCTTTATCTTAATAAGTCCTGGAGCGAGAGCGCGGCTCTTTACAACGGCGCGACCATAATGGATTCTTACGCGGCAACAGGCGGCGGTAAAATACCGGCAGTTGCCGATATTAAAATAGTGATGAACGGGACGACAGTCAGCGTTTTTGTAAAGGACCACAGCATTACGGCGTGGTCGCCGACGCCGTTATTGGCATCGGGTTCAATGCCTGCCGCGTCCGGTATGGCCGGATTTGTTCATGGCAGCGTGGCGGGCGGGCCTACGGGAAAAGGCACTTCCGGTAATCATACGATATCATATTTCAGGACAGAACTTGATACAGCTTATAATATTCTTGTCCGTGACCCTGTCCCGGCCGGTATGGCTTTTGTAAGCGCGTCAAATTCCGGCGCATTAAACACGGGAGAAGTAAGATGGCCGCTGATACCGTCTTTGGCTGTAGGCCAGCCCATTTCATATTCCTGGGTGGCTCAGGCCGATGGTTCTGTATGCGGCCCGGTTGTTAATACGGCGTACATTGAACCAAAGGGAATTACATACACAGTGGCTGACCAGGTTTCTGTTGACGTAATATGCGGGGCGACAACCCCCACAAACACGCCGACAAGGACGGCAACAAACACATTAACCGTAACAGGAACATCCACAACAACCGCCACAGCCACGCTAACCGCGACGCCCACGCTTACAGTTACGCCTTCCGCCACGCTTACCGCCACTGTTACAGCCTCGCCGTCATCAACAGATACAAGCATGTCAACAGCCACATCCACTTCAACTTCAACTTCCACCTTAACGTCAACTCCGTCTTCAAGCGCCACGCTGACAACCACGCCCACTGTATCGCCTTCGTCAACTTTCACGCAGACGCTGACGTTTACAATTACCCAGACAGAGACGGTAATAGTAATTTCCGCAACAATAACATTAACGTGGACGGCGTCGCCGAGCATGACGGCAACTCCGACAGCAACGGTTACAATTACTTCAACTGATACGGCGACAGACACGCAAACCGCCACAAATACATTTACCCATACGTCAACAGACAGCCCGACAGAAACTTACACGTATACATACACAGCCACAAGCACTGATACCCCTACAAATACGGCAACGCACACATACACGGCGTCTGACACCGTGACAGGAACGCCGCCGCCGACAAACACGTTTACGGAAACGTTCACGAATTCAAACACAATGACATTTACGGACACGGCAACCAACACATATACACGTACCTTTACAAATACACCCACAGAGACGTTTACATTTACCGAGACTGCCACGTTTACCGATACGTTTACGCCAACTTTTACGCGGACGCCGTCTTTTACCGCGACAAACACAAACACATTTACAAATACTTTCACGCATACCGCCACATTTACAGCGACGTTCACGGCAACATATACAAATACGCCGGGCCCTACGCCTGTGGAATTATCACTGGGGATTAACGTAAGCGGTGAAACGCCAAAAGTAGGGGCAAAGATTACATACCAGATAGTCTTAAGAAACACGACGCCTTCGGACACATGGAACGTGAATATATGGGACACGCTGCCGGCTGGTACAAAATTTGTATCCGCATCTGCGCCATCGCCCTATGCGTATTCTGTGGACGGGGGTGTGATTAGCTGGGATTTATCCGGCGTCACGCTTAACGCGCAGTGTTATCCGGGAACGCCGTCGTGCGTGGATGAAATTATTGTGGAATTTACCGTTGAAATAACACAGATGCCCGCAGATAAAGTCTTTATAAATAATGCGTCAGCCGCGTATAATGACCATGCGTTCCCGGCCTTTCCGAAAAATGAAGTGCAGTCTGACGCGAAATATTTCCCGGGCGGAATGCCTGTGATTTACCCGAATCCATTTAATCCGAAAAAGGCAAAAGACGAGCGTTTAAAGATAGACAATGTGCCGCCGGGTTCCATAATACAGATTTATACGATAGCGGGTGAAAACGTAATTTCCATACAGGCGGAAAACATAATTGCGTACTGGTATGGCAAGAATAAATATGGAAAAGATGTATCGCCGGGGCTGTATTTTATAACGATACATAATAAGGCGAATAATAAAGTGCAGAAAGCGAAGCTGTTTGTAGTGGGGAATTAAGCCATAAAGTATAAGCCATAGCCCATAAATAATGCATAGATTAAAAATCATAGACTATAATTCATAAATACAACAAAACCATTTATTCTATAGTTTTAAGGTTTTGTTATTTACCTGTATTTGCTTATCTGCTATCATGTAAAAAATAGCCATAGAGGGGTGTTTTTTATGGAATATCAATTTGATTTACGGTCGCGGTCATACGCATTTAACGTTAAGGTCATAAAAAAATTCCGCAAGTATTACGAACAAAGATTTTACAGATCTATGATAGATCAATTGATCCGCTCTGCCGGGTCTGTTGGGGCCAATCTTACAGAATCCAAGCATTCCGATACAATACGGGAATATGTACGCTATTATGATATAGCCTTACGTTCCGGAAATGAAACGCTTTACTGGATGAACCTTTTAAAAGATACGCTTGAAGAAGAAACCGATGAAATATCAACTTTGATAGTTGAACTAAAAGAGATATTAAAAGTTCTTGCGCAAAGTGTAAAAACACTTAGAAAAAATAGAGACGCAAAGAAACTTAAAATATAATTCTTATTTTATGTATTCTTCTCTATTTATTATTTATGGCTTGTGGGTTATGCTTTTTTCTCTGTGTCTTCTTTATGAGTTATGGCTTATTCTCTATGGGTTAGCCCTTGATATATTTATGGCTTATGGGCTACTATCTATGGCTTATGTAATAACGCTTTACACTGCTAAAATAATGTGGTAAATCTTTATATCACGCTTATATTTGTGCGGATGTGGCGGAATGGCAGACGCGCTAGTTTCAGGTACTAGTACCCGCAAGGGTGTGGGGGTTCAACTCCCCCCATCCGCACCAAGATATTAAGGGCAGAGGGTCGGAGGGTCGGATGCACGGAGGGACGGAAGTAAAATCGGCGGCACGGCACTAAAACCCGAGGGACGGATGCATAGAGGGACAGAGGGACGGAAGTAAACCCGAAAATATCAAAAACAAATCTAAAAACATAAAACAAGCGCAATGTATTGCGTCTCGTTTTTTTTGTATTTAATATTTAAAGATCTGGTAGACGCGGGTCTTCAGCCAGCGCGTTTTATTAGTGTTCTCGAATCAACTGCCGCACCTTAAAAGGTGCGTGCCTACCAGATCTAAACCAAGACGTCAAACCACCGATCTTACTTCCGACCCTCCGACCCTCCGACCCTCTGTCCCTCCGACCTTCCGACCCTCCGTCCCTCCGTCCCTCCGTCCCTCCGTCTTTTATTGACTAAACAATATAAATTGAATATAATATGTAAGGGAGTTTGTTTATAAGTAAATATGATTCCTGACAAGATATTTATATTTGTACGGGGAGAAAATGAATGATTAAAAAGAATTTTATAGGGAAAATTTTAACGTTATTTATATTTATTCTTTTTTCTGCGGCTGCATACGCTGATAATCCAAAAATATTAAGCTATTCCATGGTGCCGACAAATCCCGGGTTTGACGAGCCGTTTACGGTAACTGTTGAAGTCTGCCTTGGCGATAATACGGATAATGATATCCTGATTGCTGTTCACGACCAAAACACAAGAAAACCGCCTTCAACATTCGGTCAGTGGTTTCTGGTAAGCAGCGCCGGAATAGGCGTGCAGACTTTGGGGCCCGCGTCTTCTTCAGGCGACAGGTTTGGTGATAATACAACAATGGGGAAAGGCCCTGTTTACGGCGACACTATGGACTGCACTGACTGCGAAGGCGGCGAAGGGCAGAAAAAAACGGTTGTTTACAATCTTGTAATGCCTTCTGCCGATGATTTTTCCGGTTGCGGGGCAACAAGTTTATATCTTAGCATTGTTGTAGAAAAGGCGCCCTTAAACAAAGACCACTGGGTGACGCCTACGGCACCGGCGTGCGGGGCCAGGATGATTCCGTTTAATATACCAGTTCCCCCGCCATATCTTGACGTGCATAAAGCGGCTGAAGGTGTTGTTACAAAAGACGGCGACCAGCTTGTTTACACAATTAATTACAAATACGCAAACGGAGGGCCTGTGACCATCACAGACCCCGTTCCTGCGGGAAATCATTTAAGGTTTGTAAAAGCAGGCCCTGCGTTAAGGCTTTCAAGCGCGCCTGCCGTAGGCGCTACAACAGGCACAGTTACCTGGACTCTTCCCACAAAAGTTGGCCAGCCCGGATATACAGAAGGGACACTGTGGATTGTTTACGAATTAAACGGGGATCATTCATCAACGCCCGCAACCATTAACAATACAGTAAACGCAACAATGGGGGCGCTTACTGATTCGTCAACTGTTTCCATAGAAACAGGCCAGGCCACAATGAACCTTGAAAAGTCACAAAGTTCTGATGTATTAAATCAGGGCGACACAATTACTTATTATCTTGAATGGGAAGTAAACGGAATGTCGGTAAAAAATTACCATAACTTTGACGAGTTTACGGACGGCGCGGAATATTACGCTACAGCTCCGGCAGGATGGCGGCACGTGCCTGAAGACGGATATAATGGAAGATGGCATATGCATGATGACTGTGATACAGGGGATAATTACCTTCAGGGCAACAGGTACAGCCCGACAGCGGCCGGCCATTACCCGTCGCTTGTTTTAGATGACGGAAGCGGCGCCAATACAAGCGACCAGTTCTGTGAAGGCATGATAGTGACTGACGTTATTATTCAGGACGAAGGGTACAGCGGCGCGGACGCGATGGTGATTATAAGGACCAACGGGCAGACCGGCACCGCCGCGAAGTCAATAGGCGTGGGTATTTCAATTGACGAGACTCCCGGAAACTTCTTTGTTCAAAAAGTTTATCCTGATATACCCGCGGAAATAAACCCGCCAAGAATGGGACCTGTTTACGCAAGGCAGTGGTACAGGGTAAGGATAAACGTCATAAATGAAGCCACAGGCCAGAGGATACAGGCGAAGGTGTGGCCAAGGGGCGATGCGGAGCCTTCGGGATGGGATATTAATTACCTTGATACTTCAATGTACACAGCGGACTGGGACTGCAGGGGTGGCGGCACTTATAATGACTGGCGTCCGGGTGTCGGAAACCAGGGCGGCGATGATACCGCGTATCCTGTAAGCGACGGCTATGACAATTTTGCAATATATGTGCCAAAAGCGTTATCTGACGGAAGGGTAATAGATGATATACCGGCGGGAATTAACAGCCCTGTTTGCTCAGGCTGTACCGGAAATCCTTTTACATGGACGCTTCCTTCAGGCATTTCAAATGACGCGGGTTCATTTACATGGAGAGGCGTGGTGGGTACCTGCGCGAATATAACCAACGTGGCAAGGATGGAAAGCACAAATAACGAACCTATTGTTTCCAATGAGACAATATTACGCGTGGGATGTATAGAGGCTTTGTCCGTGACCAAGACGGCAAACCCGAATGTAATTAAAACCGGCGACACTGTCGCGTTCACAATATGCTGGGAAAATACCGGCGAACTTCCTTCAAATATAGTTATCAGAGACCCGATTCCGCCAAGGACCACAGTTATTAATAACGGCGGGGGAACCGTCAGTGCCGGAACTATCAGATGGACCGTGAATAATTCACTGCCCGGAAGCGACGGGTGTTTTACCTGGACAGGAAGAATAGATTAAAGCAGGGGAGAAAAAGTGTTTAAAAAAAGCGGATTAAAAGCGCGCAGATTGTTTATGTTGTCAGCGGCATTTATTATGCTTTTTTCCGCTTATGCGTCTGCGGGCCTTAACATGCAGGTTGCGGTATCAAATAATCCGGCATCAAATGACAGGATGAACATAGAAATATTTATTTACAACACCGGTACTACTCCTGTGAATATAACAGGATTATCTGTCAGGGCGTGGTTTAACGGCACGTTTACCCCTGCGGCTTCCTGGTATAACACCGATCTTCAGAATCCAAATCTTAGCGGCGCGGTAACCGTAAATTCAACAACTGCTACAATACCAACCTGTACAGAAGCCGCTGACAGAATTGCAAACAGGTATATACAGCTTAACTTAAGCGCGGCTTCGCAGCTTCAGCCCGGGCAGAATATACGGTTAAACGGCGCGATAAGCGGGGCAAATCCTTTTGATCCTGTAAATGATGATTATTCAGGCCACGGCGTTTTGGCAAAAGATGATTACAAATGGTTTGTTTTATATGACGCGCTTGGTGTTGTCCTTGAAGAGACAGCGCCGGGAGTAACTGACCCGGATACAGGCGCGGAACCGTGTTCCATCCCGACTGCAACACCGACCAATACATGGCAGTCTGTTACCAATGTGGTATGGATTGAAAACGCGCTTGGAACGCCTTTTATGACATCCGTTGCCACTGTGCAGATTCAGCCGCCCACGCCGACCTTTACAAGAACTTTTACAAACTCACCCACGCCCACAAGGACAAATACGCAGACAGTGACATACACGCCGACAAGGTCTAATACCATGACTGTTACCGCTTCGCCAACATCATCCGTGACTTTTACGGCAACCGGAACTGTCACGTTTACCGCGACAAGGACGGCCACCGCGACCGCGACCGTGACATCAACACGCACGGTTACATCAACAAATACGGCAACGCCGTTTAACACTTTTACGGCAACCGCAACGTCAACGCCCACAAGCACGGTTACAATAACGGCCACGCCTTCGGCAACAGTAACCGCCACGCGCACATCAACGCCTACTGCCACCACTACAATTACCTACACAGCGACACCCACTGTCACTTTTACCGCGACTGTGACTGTCACAAGAACCAATACGTCAACAAGAACCGCCACCCCGACCGCGACAAATACATTTTTTGACACAATGACTAATACAAGGACGGTTACACCGACAGCGACAATTACAATTACTTCCACTGCGACTTCGACCGTAACGTTTACCCGGACTGCCACGGATACAAATACAAACACCCATACCCCGACTGATACAAACACCGCCACATTTACAAATACTCCTACAGACACATACACAAGTACTTTCACAAGGACTTATACCAATACGCCTACAGATACAAGCACACCCACTGAAACAAACACGTTTACCAATACAAATACTGTTCCGCCGTCTTCCACTGTGACGGACACTTATACCCAGACCTATACAAGGACGTATACAAATACCCCGACAGAGACGTATACTTTTACAAATACATATACTCCTACGGATACAAGGACAAATACGCCTACAAGGACTTTTACAAACACCTATACGCCCACGGATAATTTTACGGATACAAACACTCCGACAGACACTTACACGCCCACGAACACAAGGACGTTTACCAATACAAGAACGAATACAAATACGCCTACTGAAACATACACGCCCACTGACACAAATACCCAGACATTTACCAGAACTTTTACAAACACCCCTACGGATACAAATACGCCAACAGATACCAATACTCCTACAGACACCTATACGCCCACGTTTACACGTACTTTTACAAACACAAGGACATATACAAATACTCCGACTGATACAGGCACTCCGACAAACACATACACGCCAACATTTACACGTACTTTTACAAACACAAGGACATATACAAATACTCCGACTGATACAG
>ENA-UOWO01004168-UOWO01004168.1-activated-sludge-metagenome-genome-assembly--contig:-NODE-4168-length-16155-cov-20.522981_pt1 | contig 16155 bp, 18 predicted proteins | sample MGYA00238148_ERZ761564 | MGnify/ENA primary metagenome ERZ761564 (study PRJEB28885, sample SAMN05720194) | activated sludge metagenome | isolation source: Anaerobic digester | place: USA...
CACAAAAAAACTAATCTGTTTTCATACTCTTGTTGTATAATACTTCCGGCATAAATTAATGTTATCAGGAGGCAATCATGGGAAGCGTAAAAGAAGTTGAAATATTAAAAGCCGCCACAGATACCGCGGAAGGCGAAGGCACGTTTACATTCTCTGACAGGTATTCTGTTTTTGACTGGGGAGAAATGCCGGACCATATTGAACATAAAGGCGCGGCCTTGTGCACCCTTTCTTCATATTTTTTCAGCCTTCTTGCCAAAAAAGGGATTAAATCCCATTTTCTTGGCCTTGCCGAAGGAAATAAAATAACTCCCTATGAAAACGCGTTTAAACCCTTTAATAAAATGAAGGTTCAGGTCCTGCGCGTGGTCAGGCCTTCATATAATAAGGAAAAGAACACCTATAATTACGCCCAATATGACAATATAAAAGGAAATTACCTTATTCCGCTTGAAGTAATATACAGAAACAGCCTCCCTGAGGGTTCTTCAGTGTTCAAAAGGATAAAAAACGGCACTGTCACTTTTCAGGCGCTTGGCCTTGAAAAAATGCCTGTTCCCGGGGATGATTTAAAAACTCCCATCCTTGACGTTTCCACAAAACTTGAACACACGGACCGCTACATTGACTGGGCCGAAGCAGGGGTTATTTCCGGGCTGCGCGGCGAAGGCATACAAAAAGTCAAAAAACTTATACTTGAAATTAACGCGCTTATCACTGAAAGGTGCGCTTCCGCCGGAATCAAGAACGTGGACGGCAAATTTGAATTCGGAATGAACAGCAGCGGCGAAATAATTGTAGTTGACGTGCTTGGCACCCCGGATGAATGCAGGTTTACAATTGACGGTTTTCATATAAGCAAGGAAATTGCCCGCAGGCATTACCGCGCAACAGAATGGGCGGCCGAAGTTGAAAAAGCAAAAAAAGAACGCGGCAATGACTGGAAAACATTTGTAAAAACAGCGCCGCCAAAACTTCCTTTGGAGATGAAAAATTTAATTTCACAGATGTATCAGGCGGTCACCAACGAAATAACCGGCAATAAATTCTTTAACGTGCCTTCGCTTTCAAAAATAATACCGGAGCTGAAAAAATATGACAAATAACGCTCCTGAAAACGCGCAGTCATACAGAAAAAGGATTCTTGAAAAAATAAAACCTTTTTTTTCCGGCGATTCGCTGCTTGACGCGGGTTGCGGCGACGGTGAAGACGCGGCTTTAATGGCGCCTTTTTTCAAAAAAACCGAAGCCGTTGACCTTGAAGAATCCGCCAACTGGAAAAAATTTGAAAACACCGGGATAATTTTTAAGACAGGCAACTGCGAAAAATTAAATTACCCTGTGGGTTCTTTTGACACTGTGGTGGAAAAAGACATGCTTCACCACGCGTCCGACCCTGTAAGCGCGGTAAAGGAAATGTGCAGGGTTTCCGCCAAAACAGTCATAGTTCTGGAAGCAAACAGGTACAACCCCATTTTTTACCTGCACTTAACCTTAATGGGCGGCCATCAGCACTTTTCCCAAAAACGGTTTAAGGAAATAATAGCGGCAAGCGGAACCCCTTACGAAATTAAAAAATTTTCCGCAAGGGTAAGCCCGATAAACAGCCCGTTTATGATAAAACTTGTAAACAACGCTTCCGACCTTCTGGAAAAAATTCCTTTTTACGGGCCCGTAATTGAATACAACATGGCTGTCCTGACAAAAAAATGAATTTTGCCGCCCGCGTAAAAAAAGTCTCGGCCGCGCTTAAAAAAAATGAATTTTTTTACGCCGCTGACCCGTCGGATATTTTTTACCTTTCCGGATTCTCCGGGACTTTCGCAAAAATTATTATCACGGCAAAAAAATCATTTTTTATCACTGACAGCCGCTATAAAGGCGTCACGGACGGTTTAAACCTTTCCTCTTTTAACGATGTAATAATCACCTCCGGGTTAAAAGATACCCTTAAGAAAATAACGCCTTCCGGCTCAAAGGCCCTTATTTCGCCGAACACGCCCCTGGGGGATTATCTGCGGCTTAACAAAGAAAGAAAAAACCCGTCTGCCTCTGCTGTAATATCGTCAATGCGCTTAATTAAAGATAAGGAAGAAATAGAAACAATTAAAGCCGCGGTAAAGATAAATGAACTTACTGTTCAGGCTTTAATGAAAAAAATAAAAGCGGGAGTCACAGAGCGGGATTTATCCGCTGAATTTGAATACCTGGCAAAGAAACTTGGCGCTTCTTCTGTCAGCTTTAATACAATTGTTGCGTTTGATGAAAACGCGGCCACCCCTCACGCCATTGTTTCTGACAGAAAACTTCAAAAAGGCTCACTTATACTGCTTGACTGCGGCGTTAAATATAAAGGGTACTGTTCTGACTTGACAAGGGTTTTCAGCTTCGGTATAATAGGAACTCGCTTTAAGGAAATTCAGCGGAATTATAATATTGTAAGAAATGCCAAAAAAACGGCTTTAAAGGCCGTAAAAGACGGAAATATGGCGGTTTTAGCCGACAGGGAAGCAAGGCGTGTGCTTTTTGAACGCAAGCTTGATAAATTTTTCACGCATTCCCTTGGCCACGGGCTTGGAATAGACATTCACGAAGAACCATACGTGAATTCAAAAACCAAAGCGCTTTTCAGGGAAGGCATGGTGTTTACCTGCGAGCCCGGCATATATTTTGAAGGAAATTATGGCATAAGGATAGAAGATGATTACGTTGTGACAAAAAACGGGCCCGTGAAGCTTGGTTCTTTGGATGATCAACTTATTTTACTTTAGGAGGATTTTTTAATGGTAAGCGCAAATGATTTCAGGCAGGGAGTTACGTTTAAGATGGAAGGCGTGGTATACGAAGTGGTTTCATTTCAGCACGTTCAAAGGCCAAGGCTTGCCCCGCTTGTAAGGGCAAAAATAAAGAATTTAAAAGCCGGCGGAGTTGTGGAAAGGACTTTCTCGCCTGATGACAAGTTTGAAGATGTTCAGCTGGAACAGAGGAACCTTCAGTTTTCATACATAGACGGCGACGTTTATCATTTTATGGACACCGAATCCTATGAACAGTATGAATTTTCAAAAGAGCAGATAGGCGAACAGATAAAGTTTTTAAAGGAAGAAATGATAATAAACATGCTTATGTTTGAAGGCGTTGTACTTGGGGTAAAAATTCCGTTTAAAGTGGACTTAAAGGTTGTGGAAGCCCCTCCCGGAATCAAGGGAGATTCGGGCGGCTCTGTCACAAAACCCGTGGTTCTTGAAACCGGCGCTATTGTCAATGTTCCGCTTTTCATCAAAGAAGGCGAAATGATTAAAGTTGACACAAGAACCGGCGAATATATTGAAAGATCAAAATAAGAAAAAAGAGGTGCGGAACATGGCAAAGAAAGCCGCAGCAAGCAAAGCAAAAATAGACGCCGAATCACTGAAACTTGCATTAACCATTATGGAAAAAGGGGACCTGGTGGAATTTATTTACGAACAGGGAGACCTTAAGATTCAGTTCAGAAGGCAGGGAGCCTTTGCCCCGGCAAATATTTCCTATTCCGCCGCCCCGGCACAGGTTTCAATGCCCGCGCCTGTTGCGGTGCCGGCTGCTGTTTCGGCGCCTGCCGCAGCGGCTGCATCGGCTCCGGCTGTTAACCCAAACGCGCACGCCGTAAAATCGCCTATGGTCGGAACTTTTTACAGGTCGCCCTCTCCGGACGCCCCTCCTTTTATAAATGTCGGCGACACTGTTGAACCCGGAAAAACACTGTGCATAATTGAAGCCATGAAAATAATGAATGAAATAAAATGCGAAGTTAAGGGAAAAGTAAAAGAGATACTTGCGGAAAACGCGCAGCCCGTGGAATTTAACCAGCCGTTAATTGTCATTGAAAAATCCTGATTGAAAGGGGCCCTTACTTGTTTAAAAGAATACTTATCGCAAACAGGGGAGAAATAGCTTTAAGAATAATCAGGGCATGCAGGGAAATGGGAATTGAAACAGTGGCGGTTTATTCCGAAGCTGACGAAAATTCCCTTCATGTGCGCTACGCTGACCACGCAATCTGTATCGGACCTAACACTCCTAAATCAAGCTACCTTAATATCCAGTCCATATTATCCGCGGCGGAAATAACCGATTCGGAAGCAATACATCCCGGATACGGTTTTCTTGCGGAAAACGCGCACTTTGCGGAACTGTGCGCCGAATGCAACATAAAATTCATAGGGCCTTCACCGGAATCAATAAGGCTTATGGGCGCCAAAGCCAAAGCAATAGAGACCGCCACAAACGCGAAAGTGGCCACAACTCCCGGAAGCGGCAGGATTCTGCGCGACGAGGATGACGCGGCTGAAGTGGCAAAAAAAATCGGATATCCGATAATGTTAAAGGCATCAGCGGGCGGCGGCGGCCGCGGTATGAGGGTGGCTCACACCGAACTTGCCCTGCGCAACGGTTATAAAATGGCAAGCCAGGAAGCACAGACCGCTTTTAACGACGCGTCCATCTATCTTGAAAAATTTGTGGAAGAACCGCGCCACATAGAAGTGCAGGTCCTTGGCGACCCGAAACACGGAAACTATTTCACGCTTGGCGAACGCGACTGTTCCGTACAGCGCAGGCACCAGAAGCTTATAGAAGAATCCCCTTCGCCTTTCATAACCGACAAAATCAGGCACGAAATGTCCGCCACTGCCCAGAAGCTTATCAGGGCGATTAAATATGAAGGCGCAGGCACCATAGAATTTTTGATGGACAAACACAAGAATTTTTACTTTATGGAAATGAACACAAGGATTCAGGTTGAACATACGGTATCAGAAGCTGTCACCGGCTTTGACCTTATAAAGGAACAGATTAAAGTGGCGGCCGGCGCGCGCTGTTCGCTGCCGTCATCAAAGGATATTGCGTTAAGGGGCCACGCCATTGAATGCAGGATAAACGCGGAAGACCCGGACAATAATTTCATGCCGTCGCCCGGAAAAATAACCGAATACAATATCCCCGGCGGCGCGGGCATAAGGATTGACACCCATGTTTATCAGGGATACACCATACCTCCTTACTACGATTCAATGGTCGCTAAAATTATCGCGCACGGCTCGGACAGAAAAGAAGCTATTGCCAGGATGAAAAGGGCGCTTGATGAATTTGTAATAGAGGGCATAAAGACCACAATACCGCTTCATAAAAAAATCCTTGAAAATGAAAATTTCATACAGAACAATTATTCAACTTCCTTCATTGAACAGATGGGAAAGTAACGGGGTGAATTGATGGAACAGAAAACAATTTCCGGCAATATCAGGATTTCCGATGAAGCCATAGCCGCGATAGTCGCTATCGCCGCAAAAAACGTTGACGGCATCGTTGATATGGACTTAGGCACTGTCGGAGGAATAGCCGGCGTGCTTGGGATAAAATATCTGAACAAAGGCGTTAAAATTGACCTTAAAGGCGACACGGTTTCTGTTGATGTAAACGTGATAATAGCCTTTGGCAGGGATATAATTGAAACAAGCGCTGAAGCGCAGGAAAAAATCAGGGAAGCAATAGAACAGATGTCCGGCCTTATTGTTGACAAGATAAACCTTACGGTCACAGGCGTAAGGCCCGCTTCCGAAAAAAAGAAAAATTAAACGGAGGAAATAAAAATGAGATATTTCAACCGCATTATAATCGCGATCAACACCCTTTTGTTCATAGCGGTGGGCGTGTTTTTTGTATCTGTCAGCGTTAACGCGGGGCTTAATAAAATAGTCGCTGACAATATGAATACCATACTGGCCAATTTAAACACGCAGTTTGCCGCAAGGTTTGTTGTATTCACGGTAGGCGCCATCCTTCTTCTTATAGCGCTGCTTACAATTATCGGCAACATACAGAATAAAATCAACGAAAGGACAGTTGTGCTTCAGTCGCCGCTTGGCGATATTATGGTGTCCCTTTCCGCGATAGAGGATTTTTCAAAAATCATTAAAAATCAGGTGGCCGGCATCAAGGAAATACGCGGCAGGGTGACTTCAAAAAGAAAAGGCCTTAACGTGACCGCCTGGGCAACCTTGTATTCGGACCGCTCCGTGGCTGACGCGACGCAGGAAATTCAGGAAGCAATCATACAGTACATAAAATACACGCTTGGCATTGAAACTGAAATCAAACCGCGTATAATAGTGTCAAAAGTCGTTTATAAAACCCCGCAGGAAAGCGGTAAAGGCAAAAAATGACCGAACTTGTAAAATTAATCCTTCTTAATATAGGGCGCATTACCGGCGTTATTGCCGGGTTTGTACTGGCGCTTTTTCTTGTTGTATTCGGCGTATGGAAAACCGTTTTTATTATCTTCCTTACGGCTTTTGGTTTTATTCTTGGCAGGTTTTACGATGACGGTTTTGACATCAAAAAAACCTTCCGGGAAATTCTTTCCGTTCTCCGGATGGATAAATGGCACAGCTGAAAAAAAGCCTTTACCGGATTATTGACGCAAACCTTAACCGGGCGCTTGAAGGCATAAGAGTGTGTGAAGATATAGCCCGCTTTGCCTTATCCGATAAAAAATCCACGTCAATGCTGAAAAAAATACGGCATTGCGCGTCCGCGGCGGTAAAAATTATCGAACCAGATTATTCCGCCATTGTTTCATCGCGCGACAGCGCCAATGACACGGGAAGAACGCTTAATCCCAAAAGTGAATTCACAAAAAAAGGCCTTAAGGACATTTTAATATCAAATTTTAAACGCGCCCAGGAATCGCTAAGGGTGCTTGAAGAAACTTCAAAACTTATAGACATAAAAGCCGCCGCTTCTTTTAAAGAGGCGCGGTATGATATGTACACCGCGGAAAAAAATATGTTAAGAAAAAGGATTCAAAAATGACACAGCTTGAATACGCCAAAAAAGGCATTATAACCGAAGAAATGCGGCGCGTTGCCGCTGATGAAAAAGTGACGGTTGAATTCATTATCTCAAAGATGGCAGCCGGCGAAATAGTAATTACAAAAAACAAAAACCATTCAAAAGTTAAACCCACAGGCATAGGCGCGGGTCTTAAAACAAAAGTTAACGCCAATATAGGAAGTTCGCAGGACGTATGCGACATAAAAATGGAACTTGAAAAACTTGAACTGTGCGTGAAACACGGCGCTGACGCGGTGATGGACCTGTCAACCGGCGGGGATATAAGGGAAATAAGAAAAAAAATAGTTGAAGCGTCTCCTGTTCCTATAGGCACCGTCCCGATATACCAGACTATGGTTGACATCAAACGCGACGGCCGCGGTTTAAAAGAAATGACGGGCGACGACCTGTTTAAAACAATAGAAGAACACGGAGAACAGGGAGTTGATTTCATAACAGTCCACTGCGGCATTACAAAAAACACGGTAAATGAACTTTTACAACAGGGAAGGCTTTTAAACATAGTAAGCAGGGGCGGGTCTATGCACGCCGCCTGGATTTTAAACAACGAAAAAGAAAATCCTTTGTTTGAACAGTATGACAGGCTTCTTGATATAGCATATAAATATGACATGACGCTTTCTTTGGGCGACGGAATGAGGCCGGGCTGCCTGTCGGACGCCACAGACAGGGCGCAGATACACGAACTTATATCGCTTGGCGCGCTTGCAAAACGCGCTTATGACAAAAATGTCCAGGTAATGATAGAAGGCCCAGGCCATATGCCGTTAAACCAGATAGCGATGAATATGCAGATTCAAAAAAAACTCTGCAACAACGCCCCTTTTTATGTTTTAGGGCCCCTTGTAACTGATATTGCCCCCGGCTATGACCATATAACAGCCGCGATAGGCGGAGCGCTGGCCGCGGCAAGCGGCGCGGATTTTCTGTGTTACGTGACTGCAGCCGAGCATTTAAAACTTCCAGGCGCCGAAGAGGTTAAAGAAGGCGTTATTGTGTCAAGGATAGCGGCCCACGCGGCGGATATAGCAAAAGGCATTCCCGGCGCCATTGAATGGGACAATAAAATGGCAGAAGCCAGAAAAAAACTTGACTGGGACGCGCAGATAAAACTTGCGATAAACCCGGAACGCGCAAAAAAAATGCGCGAATCTTCACGCCCCGCGGCCGAAGACGTGTGCACAATGTGCGGCGAACTTTGCGCGATAAAAGAAATGAACACAGCCCTGCAAAACAGGGTTCTGGATAATCATAAGAAAAAATAGAGTATAATTACCTTGTACTGTCTTAACAACCCGGATAAAACATACTTACTTTAAGGAGACAGCAATGCAGGTAAAAGGAAGGTCTTTAAAACAAACCTTTGATTATTTAAAAGAAAAATTTGGAGAACAGAAACTTTTGTCTTTTCTGGACAAGTATCAGGAATTTGAATCCATAAATTCCTGCTCTGACATTGACTGGTACCCGGTTGAATCCTTTATTTCGCTTCTGGAAAAATCAGATTCATTTTTTGGCTACTGCGATTTGTCCATACTTGAAGATATGGGCTCTTTTGCGGCAAAAAAATCCTTTGAAAGCTCCCACAAACTTTTTACAGGTATGAAACCCGCCACACTGTTCACAAACGCAGCCATGATATTTTCAACATATTATTCGGATGGAAAAGCCGAAACAGAATTTATAAAGGACAACAGGGTAAAACTGTCTTTATTGAATTTTCCATGCTCCACGCACCTTTCAAAAAGGATACTTGGCTGGTCAAAAGGGGTAATTGCGCTGACCGGCGGAAAAAACGTCAAAGGAAACGAACTGCCGTGCAAAAACGGCCTAATTTTTATCTTTGAATGGGATAATTAAAAAGCATTATCCCATAACCTTTTATCCTATAACCCATAAATAAAACCAAATATTTAAAAATTTGCTAATCATTGGTAGACGCGGGTCTTCAGCCCGCGGCAGTTAGTTAGGTTTGTTCTAAGCTTGCCTTCCGTCCCTCTGTCCCTCGCGCTTTTTCTTCCCGGCCGTGGTTTTACTTCCGACCCTCCGACCATCTGACCTTCCAACCCTCTGCCTTTCTTACGACTTATAAACCACAGAAATACAGATTCCCGCGGCCACATAGCTTACAAGCCCCTGCGCCAGCCATGATACCAAAAGCCCCTGTGTCAGCGTTCCTGCCAGAATAAGGGTTATTAACGGCTGTGTGATAAGTAAAAACCATATCATGAAACCCATAAATATGCCTTTTACAACTCCGTTCCCCGGAAGCCCGTTGGTTATTACCGAATAAAATACCGCCATTACCATTCCCATCCCTATATTAAGGAAAAGAAGCTTATAAAACCACTTCATTGATATGTTTTCCCTGAATAAATACCTTAAAGAAGGGTCAGAAAGCTGATTATTGTATTTATAAGCCAGGGTTGCCACCAGAAAAAGCACAAAACCCGCCACTATTCCCGCCAAAATAAGCCTGAAAAATTTATCCATTGCCAAAACCTCCCTTTATTTTTTAAAAATAATATCACATAAACAAGGGTAAGACAAGTGTATTTGAACAATTAACGGTTTTTTAATACAGAATTAATAAATTATATAAAATACAACAAAAGCCTTCATTTTTTCTTGACAAAAAATCCGTTTCTGCTATAATTTACTCACTTATAACAGGGCAGGGTTATTAAACGTTCATTGAATATAAAAGAAATAACTTAATTTCACGATATTTATGCAATTTAGAAGCATAAAATACCCTTTAGGAAGGGGGGTGGATTAAGAGAGTCTTAAAATACGCTCTTTTACCCCATTTTCAGCAAAGTTAAGTACCCGAATCAAAAACAAGGAAATTAAAAAAACAGGCAGTTAAAATCTTTTAGGAGGGCAATACGAATGAAGAAATTTATCACAGTAGTAGCTTTACTCGCACTCGTTGCCGGATCCGCTTTCGCAGGCGTGACCACGTCAACAAAACTGCAGTCACAGGCAAACTATCCGGGAGTATTAGTACCGGGCAGCGTAACTGGCGCGCAGACATTCATCACAGACATCACAATGATGTCAAACGTAGCTCTTTTTGAATACGTTGGTGATGCTTATGGCTTAACAGTTTTAAAAACAGACCTTGGAACATTCGCATTATCAGCAAGCCCGTCGCTTGGCGACAACGACAACATGCTTGGTCTTAACTGGGCAACAGCGCTTGAAGGGATGAACGTTGCGGCAGGAATCCTTTATGGCGTGGAAAACAACGGTTTTGAAGCAAAAGACGATTCAGCAATTGACGGAAACAACGACTTTACTTCCTATTATGACCAGTACCTTGGAATCACACTTGGTACAGCATTAAAGGGCGACCTTGCACTTGACCTTTCTTTAAGATTCGGAATGGGAAGCGGACAGGATCTTGAAAAAGACCTTAACGCAGACAAGAGCCTTAACACAACAAGGACAAACACGTACTCTGATATCGTTATCGGAGCGGCAGGAAGACTTGGCCTTGGAGACGGACTTTCAGCAGTTCTTGGAGTAGATTATGAAATGAATTCATCTTCAGATAAGACCAAAGTTCAGGCAACAAATATTGAAACTGAAGACATATACGAAGATTCCTACCTTACAGTTGCAGCTTTAATTGGAAAAGACATAAAGGCTTCTGAATCACTTACAGTAAAGTTAGCTTCAGGCGTAATTGTTGAATCCGATACAGTTGGCTTATATACATATAAGACAACCGGCGCAACAACAACTTATGCTCTTGGAGATACCGATACAGACCTGTATGTTACAATTCCTTTAAACTTTGCTGTAGAAGGAAAACTTAACGAAACATGGACAGTAAACTCCGGCGTTAGCGCTGAAATCGCAACAGCACGCGCTTCTTCAGTTAAGTTCCTTGAAGCAGCTGATTCCAAATCAGTTACAGAATACAGCACAGACGGATATTTTGACATTGATCCGAACGTTGGCTATGCAATCGGCGTAACAGGAAAAATCGGAGACCTTCAGCTTGACCTGAACGTAAACCCGAACTTCCTTATAACCGGACCTAACTTCATTTCAGGCGTTACCGGAATGAACCTTAACACAGACATAGCGGTTGTTTACAGCTGGAAGTAATTTAGGTAATAATGAATTTCACAAAACGCCCGGGCCTAAAACCCGGGCGTTTTTTTTAAACAAAAATATCGGGGGTAATAAATAAATGAAAAAATTTGTTATTATAGCAGCTGTTTTTTGCCTGCTTACAGGCGGCGTTTTGGCTGCTCCTGCGGCAAAAAAAGCTGAAAAACCTTCAAAACTTGAAATCACGACAATTACCAAAGAAAAATCCACTGCAGACTATCCCGGCGTTTTAGTGCCCGGAAGCCTTTCAGGCACATCTGTATTTGTATCCGATTACGCCAATTTTCCTAACACCGCTTTATTGGAATACATAAACGGCAGTGTCTGGGGAATTGCAACAACCGGAACAGATTTTGGACAGATAGGTATTTCATTAAGCCCTGCGCCTTTCAGCCCTCTTTGGGGAGTGGCTGCAGCTACGCCTGTAAACGTTTTTGGAATACAATACGGCAACAATATAAGCGGCATGGCTTTAGGCGCGTCTTTGCTTTATGGCACAAACAGAAACGGAAGCAATTTAATTGATGTATCTGCTAACGGCGTTTTTGAGTACGATACGGAAGACAACGCATCACAGTACATAGGCGGAAGAATCGGAGCGAATGTTGCCGGTATTGACCTTTCAGCCGGCCTTTCATTATCAAATAATATGATTACAGGGGAAGCATACGTTGACAGTTCTAACTGGAACTACTGGGAACAATATGATGATTCTAAAATGCTCCTTGACCTTGCGGCAAGAATAAACCTCGGAAACGGATTCACGGCAGTTGCATCCCTTGCTTGGCTTAACGGGTCGGATAAATATTTCTGGAAGTCCGGAAATTGGTATGGGCTTGATGATTATACAGAAGAAACTTATAACAGCAAACTCTCATTCCAGACATTAATCGGAAAAGATATTAAAGCAAATGAAACATTAACAATTAGAATGGCAACCGGATTTACCGCGGACGGAAATACTGACGCCAAATATAAATATACCGACAATTTGAATCCCGACAACAGTTATGTCGGTTATTTTTCGTACTGGAACGAATCTTCTTTTGAAATTCCGCTTTTTGTCGCGGTTGAGGGAAAACTTAACGATACCTGGTCATTTAACACAGGTATTAACACGGTTATCTTAAACATTGACGGCGAAAAAGATGCTACAAACACTGATTATTATATTGAAAAAATCCGTGAACACGCTAAATATGACTATTTTGACATAGATCCTGCTCTTGAATATTCAATCGGTTTATCCGGTGTTATCGGCGACCTTAAGCTGGATATGTTCATTGAACCTTCAATACTCCTGGAAGGCCCGGATTTTATAAGCGGGATAGATTCCGGAGATCTTAACACAGGTATAGCGGTAAGCTATAGCTGGAAATAACTGGGAGGAGATATAAATGAAAAAATTCCTTGTTTTATTGTTTGTTGTCTCTTTGTTTATGATGACAGCATGTTCAAAATCTTCAAGCCCTACGGGTACTATTCCTGAATTTCCTGTTACATTTAAATCGGCAGCAATTGAAGATGCCGTAAGGTCTGAAATAGGCAAGCCTTCAGGAACACTTTACCAGAGTGATGTTGACGGTATTACATCTCTTTATATCAGCGGAGAAACAATTGAAGATCCTTCAGGTATAGAGTTCCTTACTAATCTTGAAACATTGTCCATCTGCGGAAGCGGTTCTGATCTTCGTGATGTGACGCCGATAAGCAGATTAAAAAATCTGCAATCCCTTTACCTTGGACAGAACTATAACCTGGAAAATCTTGAATCGCTTGCCGACTGCCCAAAACTGACGTTTTTAAGGCTTAACAGATGCGGGCTTACCAATGTTAAATTTTTGCGTAATTTCAGAAATTTAACAACATTGGAAATTAAAGCAAATCCCCTTGAATCGCTTGACGGAGTTCAGGGCCTGACAAAACTTGAAAGTATTTATTTTGGAGAATGCGACAACGATACTAAGGTTAAAGACCTTTCTCCTTTAAGAAACCTTACAAATTTAGCGAACGTTTACGCGGGTTACAATGAAATTTCAGATATTTCAGTACTTCTTACAATGCCGCAAATGATGAACGGAAACGGCGATATTTGTTTATCTGACAATCCATTAAACGATGAAGCATATAAAATCATTGAAATACTTGAAGCAAAAGGCACAGATGTTGACTATTAATTAAATAATTTTCCAAAAACCCGGGGTTAACAGCCCCGGGTTTTTTTATTTAATAATGGACAGGGATTATTTTTTGTTCTATAGTATATGGACAAACTTAATAAAAGGGGAAACAGAATGAAAAAAATAATGATGGTTTTTATGTTACTTGCAGCAATAATACCTTTTGCGGCTGCTGAAACCGCGGATTATTCGTCAATTGCCGCCACTGCAACGGCAGTAACTGCCGCTTTGCAGAATATGTCAGCCACAGCGGTTATCACTCCTGAAGCAACCGCTGTACAGGCTGCCACGCCTGCACCTTCACCTATACCAACAGCAGCACCCACAAAAACAAGAAACATGTTTGATGATTTAGGCGATTTTCTTGGGGTAAAAAAAGACCCTCTTCAGGTTCAGGCAGAAGCGGCCGCTGAAGCCGCAAAAGAAGCTGAAACCGCGGCAAAGAACAGGGAAAATGAAATGTCCCTTGCAGGAAAACTTCTTATTACCGCAGACGTTTTCGGCGCGGCAACTACAGCCTTTACCTGGCTTGGTTATTCATCAATGTTATCTGATTATAATGATATTTATGCAATTAAAGACAATACCACACTGGAAAACTATGAAATGTTAAAACGGATGAGCAAGTCTGTAGATGACAAACTTACAACAGCGGTTGTAGTTACAGGAATAACCTCTGCCCTGCTTATTTACACAGCTGTGGACGCTATATGGCTTCACCTGGCTTTTCCTGTAAATGTAAAAGCTGCTTATTATGACAATAATCCGGGAGTTCTGCTGACTTATAATTATTAGATATATTTTAAATAGCGCTTGACATTTTTATAGCATCTTCCTATAATACGCTGACTTTTATAACTAATATTTTTTATGTATATTTATATTCCATAATATGGTATTATTTGCTTGTGAATAAGTATTGTGGAAAATCTTAATAACTTAGAAAACGTCTTATTTTAAAGGTAAAAATATTGTGGAAAAGATTTTAATTATTGTGGATAAATTGTTGAAAATAAGGGGTAACACGGTTGAAAAATAAAGTTTTTAATTGGGACTCTGTTATTGAATCCCTAAAAGAAGACAGCAGCGGCCTTAATTTATGGCTGGAAAAGGCCTCTGCGGCTTATAATCAGGAAAAAGACACCATAACCATCACAATACCTGATTCTTTGCACCAGAAGACCCTTGCCAAGTATAAAAACGAGCTTTTAGACGCCATTGAACACGCTTTTAAAAAGGTATCGGACCTTAAACTGGAAATATCAAAGGCGGATGACGCAAAGAAAGAACAGTCGTCAAAAATTGTCATAAAAGAACAGCAGATACTTCTTCCGCTTGACCCACAGCACCCGTTTATACCTTCATTAAACTCCCGTTTCCGTTTTGACAACTTTATCGTAGGCCAAAGCAACAGGTTCGCCCACGCGGCGTGCAAGGCTGTAGCGGAAGCGCCCGGCCAGGCCTATAACCCGCTTTTTATCTACGGCGGTGTTGGACTTGGCAAAACGCACCTGCTGCACGCGATAGGGACTTTTATTTACGAACAGGACCCTTCAAAAAAAATCATGATAATCACCGCGGAAAAGTTCCTTTTTGAAGTGACGCAGGGAATCCGCGAAAATAAAATGGATGAATTTAAAAGCAGGTACAGAAGCGCCGACCTTCTGCTGGTTGACGACATTCAGTTTCTGCGCGGCGACGCCACGATAGAAGAATTCTTTCACACATTCAACGAACTTTACAACCACAACAAACAGATTGTGGCCACGTCAGATTCTCCGCCCGGCGATTTAAAGCTTGAAGACCGCCTAAAATCAAGGTTTTCTTCGGGTATAATAGCGGACATACTTGCGCCGGACTTTGAAACCAGGGTCGCCATATTAAAACAAAAAGCAATGGAATCAAACAAAGAAGTGCCCGACAATGTTATAGGGTATATAGCGGAACACATTGACAATAACATAAGGGAGCTTGAAAGCACCTTAAAAAACCTGCTTATACTTGCTGAAAACCCCGAAGAGCTTGATATTGAACTTGCGAAAAAAGCCATTAAGATAAGAAACCCAAAGTTTGACCAGGCAAAAAAAATAGGCATTGATATGATACAGCAGATAGTGTCGGACTATTTTGGAATTAAGGTACAGGACCTTTTATCCAAAAAAAGGCACGAAAACATAGCAAAATCGCGCCAGGTGGCAATGTATATAACGCGCAACCTTACGGATTATTCGCTTGTGCAGATAGGCCAGTATTTTGGCGGCAAGGACCACACAACAGTAATGCACGCGATAAATAAAGTTGAAAATCTTGTTAAAAGCGATGATAAATTTAAAAATACTATAAATGAAATAGTTATGAGAGTAAAAAAGTAAAATAAACGCCTGTTATTACCCCGTATCACACAGAAATTTTTTAATAATGCCTTTTTTGCTTGCAAAGCCCCCAAAGCATCCAAAAATTCAGCTTACATTATTAAAACATTCTTCTATATTATATATGTCGTGAGCGGAAAGAAATGTTAATAACTTTATTGATAATATGTTCATTAAAATGTTAATAAAAATAGGGTCATTTTTTTGTGGATAAATACCGGGTTATGTATTAAAATGTTATAACAATTAACATTAACAAAACTTATAAAGTGTTTTAAAATATATTAATTTTAAGGTTATTAGAAATATTAACACTACAACTACTACTACAAATGTTATACATATTTAAATAATTGTTATTGCAGGGTTTTACAATGTTAATAACAAAAAAAATTATTTTATTCAGGAGGAAATATGAAAATAAAGACAAATAAAGAGGAAATTTTAAATTCACTCCAGGTAGCCCAGTACTTTATAGCATCCGGATCCACTCTTCCCCTTCTGTCAAACATACTGTTTGAAGCTGACGGTGATTTTTTAAACCTTACAGCTACCGACATGGATATCAGCGCGAAAATAAAGTG
>ENA-UOWO01004176-UOWO01004176.1-activated-sludge-metagenome-genome-assembly--contig:-NODE-4176-length-16124-cov-10.590703_pt1 | contig 16124 bp, 12 predicted proteins | sample MGYA00238148_ERZ761564 | MGnify/ENA primary metagenome ERZ761564 (study PRJEB28885, sample SAMN05720194) | activated sludge metagenome | isolation source: Anaerobic digester | place: USA...
GCCCGTTCATCGGCACGAGGAAGTCGGCCGTATCGCTGGCCAACGCGAACAGCGCGACCTTGGCCTGGGCCCCGGCGTAGCCTATCGTACAGTAGTTGTTGTAGCCCATCGTCTTGGCGGTATCGGGGTTAATCGATATCGGCTTGCCCTTGTAGTCGTCGTACTCGACCTTGAGCCGGTCGAGCAGCATGAAGTAGTCGATCAGTGTCTGGACGAGGTCGGGCGGGCAGGGCTTGAAGAGGACGTCGATCAGCCCTATCGACTCGCGGCCCTTCATGGGGCTGACCGAGCGCAGGGTACAGCGGGCGAAGATCTTCATCGGGTTCTGGGCGTTGCCCGGCTGGAACACGAGGGTCAGGCCAGCCAGGCCGTTGACGTACTTCTGGAAGAAGGCCAGCTCCTCGCGGGAGAAGGACGCGACGAGGACCGCACCGGCCATCGATAGGCGGTACGGTACGCAGATGATCCCGTAGGTGTCGAGCTTGACGACGGTCTGGCCCGGCTTCAGGCCCATGCGGGCCTGGGCGAACGGCGTTATCGCGGCGGTTTCGTTCTGGTATTGGGCTAATAGGTCCGTTTGATGATGCATGGCTATGCCAGTGTAACCTTCAATGCGGAATCGTCAAGATCCGCGTTTGCGGGGCGGCGCCTTTCGATCGGGCGGCGCCTTTCGATCGGGCTGCGCCTTTCGATCGAAAGGCGATCCTCCGCGCCTGTCCCGGCCGCTGGCCCCGCCCCGGTTGCCGTCGGCGGCCTTCAGCAGGAATACCGTCGGCTTCTTGCCTATGCGCACGGGCCCGGCTTTCCAGGCGGCGGCAGTCATGCGAACGATGCGCTCCTCCGGTGTCGATAGGCCGATCGCGGCGCAGAACACGGTATCGGGAGCCAGTGCGCAGGCCGCGCTGGCGACCATGGCGTCGTTGCGGTATGGCGTCTCGATGAAGGCCTGCGTCGAACCCTGCCGCCTCGAGTCGGCCTCGAGCGCGCGCAGGGCGGCCTCCCTGCCGGCCTGGTCTGGCGGTAGATAGCCGGCGAACGCGAAGCGCTGGCCCCCGAGGCCCGAGGCCATGACGGCCATCAGGATCGAGCTCGGGCCGGGCAGGGGGACGACTCTGATCCCCGCCTCGGCTGCCTCCGCCACCAGGGCCGCTCCCGGGTCGGCGACGCAGGGGCTACCGGCCTCCGACAGTATGGCCACGTCCCGCCCGGCCAGCAGGGGCGCCAGCAGCGCCCGCACATCCTCGGGCCGCGTATGCTCGTCCAGCACGCCGAAGCGCGACGCATCGAGGGCGTCCTGCGCCATGACGCGGCATAGGAAGCGCCTGGCGCTGCGCTCGTTCTCGACGACGAAGTCGCGAATGCCGGCCGCTATCCTGAGTACCCTCGGGGCCAGTTCGTCCGCCGGGTCGCCGTCGCCTATCGGCACCGGCACCAAATATAGTGAGCCGTTCATCTCCCGCCTTCCTGGACGTTGGCCAGGAACGACATGACGTACGCGCCGAAGCGTTCGGCCAGCCTGGCCGGGAAACCAGCCTCGATCGCCTGTTCGCGCGCGGCCTCCTGGGCCTCCTCGACGTCCTTTACGGTCAACGGCAACCTCTTTCCTATCAGCGAAAGCTCGAGGGCGCGGTCGCGCGCCAGCGTCCTCCCCGACGCTATGAGCCGCAGCTCCGATATGGTCTCTTTCTCGAAACGGGCGGCGGCGGCGAAGGTCGACGCGAAGGCGTCCCCCTTCGTCGGCTCGCCGAGCCGGTGGAGCGCGAACGCGTCCCAGGGGGCGGTAGGAATGCGTATCCGGGTCAGCAGGGTAGCGGCCGGGAAGGCCGGTCGCCCGGAACCGTCGACGAGGGAGTGGATGCCGGTCCAGCGCGAGCCCGAGGCGTCGCGGAGCTCCACGGTCGCGTCCATACAGGCCAGGGACGGAAAACAGGTCATGAACGAGTCGCGCGAGGCGACGTTACCGCCGAGCGTGGCCAGATTGCGTACTGTAGCCGTGCCGACGAGCCCGATGGCGTCTCGCAGGGGTTGGAGCGCTAGGCTCCCCGGCAGGGCCTGTATCGTCGCCAGCCTGACGCAGGCGCCTAGTTCCAGGTAGCGGTCCGAGCGGCTGACGGCCCTCAGCTCGGGTATCCTACCGAGGTCGAGCACCGAGACCGGGGCGCCATCGCTACCGCGGGACGTCAGTATCAGCGTGCCGCCCGCCCAGGGCAGCGCGCCGGGTTGACGCTTCAATACGGCGACGGCCTCCGCTATCGTCTGGGGCGCGGATACATCGTCAACGCGCACGGCCGTACTTCCCTCCGAGGCTCGACTCGAGCGCCGCCTTGACCGCCCCGAGGGCTCGCGACGGCGTGACGCAACGGCAGTATACCGAGGACAGTACCTCCATGATCTCCTCCTCGGAGGGGCGGACGGTCGCTTCGATCAACGAGCCGGCGGCCATGAACAGCGCCGAGTCGCAGAAGCCGCATAGCTCGGCCCCCGCCTCGCGAAAGGAGCGTTCGACGGTCGCGAACGATTCGGTGCTCTTGAAGCCCTCGTAGGTGACGACCTCGGTGCCCCTCGCCTTGAAGGCGGGTACCATACAGGAATTGACCAGGAGCCCGTCGAGGAAGACGACGCACTTGCCGCAGACGCCCTCGCGGCAATCGCTCATAAGGCTCGTCAGGTCGAAGCGCTCGCGTAGGAGATCGGATAGCCGCTCGAGGGGGTCGGCCTTCAGGCTGACGTCCTCTCCATTCAGGATGAATTCAACTATCATCGTCGACGCCCTCCGATCGGCGACAGGTCGGCAACGCGTTCCACGGCGAGTCGAGCGCCTGGCTCAGCGCGTTGGCGAACGCGGCGGGTACGAGCGAGTAGGCCAGCTCGCCTATGCCCTTGGGCTCGGCGTCGTCGTCGACGAACTCCACCTGAATGGGAGGTGCGTCCTTGATCCGCCAGAGGCCGTATCGCCTGAGGTCGCCAGGATCAGCCGGCCCGTCGGACAGGTCGAGGCACTCGGCGACGCAAAGCCCGAGCGCCACGGCGGCGTCGCGCTCGAGCGCCGCTGCGGCGTCCTCGCGCGACAGGATGCGGCCCGCCTTCGCCACGAGCCAGATGCCGCGTACCGGCGGAGCGGCGTCCACCGGGTCGAGCTCAAGCTCTACGACGGCGGCGCCCCATGACGCGTCGTCGAGGGGCGACTCGGGCGCGGCCTTGGCGGACCTAGCCCGCTGCGACTTCCTGACGGTGATCGGCAGCGCTTCCCTGAAGCGCTTGGAGGCCAGACCGTCGCAGGCGGAGCCTATCAGCCTCGTCACGACGCCGATCCGCCGCGAGAACACGTTCGGCCCCGAGTCGGGTACCTCGTCGGTGCTGGGCGTCGCGACCTCCACCGCCTCGGGCGAGAGTCCGAGGGACGTCGCGGCTATCCGCTTCCAGATCCTCGTCACGGCGCCCGAGCCCGACGCCACGCTCGAGCGGATGGTCAGCGTCGAGTCCTTCGACAGGGTCACTTCGACCGAGGGAGCCTGGGCGTCGCGGCAGGAAAGCGCCGTGGCCGGCCGCTGAGGGCCGAAGGCCAGCCCGATGCCGTAGCCGGGCGGGGACGACGGGTCGGGGCGTCGTTTGCGTATCAGCTCGAACGACGATCGCTTGCGCGGGTAGTCGCTGATGGCGAGCAGCCTGTCGCAGACCGCATCGAGCGGCGCGCCCTTCCTGAGCGGTGGGCCGAGCGTCTGGTCGCCGCGCCTGGCCACGTTCATGGCGCGCCATTCGTATGGATCCATACCGGCGGCGTCGGCCAGGTCCTCGGCCAGGCGCTCGACGGCGAAGGCTACCGGCCCGGTGCCGAGCCCCATGAAGGCGCCCATCGGCGGCAGGTCCGTCGAGACCGCCCGGGCCGCGACGCGCAGGGATGGGCAGGCGTAGGCGCCGGCGACGGCCTTGGCGGCCCGCTCGACCAGCTCCGCGCCGAACGGCGCGTAGGCGCCGACGTTGATCATCACGCTCGCGTCCATCGCTACGAGTTTGCCAGCCTCGTCGAGTCCGGCCCGGTACGAGACGAGGGTCGGCGCCCGTTTCGTCGTGTACATGAAGTCGTCGGTCCTCGATAGGAGCAGGAGCGCGTTCTTGCCGCTCAGCCTGGCAGCGATCGCCGCGTGGCAGGCCAGGAGCGACGGGTACCATAGCTTGCCGTCCAGGTGGGAGCCGAGCGACGTGGTCCGGACCACCACCTCATCCTTCCTGACTCCGAGCGCCTGGGCGACGGCGTCCCTGGCCTGGAAGGGCCATTGAGTCGACGAGAAAACGATCAGCTTGTCGTAGTCAAAGCCGGCCGCGGCGCCCTGGGGCTCCGGGTAGTAATGGTCCTGCGGACCCATCCTGTATTCTCCGTCGACCACCCGGGCGGCCTTGGCCAGCGCCGCGTCGACGGAGCCGCTATCGGTCGAGTAGGCGGCGACGAGTCTCCTCGACTCGCAGGCCTCGTATCCGAACGACGCCGGCTCCTCGTCGACGCGTACCGCCGTCATCGATACGGCCTCGGCTACCCTGAGCCGGTCCGGCCCGACGATCAGCGCCACCGGCTCGCCGCGGTACGCGACGCGCCCCGAGGCCAGGACGGGCACCGAGGCGCCTATACTGTCGATACGGGCCGAGCCTGGGATATCGTCCGCCGTGACGCTCCGGTAGCCGCGTGGCAGGTGCGGCACGCTGATGGATCGTATGGCTCCCCTCGATACGGGCGAGCGCACCGTCCCGACGTAGACCGCGTCGAGGAGAGGGAAATCCGACAGGCGCCCTACCATCGAGAGGTCGCTCGCCCGGGCCGTCCTCATGCGTGCAGCGCCTCCGCGACGGCTAGGACGGCGTCGGCGACGCGCCGCGCCGCGTCGAGTCCCATGCCCTGCCAGATCGGCAGGCTGAGGGTGCGCTCGAACATGGCCATGGCGTTGGGCATGGATCCCGGCTCGAGGCCGTAGCGCCCCGCGTAGTAGGGCATGGTGTGGAGCGGGATGAAATGGACCGACGTGCCGACGCCCCGCTCGGCGAGCGACTCGATGAACTCGTCCCTGGCTAGGCCTCCGCGCTCCGGCAGGGTACGCAGCGAGTATAGGTGCCAGGCGTGCCCATCGCCCCTCGGCGGAAGTTCGAGCCCTCGAACACCCGAGAAGGCCTCGTCGTACAGGGCCGCGATCGCCCGTCGCTCCTCGAGGAAGCGCTCGGCCTTGGTCAGCTGAACCCGTCCGATCGCGGCGAGCAGGTCGGGTAGGTTGTACTTGAAGCCGGCCTCGACGACCGAGTAGCGCCAGGACGCCTTCTTGGCGGTATAACGGTCCCAGGCCGCCCGGTCGAAGCCGTGCATACGCATCTTCTCGGCGCGGGCCGCCAGGCGCCCGTCCCGCGTGACGAGCATGCCGCCCTCGCCGGTCGTGATGGTCTTGGTGGCGTAGAACGAGTAGACGCCCACGTCGCCTATCGCGCCGGCGTAGCCATCGGCGGTCTTCGACGGGAAGGCGTGGGCCGCGTCCTCGACGAGAGCGCAGCCGTAGCGATCGGCTAAGGCGCGCAGGGCGCGAAGGTCGCAGGGCAGCCCGCCGACGTGGACGGCGACGATCGCCCGGCAGTTCTTGGTCGTCGCCAGGAGCCTGCCGAGCGCGTCGGAGTCGATGTTGTACGATCCGGGCGCCACGTCGCAGAAGGCCACCTCCGCGCCCAGGTGGCGTATCACGGCGGCGCTCGAGGTGAAGGTGTAGGGGCTGGTGACGACGACGTCGCCCGGGCCGATGCCGAGCGCCTCGAGCGCCAGGTGCAGGCCGCTCGTGGCCGAGTTGACGGCCAGGGCGCGGGGCGCGCCGACGAAGTCCGCGAATTCCTTCTCGAAGGCCAGCGCCTCGGCCCCGGTGGTAAGCCAGCCCGAGCGCATCACGCGGAGGACGGCTTCCTCCTCCTCGGGACCGATCGACGGCCGCGCGAACGGGATGAAGTCAGTATTCGGGTTCATCGGGAAGCTCCTCTACCGTGGGTATGAAGGACCTGAGCGCGGCCCGAAGACGCCTGCGGTTACGGTACGCGTCCGGCCTATCGTCGCTCCTGAAGCATATCGGCTCGAGCGCGCGCATGGCAGCCTCGAGGTCGAAGCGGGGCCCATGCCGCTCCAGGCGGTTGATCTTGTGGAATTCCGTAGCGGCGAGGCTCTCGTCGGGCGAGTACAGCCGCTCCTCGAGGCGCTCGCCGGGCCTGAGCCCGATGTACTCGATGGCGATGTCATCGTAGGGTCTGAGGCCGGAGAAGCGTATGACCTGCTCGGCTAGCTCGCGTATCAGTATGGGCTCGCCCATGTCCAGGAGGTACGATTCGCCGCCCAAGCCGACGCCGCCGGTCTTGAGCACGAGGGAGCAGGCCTCGGGGATGGTCATGAAGTATCGGCTGGCGGCGGGGTCGGTGACGGTTACCGGGCCGCCGCGCTCGACCTGGCCCTTGAACAGGGGCAGGATGGAGCCGCGCGAACCGAGCACGTTGCCGAAGCGTACGACCATGTAGTGCTCCCCGGCCCCGGCCCGATCCTGCGCGTCGAGCACGAGGCGCTCCGACAGGAACTTCGAGGCGCCGTAGACGCACAGCGGCTCGACCGCCTTATCGGTACTGACGAGCACGAAACGCTTGACGCCGGACGCGAGGCAGGCGCTTACGAGGTTCCGGGTGCCGAACGCATTGTTCTCGATGGCGGCGACCGTGTTGGCCTCCATCATCGGGACGTGCTTGTACGCGGCGGCGTGAAACACGACGTCGGCCTTGAGCCTGCGGCAAACGTCGGTCATGTAGTCGCGGTCCTTGAGCTCTCCTATCACGGGGACAATGGCCGTCGACACGCCGACGCCTCCCGACTGGAGGCCCCTGAGCTCGCGGTCTATCTGGTAGATCGAGTTCTCGCCGTGGCCGAACAGGTACAGGCGCTCGACTCCGGCCGACAGGAGCTGCCTCGCGAGCTCGGAGCCTATCGAACCGCCGGCCCCGGTGACGATCACGCGCTTTCCGGCCAACCACTCGATGCTCTTCTTGAGTCCTATCGAGACGGGGCTGCGCCCGAGCAGGTCCTGTGGGTCTATCTCGCGGGCCTGGACGAGGTGGGCATCGCCCTCGACTATCTGCGCTACATCCGGGAGTATGCGTATCCGCGCGAAGCCCGCGTGCTTGAGCGTGAAGTACAGCTCGCGCAACAGTTCCCTCGGTGCGCTTGGCATGGCGATGATGGCTTCGTCGGCCGGCTCCCTCGCAAGCAGCCTGACCACGTCGCGGATGGGGCCGAGTACTGGCACGCCGTCGACGCGCCTGCCCAGCTTGCCCTCGTCGTCGTCGAGGAAGGCGACGATGGTGCCGAGGACCGCCTTGGCCCGGATCTCCCGCGCGATCGCGCGTCCGGCGAAGCCGGCGCCGATGATGTATATCCTAGGGTTGTCGGGATTCATCTCCATCGCTGCCCTCGGTTCCTTTCGCCGCCCGGTCGAGTATCTCGAAACCCATGTCGACGAGGAACGAGTTCTCGCACATGTCCAGGCGTATCTTGGCCCGGCGCTTGCGCGCGTCGACCCTGACGATCAGGCCCTCGAGCCCCTTGAGCGGGCCTTCGACGACGACGATGCGATCGTCCGCGTCGAAACGTACCTTCGATATATCGGCAACTTTCCCGAACGACATGAAGTGGGCGAGTAGCCTCCGGTCCTTCTCCTTGACCGGCCTCGGCTCGGCGTTGTTCGGGAGCGCCCGTACGAAGTTCCTCGAGCCACGCAATAACCAGCGCTGGTCGTCGCTCAGGCGATCGGCGTCGGTCGCGATGAAGACGTAGCCCGGGAAGAGGGGGCGCTCCTCGCGCCGTACCTTGCCCGCCCGCCGTATCTCGAGGGCCCGCTTGGGCACCATAGCCTTGGCCTCGACGCGCGGATCGGCCGATAGCGCGTCGGCGAACTCATCCTCTTTGCCGGTCCATACCTGTACGGCGAAATACTCCATCGCTCCTCCGTGATCGCCGTTCCGCCCGATGAACGAACCCTCCCGAGGCTAGCACGAAGGGGAGAGGGCCGACAAGGCTGAGCCCCGTATCGACGATACGCCTAAATCATGTCGTCCGTCTGGCCGATATTCCAAGAAGAAAAGGATGCGAACGATGAGAAGACTCGCGATTGCGGCTTTTTTCGCCCTGGCGGCGGCCGCCCCTCGCCTGGTCGCGCAGACCATCGAGGTCTCCGTTATGGAGCGGGGCGTCGAACCCGACGGACCGGCGTCGCTATCCTCCGAGCACGTCATCGCCGGTATGCTCGACGGCCTATTCGAGTCCGGTTTTATCGCTACGAACGCCAGGCCGGCCCCGGGCGACGACGCGTCGTTCGAGGCGTTCTCTCCGGGAGCCGACGCTGTCGAGGGGTTCGTCGACTTCGTCATCCTGGTACTGGCCGAGTACGCGCCTGAAACGGTCGTGCCGGCCTGCAGCTACAGGATACTCAGGGTACCCGACGGCGCCGAGGTATCGCGAGGGAAGGTTCCGGCGGCTACGCCCGTCTCCAAGGCGAGCATCGATATAGAGAAAGCGTGCATGGCCGTCGGATCGGCCATTTCGGCCGCCTGCGGCGGCGCGTTGCGGAGCCTTAGCGTTTCGCGGGGGGATGACGGATATGAAGAGGCATAATATCGCGTTGACGCTCGGCCTGGCGGCGCTCGTCGCCCTCGCGTCGGCTTCGTCATGGGAAGGCAGCGCGATGATGGGAGCCTACGGGGATTTCCCTTCGTCGGGCTACTACGCCGCGTGCAACTCCTTCGCGCGTAATACCTCCATCGATGTGGTTAATCTCGAGAACGGACGCTCGGTCACGGTGATCGTGACGCGCGGCCTCGAGAGCTCCGGCGTCTTCATGATGCTGTCCGTCGAGGCCGCGGAGGCGCTCGGCCTGCAGCGCGGCGGCGTGACGAGGGTCAGGGCCTCGGAGCCGCGGAGCGCCGTCGAGCTCGCCCCCTCCGCCGGGACGAGCGCTTCGATGGATCCGGACATCAATCCGCGTCTCCTGGCGGCCGCCGAGCTCAGGCGCCTCGGCTACGAGCTGGCTCCCGCGGCCCCGTCCACCTCCAGGCAGCCGGCGGTATCCGCCGTCCGCGTCCAGCCCGAGACTCCGGTCAAGGCCGCCCCGACCGTCGCCGAACCCCCCGCCCCGGCAGTCTCTGCTCCGGCGATCCCGGTTTCGCCTACCGCCGCAGCAGAGGCTCGGCCTCAAGCCGCGGCCCCGGCCGTCGCCTCGGCTCCGCCTCACGTAGCCGCGCCTTCGGCCATTGGCCGCGAGGCTCCCGCCGTGGCTCCCGCCTCCAGCCGTGTGGCCATAGCCGAACCTAAGCCGATCGGCAAGGAAACGCCCGAATCGCTCGCCTCGTCGAAGCCGAGGCCGGTCCGTACGATCGTGTTGCCTCAGCTGCCCGAGCCAGAAGGGCCGACAACCAAGGCAGCCGTCGCGGCGCCCGTGGCTACGCCACAGTCGGCTCCCGAGGCTCCTGCCGCGACCGCTCCGGAGGCGGTGGCGATGTCGCTGCCCGTGCCGGACGAGACGCCGCTACGCGTCGCGGTCGGCGCTACCCCGAAGCGCTACGAATCGCCGGCCGCCAGGCCGGACGTGGCCGTGCGCGGCCCATCCGCCCCTGCGCTACGCGTTCCGGCCATAGCCTTGGCCGACCCGGTGACCGTCTCCGAGGCCAGGGCGGCGGCCTTCGCGCTGGCCGTACCCGAGCGATACAAGCCGCAGGCTAGCGCCGACCTGCGCGACCCTATGGCCCCCTCGTCCGAGAGTGCCAGCGCCCTGGCGCTGAACTCGCCGTCCCGAGCGTCGTTCGACGGGTCGTACGCCATGTACGACCCGGCCGTCCCGGACGCCGAGAGGGCCGAGGCCTTCGCCCGAGCCGCGCCGTCGCTCGGTCAGGCTAGGCTCGGTCTCGAGCTGGCCTGGCCCGAGCTCGAGGCCGACGAGATACCTGAAGTCATGCTGGCCGGCCTGAGCGCCCCGGTCCACGATATCCCCGCGACCAGCCTGGCCGAGGGCGAGATCCTGGTACCCGCGTCGGTCGGGCCGTCCGCCCTGGCGCTCGAGACGCCGGAGTTCGGCGCCGCCGAGACCTACGTGGCCATGGAGGATGCCGAGCTAAAGCCCGAGGAGAAGCCGAGCGTGGTAATGTCCGGCGGCCTGGGCCCCTACGGCGAGGAGGTCGCGGTCGAGCTGGCCGAGGCCGAGGGAAAGCCTGAGGAGAGCCCGGTCGTCGACGTGGCCGCCGGACTGGCACCGATGGGCGACGAGGCCTACGAACTGGCCGAAGCCGGAAGGCAGCCGGCCGTCGATGCGGCCGCCGGACTTGAGCCCTACGCCGAGAAGGCCGACGTGGCGCTCAGCGAGGCCGAGGCGACGGCGACAGGTGGTCCCGAAGTGGAGGCGATGGCCACCGGTACCCCGGTCGACGGCGCCGCCGGCGTCGAGCTGGCCGAGGCCGGAAGGCAGCCAGCCGTCGACGCGGCTGCCGGACTTGAGCCCCTTGCCGAGAAGGCCGACGTGGCGCTGGCAGACGCCTCGGAGCAGAAGCCCGAGACCGCTCCCTACGTGGTCGAGCCGACCGAGGAGAAGACTCCGGCCGTAGCGCTCGACTCGCCCAAGGAGTACCTCGTCGCCATCGAGCCGACAGGCCCGAAGCCGCCCGTTCAGACGGCGCCGGCCGTGGAGACGAAGCCGGCGGGTACCAAGGTCGCTCCAGCGGCTCCCGCTCCAGCGGCTTCCGCTCCAGCGGCGACGATCGTCTCGGGCGCGCTCGAGAAGGGCCGCTACTACATACAGATAGGCGCCTACGCCAGCGAGGCGGCCGCTAAGGACGCGGCCTCGCGTCTGAGCGTCGGCTACATGGTGGTCGTCCAGCAGGTGACGACCGGAGGCAAGGCCACTTGGAAGGTCTTCGTAGGCCCCCTATCCCGAGACGAGAGCGGCGTGGCCCTCGTGCGGGTCAGGTCGATGGGCTACCGCGACGCCTTCGTGAAGAGCGGCGGCTGATTGCGGTCAGACGCGGGCCTTCGGATGACGATGGCCCGCGTAGACCATGACGGCCTGCGCGGCCGCTCCGGCGCCCAGTAAGAGGGCCAAGCCTATGAACACTGGTGGCATCGATAGGGCCTGGTAGACGAAGCCGCCGCTGACCGATCCGGTTATCTGGCCGAAGGTCAGGACCGATTCGTGCACGCTCGCCCGCTTGTCGCGGTCGGACGCCCCGCTCACCCCGTAGAACAGCGAGTTATTGTACACCATGGCCTGGAGTAGCCCGATGACCGTGAAACCTAAGGCGAAGCCCGCAGCGTTCCGGGCCGCCGCCAGGAGGGCGACCGTGGCGGCGGCGGCGATGGACAGGGCCGGGATGGCGGCTCGCTTGAACTGCCAGAACGTCAGCCTGCCGAGCGCCAGGAACCCGACCGTCGTGGCCGCGGCTCGTATCGTCAACGCTAAGCCTATCGTCGACTCGCTTAGGCCGAGCTCGTCGCTCGCGAATACCGGGAATACGTTGATCACGACGCCCATCACCGCGTAGGCGAGGAATACGCCGAGCCAAGCCGGATAGCGGAGGGGGGTCGAGCGGTCGACGACGGCTTCAACCTCGGCGGCCTCGGCCGATGGCTCCTCGTCCAAACGGACGAATAACCTCGAGACGGTGACGAAGGCCGCGTTGACGAGCAGGAGGGCCGCCGCGACGATGATCGGCAGGAGTTTGCCGCGCTCGGACAGGAGGCCGGCCATATACGAGCTGATGATGCCGCCTATGCTCCATGAAAAGCTGAACATGCTGGTGGCGCGGTTGAGTTCGGCGCCCTCGTAGCCCTTGGACAGCCAGCCCATCATAGGCGGCCAGAAGAAGGCCGTCAGGAAACCGAAGCACGCGTACGAGGCGAAGGCTTGCCACAGGCTCGGGTAGGCCAGGAACGCCGACACCGAAGCGGCGCTACCGAGAAGCATGACGGTCATCGCCGTCCTCGGCCTCAGGCGCCTGGCCGGGACGCGCAGGACGATACAGCCTGTCAGGTAGGCCGTGGACCACAGCGCACCGAGCGACGCCACGAGGCCAGGCCCGGCGCCGAACAGGTCCTTGACGGCGAACAGCATGCCGAGCGACATGCAGCCGACGGCCAGGCTATTGATGAACGCCGACGGAAGAATAACGGCCATCTTACCGGAAAAGAAACCAGCGCCTCTCGGCATACGTCCCGCCTTCGGGTCCTCGAACGAGCCCAAGCGAACGGTAGTTCGGCCGGGCCCCTCGGGTCAAGCGGGGATGCCTTCGGCGTAGTGCCTTCGGCGTAGTGCCTTCGGCGTAGTGCCTTCGGCGTTGACCGGGGGCGGCGGCGCGTCTACAATGCCGTTTGCGCCGAGGGCGCGGCAGACGACACGCGAGGCGGGGAGCGATGGAATCCGATGAAACACGAACGGCGAGGATAGGGGAGCTCGAGCGGCTCGTCGTCCATCACCAGGACCTCTATTATAACGGTAGACCCGAGCTATCGGACGCCGAGTTCGACGCGCTTTGGGACGAACTGTCGACCCTGGCGCCTGACAGCCCGGTGCTGGCCAAGGTAGGCGCCGACGCGGCCGACGGTTTTCCCAAGGCCAGGCACGTGTTGCCCATGGGTAGCCAGGCCAAGGCTGCCGACCCCGAGGCGTTCCTGGCCTGGTGCTCTAAGGCCTCCCTGCCGGAGTACGTCGTCGAGCACAAGCTCGACGGCGCCAGCCTCGAGCTACAGTACGAGTCCGGCCGCCTGGTGCGCGCGGTCACACGCGGCGACGGCCGTGTCGGTGACGACGTTACCCCGAACGCCCGACGCATGGCCGGCGTACCCGCGACCCTGCCTGGCGCCTGGAGCGGCGCGGTACGCGGCGAGGTCGTCATGTCCAGGGCTACCCACCGCGACCACTTCCCGGACAAGGCGAACTGCCGGAACGCCGCGAACGGTATCATGAAGCGCAAGGATGGTGTCGGCGCTGAACGGCTCGAGGTGGTCTGCTACGACGCGGCGCCGAGGGGCCTCTATGACGGCGAGTCCGGCGGACTATTCGCCCCTGCTCCCGAGCCGCCCTTCGACGACGAGCTCGACAAGATCGCCTGGCTCCGGGCCGCCGGCTTCGACGTGGCCGAGCCCGAGGTCTTCGCGACCCCGTACGAGGTGATCGACTATCGCGCCCGCGTGATGGACGCCCGCGAGTCCCTGCGGTTCGATATCGACGGCCTCGTCGTCAAGGCCAGGAAGGTCGACGTCGACGACATGAGGCGCGCCCGGCCCGAGCGGCAGATCGCCTTCAAGTTCCCGCTCGAGGAAGCGACGACGATCCTCGTCGACGTCGAATGGAGCGAGTCCGGCGCCAATTATACGCCCGTCGGCATCATCGAGCCGGTCCGGCTGGCCGGAACGACCGTCAGGCGCGCCAGCCTGGCCAACCTGAGTGTGCTCCGCGGCATGGGCCTCAGGCTCGGCGCCAGGGTGGCGGTCGTCAAGCGCGGTGAGATCATTCCCAAGATCGAGGGCCTCGTCGAGGACGTGCAGGGCAGCCGCGACATACCCGTACCCGAGACCTGTTCCTGCGGCGCGGCTCTCGCCGACGACGGCACGAGGCTGTTCTGCCCGAACGCCGCCTGTCCCAAGAAGCGGCTGCACCGGCTCGAGAAATGGTTGGCCACGCTCGACGTGATGGAGTTCGGCTCGACGATCCTGCGCAGGCTGTTCGACTCCGGCAGGTTGACGACGATCGCCGACCTCTACGGGCTCGAGGTCGGGGAGCTGGCGGCGTACGAGCGCATGGGCGAGGCGAGCGCCACCAAGATCGTCCAGAACCTGCGCGCCCGCGACGCGGTGACGCTCGCGGAATTCGTGGCCGGCTTCGACATCGAGGGCCTGGGACTCCTTTCCATGGAGAAGGTCCAGGCGGCCGGTTACGACACTCTCGAGAAGCTTCGGGCCGCCACGCCCGAGGAACTGTCGGGCGTTGACGGCTTCGGCGAGGTTATGGCCGAGGCGCTGGCGGCCGGGCTCGTCGAGCTGCGCGACGAGATGGACGCCGCCCTGGCGACCGGTAGGCTCGCCATCAAGCCGCCATCGACCTCGAGCGGCGTTCTATCCGGGCTGTCGTTCTGCTTTACCGGCGAGCTGGCGACCATGAAGCGTTCGAGGGCTCAGGCCATCGTCAAGTCGCTCGGTGGATCGGTCAAGGGCTCGGTGGCCAAGGGCCTGTCATACCTGGTGACCAACGACCCGGCGTCCGGCTCGGAGAAGAGCCGCAAGGCCGCGGCCCTCGGCGTCGAGGTGATAGACGAGCGGGCTTTCCTGGCCATGATCGGTTCGTGACCCTGCGACTATAGGACCTTCGTCGTTGCGCTCCGCTCGAAGCGCGTCTATAGTAATGACATGAGCCGCTTGTACCAGATGAGGAAATTCGTGGTTCCCGAGACCGTATTCGGCGACGGCGCGGCCTATCTGGCCGGCCGCTACGCCAAGAACCTCGGCGCCGCGCGTCCTATGCTCGTCAGCGACCAAGGCCTCGTGAGCGCGGGCTGGACCTCGGCTGTCGTCACGGCCTGCGAGGCCGAGGGACTCGAACCGGTCCTGTTCACCGAGGTGAGCCCGAACCCGCGCTCGACCGAGGTACGCCTGGGCGTCGAGGCCTTCAAGGACGGCGCTTGCGACGCGATAGTCGCCGTGGGAGGCGGTAGCCCGATGGACGCCGCGAAGGGTATCGTAGCCTCGGTCGCCAACGGCGTCGACGTGCTGGCCTTCGAGGGCGTCGACAAGGTCAGGCTGCCAGGGCCGCCTCTCGTCTGCGTCGCGTCGACGGCGGGTACCGGCTCGGAGGTATCGCGCTTCGCGATAGTCAACGACGTCGACCGTCAGGTCAAGATAGCCATCGTCAGCCCAAAGATGGTCCCGGACGCGGCCCTCGTCGATCCGAGGCTCCTATCGACCGTGCCGACCGCGCTGGCGGCGGCGACCGGCATGGACGCCCTTACCCACGCCTTCGAGGCCTACGTTTCGACCGCGTCGTCGGCCCTTACCGATATCGACGCGCGACACGCCGTGCGGCTGATAGCCGCCAACCTGGCTAAGCTCATAGCAGACCCCTTCGACGACGACGCCCGTGGGGCCATGGCGCTGGCCAGCATGCTCGCGGGGCGCGCGTTCTCGAACGCGGGCCTCGGGGTCGTGCACGCGATGGCCCACGCGCTCGGCGGCCTCCTGGATGCGCCCCACGGCCTCTGCAACGCGCTGCTCCTCGACGCGGGCATCGAGGTCAACTTCGAGGCGGCGGGCGATCGCTACGCCGACCTGGCGCTCGACCTGGGCGCGTCCCCCGGCGATATAGCGTCCGGAGGCGTCAAGGCCCGTCTACTCGAGCTGGTTCGCGGGCTTAGGGCCCGGGTTGGCATAGCCGCCGGCCTCTCGGGCATCGGAGTGTCGCGGGCCGACCTGTCCCGGCTGGCCGGTTTCGCCTCCATGGACGCCTGTCTGGCCACCAACCCCGTGTCGTTATCCGCCGACGATATCGAAAGGATCTATGAGCGGGCGCTCTGACCTGCCCGGCGACTTCGGGGACACCTACAGCAAGCTCCTCGGTCTCGACGAGTCGTTCTCCGTTAAAAGCCATTACCCTGAATTCAAGGCCGCGGAGCGGGCCCTACTCGATATAAACGAGAACCTCGAGCGTTTGGTCGATGAGCGCACCCGTGAGCTCGGCTTGGCCAACGCGGAGCTCGCCGCTAGGGGGCGCTCCCTCGAGCGAGCCCTGGCCGAGTTGCGTAATACCCAGGAGCGTCTCGTCCAGACGAGGTACCAGGCCTCGGTCGGTCGTGTCCTCGCGGCGATAGCCCACGAGCTCAATAGCCCGCTCGCGTCCACCCAATCGGCCGCCGATCACCTTGCCTCGATCAGGCGGGAAGCCATCGAAGCCATCGTCGCCTACCGAGCGATGCCGGCTCCCCTGGCCGGGCTGGTCGATCGGCTCCTCGAACGGCAGGACGATCCGCCCCTTGTCGGCAGGGAGCGGCGCGAAGCGCTCGCCAAGCGGCTAGCCGAGGCCGGTTGCATCGGGGCCGACGAC
>ENA-UOWO01004180-UOWO01004180.1-activated-sludge-metagenome-genome-assembly--contig:-NODE-4180-length-16103-cov-11.776608_pt1 | contig 16103 bp, 13 predicted proteins | sample MGYA00238148_ERZ761564 | MGnify/ENA primary metagenome ERZ761564 (study PRJEB28885, sample SAMN05720194) | activated sludge metagenome | isolation source: Anaerobic digester | place: USA...
GGTTGCCGATCAGGGCATCATCGATCACACTTTTCAGGGGAATATCTTTATTGCCACGGTAAGCGCCATCACAAGTAACAATGAATTCAGCATTCGCATCATACAGCCGGTCAGCAATACTCTGTGCGGAGAAGCCACCAAAGATCACACTATGAATGGCGCCGATACGGGCACAACCCAAAACCGCATACGCGAGTTCCGGAACCATTCCCATATAGATGCAGACCCGGTCACCTTTCTTCACCCCATTATTTTTTAATACCTGGGCAAACTGGCAAACCCGCTTATGTAAACGGTTATACGTAACCACCCTTGTTCTTTCATCCGGATTATTGGGTTCCCAGATAATGGCGGGCTTATCCCCCATTTTTTCCAGGTGACGGTCAATACAATTTTCGGTGATGTTCAGCTTCGCCCCTTTAAACCACTCTGTTTTGGGTTCACGGAAATTCCAGTCCAGCACTTTGTCCCATTTCTTCCGCCAATAAAATCCTTCCGCCACCTCACTCCAGAATCCTTCCGGATCCTCCTTGCTTTTTTTATAGGCATCCTGATATTGTGCTGCACTTTTAATCTGGTAGGGGTATGACATAGCCATCATTTTTTGATGGACTAAAAGTAAAGAAAGATCAACAGCGGTCTTGTTTTTTATTTGCTAAATAGGTATATTTATGCTAAACTGGTATAGCTGACCGGTTTTTGTCCTTTTTATGAAACAGATTGCCTGCCCCAAATGCAAGAGCGAAACGCTCATTAAAAGCGGTATTGTCAAAGGAAGACAACGGTTCCGTTGCAAAGACTGCCATTATTTTTTTACCGTTCTCAAAGAAGGAAAAAACATCGATCCGTATTACGTGATCAAGGCGCTTCAGTTGTATATCGAGGGCGTGACTTACCGCGAGATTGAACGTATACTCGGCATCAGTCACGTATCGGTGATGAACTGGGTAAAAAAGTACAATATCAAAGCCCCGGAAAACTATGAATACCGTCCCACCTATAAAGTATTAAACCATACGGAGCTCATAGAGTATTTCAAAGAAAAGGACAGTCTGAAAAGTTCAGGCTGCATGATCACCGAGCTGGGCGATAAATTTATGGTGATCAAATGGGAGCGCTTTCGTAAAAATGCACTTTGAAAACTATAGTAATTAGCAGCAGTATACTCCTGTTTTGAATGGCGTGAATAGTTTTTTGAATTTGGCCTTGTTAAACACAAACGCACTGCCATGCTTCAAAAAACGATTGCTCTTGCTTTAACTGTACTGTGTGCCGGGTCACTCTTTGCCCAGGGGAATGCCAATCCCGGGGTTGACCACAGCTATAAGCCCATGCTGATCAAACTGGATGAAAAAGGAACCAAGTTTATCCGGCTGATCACCTGGCACCAGATGTGGATATCCCACACCAGTAATAATCCGGGTACCCTGGATGTAAATGGAGAACCGCAAAAATCGGCCACCGATATGTCCATCCGCCGTTCCCGTTTCCTGATACAGGCCCAGGTATCACCCCGGTTTATGATCATCAGTCACTGGGGCATCAATAACCAGAGTTTTATCAATGGCGGATCCGCCGGTTCATTGGGTACGGGAGCAAGTGCCGCCGGGCAAGGTGGAAAACGCCCGCAACTATATATTCATGATGCCTGGACGGAGTTTGCCGTTAAGCCGGTTAAACTGCATATCGGTACCGGTCTTCATTACTGGAATGGCGTGTCCCGTTTCAGCAGTCACAGTACCTTAAATTTTATGACCATCGATGCCCCCATTTTCAACTGGTACAATATTGAAACAACGGATCAGTTTGCCCGTCAGCTTGGCGTGTATGCCAAAGGGCAACTGGGCCGGTTGGATTACCGCCTGCATCTCAACAAACCCTTTGCATTTGGTTCGGCACTGTCGTCCGTTAGTTCTACAAACGCGGTTAATGTGATCAATGAAAAATGGAGTACCGGTGGTTATTTCAATTATATGCTTTGGGAGAAGGAAAGCAATGTGCTCCCGTTTTTTGTCGGCACCTATCTTGGCAGCAAAAAAGTATTGAATATCGGGGCAGGCTGGTACAGTCATAAAGGTGCCACGGCCAGTAAAGCCTCCACGGCCTCATCACCAAAAGAGTTTACGCAACGAAATTTCGGACTGGATGTGTATATGGATATGCCTCTGAATAAAAAGAAAGGCACGGCACTCAACGCATATTCTGTATTTTACAAGTCAGATTACGGAAACAATTACCTGCGCAATATTGGCATACTTAATTTACATCCCAGCACCCAGGCGGTATCGGCCAACCCCGATGCCAGCTGGGCCGGAGGCGGAAATGCCCAGCCAACCATTGGTACGGGTACTATCTGGTATACTCAACTGGGCTACCTGTTACCTAAACTGAAAAACGGAACCGCTTTTATGCCATACACCACATTCACTTATAAAAATTTTGACCGCATCGGAAAAAGTTCAGGCCAGATTGATCTCGGCTTGAACTACCTGATCAACGGGCATAATGCCAAGATCACCCTGCAATACAGTACCCGCCCGGTCTATAAATCTGTAGGGGGCGATCCGGTACGCAACGGTTCCAAAGGTGAAATGATCCTGCAAACACAAATCTTTCTATAATACCTAAAACAAACAAGCATGAGTTTTCAAACAGAGAAAAAGGGTCTGGCCGGTATTATTGCCGCCTCCTCGGTAGGTACGCTGATCGAGTGGTATGACTTCTACATTTTCGGAAGTCTCGCCACCATCATCTCTACCAAGTTCTTTCCCGCAGGCAACCAGACCCTGGCCCTGCTTTCCACATTGGCCACTTTTGCGGCCGGCTTTGTGGTGCGTCCTTTCGGTGCGCTATTTTTCGGAAGACTGGGCGACCTGATCGGAAGAAAATACACGTTCCTGCTGACGCTCGTATTAATGGGATTATCCACCTTCCTGATTGGCTGTATTCCCAGTTATGAATCGATTGGCATTTTTGCACCGATACTGGTACTCGTACTTCGCCTGTTACAGGGACTTGCGCTCGGCGGTGAATACGGTGGAGCGGCCACTTATGTTGCGGAACATTCCCCGGCAGAGCGCCGCGGCTTTTGGACCTCCTGGATCCAGACCACGGCCACGATCGGTTTATTTGTATCCCTGCTGGTAATTATCACTGTAAAAGGCTCCATGTCAGAATCCACTTTCGGTGACTGGGGCTGGAGGGTTCCATTCTGGATATCCATCATCATGGTCGGTATCTCCATTGTGATCCGGATGCGGATGTCTGAGTCTCCGCTCTTTGCCAAAGCAAAAGCAGAAGGCAAAACCTCGGTCAATCCGCTGAAAGAAAGTTTTGGCCATAAACTGAATTTCAAATTTGTGCTGCTTGCTTTGTTTGGTGCCACCATGGGACAGGGTGTGGTCTGGTATACCGGCCAGTTCTATGCACTGAGTTTTATACAAAACACGTTGAGTGTGGATGTATCGCAGGCAAGCCGGCTCATCATGTGGTCGTTACTTTTTGGTACACCGTTCTTTGTCTTCTTTGGCTGGCTCTCCGACCGGATCGGCCGGAAGTGGATCATGATGCTGGGTATGCTGGTGGCCATTTTGCTCTACCGGCCTATTTACACCGCGATGTATAATGCAGGGAGTGTGAAACTGAAAACGGAAATCACGGCAAAAACCACGGTGGAAGTGAACACGGCGGCAGATCCTAAAATTGCCGGAGACAGCATCCGTACCACCACCACGCATAAATTTTATGAGGATGGTACGACGTACCGGGAAATAAACAAACTGCACCTGCATGCCGATGCCAGCAAGGCAGATGCGGCGAAAGATGTAAATGTTACCCGAACTGTCAATCTCGACAGCCATTCCTTCTGGCAACTGGTGCTCTGGGTCTTTGTACAGGTGATATTTGTAACCATGGTATATGGCCCGATTGCCGCCTTCCTGGTGGAAATGTTCCCCACCCGGATCCGTTACACCTCCATGTCACTGCCCTACCATATCGGGAATGGCATCTTCGGAGGTTTGTTGCCTGCCATTGCGTTATTCTTGACCACGAAAGCCAGCCAGGCCAATGAAGCGGCCGCTAAATTAGGAGAAGCGCTGCCTTATGACAAACCCTACCTGGAAGGACTCTGGTACCCCATTATCCTGGGTGCGGTATCCCTGATAATAGGCGTACTGTATATTAACGGGGAGGATAACCGCACGGAAGACTAATAACTTTAATTATATTTAAATAACAATAACATGAATCAGATCAGAAAATATATGGGCCTTGTATGGATTGCCCTGGCCCTGGTAGCCGGTTATTACCTGATAGTATCCCAGGCTATCCCGAAATTTGAAAGTCCGAAACCCGAGGACCGGATTCCGGCTATCATTTACGCCTTTATTCTTACGCCGATCATAGTTGGCGGTCTGCTGGTATTCGGCTATTATGCACTAACCGGGGAATATGATATTTACGAAGATCCCGATCACCACCTGCATATAAAAGAGGATTAATCCCTCTTCACCTAACTCCGTTTTTGACGGGAATAACTTCTTTACTACATTCAGGTTCAGAAAAGAAGTTATTCCCTTTTTTTGTGCCATATGCCAGACCGAATTAAACGACAACAATTTGCTTCCATATCGGTGATCCTGCTGCTGGTATTTGTATTCCCGCTGATCAGTATTGCCAATAAAGCATCTATGATTGCCGGAATACCGGTATTATTTCTTTACCTGTTTGGGGTCTGGCTGGGCGCCATCGGACTGCTTTGGATCACCGCCGAACGCAAAGGCCCTAAAAACAATCCCGGCACATGAACAACTGGCTGGTCATCGGCGGCTCCCTGGTCTATCTCTGCCTGCTTTTCGGCGTAGCCTACTATGCGGAATACCGGCAGCGGAAGAACAAGAGCCTCATCAATAACCCTTATGTATATGCGCTTTCATTGGCGGTATACTGTACGGCCTGGACCTATTACGGCAGCGTAGGACAAGCTTCAACCCGCGGTATCGAATTCCTGGCGGTGTATATTGGACCGACCATTACCGCTGCGCTCTTCTGGCCGGTGTTGCGAAAAATCATCCGCATTTGTAAAACACAACGCATCAACAGTCTCGCGGATTTTATCTCCACCCGTTATGGCAAAAACTTTTCACTGGCGGTGCTGGTCACGATCCTCTGCATGATCGGGATCATTCCCTATATCGCGTTGCAACTGAAAGCAATTTCCTCGAGTATGCATATCCTCTCCGGCACTACCCCGCATACCGGACTGATCGGGATCCTGCAGGATAATACGCTATACATTGCCATCGCGTTGGTGGCGTTTATCATCCTTTTCGGTACCCGTTCCATTGACGCGTCTGAAAAACATGAAGGGCTGGTGGCCGCTGTGGCTTTTGAATCCATCATCAAACTGTTGGCCTTCCTGGTTGCCGGGATCTTTGTTACGTTTGGTTTGTTCAATGGCTTTGGAGACATTTTCACGAAAGCCGCCGCGAATGAAGACCTCGCGAAATTATTCCGGTTTAACGGGGAAGGGGCCTATACCACCTGGACCGGACTGGTATTGCTTTCCATGTTGGCCGTCGTTTTTCTGCCGCGTCAGTTTCAGTTAGGTGTGGTGGAAAATGTACAGGAGAATCACCTGAAGAAAGCCATCTGGCTGTTTCCGCTATACCTGTTCCTGATCACCCTTTTTGTTTTACCGATTGCCTTCGGAGGTAAACTGCTCATGGGCGATACAGGAGTGAATGCGGATACCTACGTACTGGCTTTGCCCTTACAGCATGGAGCGGGTTTACTCAGTCTATTTATTTTTATTGGCGGATTCTCCGCTGCCTCCAGTATGATCATTGTAGAAACGATTGCTATCAGTACCATGATGAGTAATAATATTGCCACTCCCCTGCTGCTGAGTACCCGCAAATTTAAAACGAGGGGTGATGGCCAGTTAACCAACCCGATCCTCAATATCCGCCGTTTCAGTATTTTCCTGATTATCGCATTAGCCTTCTTATATGATAAACTGGTGGCCCAACATTTCACACTCGTGTCTATCGGTATGGTTTCGTTTGCCGCGGTCTCGCAACTGGCTCCCGCATTACTCGGAGGTATATACTGGAAATATGCGTCCCAGAAAGGGGCTATGGCCGGCATTCTGACCGGATTTGCTATTTGGTTTTATACGGCAGTGATTCCTTCAATGGCCAGTGCGGGATTTATCGATATGTCGGTGATTGAACAAGGGCCCCTGGGCATTTCCTGGTTACGTCCGCTTTCCTTATTTGGTATGGAAGGAATGGATAGTGTTACCCATTGTTTTTTCTGGAGTATGTTTTTCAATATCCTGGTATTTGTCACGGTATCACTCAACAGCCATCGTACGGCCCGGGAGATTTATCAATCGGAAATCTTTGTCGACATTTTCCGTCATTCAGGACCAGGCGATACCCATGCTGTATGGAAGGGCACGGCTTACCTGCCCGACCTGAATTCGCTCCTTGCTAATTTTTTAGGAAAAGAACGAGCGGAGAAAATTATCAGCAGTTATGCCGCCCGTCATAAAATTTCCATGGAAAGCAAGAAAGCAGATCCACGGCTGGTTACTTTCTCCGAAAAAGTTTTGAGCGGGGTGATTGGCTCCGCCTCAGCCCGTATCATGGTCAGCAGTGTAACCAAGGAAGAAGAATTGAAGATCAATGAAGTGATGCATATCCTGCGCGAATCACAACAGATGATCGAATTGAATAAAGAATTAAGACGCAAATCCGGAGAATTGCAGAAAGCAACCGAGCAGCTCACCCTGGTCAATGCCCAGTTGAAAGATATGGATGAGGTGAAAGATGAATTCCTGTATACCGTCACCCATGAATTGCGTACCCCACTCACCTCCATACGGGCCATGGCCGAACTGGTGCATGATAACGATGACATGGATGAAGAGCAACGGCAGGAGTTTCTTTCCGGTATTATTATAGAAACAGAACGGCTGAGTCACCTGATCACCCAGGTACTGAACCTGGAGCGCTATGAAAGTGGCCGGCAGCAGTTGAACCTGACACCAGTGCTCCTCAATACCCTGATCAGTGACAGCATCCGTTCGGTAACCGGAATGGCTATGGAAAAGAAAATCACGATCGAGCAACAAATCCCCGACTCCATGTTCCTTCTCCGCTGTGATGCCGACCTGATTCAACAGGTAATGAACAACCTGCTTTCCAATGCCATCAAATTTGCAGCGGAAAATAAGGGCCATGTCAAAGTGGGGCTATTCAGCAATGAGGATGAACTGCAGATTTGGGTGGAAGATAACGGGAAAGGCATTGAGCGGGAGTTGCACGAACTTATATTTGATAAATTTTTTCAGGCCAGGAACCAGACCCTGAAAAAGCCACAGGGCAGCGGATTGGGATTAGCAATCAGTAAAAAGATCATTGAGATGCACCAGGGTAAAATATGGGTGGAAAGTGAAGAAGGGAAAGGTTCACGGTTTATCTTTACATTACCGAATCAATAATCACCTTATTCCGAAACGTGAGTACAACAAAGAAAATACTGGTAGTCGATGATGATCCTTATATCCTGATGTCTTTGGAATTCCTGATGAAGAAAAACGGGTTTGACGTAATGGTGGCCCGCAATGGAACCGAGGCCCTGGAGATCGTGGAGAAACAGGTGCCCGATATTGTGTTGCTGGATATCATGATGCCGGATGTGGACGGATATGCGATCTGCAAGCATATCAAAAGCAGCAAAAAACTGAAAGATGCCAAAGTGGTCTTCATGAGTGCCAAGAGCAAGGAGACCGATATACAAAAAGGCTACGACCTCGGCGCCTCACTTTATGTTACCAAACCCTTCAGCACCCGCCAGTTGCTCAAACAGGTACAGGATCTGATCAACTGATCTTTCACCCCCGTTATATAAAATTCTGGTTAATTAGTATAGGTTTGTCTCAACCCTCCGCTTCCGGTTGTAATTTGTAGTAACGAATTGCAGCATGGAAAAATACAACGCGATATACCGGCAGAGTATCGACAATAAAGAAGTCTTCTGGAAAGAACAGGCGGCACAACTGCATTGGTTTAAAGCCCCTGAAACCATTCTCTCCCAGAATGAAAAAGGCTTTTACCGGTGGTTTGCCGATGGGGAAATAAACACCTGTTATCTCTGCCTGGATCAGCAGGTGGAACAGGGCCGGGGCGAACAGATTGCCCTGATCTATGATTCACCGGTTACACATACGATAAAAAAATACAGTTACCAGGAGTTACTGGATCTTGTTTCCCGCTTTGCCGGTGGGTTACAATCAGCTGGCATCCGTAAGGGAGATACGGTGGTTATCTACATGCCAATGATTCCACAGGCGGTGATTGCAATGTTGGCCTGTGCGCGGATCGGCGCAATTCACTCCGTCGTATTCGGCGGTTTTGCCCCGCACGAACTCGCGATGCGGATTGACGATGCCCTTCCCAAAGCAATCATATCGGCGAGTTATGGTGTGGAATTTGATAAAACCATTCCTTACAAACCATTAGTGGACAGGGCCATTGAAGAAGCCCTGCATAAACCCCCGGTGCATATATTTTATGAACGAACTCCCGGTTACGACGAACTGGATGGCATCAGTGAAATGGATTACAACCAGTTGCTATTGTCTGAACCGGTTCCTTGTGTGCCCGTTTTTTCCGGCGACCCTTTATACATCCTTTATACCTCCGGCACCACCGGAAAACCCAAGGGCATTATCCGTGATCATGGCGGCTATGCTACCGCCCTTAAGTTCAGCATGGATCATATTTATGATGCCAAACCCGGTGAAGTATACTGGGCGGCCAGTGATGTAGGCTGGGTAGTCGGTCATAGTTATATTGTATATGGCCCATTGCTGCAGGGTTGTACCACGATTCTTTATGAAGGAAAACCCATTCGTACTCCGGATGCAGCAGCCTTCTGGCGCGTAATTAGTGAACATGGGGTGAATGTGATGTTTACCGCCCCCACTGCCATACGGGCGATTAAAAAAGAAGATCATGAAGGAGATGGTACCCGGCGTTATGACCTCAGTTCTTTAAAATATCTTTTTCTCGCCGGGGAACGTTGTGACCCCGCCACTTATCACTGGGTCAAAGCCCTGTTGCAAATACCGGTGATCGATCATTGGTGGCAGACAGAAACCGGCTGGCCGATGGTCGGCCTGATGATGGGACATGATCATCTTCCATCCAAGGCCGGATCAGCGGGTTTGCCGGTTTGTGGCTATGAAATACATATACTTTCCGAAGATGGCGTGGAACTGGGAAAAGGGAAAGAAGGGTATATCGCTGCTAAACTGCCCCTGCCACCGGGTTGTCTGCCAACACTATGGAAGAACGACGACCGCTTTATTGCCGGTTACCTGCAACATTTCCCCGGGTATTACCAGACCGGAGATGGAGGTTATCTCGATGATGAAGGGTATTGTTATATCATGGGACGGGTGGATGATGTGATCAATGTGAGCGGACACCGGTTGAGTACCGGAGAAATGGAAGAACTGGTGGCTTCACATCCGGCCATTGCAGAATGTGCAGTAATGGGTATTGCAGATGAACTCCGTGGACAACGGCCTATTGCCCTGGTGGTACTGAAAGACGGCCATCAAATCGAGGAGGAAATCATTGAAGAGGAACTGGTGGCATTGATCCGGGAGAAGATCGGAGCGGTGGCCTATTTCCGGAATGCCGCAATAGCAAAACGTTTACCTAAAACCCGGAGTGGAAAGATTCTCAGGAAGACCATCCGTCAGATTGCAGATGGAGAATCCTTTGCCCTCCCTTCGACAATTGATGACCCGAAAATACTGGATGAAATCAGGGAAATCCTGGAGGAACGAAAATTAGGAATAGCCTTCAATAAAGTATAATTGATTGATATTAAAACACTTGCACTGTAAAATATTTTTTATAAAAAACGGGCTTTTAGTTAAACAATCTGCTTTTATTAATGTTATATGCAGGCGTAAACACATGAAAAAGATAGCCCTGTTCATATTACTCCTCTTCGCCATTGTCCAGGTTATTCCCGGGCTACAAGCCATGTTTAGTAACCAGGTCTGTTCGGTTATTTTTAATGTGGATGAAGAGAAAAACGGGGAGAAAACCGTGGATGGAAATCAGAAATTTAATAAAGAATATTCCGACTTCTGCCAGCTCTCAGCCATACTCAGCCAACGGCTGACTATTGCATTTCACCTGACAGAAAAAATACTTCCAGCCCCCAGCCTGGAACAACTAACGCCACCTCCTAATTGCTGATCCGGCAATAGATTCATGGGCAGACCAATGCCCGATATTCCATTTTTTCAAACTTATTAACCTCATTGTATGAGTGCTGCTGCTAACCCGGTTTCCAGGATTTTCCGCCTGGTCAAACTGGAACGTAAAGAAATATCTGCTATTTATTTTTATGCCATCCTGAATGGACTGATCCAGTTATCACTGCCCGTAGGGGTGCAGGCAATTATTGGATTTGTATTAGGCGGTTCCATGTCCACCTCACTGGTCATACTCATCGGACTGGTGGTTGCCGGTGTATTTTTCACCGGATTATTGCAGGTGGGACAAATGCAGCTGATTGAAAAAATTCAGCAAAATATTTTTGTCCGATACTCCTTTGAGCTGGCGGACAGGATACCAAGGCTCGATCTTAAAAAAACGGACGCCTATTATATCCCTGAGCTGGTCAATCGTTTTTTTGAAATACCGGCCTTACAAAAGGGGCTGGCCAAACTCCTGCTGGATATACCTACTGCTACAATACAAATCGTGTTCGGACTGATCCTGCTCTCCTTTTATCATCCGGCCTTTATATTATTCGGGATGATCCTGGTGCTGATCCTCTGGCTGATCCTGTATTATACCGGTAATAAAGGATTACAGACCAGTCTGACGGAAAGTGCATATAAGTACGGCGTGGCTGCCTGGCTGGAGGAAATGGGCCGGCTGATCAAGTCGTTCAAATTTTCCAAAGGATCGGTCATCAATCTCCGGAAAACGGATGAGAAAGTCAGCGGCTATCTGGATGCCCGCAACAGCCATTTCAATATCCTTCAGTTTCAGTTTAAAGTATTGATCGCTTTTAAAGTACTTATCACCGCGGCCATGCTGATCATTGGGTCCCTCTTACTCGTCAATCAGCAATTGAATATCGGGCAGTTTATTGCCGCTGAGATTGTGATCATCTCTGTGATCGCTTCCGTTGAAAAACTGATCGGCAATCTAGACAGCGTGTATGATGTGCTGACTTCCGTAGATAAAATTGCAAAGATTACGGATAAACCAGTAGAGACATCCGGCACCTATTTACTGCCTGAGAAAAACGAAGGACTTTCGATTGAAGCGGGCAATGTATGCTTCGCATACAATGACGAAAAGTATGTATTACAAAATATAAGCTTCAGGATCAATGCCGGCGAAACTGTTTGTATAACCGGAAAGGAAGGAAGCGGAAAATCAACCCTGCTCAAAATCGTAAGCGGTTCCTATCAGGGATTTGAGGGCTCATTACTGCTGAACGAATTACCGGTAGGCAACTATGAATTGAAATCACTCCGTCAACAAACCGGTATCCTGCTGAGCCAGCAGGATATATTCCACGGCAGCCTGTTGGACAATATTACCATGGGCCAACCCGGTATTGATGTGCAGCAAATCATCAGGCTGTTCAAAGAAACAGGACTTGCTGATTTCCTCAGCAGCTTGCCGGAAGGATTCGATACCTGGCTGGATCCAACCGGTAAACGATTGTCCAGAAATGTAGTGAATAAAATCCTGCTGGTCAGGGCGCTCGTGGGGCAGCCGCGGCTGCTGCTGCTTGAAGAACCCTGGACACATATTGAAGAACCCTACCGCAGCCAGATCATCCGGTTACTGCTGAAAGATTACCCCAACACCACGATCCTCGTCGTCAGCAATGATCCTGAATTCACCCGACTTTGTGACAAAGTAATTGATGTAAAAAATGAAGGCTGTATTATCAAACAGAATAAAACAACTGACCATGACTAATCTTGAATACCCGCAGTGGTCCTCCTTCAAAAAAGTATACCGCTATAATAAAAGAAGCCGTGTGCGCTACTGGTTTTACGGATTGATGACAGCCCTGGCCATCATTCTCTTTCTTCCCTGGACACAGAATATCCGGGCTAAAGGAACCGTGACCACTTTACGGCAGGAACAACGGCCCCAGCAACTGAATACCATTATCCCGGGACGGGTCATCAAATGGTATGTGAAAGAAGGGGATTATGTAAAGGCCGGGGATACCATTCTCCAACTGGCCGAGATCAAGGACGATTATCTTGATCCGCAATTGCTGAGCAGGACCAAAGAACAATTATCGGCCAAATCCCTTACGGTGGATTATTATAAAAACAAAGTAGGTACGTCCGGCACCCAGATCAATGCACTGGGAGAAGCCCTGCAACTGAAAATGGATCAGTTGCGCAACAAACTCCAGCAATTACAATTAAAAGTACAGAGTGACAGTATGGAATCCATTGCCGCTACGAATGATTTCAAAATCGCCACTCTGCAATTCAGCCGGCAGAAAGCGATGTACGACAGCGGCCTTGTGTCGCTTACCCAACTGGAGCAGCGAAATCAATCCTATCAGAACAGCCTGGCCAAAAAAGTAAGTGCGGAAAATAAATTACAGAATGCCCGCCAGGATCTTACGATTACAAGGATTGAAATGAATGCCACCCAGCAGGACTATATGGAGAAAATTGCCAAAGCGCAGGGGGATCAGTTTCAATCCCTTTCACAAATTGCTACCGGACAAGGAGATATTGCCAAACTGGAAAATCAGTACAGTAATTATTCCATTCGTAATGGTTTGTATTTTATCACAGCACCGCAGAGCGGACAGATCACCAAAGCCCGCAAAGCCGGAATTGGAGAAATCGTGAAAGACAGTGAAATGATCGTGGAAATCGTACCTGACCAGGTACAATACGCGGTGGAGTTATTTGTACGTCCGCTTGACCTCCCCCTGGTTTCCAATGGTCAGAAAGTACGGTTTATGTTCGACGGGTTTCCCGCCATTGTCTTCAGCGGGTGGCCCAATACCTCCTACGGCACATTTGGTGGTAAAGTGGTGGCCGTGGAAAGTTCAGTAAGCTATAATGGAAAATTCCGCATACTTGTTACCGAAGACCCGGCAGATAAACCCTGGCCCCGTGAATTGAAAATGGGTACCGGCGCCCAGGGCATGGCCCTGTTGAAAGATGTACCCATCTGGTATGAACTGTGGCGGAATATCAATGGCTTCCCGCCGGATTATTATAAAGCCGGTGCTGAACCTGAAAAAAAATAAACCATGCAAACGCATTCAAAATATAAAATCATCAACTGGCTGCGGCAACGGAATCAGCAACGAAAAAAAACAATCCTTATAACAGGACTGATGCTGATCCTGCTGTTTCTTGCCAAACTTTCGATGGCACAGGACAGTCTGCAGCTCCAAACCCTGTCAGCCAGCCAGGTAATGTCCATCGTTAAACGATACCATCCTGTAGCCCGGATTGCCGATATAAATATTGATATGGCCAAAGCGGATATTACCATTGCCCGCGGGCAATTTGATCCGCAGCTGTACAGTTCCAATGCACAAAAGACGTTTGACGGAACTGACTATTACAACTACAACCGGCCCGAATTGAATATCCCTACCTGGTTTGGTGTGAATATCAGTACCGGCCTGGAATATTTATCGGGTAGCCGGACCGACCCGCAGGAAACTTCGGGTAAGACCAGTTATTTCGGGGTTACGGTCCCGTTGGCTAAAAACCTGCTGATGGATAAACGCAGGGCTGCCTTGCAAACCGCGAAGATTTATAAGGATGCTTCGCAGGTGGAAAAAAATATTTTATTGAATAATATATTACAGGAATCTATTGCTGCATACTGGAACTGGACGCTTCAATACCAGGTGCTTCAGGTATTAAATGATGCGATAGACGTGAACCGGAAAAGAGTGGCGTTTATTAAGACGAGTTTCCGGCTGGGTGATCGTCCGGGTATCGATACCATTGAAGCCATGGCCCAGTTACAGAATATGGAATTACTGCAATCGCAGGCCGCACTTGAGTTTACGAATGCCGGACTTGGATTATCTGTTTATTTGTGGACTCCGGAACAGCAGCCTTATACCCTACCCGCCGAAATTATACCGGCTGCACAGCCTGGTTTATCCGAGCTGCCGGTTCCTGTACTGGACAGCCTGCTGAATGCTGCGCGGCTAAATCATCCGGAACTGCGTCTATATGACTATAAGCTGGATGCACTGGCTGTCGACAAAAAATTAAAGTTTCAGGAGTTACTGCCCACCGTCAACTTTACCTATAACCAGCTGGGGAAAGGATATGATGTATTGAAAACAGCAACAGGTCCGCTTTTTGAAAATAATTTCAGGTACGGATTCTCAGTGGGTATTCCCCTCCGCTTCTCGGCCGGCCGGGGTGAATATAAAAAAGCGCGATTGAAAATTACAGAAGCTGAAACAGAACAACGTTACAAGCAACTGCAGGTAGAAACAAAAGTCCGCTCTTACTATAACGAACTGGTTACCCTCCGTCAGCAGCTGCTCCTGCAGGAAAACAATTATAAAAATTACAAGCTACTACAGCAGGGTGAAGAAACCCGGTTTAAAAACGGAGAGAGTTCGCTCTTCCTGGTCAATAGCCGGGAAAACAAAACCCTCGAGGCGCTGCAGAAATTACAGGAGTTGCGCAACAAGTATGTCAAGACGTTCAACAGTCTGCAGTGGGCGGCTGGACAGCTGATGTAATGCCGGTTAAGTACTCCGGAATGCCACCGGGTGATATAATTTTTTATGCGGGCCAAAAAAGATACGGAGCAGGATCCGGAAGGCGGCCAGTTCTACAAAAAACAGGGATAGTCCGAGCATAGCGATCAGTACATACTGATCGCTATGAATATACGTGAACAGAACATCAATGCCTATAAACGCAGCCGTGATCGGGAAACCCAGCATGCCCATGGCCGCCAACAGAAAGAGGAAACCGGTATTCTCCTGTTCATATACATAACCGTGGAAACGGGATAAGGAAATATCCTGATCGATACGTTCTATCTTAAGCAGGCAGTAATAGCCCAGTAAAAAGGCGATCAGCACCCCGCTGGCGTAGAAAAACAATTCACTGAAATAAATATGCGGTGCATTGAATAAGACAGCTGCCAGTATAAAGATATGTCCTGTCAGCAGGTACCACCAGGCTGTAATAGCCCTGCCCCTGGATGAAAAAGAATAGAGAAACAATACAAGTGCCACCGACATGAGCAGCATGGGCATCCCGCTGACCTGGCTCTGGAAGGAATCCGGTTTATTATACCCCGCAATCAGCAGAAAGACACCCATGATGGCCAGGGTATTGGCAAAAACCTTGTTTTGCAAAAAACCAAATACAGCACCCAGCGTCTTGAAGGGTTTCCATCCATAGCGGTATAATAATGTGTCAAGGTTCCATTCTTTAATCCCCAGGACATACAGGGTAGCTTTCCAGCGGGAAACTGCTTTGTGAACCGGTGCGGTATAATGAAAAATCTGGTGATGTACGAGATAGTTGAGTACGGATGGAGACACCAGCAGCTGGTAGGTGCGGAGAAAAGCATTGCCGGCAAAGTGAAGCAGAACCAGCCAATGGAAACCTAGGGCAATTTCAATAAACATCAGTCCGATCTGTGCCGCCGATGAATAAGCGATCTGTGTCTTCACCGTAGGTTGTACCCGGGCAATCACCGTAGCGGTAATGGCCGTGAGCGCTCCGATAACGATGATCAGGATCTTGGCCCAAAGCATATCTTCCCAGAAGGGATGTGTACGTAATAAAAGGAATACACCAATATGCACACTCAATGAACCGTAAAAGATCGCCGATGATGAAGTGGGACCTTCCAGTGCTCTGGGCAGCCAGGTGGTAAACGGAAACTGGGCTGATTTCACTACAGCTGGCAGGATCATCATACAAACAATGAACACGGACATAAAGGGCGAAGCGGTGGCCAGTGCCGTTTCTTTGGCAAGTCCGAGTTGCGGGAAACTGATAT
>ENA-UOWO01004187-UOWO01004187.1-activated-sludge-metagenome-genome-assembly--contig:-NODE-4187-length-16077-cov-10.594183_pt1 | contig 16077 bp, 10 predicted proteins | sample MGYA00238148_ERZ761564 | MGnify/ENA primary metagenome ERZ761564 (study PRJEB28885, sample SAMN05720194) | activated sludge metagenome | isolation source: Anaerobic digester | place: USA...
TACTCATTACTGATTACTCATTACTCATTGACCTATCTCATTCTATTCCAATCCCGCAAAGACTTTTCTGCTTTTACTCATTACTCATTACTCATTATTCATTATTCATTTTTGTTAATTTTTCCAAAATCCCTGCCAACCTGTAACACAATACGAAATCAATCGTATATTTGATACGAAGTATTTCGTGGAAAACAAATTCATCATTAAACTACAGCGCATGAAACCAACAACGCTCTCTCCCGGCAAGTACATTATTATTCTACTGGCCCTGGTGGTAAGTATCGGACTTATTTCCTGGGATTACCAGCAGAAAAACGGAATTACCCCGCCTGACCAACAGGACACCATTCCTAAGAAAGAAAAAAAAGTAAAAGACCTGGACGATGTCCTGGCGGAACTGGATCGGGCTGAATTTCAGATCGACCTGGAGAAGATACAGGCCGAAATCGCCAAAGCCATGAAGGAATTTGACGGAGCCAAAATCCGGATGGAAGTAGACAAGGCGATGAAGGAAGTGGACTTTGCTAAAATCCAGACGGAGATCGCCAAAGCCATGAAGGAAGTGGACTTTGCAAAAATCCAGCAGGAAGTACAGGCTGAACTGGCGAAAGTAGATTGGGAAGTGGTGAAAAAGGAAATAGAAAAAGTGAAAGAAGTAGACATGAAAAAACTGGAAGTGGAAATGAAAAAACTGGGCGAAGAAATGAAGGAACTCGGTCCGAAATTAGAAGTGGAAATGAAAAAGGCGAAAATAGAAATGGAAAAAGCCAAAGCCGAGATCAAAGAATATAAAACATTTGTGGATGGCCTGGACAGTGATGGCCTGATCATCAAAAAAGAAGGTTATACCCTTCAGCATAAAGACGGGGAACTGCTGATCAACGGGAAAAAAGCCAGTGAAGGCACGTATAACAAGTACCGTTCCTTCCTGGAGAAACACCCCAAATTCACGATCAATGTGAAAGATGAGGAGGATTCCGTAATCGAACTTTAACCGAAGAACAAGCTGGCATAGCTGATCAGGGCAACCGGTTCCGGAAGCTTTGATCAGCTATGCTTTTTATATGCCGTAACTTAAAATTGATTATTCACTTTCTACTACCAAATATCCGGCGTACTACAAAAAAAAGGCTCAGTAACCAGGCCAGGGCCAGTCCCTGTTTGAGGTAAAAAAGAAAATTGGAGGATGGCGCTGATGCCAGTATCCGGTACCAGGACTCCGGCAGAAAATAACGCCTGATCTTTTCGCTCGTCCGGTAAACAACTTTTGGGTTCAACGTACTGTAATAGTAAGCTGGATCCCCGGTCATGTAATAATTCTGAACATACCCGGTATCCGGACGGAAAATCCGTTGACTGTCATTGGCCATTTGTACCCGCCAGGATTTCCCCACAGCAGGCATCCGTCTGACAGCAGCCAGTCCGAGTGGCAAGTCACTTTCTGTACTGACCAGTAACTGATCGTACGTAATATCCACCAGTGCCCATTGCTGAACGCCGGGCAGGTAACATTCATTCACCACATGATGATCGCCCGGTTTCATAATTTCTATCATACGGGTCTCAATACCCCGGGCCAGGCAAAAATAATTAAACATCATGGCCAGGTGACCACACCAGAGTTTACGGGTAGTGTCTGCCTTGTAAAAGCGATACATCTCCCACGGATCCGTATACGGCACAACGGGGGAGGGTTTACCCAACTGCTTTCCAAACTCCTGATACAAAAAAGAACTGATGCGAATGATTTGCACCCGCCTTGCCGTATCACTCCCTGTTAAAAGCGAGTCGAGCAATCGTTTTGCCTGTGCCTGGCCTTCGCCTGGAAAATCAGTGAAGAAGCGGTTCCACTCACTGGAGGCCGGTGCATACAAAACGGATGATTCCGCATACGGTTTAAACGCAAACTTTTCTTTAAACAGAAAAATGCCACTATTGATTACTGTGAGTAATCCAAAAAGGAGAAGCGAAAATTTTCGGGTGCCGGGCACTGACATGGATGCAAGTTAACCCGGTAATTTTAATTGATGCGACTGTGCATCCACCGGTAAGCTGTACTTAAAATCCGCTGATATTAAACGGAGAAGGCATTATTTCATAATCACCCATTTCGATCATTTCAATCTGCAACTGAAAGGTCTCATCGGTTTTGATCACTACTTTATCTTTGGTTACTTTCTTGAATCCGGTTTTTTCAAATACAAACTTATACACCCCGGGTTTCAGCTCATCAAAGGAAAAACCACCTGCCTCATTCGTGATCACGATTTTTTCTTTCTTAGAATTGCCTACAAAGGCGGTAATACTCACATCCTTCAGCGGTTTTTTATTCTCCGCATGTACCACCACCCCATTCAGTTCGTCCTTGGACCCGTTACCCGGACCATTGTTGGCCCTGGCCATAAAGGCACCCAATAAAAGGAGTACCAGCAGGAGCGATTTTTGTTTCATTGCTTCAGGTTTTTATGGTTATGGAATAACCCTCCGGCACAGGATCAGTTTGATAAAGTGCAATAAATTTAGCTTATTTTGATTGGATTTTTCCAACCGTTCATAAATTCTTCCCAGACCTGCTCCACTATTTTCCCGGCAGGCAGGATATCATCCAGCAAGGCACTCACCTGCCCTATTTCCAGTTCACCTTCAGCCAGTTCGCCCTCAAACATACCTTTTTTAGCACGAGCCCTGCCCAGTAACTGCCGAAGTTCATCCGGTCCGGCCCCTTTTAACTCGGCTTCCTTTACCTGCTTTGAAAATTCATTGCGCAATAAACGGACCGGGGTCAATTGCTTCATCATCAATTCCGTATCTCCCTCCTGTGCGGCAATAACTTTTTGTTTGAAAAGTAAATGAGCGGAAGCTTCCTCACTGGCCACAAAACGACTGCCCATCTGCACCCCTTCCGCTCCCAACACCATACAGGCCAGCATCTGCCGGCCGGTGGCAATACCACCCGCGGCGATCACCGGAATCTTAACGGCCTCCACCACCGCCGGAATCAAGACCAGGGTGGTCGTTTCTTCCCTTCCGTTATGTCCCCCCGCTTCAAAACCTTCCGCCACTACTGCATCACAACCTGCCTCTTCGGCTTTGCGGGCAAACCTGGAGGAACTGACCACATGTACTACGGTAATACCTTTTTCCTTTAGTAAAGACGTCCATGTTTTAGGATTTCCTGCGGAGGTAAAAACAATTTTCACCCCTTCCTCTATCAGGATCTGAATATGTTTATCAATGTCCGGGTATAAAAGCGGAAGATTCACCCCGAATGGTCTGGAGGTAGCCGCTTTACATTTCTGAATATGTTCCCGGAAAACATCAGGGTACATGGAACCCGCCCCGATGATTCCCAGTCCCCCGGCATTACTAACGGCACTGGCCAGCCGCCAGCCACTCGCCCAGATCATACCGGCCTGGATCAGGGGGTAGGTAATGCTGAAAAGAGTTGTTATACGGTTGGAGAAATGGTTCATTTAGTAAAGTTAATAAGTTAACAGGTTTACAAGCCTGCCTGCCGGCAGGCAGGTTGACAAGGTAGTTTTCTTAGGAGGGCCTTGTTAACCTTTCAACCTTTTAACTTGTCAACTTATTGTTGTCAACCCAGATCAATACTCGTATTATCTCCGATATTCAGGGATCTGGATTCACCCCGAAGGTTGGTATCGCTGCCGATTACGGAATCTGCGAGTACAATATCAAAGAGATTGGAATAAGAACCAATGATGGAATCTTTGACTATCGAGTAATCAACGGTAGTATTTTCACCAATGGCCACATTGGGACCAATGATGGAATTTTTAATAGTGCAGCCGGTCCCGATACTCACGGGAGGAACGATCACGGTATTTTCAAACTGACCGGGATCCGCCGGTGTGGCAAACTTTTTTAATAATAACGCATTGGACTCCAGCAGGGTTTCTTTGCGGCCGCAGTCAAACCAGTTCTCAACCCGGAAGGGGCGGAATTTTACTCCGGATTTAATCATACAATCCAGGGCATCGGTGAGATTATATTCTCCATAACTGCGAAGTCCCTGGCTGATATTACTTTCCAGGCATTCAAACAACTGGTTACTTTCGCGGATTTTATAAATACCCACCATCGCCATATTGGACTTCGGGATCTGGGGCTTTTCCACCACATGTTCGATTAACCCCTCTTCATTGATCTCTGCCACTCCAAATTCACGCGGGTCATCCACTTTGCGTACGCCAATCATCGACTCGGGGTTATTGATCACTTCTTTTACATCGTACTCACAGATCGTGTCCCCCAGTACTACAAATACCTCATCACCACCCACCAGTTCTTTGGTCAGTTCCACCGCATGACCCACGCCCTGCCGGTCTGTCTGGTGTACATAATGGACTTTCAATTCAGGGTAACTGGCGGTTACATAATCCTCGATCTTTTCGCCCAGGTAGCCGACAATAAAAATAAATTCATGAATGCCCGCTTCTTTCAGCTGGTCCACAATAATGCTTAACACCGTCTTTCCTGCAAGGGGAATAAGCGCTTTAGGTTGAGTGTAACTATGGGGCCGCAGCTTGGTGCCTGCGCCCGCAACTGGTATAATAGCTTTCATTATAAGCCTGGAGGTTTTACGGGCCAATGCCCGGGTAACTAATCAAAAGCCAACGAAAGTACCAATTTTAGGCAAAAAAACGAGTATTAGTTTGGAGATCCCCCTGACAGGGGATTTAGCCACGGATGACACGGACCTGCCTTTGCCGGCAGGCAGGTCACACAGATTTACACGGATTTGGGCCACTAAAAGGATCAATTGCAGATTGCCTTCGGCAATAAAATTGGCCACAAAAGGACACAAAAAGGCACGAAAAAATACCGCCCCTTATTAAAAACAACTAAACTAACATAGTAGGGGCTGTTGACTGCCGACTGCTGACTGCCGACTGCCGACTGCCGACTGCTCCCCCCCCACTCACATTTTATCAACGCCCTTTTGTTTAAGTCTTTTGAATCCCGTTGAGGCTTAATTTTGCGGCATGCAAAAAGACACCCTCGTATTCGATCTGATCCGGAAAGAACTGGACCGCCAGCGTAATGGTATTGAACTGATTGCCTCTGAAAATTTTACTTCACTGGCAGTGATTCAGGCCACCGGCAGTGTGCCCACCAATAAATATGCGGAAGGCTACCCCGGCAAACGCTATTACGGGGGTTGTGAAGTGGTGGATGAAATTGAAACCCTGGCGATTGAGCGCCTGAAAAAAGTATTTAATGCTTCCTGGGCGAATGTGCAGCCCCATAGTGGTGCTTCGGCTAATGCCGCTGTATTTCTGGCAGTAATGAAGCCGGGCGAAAAATTTCTCGGTCTCGATCTCAGCATGGGCGGTCACCTGACCCATGGCAGTCCGGCCAACTTCAGTGGGAAGAATTACGAAGCCCTGCATTATGGAGTGACGAAAGAAGGGATTGTGGATTATGATCAGCTCGAGGCCAAAGCCCGTGCAGAGAAACCCAAAATGATTATCTGTGGTGCTTCCGCTTATAGCCGCGACTGGGATTATCAGCGGATCCGTGCAGTAGCCGACGAGATCGGCGCCGTGGTATTTGCGGATATCGCTCACCCGGCCGGACTGATTGCCACCGGCTTATTGAATGATCCTTTTGAACATTGTCATATTGTTTCTTCCACTACCCATAAAACCTTACGGGGTCCCCGCGGAGGAATTATCATGCTGCGTCATGATTTTGAAAATCCCTGGGGCCTGAAAGATCCCAAGGGCAACCTGCGTACCATGAGTCAGTTGCTGGATCTGGCGGTATTTCCGGGCTCACAGGGCGGACCGTTGGAACATGTGATTGCGGCAAAAGCCGTTGCATTTGGAGAAATTCTTTCTGAAGATTTTAAAGCCTACGGCCAGCAGATTATAGCCAATGCACAGGCCATGGCTACGTCCTTTATCAACCGCGGTTACCAGCTGATCAGCAACGGTACTGAAAATCACCTGATGCTGATCGATCTCCGTAACAAAAACCTCACTGGTAAAAAAGCACAGGAGACCCTGGATAAAGCCCATATCACCCTGAATAAAAACGCGGTACCTTTTGATGATAAATCACCTTTTGTGACATCCGGTATCCGGGTAGGTGTACCCGCGGTAACCACCCGTGGCATGAAGGAAGCACATATGGAAACGGTGGTGGAGCTGATCGATCAGGTGTTGATGAATGCCGATGATGAAAACAAAATTGCGGGGATAAAGAATGAAGTAAGACATTTCATGCAACAGTTTCCGCTGTATCCGGAGTTAGGTTGATTAGGTTGACCAGTTGACAGGTTGACCAGTTGACAAGGAGGTTTTCTTAGAAGTTCCTTGTCAACTTGTCAACCTGTTAACTTATTAACTTTGTTACACTCCTTACCCAGCTGATTCCACTTATAAACTAATTTAACCAAAAACACTCCCCCATGATCCAGCGTCAGCAAACCCTTTGGCTACTGCTCGCCACATTCGCCGCAATCGGAAGTTTTATGTTTCCCTTCGTGGTTGGAGACGAAATCCGGGCAGATAACCCGATGCCGGTCCGGGCCAGCATCGATGCCGGGAGTAGTTTCTTATTATTGCTGGCTACCGGGGCTTCATTGGTTATTTCCACCGTAACCATCTTTCTGTATAAAAACAGGCAACAACAGGTCTGGCTTGCAGCAGGCGGGATGGTGATTACCTTACTGCTTCTTTTTCTCTATATAAAAGAAATGAATAAACTCCGGGAGCCTGTTCTGGCCTTGAGTGCGGTATTACCGGCCCTTCTCCTGTTCTGCTATATCATGGCGCTCCGCGGCATCCGGAAAGACGAGAAACTGGTTAAGTCACTGGATAAATTGCGCTGATTCCTTCCTGTTAGTCTTATTGAATCAGTACCGGGCGGCTTTCCCGCTTATTCTCCCCGCTGACCTGCAGGTAATACATTCCCCTGGACAGATTGGCCGGGAGCTCGACGGTTTGTGCCGCCTGTCCGCCCGGGTGTATCCATTGGTTACTGTATACCACCTGCCCGGTATTGCTGAATAATTGCAGCTGGATATTTTCCCTCGGCAATCCTTTGTATTGCAGGGTAAATTGTTTTCCCTGCACGGGAATGGGATAGATGCTGAATGTTTCGGCACCTGCATCTCCGCTGATTACTTTTACCACGGGACTGTAACTGATTTCTCCGCTGAGTTCGGTCGCCTTTATACGGTAATACGTTTGTGCAGCCGGCTGCAGGTCCGCCTGGCTATAACTCTCCCGGGCAGATGCATTACCGCGGGCCGCTACTACATTCATTTGGGTATATTGTACGCCATCCGTTGACTTTTCAACGGTATAGGTTTGTACGCCGGCTTCAGACAGATTGGTCCATTCCACCATGTTCTGTGTACCAGCAGTATAGGCTTTCACGTTGGTGAATTTTACACGCAAGGGATTGGCGGTGGGCGATGTACTGCCCAAAGTGAAAATGCTGAAAGAGGAAACTGTATTCCTTGTGACATTACCCTGGATGGCTGTTCCGGCCACTCCACCATTATTATCATGGCTGTTCCAGTTGACGCCGTCAAAGTGTGCCACCGTCAGATAAGCGAGATCATTTACATAGGCGGCCGCGTTACAGGGACTCAGTCCGCTCCAGCTTAATGATACATTTACTACAGGACTGCCCGGTCCCACTTCTTCAATATCCCAGTACTCACAAAGGCTGACTTTCACCAATCCGGGTGCCGTGATATTGGTTCGGTTGGGGGGAGAAGAACGGAAATATTCAGCCCGGTATTCCGCATTTGTTGCCGCAGGTGCAGAAATGGAGGCCGGGGCATATACGCCCAGTTTTCCCACCGGGAAAGTAAAGGCATCGTTGCCGACTTTGCGGATCGGACCCTCCACATAGCGGGCCGGGGCATAACTGCCGGCGGTTGCCGTGGCATCATCATTAATCGTCAGCAGGTTGGTCATGCTGCTGAACAAAATACCATTATCCAATTGAAGTGTACCTGTCACTGCCAGTGGCAGATTCATCGTTACGTTACCTGTGGTATTGTTTACAATCAGGTTTCTTACCGTATTGGCTACCGGGGTGGTGGTAAAAGTGCCCGTTGACGTTCCGGCAAATTCATAATCGGCGGCACTGTTAAAGGTGGTGGCCGATAAAGCAGTGGACACTGTTCCTGTCAGCGCATCTACCTGAAGTCCTGAAGGGTCGGAAGTGATGATTCGTGCGCCCGCATTCAGGATAAACGCGTTATTGTCACCGGCGGTGCTGCCACTTGTACTGGTGATCCGTTGCGTACCGGCATTCAGCATTCCGCCATTATTGATGGTAAACTGACCGGCCCAAACGGGTGTCAGCTGACTCGTCAGCCGGACTTCTGAAAGTAATTCCAGCGTACTGCCGCTGTTTACCTGGTAATTGATATAGGCGATATTTGCCGGATCAGCTACGGTGTAGGTTTGTACACCTGATTTATTAAAGATCAGGAGTCCGTTAGCAACGGAGTTATCGGAAGTACCGGTATTTAAAATGGCATTACTACTCATCTGGAAATTACCGGCCAACCTTAATTCATTAAATGCCGCTGCATCCGAATTACCGTAAGCCATATCCAAAAGTCCGGCGGTCAGGATCAGGTTGCCGGATACATTCATCACCACTTTATTAAGGGTGGCTCCGCCGGCAGTTAAGTAGTAAAAATCCACTAAGCAGGAGGAAGGACTTGTGCCGGTCATTTCAAAGTCTCCGGCCACATTGACGGTTGCATTAAGATTATCACCGGCACTTAATACTAACCAGGTATCCGGATTTACCTGAAGTTTACCACCTATCTGCAAGGTATAGGTACTATTGGCAGCTGAAGCAAATATGAGCATGAAGTTAGCCGTCTGATTAATGGTCAGGTCACCATTGACGGTGGTCAGTTGTCCGTTCAGATTAACATTGTTTGACTGCCCTGCACAATCCCAGGTAAAATCGGCAAAGGCCTGATTCAATCCGGCGGGCACTGTACTGAGTATGCCGGTCACCTTACATAAAGAGCCGGCCGTCCAGGTAGCGGCACCAATTGTGCCTCCACTCATCGCATGATCATATTCACCGGATGAGGCATAGTTCAATGTGGCATTGCTGGAAGTGAGGGTACCTCCGTTATTGATAATACGGCCGGTAACGGTTACGGAACTATTGGTTGTATTAAAAATACCGGGATCGTTTGATGTAATATTCAGGCTTAGCGTCCCGTCAATTTGCGCGGTATTACCAGCACCGGTAAACCGGAGGGTTAGGGAACGGGTACCGCCGCCGCTTTGTCCGATAAGGGAGAGATTACTCCCGTTTTGTACCTGTAAGGCGAGTCCGGCATTGGATAAGGAGAGTGTTCTGGCTGCGCCATTTGGAGAAAGGGTCAATTGGGTATTGCCTCCGACAATCAGCCGACCGATGGTCTGGCTGATTACATTGGTAATGGTCTTTGTACCCCCGTTATTAATGATCAGGATATCGTTGGTGGCCGGTGTCGTTCTGTTGGGTGTCCAGTTGGTAGCCGTGGCCCAGTTTCCTCCGCCGGCCAGGTTCCAGGTATACGTAGTCTGCGCCCGGGCAGTTACCAGTCCTGTAATAAAAAGTGTGGCTATAATCAGTTGTTTCACAGCGAATAATTTTTTCAATGGATCGGATAGTAATTGGTTACCCTTAACATAACCTAAGTGCAATATTAGCTACTGCTATAAAATTTCTAATGGTTTCAACTTAAAAAGCAAGATAAAACCCGTAAGACTACCAGACCGGATTTAGTAGATTTACCAGCATGCGGTTGCGAAACAACGACAGTTTGACAATTATCAACCGAAATTTCTCGTTCGGAGAACTACTTATTACGGGCAGCCACCATCAAATTAACTGCACGGAAAACAATTCTATATTTCGGTTATACGTATACGTTATCTACAAAAAGGAGCTGGTGCATCATTAAATCCATTAGTAAAAAAAACATAAGCAGTGACAGTATTACTATTAACCCGCTGTAAGTACTAACCCATATATTCCGATAATATCGGGAAAAATGATAGGAATGGCTTTGCGGCTGAAGTAAGTTTGGGTGTATCCAAATCCATCCTACTATGAAGACCACCGTACTCTTCATCGCTTTTGCCCTTCAGGCATTTCTTTTAAATGCGCAGATTGATCCAACCACTCCGTGGACCTGGATGAAGGGAGATCACTCAATAGATAATCTCGGCATATATGGCACTAAAGGAACAGCGGCCAGTACCAATAAACCTGGTGCGCGGACCTCTGCCACAACATGGAGGGATAATACAGGTAATCTGTGGATGCTGGGCGGATTGGGCATGAGTAATAGCGAACAGGGCTATCTGAACGACTTGTGGAAATTTAATCCGGAAATCAATCAATGGACATGGATAAAAGGCGACAGTAGTATACAACAGTATGGAATTTATGGCACTCAAGGCACTGCCGCTTCGGCTAATAAACCTGGGGGAAATTATGCCAGTGTCAGTTGGACGGACGGAAGTGGAAATCTCTGGTTCTTTGGTGGATTTGGATATACAGATGCTGCATTTGGTTTTCTGAATACACTCTGGAAGTTCAACCCGACTACTAATGAATGGACTTGGGTAAAAGGAGATAAACTGATTGATAAAACTGGCACTTATGGCACAAAAGGCAATGAACATATTAATAATAAACCCGGTGCCCGTTATGGCAGCAGTACATGGATTGATGCAAGTGGCAATCTCTGGTTGTATGGGGGCTATGGGTTGAGCGGGACGAGCACCACAGGCTATTTAAATGACTTGTGGAGGTATAATCCAGCAACGAATAAATGGGCCTGGATCAGTGGGGATAATAGCGTAGACAAAACAGCGGTTTACGGAACAAAGGGAGTTACTGCATCCAATAATAAACCCGGAGCAAGAAATGCCGGAAAAACCTGGACAGATGCTGATGGGAATTTCTGGATTTTCGGCGGACATGGTTATGATGAAATAAATTCAGGCAAATTAAATGACCTATGGAAATACAATCCTACTACAAACCTATGGACCTGGATAAGTGGCAACAATTCTGTAAATCAAACACCAACATACGGAACACGAGGAACAGCGTCTTCAAATAATACGCCGGGTTCAAGAACAGCCAGTACAGCATGGACCGATTCAAATGGTGAATTATGGCTATTTGGCGGCTATGGGTACGATATAAACGGAGCTGTTGGTTACCTAAACGATTTTTGGAAATATAGTCCATACAGCAACACATGGACTTGGGTAAAAGGAGATAACACTATTAACCAACTTGGTGTTTATGGTGTACAAGGACAGGCTTGTATTGATAACAAAACCGGATCCAGGCAAGGAAGTGTTTCGTGGACTGACAATAGTGGTAATCTCTGGTTATTCGGAGGCTATGGCTTTGACGATAGTACTTCCGGAAAATTGAATGATCTCTGGAAGATCAGTAGTTACAATGTTGTACTACCGATAAGACTTATTCAGTTCAGCGGAATCCTTAAAAACAACATTAGTTATATCACCTGGATTACTGAACAGGAATCCGGTTTCAGTCATTTTAATGTGCAACGCAGTTTTGACGGGGTTCAATTCAGCACCATTGGAGAAACAGAAGCTACCGGTGGAATCAGCCGGACCATATACAATTATAATGATGCTTCGTTGAAGCATCGCATTGAAACAAAAGTGTACTACCGGTTGCAGTTAAATGACAAGGACGGTAAATACAGTTTCAGTAAAGTAATCATGTTTGATCTGGGACAAAAAGCCGGCAGTCTCCGGCTCTTCCCCAACCCGGCCGTGAATGCAGTCACTGCTTCCATCAGTCTGGAAAAATCCGGAAATGCGACTATCCTGATCACCGATATGAAAGGAACGATTGTTAAAAAAAACAACCAATCACTAACTGCGGGTAATACCAGTTTGGCCATTGATTGCAGTGGATATGCGTCCGGCACTTACCTGCTTACAGTGCTTACCGCTGATGGTGGTCGTCTGATGGAAAAACTGATTATCCGGCATTAAATTATTGACAGGCGGTAAACCAGCTGCCCTGTTTCTAATTAAAGTCTGCAGCCTGGCTGCGGACTTTTTACTTTTGACTTTTCTCCTTATAATAAAAAAGGGCTGCAACTTTTGCTGCAGCCCCCGTTTGGTTTTCGTTAATCTTAATCCTTATTGAATAACAAACATTTTGGTCTCTTTGAAATTGTCACCACTGATCAGTACGTTGTACACACCGGCTTTCAGGGAAGCAGGCAGGGCAACTGACTGGGCAACGGTACCACCCGCGTGGTTCAGTTGTTGTCTGTAAACCACCTGTCCGGCAGTATTCAGTACGTTCAGGCTATACTGACCCTTCAGGGCGCTGAAACCGATGGTGATTTCAGAACCGCGAACCGGGTTCGGATAGAGGCTGATGCCTTTGGGGCTGCGGCCGATATCCACACGAAGTGCTTTTGTATATACATTTTTACCGGTCAGTTCCACTGCTTTCACACGGTAGAAGTTGGTGCCTGAAAGTGGGTTTGCATCCAGATATGTATAGCTTACGCGATCAAACTGGTTGCTGCGGGGAGCAGTCTGTCCGATAGCGGTAAAATCAACACCATTGGAAGAACGCTCAATTACATAAGCACTCATATCTGATTCAGTAGCATTGGTCCATTCAACCTGTACACCGACGCCTTTTTCGAATGCTTTCACATCAGTGAATGATACCGGCAGTCCGTTAAGACCTGCATCAGAGGTACCAATCGTGAACGGACTGAAAGAAGAAGCCGTAGCTGCAGTCATATTGGTTCCAGTTGCACCGGGTGCCGCACCCAGGTTATCCCAGGATGATCCGTTCCAATGTGCCACCAGCAGAGAAGCAGGGTCACCAATGTATCCACCGGCATTGCAGGGAGAAGTACTACTGTATTGAAGACCTATAACAGCAGTGACAGGTGAACCGGCATCATCCAGGTCCCAATATTCACAAAGACTAACATCTTTGATTGGAAGTGCAGTTCCTGTACCATCTGTACCAAATGCAGTACGGGGATTACCCAGTACGTAGGTGGCTCTAACAGTTGCAGAAATGGACAATGAAGTGATTGTAATAGGACGGTAAAGGGTACCGTTACCAATTGGGAAAATAAAGTCTGTATTTCCTGTTTTGGACAAAGGACCATTTACGTGTGAAGAAGCAGAACCACCACTGATTGAACCTCCGGCTGCAATCGTCAACAAGTTGGCGTTTGTAGTATTAAGGTCTCCATTTGTCATGTTCAGAATCCCATTAAGTGCTTTTGCACCATTCAGGGTAACTCCGGCTGCATTATCAATAATCAACTGTGTGATACCTGTTCCTGCAGCAGGAAACTCGTTGTTTGAAGTTGTCTGCAAAGAACTCCCTTTATATTCAAGTATTGCAGTACTATAAGTAAATGTGTTACCTGCAGTAGCAGTTCCTTGCATAGAAAGTTTTTCATTAACAGTAACACTTGTCATTGTCTTTGAACCACTTCCAGAAAGCACCAAGTTAGAATATATAACCGGTTCAACAGTTTGTGCCGCACCTGTATAGTTCACCACATTGCCAGCTGTTGAAGCACTAAATGTTGCACTAGTAATAGTACCACCACTGTAATTAAACACACCGGTAGCTCCCTGGGCAAGACCATCAGTTCCTGATAAAGACGAACAGGTAAGGGTGCCATTATTTGTCAGAACAACAGTACCACCTCCAGAAACAACAATATTAGGTATTGTAGCAGTACCACTGAAAGCATTTGAACTGGTCCATGTATAATTACCAGTTCCGGCATTAAACGTACCGTTCACAGTGAGATTACCTGTCATAGTATAATCTTCATTAGCAGAAGAGTTGAATGTACCACCGCTATTTACCACCAGGTTATCAAATCGTTTAGTACCTGTAGTGGAGCTACTAACAAATGTACCGGCAATGGTTGTAGTACCAGTAACTGTAATACCAAAAGCCGGGAGGGTTAATGTAGATCCAGCATTTACATTCAAATTCCCATTAATAGTTTTCGTAGCATTTAATGTTACTCCAGCTGCATTATTAATTACAACATCGGCTCCCATTGTATTAGGAAACTCAACTGTAGAAGGAGTTTGAGCGGCTGCTCCGTTGTATTCAAGTACAGCGGCCCCACCATATCCTGGAGATGAACCCGCCGTCGTTACTGTACCACGGATAAACAAAGAGCTTGCAACGGTAGTTCCTGCAGCAATAGTTTTCACACCACTATTAGAAAGTACAAGATTTCCATAATCGAAGTCTCCTACAGTCTGAGCACCAGCTGCATCATATTCAACAGTACTTGCAGCATTCAATGTTAATGTACCAGTTGTACTATTGAAAACAACACCACCAGCTCTAAGAATTCCAGCCCCTGAAATTGAGATAGTACCACTTTCATTCCCTGCACTTCCTGCAATTGCTCCAGCAACATCTAAAGTACCAGTAGTAATCGTAATACGGTGTCTAACGGCTGTTCCACCATTTGTGAAGGAAACACTACCAGCATTTACTGTACCCGCACCAACAGCAAGTGTATTAGTGGATGCACCCGGACGAGGAATAGTAATAGCACCAACTACATTTAAGGTAATTCCTGAGTTAACGTTTACATTACTATTCACAGTTGCTGTCTGAAGAAACGACAAAGATGCGCAACTAGCTGCAACATCTACTGTTACCGTAATACCAGAATTTATTGTTACAGTTTCTGCTGCTGTGGGTACAGCACTACCACCCCAAGTGGCAGGATCGCTCCATACACCCGTAACAGAAGCTACGCGTTGTGCATTCACCACCGTCGCTGATACCAGCAGCACCAGGGCAAGTGCGGTTTGTTTAATGAATTGTAAATTCTTTTTCATGCTTCAAGAGTTTTTAACGTTTAAAAAGGTTCGAAATAAAATTTGGTTTATACACAGAAGCAAGGATAGCTGGGGCTTTCGCCAGGACTTGGTAAAGGATATATTAAACACGCTTTGCAGCGGATTAAACTAAAAAAATGAACAGTATTTCAGTGGAGGGATTTTGGGACGGTGTTTCGGGAGGATAGGAGAATCACTTCGTAAAGTGACGGTAAAAGTAATGTGCGAAGTCCGTATCTGCAAGTGTTTTCCAGTATTTTTTTAGGGAAATACACGCAATCGTAATCTTCCGAAACCCTTATCTGTTGCTGTTTCAGGCAAAAACTAAGTAAAAACTTCTACATATTATTTGAAAATCATATATACCTGCCGGTATGGCCTTTCTTCTGTTTTTTAAGGTCCTGTGGCTTGCCCGCAAAGACCAGCTCCCCGCCCCCGTCCCCGGCCTCGGGCCCCAGATCGATCACCCAGTCGGCGCATCGGATCACATCCGTATTATGTTCAATAACAATAATGGAGTGCCCCTGCTCGATGAGCGCGTTAAACGAGCCCAGGAGCTTATTAATATCGTTGAAATGCAGACCGGTGGTTGGCTCGTCAAATATAAATAAGAGCTTATTTGCCCCCTTTCCTTTGCCCAGGAAGGAAGCCAGCTTCACCCGCTGAGCTTCTCCACCGGAAAGCGTGTCAGAAGATTGCCCCAGCTTCACATAACCCAGTCCCACATCACTCAACGGCTGCAGGGCCCGCGCAATCGCCCCGCCATCTGCCGAAAAGAAAGAAATGGCTTCGTCCACACTCATTTCTAATATATCGTGGATACTCTTGTCCCGGTATTTTACTTCCAGTACTTCCTCCTTGAATTTTTTTCCTCCGCAGGACTCACATACCAGGTGCACATCGGCAAGGAACTGCATTTCCACTACCTGTTCGCCTTCGCCCTTACAGGTATCACAACGTCCGCCATCCACATTAAACGAAAAGTGTTTGGGCAGGAATCCGCGCATTTTACTAAGCGGTTGTTTGGAGTACAGGTCCCGCACTTCATCCCAGGCCTTGATATAAGTTACCGGGTTGGAACGGGAGGATTTCCCGATCGGATTCTGGTCCACCATTTCCACCTGGGCAATACTTTCAATATCGCCGG
>ENA-UOWO01004192-UOWO01004192.1-activated-sludge-metagenome-genome-assembly--contig:-NODE-4192-length-16068-cov-9.131518_pt1 | contig 16068 bp, 17 predicted proteins | sample MGYA00238148_ERZ761564 | MGnify/ENA primary metagenome ERZ761564 (study PRJEB28885, sample SAMN05720194) | activated sludge metagenome | isolation source: Anaerobic digester | place: USA...
TCAACCACAACTCCCCACAAGCCCGAGCATCGCTCAAAGCATCGTGATGATTCAGCGGAATGTCGTGTTCTTCGCACAAGTTAGCTAAATTTGACTTATAAATCGTATAAGTACAAAATTTAGTGTAATTTGGAATGGTTAAACCGTAATGCAAAAGTGTTTTGTCTAAAACAGGGAAATCAAAGCCAAAACCATTGTGTGCCACTACATTTTGGTCTTTGATATAATGCGCAATCTGATGCCAAATTTGGTTAAAAGTGGGTGATTTTGCAGTATCTTTCGCGGCAATCCCGTGAATGTCCGTAAAGCGACTCCAATAATAATTATCGGGTGGTTGCACCAAAATATTAACTTCTTGAGTTACGATTCCGTTTTTTATTTGCACCAATCCAACTTGGCAAATACTGTTCCTGTAACCCGTTGCCGTTTCAAAATCTATGGCGGTAAATGAATCCATAAATTTAATTGCTATTCATTACAATTTGTAATATTCATTCCTGAAATTTCTATCTTATATAATCTACCATCAATTACTAATCGATTTAGAAAACCTAACGGAATACTCGCTGTTGTTCTATCATCTATCCCGTCAGGGAGTTTTTCTTTAAAAGTAAGCTCTAGCTTATCCATCCGTTTTGAAAATAAGCGCACAAATTCTTCTTTTTCCATAATTATATATAAAGATTTGACATTTCCGAAATCCTGTTTTTGATTTCATTTTGAAGTGAAATAGGGGAGAGTACTTTTACATCACTACCGTATTTCAACAATTCCATTTTAATATCGTTGGTGGTGTGAATGAAAATTTCCAGTAGGACGCTATCCTCGGTTTCTTCCACGATGTGTTGGGATTCGTGCAACGGAAAGGTTTTGATGTAGTTGCCTTGCTGTTTGGAAAATTCCAAAAGCACTTTTTCTGCTGCCTCATAAGTTTCAACTCCAAAAGCGTGTTGAAATTCTTTTTCTACGTTGTAATTAATGGGTTTGAATTTGGTTTCGGTAATTTTTAAGTTCGAAATCCGGTCTAGACCAAAAGTTTTTATTCTATCATCTTTTTTGTCCCAAGCCACTAAATACCATCTTTGTTGCGATTCTTTAATAGCAATGGGTTTTACTTCCCGTTGCGTTATCTCGTCTTTCCAATGTTTATGATGGGTAAATTGCACGATATTAGCATTTTGTATGGCGTGAATGATACCGTGAATATGTTCGGTTCCCAATGATTTTCGGTTTTCCAAAAACACGCTGGGCGACAATTTATTTCCTTCTTGCAGGGCGTGATGAATCGAAAAAGCATCAATCATTCGTGTTACCGATTGGTCTTCGATTTCAGCTTCGTCAATAGCATAAGTTTTGTCTTTTCGGTTGTAGTGAATGTCAATCCCAAAAAGGGTCGAAATGTCTTTCTTGTCCCGTTCAAAAGTGCGAATGGCATATTCGAAAGTCGTGTCGATATCGTCGTTTTCCAATTTACGCATCACGTGTTCTTGCAAATCGTTGAAACTGCAAGGTCGGCTTCGCAAGCGGTCGATAACGTACAAATACCTTTTAAAATAAATTAATTTTGACATAATGGTTTGATTTATTTTTCAAAGATATGTAGTTTGTCTGCCGTTTTGTGGCGGGGTGAAATAATTCGTGATAATTTGTAGCTAAAAGTCTTAAAAGCTAATACCGTGGCTTCAAAATAAATCCTTTCAATCTTCGTACCTTTGCCCTTTAGAAAATGACAATAAAATGATTGAAATAGGAAAATACAACACGCTCACCATATTACGCGATACCAAAGTGGGATTGTTTTTGGGAAATCCCGAAAAAGACCCCGAAGGCATTCACGACATACTGTTACCCAATAAATACGTGCCCAACGAATGGGAAATAGGCGAGGAGATTATCGTTTTTGTGTATCTGGATCACGAAGAACGTCCGGTGGCCACCACATTAGAACCTTATATTTTATTGAATGAATTTGCGCTTTTGCGTGTGAACTATGTCAACCAAGTGGGAGCTTTTATGGATTGGGGAATGGAGAAAGACATTCTCGTACCGTTCAAAGAACAAGCACGCCCAATGGAAAAAGGAAAACGCTATTTGGTGTACCTCTATATGGACGAAAAAACCAAGCGTTTAGTAGCTTCCAGCAAAACCAATCAGTTTTTGAAAAACGATAATCTTACGGTCGAAAAAGGCGAAGAAGTCGATTTAATCGTTTCTCATATTACCGAATTGGGAATCAACGTTATCATCAACGAGCAACACAAAGGCTTGTTGTACAAAGACGAAGTCTATGATGATGCAATTCGAACAGGTGACAGATTAAGAGGCTATATCAAAACCATTCGTCCCGACAATAAAATTGATGTGTCCCTGCAAATACAAGGCTACCAAAATATCGAACCCAATGCCGAAAAAATTCTAGACGAACTTCGTGCCAGTCGTGGTTTCTTGCGATTAACCGACAATTCGCATCCTGAAGATATTAAAACGGTGTTGAAAATGAGCAAGAAAACCTTTAAGAAAGCCATTGGAGCACTCTACAAAGAAAAATTAATTGAAATAAAAGAAGATGGAATTTATTTGTTAAAGGAGTAAAACTTTGTATTTCTTTCAAACAAAAAATCCCAAACACTAATTACTACAATTAGTGTTTGGGATTCATTTTTTAACGGCTATTTTTTATTTCAAAGAGGCCATATCAATCACAAAACGATACTTCACATCACTTTTGAGCATTCGCTCATAGGCTTCGTTGATATCCTGCATTTTAATCATTTCAATTTCCGAAACGATATTGTGTTCACCACAAAAGTCCAGCATTTCCTGAGTTTCGGCAATTCCTCCAATTAAAGAACCCGCTATCGATTTCCGTCCCAAAATCATCGGAACCGTATTCAAGAAAGGGTCAATAGGTCCCAAATAACCCACCAAAACCAAGGTGCCATCAATAGTCAGTGCACCAACGTAAGGATTCACATCGTGAATGTAAGGAACGGTATCAATAATCAAATCGAATTTTCCGCTTACGGAAGTCATCTGATTTTCATCAGTTGAAATAATAACGGCATCGGCTCCTAAGTCCAAAGCATCTTTTTCTTTACCAGGACTTCTGGAGAAAAGGGTCACTTCAGCTCCTAAACCTTTGGCTAATTTGATGGCCATATGACCCAAACCTCCCAAACCAACAACAGCAACTTTACTGCCTTTGGTGACGTTCCAATGGCGAAGTGGCGACCAGGTAGTAATTCCGGCACAAAGTAATGGTGCAACGGCAGCCAAATCTAAATGAGCAGGCACTTTCAATACAAAGTGTTCGTCGACCACAATTTTTTCAGAATAACCGCCAAAGGTTTGACCACCCAAATGTTTGTCAACACCACCATAAGTGCCTACCCAGCCATTCAAGCAATATTGCTCCAGGTCTTTTTTGCAGCTTTCGCAAGTTTGGCAGGAATCTACCAGACAACCCACTCCAGCAATATCGCCGACTTTAAGTTTCGTTACTTCACTTCCCACTTGGGTTACTCGACCCACAATTTCGTGACCCGGAACCGAAGGATAGACCGTCCATCCCCAATCGTTTCTCGCAGTGTGCAAATCAGAATGGCAAACACCACAATACAAAATTTCAATTTCAATGTCTTTTGCAGTCACTTCTCTACGGGCAATCGTCATCTCATTCAAAGGCGCATCGGCAGCCTTGGTGCCAAAGGCTTTTACATTTGTTGTTTTCATAGCTGTCTATTAATTTTTATTTTAAGGGTAGTATTTCATTCAAACAATTAAAGGCGTTTAAAGTTAGGTTTTTTAAAGGACAACTTCGGTATTTTAGGTATTTATTTCCCTACTCTTTGTTGCAAATGAGCAGGATAGCGGTCTCCCTGAACATTGGTTTTGGCAAAAGCATCGTCAATAGACTGAATGTCTTTAGCAGATAATACAATGGAAGCACCGCCAATATTTTCGGTCAGTCGATGCGATTTTGTGGTTCCCGGAATGGGTACAATCCAAGGTTTTTGTGCCAACAACCAACCCAAGGCAATTTGTGCCGGAGTCGCATTTTTTTGTTGGGCAATTGCACCCAGTAATGCCACTAATTTATGATTGGCTTTTCGATTTTCTTCAGTAAATCGAGGGACTATATTTCGAAAATCTGTAGGGTCAAATTGGGTGTTTTCAGTGATGGCACCAGTCAAAAAACCTTTGCCTAAAGGGCTAAAAGGCACAAAACCAATGCCTAATTCTTCAAGAGTAGGTATAATTTCCAATTCCGGTTCTCTCCACCAAATTGAATATTCACTTTGTAAAGCGGTTACGGGTTGAACTGCATGTGCTTTTCGAATCGATTCTACTCCCGCTTCCGAAAGACCAAAATGTTTTACTTTTCCCTCTTGAATCAAATCTTTAACGGTACCGGCAACGTCTTCTATGGGTATGTTGGGGTCAACACGATGTTGGTAAAACAAATCAATCACATCGGTTTTGAGTCTTTTTAAAGAGGCTTCGGCAACAGCTCTTATTCTTTTGGGGCTGCTGTCCAATCCATTATGTGAATCGCCATCTTTGAATCCAAATTTGGTGGCAATAACTACTTTTTTTCGAAACGGATCCAAAGCTTCTCCTACCAATTCTTCATTAATAAACGGACCATAACATTCGGCTGTATCAAAGAAGGTGATGCCTTGTTCGTAAGCTAATCTGATTAATTTTATTCCTTGTTCTGTATCGGTGGGTGTGCCATAGCCAAAACTAAGTCCCATACAACCTAAACCTTGTGCGGAAACCTCTAATCCTTGGCTTCCTAATATTCTTGTTTTCATTTTGAATGATTTTTTTTTAATGTGCTTCTACTGTTGAGAAAGCTTTTACTCCGTAGCTAATTTTTCGTCCAAAATCGGAAAGGTATTGAATGGTTTATTGATTATACTCTTCATCTGTTACTGCTTCTAACCAAATAGGAGCACCCTTTTGGGTATTTGTTATGGCTACTTGAACAAAATGAGAATCACTACTAGCCCCGTGCCAATGTGGAATATTGGGTGGACATTGGATTGCATCTCCTTTGCGAAGTGTTTTTTTAGCTTGCCCTTTTTCTTGATAATATCCAATTCCATCGGTTACAAGTAAAATTTGTCCACCCGGATGCAAATGCCATTTTGTTCTGGCTCCTGGTTCAAAAGTTACATTTCCTACTGAAGTTGGATTAAGACTATCAGCAGCTATAAGCATTTGTAAATAAGCTGTACCTGTGAAATTGGCATTAGTGATTTTTTCTCCCTTTGTAAAAATCATTGTTGGCTCCGTTTTAGAAGTTGCTTGTTTCACTTGTTTGCAGGAAAGTATCATAACTGCTATGACACAGATTCCCATTATTTTTTTTGCATTCATATTTTGAAGTTTTGATGTATTTCATTCTTCGAAAATCTGCCCACTATAACCCTTCTTTTCTCAATCCCTCATCTTAAAATTGACAAAGTTTTGTTTTTGTTCAAGAGTCATATTAAAGAAACGTTTGTTTTTGTTCAAAGAGCGCATGGTTTTCATTTCCTCTTTGGTTAACTTGAAGTCAAAGACATCTATATTTTCTTTGACGTAATCCGGATTTGTCGTTCCGGGAATTACAGACAATCCTTCTTGAATATGCCAACGAATAATTGTTTGCACGATTGATTTTTTGTGTGCTTCTGCAATTTTTGCAATCACGGGATCAGATAGCAGCCCTTTATCTCCGTGTCCTAATGGATACCAACATTCTATGGCAATATTATAGGGTTTTACTTTTTCGCGTATATCATTACGTTGCGCATAGGGATGGCATTCTATTTGCATCACGGCAGGCATTATTTTCATATTATCTACAATGGCATGAAAAACTTCATCACTGTCATCAAAATTGCTGATACCCAAGGCACGAACTTTTCCAGCAGCCACTGCTTTTTCCATATCTTTCCAAGCACCTATGAAATCTCCGACTGGTTGATGTACATACAATAGGTCGATATAAGTGGTTTGTAAACGTGCCAACATTTTATCTATAGCTTCAGTTGTGATGCCTTCTCCATATTCAGATGGCCAAAGTTTACTGGTGATCCATATTTCTTCACGAGGAATGCCGCTTTCCTTAACAGCTGCCCCGACACCGGATTCGTTACCGTAGGCATGAGCCGTATCAATATGGCGATACCCATTTTGTAAAGCAACAAGACAAGCTGCTTTACAGTCTGCAGTTGATGCAGTGTAGGTTCCAAGACCGAATTGAGGCATCTCGATGCCATTATTCAGTTTGAGTTTTGGCACGGCATTTTTTCTTTCTTGTGCATTTGTGTCATTCATAGTTCCAAATAGTAACAGTACTATTAATGCGAGATAATTTTTTACATTTTTCATTTTCTGGTTGTTTATGTTAATTCATTAATTAAAGGTCAAAACATTTTTTATAAGTAGGTACCGAAAAACTCAATGAGTTTATTTACTGCCCGTGATACATATTCAGGTTTCCAATAGGTTTGAATATGAGTTGCCCCATCAATCAAAAACAACTCTTTATTCTTGGCATTGGTTGCTTTTTCGAAAGCTTCATCGGTCATATATTTTGTATCGGCTTTGCTTCCTGATATCATTAGCAAAGGCTGATTGATTAGTTCAATTTGGTCGGTTGCATCCCAAGTCATTAAATCCATTAAACTACTTGTCGTGTACAGAAAAGTCGAATTTGGATGTGAGTGGGTTCTATAATAATATTCATATCCTTCACGATACAAATCGGTCGTGGTTTTAGCGATTTCTTCATCTGTTATGCTTGCCACACCTGAATAAAGGATTTTACCACCATCAGCTTCTTGTTTACGAGCATCCGAAGCATTTTTTAATCGCTCTTGAATGGTTTTTACTTGGGAATTCATAAATCCATTACGCCTTACTTCTCCCGAATTGAACATACTCAAAGTAGCGACAGCTTTAAAACGTTTATCCGATTGAGCCGCTTTTAAGGTGTAACCACCGCCACCACAAATGCCTAAAGCCCCGATACGGTTTGCATCAACTCCCGGATATTGCGAAATATAGTCAGCCATACCACTAATATCCTCTGTGCGAAATTTGGGTTTATCAGTGTGACGAGGTTCACCGCCACTTGCTCCTTGATAACTTGCATCGGCAGCAATGGTAATGTAACCCGCTTCAGCCAAACGTTGTGCATATAGACCAGCTGTTTGTTCTTTTATACCACCGTTTGGATGCGCAATGGTTAGAGCCGGATATTTTTTTGAAGGATCATAATTAGCCGGTGTATAAACATTGGCAGCTATATCTATTCCGTTCAATTTATAAGTTACAGGATGTATGTTTACTTTTCCTTTTACATTTTCTGTAATTGCACCATCGTACACTAAAGTGTAAGGATTTTGCTTTTTCATGCTTTGCGAAAATGAGTTATTTGTTGATACAATTGACATTACTAATATTAGTATTACTATTACTTTATTCATGATTTTTTATAATTATTTAGGTTGAATAGTATCCAATATTTCAGTTACAATTTTTTTTGCTGATTTGGTATTTTTTCTACCTATGCTTGGTTTGATTACAGTTACAAATTCTTCCAACTGATTAGTTGTTATACCCACATTTAAAGAAATTGCCAAATGACTTTTCAGCATTGGTTCTGCATCACCAATAGCACTAATTACCGATATTGTAATCAATTCTCTTTGAGCATAAGTTAAAATATCTCTTTCAAAAATATCAGCGAATAAATGTTCTTTTAAAAAAGTATCAATTATTGGAGCAAAGGCAGAATAGCCCGAAAGTGTATTGGGTTGCTGTTTTCCTGTTAGTTCTCCTAGTATTTGCTTACCACGGTCGTATTTACTGCTGTTGTTTGTGATAGAAGAAGCTTCAATTCCAATAGTGTCATTTATTCCTTTTACTTTTCGTTCTTCGATAACTTCCATAAATGTTTGCAAACCGCGAATACTCCTCGGAAAACCACAATACGCATAGGTGTGAACCAAAATTTCTTTTATTTCATTTACAGTCAATTTTGCTTCTAAACCTTTATTTAAAGCTATTTTTAATTCTTTCAAATCACCTGTAGCAGTAAGTGAAGCAATGGAAATGATACTTTTCTCTTTTGAAGTTAAACCAACTTTATTCGTTTCCATTTCTTGTGCATTCATTTGATTTGCAAATAATAAAATGATTGATAAAATTGTTCCTAAACCGATTACTTTAAATTGTTTCATCTTATTTTTAGTTTTTAAGAAAATTTAGTTTTTTTAGCCAAACTGTTATTTCCTTTTCGGTTTTAATTTTCTTTTCGCCTTCCATTACATATAAAATTCCGTCTCTTTCAATGCCGCCTTTGACTGAAAATCCTTTTTCAATTTTGCTGTCAGGACAGAGTTCTTCAACTTTTTCAAAACTGCTTCCAATTCCATAACCTGCATTGGTATTGAAAGGAATAATTGTTTTTCCTTTGAAATTATATTGCTTTAAAAAGCTTTTCATTGGTGGTGGCAACTGCATTCCCCAAGTTGGAAAACCTACAAACACAAGATCGTACTTTTCAATACTATCAATTTTTGTTTTTAGTGGTGGAAGAAAACCAGATTTATTTTCATTTGCCACTTGATCTACAATTGCTTTATAATCTTCCGGATATGGGTTTTCTAATTCCAATTCGACTAAATCACCACCAACGTGTTTATGAATTAGTTCAGCAACTGTTTTGGTATTTTTTGTTCTGGATAAATAGACTATGAGTATTTTTTGTTCTTTTAAATATTCAATTTCATCGGATTTAGTTTTCTCAAAGCTACAACAAAAAGACAGCAATAAAATTGGTGTTACAATCAGTAATACATATTTTTTCAATGATATCATGTCTTCTTTTTTTGTTGATACAAAGTTCAGAATAATTGATTGTTAGATTTGGATATGAATTACGGATTTAAGTACCACAATTACTTATCTAGTCCTTTTTCTTTTAACCATTTACTCATTAAATCAGCTACTTCAATATTATTTAAATCTGAAAATGGAAAGTGTGTATTGCCTTTGAGACCAGCCTCAGGAAGATGTACTACAGTAACATCACCACCGTATTTATTAACAACATCTCGCCATAAACGTGCCATTTGGAGTCGTACTCTCCAGCCGTCCGCACCAGGATTGTTGGAAGGACTTTCTGGAATATTATCGCCATAATAAATCACAATGGGAATTTTAGTCAGTTGCATAAAGTCTTTCATTGGAACCGAATTTGCAACTAATGAACCCGCCGAACTGGTTAAAGGAGAGGGCACTTCACCTTCAGGAAATAAAAAACCACTACCGGGTTCGTAAGACACTATCGCTTTGACGTTTTGATTTTTTAAAGCAGTGAGCCATCCCATACCACCAGAATGGGAATGGGTAACTAAAATGGCAGGCCCTATTTTGTTGAATAAAGCTGAAACCGCATCTGTATTTACTTCAATATCGATGGTTCCAATACTTGGTGTCATAGAACGAAAATACTGATTGAGTGTAATGGAATCTCGGGCAAATTGAACACCTTCAAAATAATTGGGCCATATACCGATACGGAAGACATCAAACCATTGCTGTTCGTCAGGCGTTGGATTGATAGTTGCTGCTACAGTACTTCTACCAGCATTGCCTCTCCTTGGTTGGTCAATCAAATAAACCGGAAAGTTTCTGCGTAGAAAAATATTTTGATACCCTTCTCGTCCGTCAGCTGTGGTTTCCCAAGTTTTGGAAAACTGACCTATGCCGTGCCACATTACTAATGGATATTGACGCGGCTTTACTGGAATTTGATAAAAAACATAAGCGTGGTCTCCGCGAAAAGTCTGTCCCTCAGGAGTCGGTTTATAGGGATCAAATGTACCAGGATTGGTAAGGATTGTTCCTCCCACAGCAAAACTTCCTTGTTCTTCAATAAGCAACGGTTTTTGTTTTTTACTGTTTTGGGCATAAAATGAGGAATGAATCATCAACGCCAAACATAGTAAACTCAACAATCGAATTACATTCTGTTTCATTATAATTTGCTTTAGTTTATATTTTAAAGTTGCAATCTAATTTATTTTAATTAGTACTTTCAAATGCTTTTTCAATTACATCTAGTCTTGCTTTTCTAGGATCGAAAAAATTTCCTGCCGCCCCGTCTTGGGTAAATTCAAAAACCTCATTTTTAGTACTGTCATATACTGGCCAAAGTGGTAGTTCCTTACCATTTGGATTACCTGTTTTAGCAAAATTAACCCAATAGGCATTCATTAATTTACCTACTTTTTTATCTTGCTCTGTAAAAATAATACCATTGCGTTCTACCAAGTTGTCAAATACATACGCAATTTCTGAACCATGAGCGGCACCATTTTGCATCCACTCTTTCATAGAAACAGGAACATAAGAGAAGAGGTACAAATAAACAGGTATCGATTTAGATGTTAATGCTCTGGCAGTAAAGCGGGCGGGTTCTGCCCAAACTTTATCGGTATTGACTAGGGTCAACATCCTGGCAAAACTTGTAGTACCATCAGAATCATAGGCTGCTGAAGCCTCCGGAGCATGATTTCCAAACAATGCAAGTAATTCCTCTTTTGAACGGGCATTGACAAAGCCAGATGGAACTTCTGCACTATTCGACCCAATAATAATTGGAACATTTGGTGCTCTGCCTGCATTGTAAGTACTCTCGGCAGTCTCAGTAACTAAACGGCCATCAAGTATGGGACCTGAATAGGTAATTGGACCACCTTGTCCGGCAGTTTCTGCACCGCCATCAACAATTTCAGCTGCACTTAATGCTTTTAGTTTTTGGAGTGCTTCGGTATCGTTTCCTTCAATATGGTATCTTTTGGCAAAGTTAAGTCCGATAGTTTCAGCCGATACAGGATAATGAATGGAGGCATTTTCTTGGTCAATCGGACGCCCCGTTAGCACCCCGTCTCGTCCACCTCCAGATTCTATAATGGCTTTCTTGAATAAGCCTTTTGCTGCGGGTATTGTCAAAAGGGAATGTACAGATACACCGCCGGCTGACTCACCAAAAATGGTTACATTTTTGCTATCTCCTCCAAACTCTCCAATATTTTTTTTAATCCACTCTAAGGCAGCAATCTGATCCATGTAGCCATAATTACCTTTGTATTCATTTGGGTTTTCTTTGCTTAAAGCGGGAAACGCAAAAAAACCAAGACGTCCTAAACGATAATTGAAAGAAACGAGTATAACATCTTGCTTTGCAAATGACGCCCCAGTAAACCCATTGCCACTACCACTGCCTCCTACAAATCCGCCACCGTGAATCCAAACCATAACTGGTAATTTCGATTTTTTTGTTGCTTGGGTTGGTGTCCAAATGTTGAGAAACAAACAATCTTCTGATGAATTTTGTGACATACCTGCACCACGGGGCCAACCCGCCTGTGGACAATCAGAACAAAATTTACTTACATCTTTCACGTCCTTCCAAGCCATCACTGGCTGGGGAGGCCGCCAACGATTTGCTCCCACGGGTGGTGCTGCATAAGGAATACCTCTGAATACGGAGACATCTCCTTCCATTACGCCTTGAACAATTCCTGCAGTCGTACTAACTTTTCTGGTAAGACTTTGTGAAACTTCTAATTGTGCATTTACTTGGGTTGTACCATAAAATAATGCAAAAGCAATCAATATTTTTTTCATATTTCAAATTTTATTGTATTGGTGTCATGAGTTTGGTGAACGATAATGAACCCAATACCCATTTACTTTTTTCTTTGACATACACTTCTGTTACAATAAACGGATTGCTGACTTCATTCCCGCCAACTACCGCTAATAAGGTGATTTTATTCAAAAGGATAGCCGTATTACCAATGATGTTTACAGACACTTCATGAATATCTGCTTTCTTGTACCAAATGCCACCGCTTTTGATAACATTGACTTCTTGGGTTTTTCCCCAACTGCCATCCATATGGACAAAAACAGATTTTGCATCAAACAAAGGAGTGAGACGATCAACATTTTTATCAGCCATCCATTGCCATTTGTCTTTAGAAAGTTGAATGATTTCTTGTTCCGCTTTGGTGTAACTGGGAACTACTGTGCTGGTTTTGTTTTCTTGTGCGAAAGACGATTGCAGACTTACAACCAATAATAATCCGAGAAGGAATGTTTTCATATGTTATAATTTTTTGTGATTAATTAATTTTTATAAATCTATTTTGTATCCACTTAAATTTTTAACCCATTGAGGATCGCGATGGTCGAAAAACAAACTTTCGTTGGTGTTTAAAGAGGCAATTGTTTCCATATCTTCAGTTGAAAGAACAAAATCAAAGATGTTGAAATTCTCGACCATTCTTTCTTTTCTAATCGATTTAGGAATTACGACCACACCTCTTTGGGTCAACCAACGAAGAATGACCTGTCCTACTGATTTGCTGTACTTTTTACCAATTGATAAAAGAACTTTATTTTGAAAAATATTGTTTTGTCCTTCAGCAAAAGGTCCCCAAGACTGGATTTGAACATTGTTTTCTTGAAGAAATTGTTGTGATTCCTTTTGCTGTAGAAACGGATGTGTTTCTATTTGGTTCACGGCAGGTGTAAACCCACTATTAGCAATCAAATCCATAATTCTATCAGGATGAAAGTTTGCAACTCCAATGGCTTTTATTTTACCTTGATGGTACAACTCCTGCATAGCTCTCCAAGAGCCAAACACGTCTCCATATGGTTGATGGATTAGGTATAAATCCAGATAATCTAATTGTAGTTTATTCAATGATTTTTCAAAGGCTTTCAGTGTATTTTCATAACCTGCGTCTTGAATCCAAAGTTTGGTTGTGATAAAAAGTTCCTTTCTGGGAACACCACTTTTTTTTATAGCATTTCCAACAGCCGTTTCATTCATATAAGAGGCAGCTGTATCAATAAGACGATACCCACTTTCAATAGCTTCTAAAACTGCTTTTTCACATGCTGCTGCATCAGGTATCTGAAAAACTCCAAATCCTAAAATTGGCATTTCTATTCCGTTGTTTAATTGTACTGTTTGCATTATTTTGTATTTTAAAAATTTGATTTATTATTCCAGAATAAGCGAACTTATAGTTCTGTTATGCAAATTTCCGTCAGAAAACCGAAGCGGATAGTATATTGATTACGGATTGTTCTACCAATATTACTTATTGCTCTAACTGCTTTGTGATTGATAGTATTAAATGTATAAATTTGTATCAAAATAAGAGAAAGCTTTATGGGAAATATAGTTAAGTTTGAGACCATTAGCCAGTATAATGATTTTAATAATGCAGAAACCTTGCACCCATTAATCAGTGTAATTGATTTTTCAAAAGCACATGAAAGATCATGGGGCGGCCAGAAAAGTGTTAAAATCTATTATGGGTTTTATTGTATCTTTTTGAAAGATATTAAATGTGGTGATTTGCTTTATGGTTGTAATTATTACGATTATCAAGAAGGGACATTGGTTTTTACTGCTCCCGGGCAAGTAATGGAAATCGAGACTACAGGTGAAGTATATCAGCCAAAAGGATATGCATTGGTTTTTCATCCCGATTTATTGCATGGCACATCGCTTTTTAAAAGTGTAAATGAATATAATTTTTTTAGTTACCATACTAATGAAGCTTTACACTTATCAGAGCGTGAACGACAAATTGTTTTGGATAGTTTTTCAAAAATAAAGTCTGAGTTAGAAATTGGTGTTGACAAGCATAGCAAGAAACTGATTGCTTCTAATATTGAGTTATTCCTTAATTATTGTGACCGATTTTATGATAGACAATTTATAACTAGAGAAAGTGTAAATAAAGGTGTTTTAGAAAAATTTGAAGATGTTTTAAATCATTATTTTGAATCTGATAAACCCAATACTATTGGTTTGCCATCAGTTGCCTATTGTGCTGACGAACTACATTTATCAGCCAACTATTTTGGTGATTTGATTAAAAAAGAGACTGGGAAATCTGCTCAAGAGTATATTCAAAATAAAATAATTGATGTAGCCAAAAATCAAATTCTAAGTGATAATAAAACGGTAAACGAAATTGCTTACGAACTCGGTTTCAAATACCCGCAACATTTTTCAAGATTATTTAAGCAAAGGGTAGGTTACACCCCCAATGAATACCGAAGCTTGAATTAAGAACCAGCAGTAGAAAAGGGCTTTAGCCCAATGGCACAAAGATGACACAGATGGAACAGATGATCACTGTTTTTTTATTGAATATAAATAATCTAAACTTAATCTTAATCGGTGTAAATTAGCTAAATCCGTGTCATCCGTGTGCCATAAAACTCATAACAACTTAACAATTTCCCACTCCAACAGTTTTTTTTCAAACGACATACCCGCATTCGCAGGACTGGTCGAAGGCAAGGTAATTAGTTGATAAGTCCCAGTAACGGCAACATACTGTTTGAAAAATTTAGCCGCTTTTTGCCCGTTAAAATAAATAGTTTGGATGTGGAGATGTGCTTTCAGGAACGAATCAAAATCGTTGGGGACTTCCTGTTCGATAGCACTGTCCAGACTTCCTTCCCGCACACAGGCTTCCAAGACATCCCACAAAGCAATGCGGTTGTTTACTAAAAGGCTTTTGCGTTGCTCATAATCTGTAGAAAAAGGAGTCTCAAATACACTAAAAAGAATCTTCCAAAAAGCATTTCTCGGGTGACCGTAATATTGCTGTAATGCCAAGGATTGCTCGCTGGGCATCGTACCCAGAATAAGCACCCTGGCATCGGATTGGGAAATCGGGGAGAAGGAATATTTTTTCATTATACAGTGGGGAATAGTTTTCCAAAGATAGCATTTAATGCCTTGTCTGACACCCCACAACCGACACCCGACACCCGCTCTTAGCAGAAGTGGTTCTTCTTTCGGTCATCATTTTGATAATTTTAATATTGTAAAGGCTCCTTGTCCAACGATAAAAAATACAATTGTACCTACGATAAGGTCAGGATATTTGGAATGGGTTAGATAAACAAGTCCGCCGGCTACAATGACACCAAGATTTACAATTACGTCATTTGAGGTAAAAATCATACTGGCTTGTATATGTGCCTCTTTGCTTTTACTTTTTTGTAGTAAATACAAGCAAAGTCCGTTGCCAATAAGTGCAAGAATGGAAATAACAATCATGGTCTGATACACTGGAATTGTTTCAACTGCTAGAAAACGTCTGATCACTTCTAGGAAGCCGAAAACGGCAAGTGCCAACTGAAAATAACCTGCCGATTTTGCAATATTCTTTTTCCGTGCCATTGTTCCGCCAACGGCAAAAAGGGCAAGTCCGTAAACAATGCTGTCGGCAAGCATATCCAAACTGTCGGCAACAAGTCCCATGGAATGGGAAATAAAGCCTGTCGTGAGTTCAAGGGCAAAAAAGAAAAAGTTTATCGCCAAAACTTGCCAAAGCAGTTTTCTTTCTCGATGGGTGTTGTCGGTCGGTATTTCGGGGAGGTCAGCCGAAATGCTATCCATAAGCGAAGTGCCAAACTTTAAGGTATCAAGTCGTTGAAATATTTCGTCGTAATGGTCGGAATGTATAACAGTTAGTTGTCTGTTGGGAATATCAAATTCCAACGAGTTGATGTGGGTCAGGTCGGCAAGTGTCATCCGAATCATTTGTTCTTCGGATGGGCAGTCCATTTTTGATATTTTAAATGTCGTTTTCTGCATTCTTTATCGTTGTCGGCGGGGTTTTCCTGCCATTACGGCTAACGCATTACGAATACGCTCTTTTTTGGTTTTGAGGTATTTCAGTATAGTGTTTTTAGATTAAAATTGTTCTAATCTGCTAATATCCGTTGCAAATGTTGCTTCATTTGTTGCAAACTTGTGGCTAGGGGTAAACTCACAATCGCCTAACCAATTAACCCATATTTACTCAAGTCAAATTCGCTGTCATTGCAAGAATGCAGCACTTTGTAGATTAGAAATAGGTTCAATAGCAACACAAAATATATAATTTTTAATTTGCGCTAATTTACTTCGTCAGTTCGCTGTCGCTCGGGTGTGAAATTTGTGTCCCAAAA
>ENA-UOWO01004196-UOWO01004196.1-activated-sludge-metagenome-genome-assembly--contig:-NODE-4196-length-16060-cov-4.742268_pt1 | contig 16060 bp, 10 predicted proteins | sample MGYA00238148_ERZ761564 | MGnify/ENA primary metagenome ERZ761564 (study PRJEB28885, sample SAMN05720194) | activated sludge metagenome | isolation source: Anaerobic digester | place: USA...
ACGAGATAACGTAGCGTGACTGGAGTTCAGACGTGTGCTCTTCCGATCTCCGGGTGATCGATCTGGCCTCAGAAACCGAAATGAAAATGGCCTTTACCTTTCATGACGCCCTTCAATCGAAACCCGTATTGCAGCGAAAGAGGCCTACGGCGTATTTGTTGCAACCGGAGGAAAAATCAGCTGCCTATCGACTGAAAGTACTGGGCCTGGTGGTCGACAGCCTTTTGGAGAACAAAGAGCTGGATGTTGAATCCTTTGAAATGGGCCAGCCAAAAGAAGAAGAACAAAAGGAAGAAGAGGAGGAAACCGAACATTCTGCCGCAGCCACACTCACAAGGACGGTCCGCCGGAATTTCAAAAAGGGAACCTATGTGGTGTACTCCAACCAGCCCCGGTTTCCGCTGGCGGCTGAAGTGCTGGAGCCCGAAAACGCCAATGGATTTGTGGCAATGAACGTGATCAGATCAAAAGGGAACCAGGAAATTCCGGTGTACCGGTACATGGGTTCTGAACGAATAACAAAATAGGAAGATGACAGAGCAAAACCAACTGAAAATACGAATCAAACCGACAAACCTTCCAGGTTTAGTTGTAACCTTCCTCTTATATGTTTCCACAACCTTTGCTCAGGAAACAACAACCAAACCAGCCGAAACCGGATTGGGAAACGGACTTCAATTCTCTCTGAACGAGAACCAGTATCAGTTCAAAATCAGTGGTTTTCTCCAGCCATCCTGGCAATTCAACAAAACCGACAAACAGGAGAAAGAAAACAAATTCCTTTCCAAACGATCGTATCTCAACTTCTCAGGAAAGGCACTGAAAGAGAAAGTCTCGTTTCTGATACAAGTCGATTTTTCGTCCACTACTCCCCTGCTCGATGCATGGGCAGCCTACCATTTTACACCAAAATGGTCGCTTTCAGCCGGACAGCGGCGAACCTTTACCAACAACCGCGAACTCACCTTCGACGAAGACAAACTGCAATTTGCCGATCGCAGTCAATTAAGCTCCACTTTCTCCGGAAACGGACGGGAATTTGGTTTGTTTCTGGAAGGTAAAATCGGAAAATCCTTTGTTCTGGCACCTCAACTGGCCATCACATCGGGCGATGGTCCCAATTCGTTTGGCCTCAATTCCACGGACCCGGACCTGGGCGGATTCAAATACGGCGGGCGACTTGATCTGTACCCGATGGGTGAATTTTCGGAAGGAAACCAGGGATTTTCTGCTGACATCAAACACGAAACCAAACTAAAGCTGGTGGTCGGTGCGGCCGGCAGTCTGAACAAAGGTGCCAGTTCTTCCAAAGGCGAGGGTCACGGTGACTTCCTGTTTTACGACAAAAGCAAAAACAGTAAACTACCCGACTACCGGAAGTTTTCAGCCGATATTCTCCTCAAATTCAAAGGCTTTTCATTGCTGGCGGAGTTCATGAACAGTTCAGCCGCCGGACTCACCGGCATTTATACCGACAGTTCATCTGCAATCGGTGCCGTCCTGAAGCCCGGACAAATCAGTCAGTTTCTGGTACTGGGCAATGCCTTCAATGTGCAGGCCGGATACACCACCAAAAGCGGGTATTCACTGGATGTCCGGTATGAAAAGAGGACACCCGAATTCAGCGATCAGGCACTGTCCGTTTTACAGCAGGCCGAAGTGTCGACTCTGGGTCTGAGCAAATACTTCCCCGACAACCGTCTCAAAATTCAGGGAACCCTGAGTCAGGTCCAGTACCTCAACTCCAAAAAATCCATCCTCTCCGAACTCATGATGCAGGTTGTATTCTAGCATTCGCTTTTGAATCATTTATAATGCATCATTCATAACTCATCATTCCCCATATGGTTCGCCGCATCGTCACCCACCTTACCTTCTATGTTCTGATTGCCATCATAGCGGGGATTCTGCTGGGTCATTTCGATCCGGAGAATGCTGTGAAATTCGAATTTCTCGGAACATGGTTTATCAATATTATCAAAGTCTTCATCGCCCCGATCATTTTCCTCACCATCGTGCTGGGCATCGGATCGATGGGCGATTTGAAAAAAGTGGGCAAAATCGGTTTCAAATCGCTGGTCTATTTTGAAATCGTGACCACCCTTTCGCTCGGAATCGGGGTGGCGGTGGCGCTACTTTTGAAACCCGGAAACATCGACAAAACCGGACTGGCCATTCAGGATGCCAGCAAATACACAAGTAAGGCGGGAGAGCCATTTTCCTGGATCAGCTTTTTACAAGGAAACACCACCATTCAGATTCTGCTGGTGGCCATTGTCTTTGGGGTGATTCTGAGCAAACTTTACAACCGCCAGCCGATGGTGGAATTTCTCGAAAAGGCATCGAAACATGTGTTCAAGGCCCTGAAATATGTGATGTACCTGGCGCCATTTGGGGCTTTTGGCGGAATGGCCTTTACGGTTGGTAAATTCGGACTGGCCACCATTCTTCCTTTGGCCAAACTGATGGGCTGTATGTACCTGACAATGGCCTTGTTTATTTTCCTCATTCTGGGAGCCATTATGCGGTATTTCAAGATGAGCATCACCAAATTCATTGGGTATATTGAAGAAGAAATCCTGATTGTGCTGGGCACTTCCTCGTCAGAAACCGCCATGCCCGGCCTCATTTACAAGCTCGAAAAACTGGGATGTAAACCGTCCGTAGTGGGGCTGGTTGTGCCCACAGGCTATTCTTTTAATCTCGACGGCACGTCCATTTACCTGTCGATGGCGGCATTGTTTCTGGCGCAATTGTACAATGTGGCACTGAGTTGGGAAGAAATTGCTTTGCTGATGGGGATCCTGATGGTGACGTCCAAAGGTGCTGCGGGTGTAACGGGAAGCGGTTTTATTGTACTGGCTTCCACGCTGGCATCGATGCACAGCATTCCGCTCGAGGGACTGGCCTTTTTATTGGGTGTCGATAAATTTATGAGTGAAGCCCGTGCCATCACCAACATCATTGGAAACGGAGTGGCAACTCTCATCATCGCCAAATCCGAAAACGAACTGGACATGGAGGCTGTCCAGAAAATCGGGATTTGAGCAAGGCTTTCATTCTGAAGCCGGAAACCTCTGCCGACAGAGAGTCTCCCTTTCAACTTACGGAGTTGCATTTTGAAATCTGATTTGAGAATTTCAACAACTTTGTTAAGTTTTGAATACGAAGATTCAAAACTTAACTTCTGGCACAAAAATAGTTTGTTAAGAAACGATAGTTAAGAATCAAAACTTAACACATAAAACTTAACAAGTTTGTTTAGTTTTGATTTCTATTTCAAAAACTTAACACTCTTATTCAGATGAAACGCAAATCAAATCTTCGGGAAATCCGCGATTCCATCGGCATTACGCAACCCGAAATGGCCCGGATTCTCGGACTCGAACCGGGTATGTATGCCATGATCGAAACCAACCGCCGGCACCTCACCGGTAAACATCTCGACCGGTTGATTTTGTTGGGAAAAATCCTCCATCAGGCCAATGCGCTTCCTGAAAATCCGGAACCCACTGAGAACGAGAAAATGGACATTCTGTATGAAATGCTCATTTTTGCCAGGGCCGAACAAATACGGAAGGAGTCATTCCACCAGAAAAAGGATATGAAGGAATCAGCCCGGCCCCGGCTGATTTTTCTACTGCAACACTTCGACCAGATGGCCCATCCCGATTTCAATCCGGAAACCGATGCCGCAATGGCTAAATCGCTTCAACCATCTGATTCTATGGATAAACCAACGTCAATCACCACCCGAAAATCCTGGCAGCAAAAGCTGGAACTGGAAATCCTCCGGTTGAAAATTGAATTTCTGGAAAAGGAAAAACTGGCATTAAGCGCCGGGAACAAGGGAACTTATGATTGAAAGAAAAACTGCTTGCTTTAACATATCCATCCTTTTCAATTGTGGACGATATGCCCACTCCAATCCCAACATCACACCAACACTCCCCCACATTCATTCTATATTTGCCGAATGATTTCATGGTCGAAGGGTAAGAGTTACATGCTGGCTTCCACTGGTTTTTATGCCATTCTGAACCTGTGTGTGAAAGAACTCTCCTACATTCCGGCTCTTGAAATGATCTTTTTCCGGTCGGCCATTTCGTTTGTGATCTGCTCCATTGGAATCTGGCAGGCAGGTGTTTACTTCTTCGGGCACAACCACAAATGGCTCATCATCCGGGGAATGGCCGGCATCATGGCACTCTGGCTGTATTTCAGCTCGATTCAGAATATGCCATTGGCTTCAGCCGTTGCGATCCAATACACGTCCCCGGTTTTCACCGCCATTCTGGCCACCTTTTTACTGAAGGAAACCATGAACAAGTGGAAATGGCTTTTCTTTATCCTGTCTATGATCGGGGTGTTTCTGATTAAAGGTTTTGACTCCAGATTACCTGTCTTGTATGTTCTGATCGGACTGGCTTCTGCCGGTTTCTCGGCCATAGCCTACAATGCGGTCCGAAAGCTCCGACATACAGAACATCCGCTTGTGGTGATCTTATATTTCCCCATGGTGGCCATTCCGGTTGCCGGAACCTATTGCATTTTCAATTGGGTAAGTCCCATTGGCTGGGACTGGGCACTGGTGTTAATAATGGGCCTTTGCACTCAGGCCGGACAGTATTGCATGACCAAAGCCATTCAGATGGAGCGGCTCGAAAACGTAACCTTCCTCAATTATGCGGGTATTTTCTTTGCGTTGGTTCTGGGATTTCTGACCTATGGCGAAACGTTTGGCTGGATATCCCTGCTGGGAATGACCTTTGTGGCGGCAGGAATTTTCCTGAATCTGTTTGACAGGAAGGAAAAAACAACTGGTTCTTCCCCGTCCACAGTGGCGATTAATAAAGACTAAACAACAACTCTGCATCAGGCAGGAAAAAACAAATGGTTTTCTTATCAGGAATCAGAGAATAATGAGAACAGGCATCAAAAGGATTATGCCCTTTTCCTCAACCGGTACCGGCGAACTGTTACCCAACCGATCACCCCAGCCAGAATCCAGAACCAGTTTTCAATTACAGATATAAACGACGCCAGCATCTTATGCCAGCCGGTTTCAAACCCGAAAATTAATCTGGATCCAAAACCAATGGTTGGCTCTTGCCGGGAAGGAATGAGTTCATACAGCTGCAGCGACAAACTGCTGTAAGCCACCTGGTGATCATACAATTTCAATTGCCCTTCAAACGATTCAATTTCGGCCCGTACCTCACTTAGCTTTTCTTCGACTTCCAGAATCTCGCTTACTTTTTTTGCTGATTTCAATATCTCAAAATATCGGGCTTCGAGTTCTTTCTTGGTTTTGAGACGGGCCTGAGAATCGTAGTAACTGGCTGTTACATCATCTGTTGAGGTTGAGAAATTCCGGATGAAAACCGATTTATCTTTCAGAAAAGTGATAAGTGAATCCAGGTTTTTGGGTGGCACTTTGAGTTCGATGCTTTCATTGATCTCACCCATGTGGCGATTCATGTTCGTGGAAACAGAATAAGCTCCAAAACGGGTGATGTCCTTTTCAAAGGTTTTTAAAAACGACTCCACACTTTGCACCTGAATTTCCAGACTGGCGTTACGAACAAGTTTGCGGGGCATGGATTCGTCATTGGCAGAAATTGTATATTTTCCGTCATCTTCAGGGGCATACGATGCCAATGACAATTCATTCGGGGAGGAATCAGAATCACCTAAAACGGTTTCAGTTCCTTCATCTCCCACTCCAGGTGCTGGTGGTAAATTATTTGTGGAAGAGTTGCAACTCAGCAACGAAAAGACGAAACCCAATATCCAAAGAAAACGGTTCATAGCGAGTAGAAATATAAAGTGGAGCATATCACCGGACCTTCCGGTGTTTCCACAACGCATGAACCAAAAATTAATTGAGGCCGGACTCTATTTCATTGATTGAAGCAGCTTCTGAAAGGCCGGACTTGCCTGAAGAAACTGAAACTCCGGCTGCTGCTGGATCCGGGATTTATCCGAAAATCCAAGGGTTAACGACTCCGTCAGGGAACTCATTGCCGGATCAGCCTGTTGCAGTCTCCCTGAAAGGACGGCACGCAGATAGGCTTGTTCGGGATTGGTGGGATCCGAAAGCCGGTAAATCTCCAGCATTTTTTCGGCCATCGGCTCTTCATTTTCCTGAAGGGAACGGGTCGATAAATTATACCCAGCCAATGAAAAAAATCCCAGCAGACGATCCTGCATAGCAGGTGGCAGATTTTTACTGTGTTGCTGCAGCTCCTGAATCTCCCCCTTCCACCAGGTCAGATCATTTTTGAAAAATGCCTGACTATACTCTTCCTTCATGGCCATTTCGGCCTGGTATTCTCTTGTTTTCAGATTCCTGGCCCCTTTCCACGATGGCATGGAATGCAAAAGATTCAATAAAGCACCTCCTTTGTCGGGCATATTCAAATCCTGACTTAAAAACCGGGCTTTCAGAAGGTACTCTTCTTTTTTCAGCAGATCATTTTCAGAGGCCGCCATCCCCACCAGGTCACCTGTCACACCAGAAGCCTGAGACCGGTTTGCTCCTTCCCGTAACGAAATCCATTCGACACCACCCTGCATTTCCGAAGCAGCAGGCCACTCATGTTTTCCATCCCAAATCCGAAGGAAATGCAGTTTGGGAGGGAGAATGGAGGCATCAAACTGAACCACATCGGCCAGGTTCATATCCTTCTCACCAACAAAACCATAAAGAGGAGTCGCAGTCAACGTAGAAGCAGCAGGAGCACCGGCATACAAGATCCCTTTCAATTCGGGAGCTACATTGGCCGCATCCATAGCCACTTTTGCGCCACCTGAGAAACCAGCCGCATAAAACGATATTTTACTGAAGCTCTGTCCATAAACACCCGATACTTCTTTTATCAGATTCTGGACAATGGAACGGGTTGCCTGAAAATCCAATCCGTTTCGGGAACGGTTGGAGCCCACAATCAGCATCCGGTAGCGACGGGCCAACGAGCTGTAAAGCTGTACGGGGGTTGATCCTATGCCCTGTGGATCAAAAAACAGGATGCAAACGATGCTGTCATTTGGGTGATTGGAGGGCAGGTAACCATACAGCTCCTCATTACTGAGAATAGAATCGTCAGAAACCGGTGATGACTGCGGCTGTCGAATTGCGGAAGAATCACCCGAAACGGTTCCATTCTTCTTTTCTCCACAGGCAAAAAATGCCAGTACAGAGAAAAGACTTATCCAGGGCAAATGCCTCATCGCGTCCCCCATCCGGAAATAATTTCGGTATTCTATTTTTTCTGATTGGCCAGAATCGCGTTGGCCTCATTCAGAAATTTCACCTCTTCTTTGCCTTTCTCTGCTCCGGAAGGGTAACCAAGTGATCCAAGGGCATTCAGGCTGATTTTATTGGCACCATCCACGTTGGCGTAAAACAACCAAATCGTTGGATAGCCCTGCACTTTGAATTGTTGCTGAAGGTTGTAATTCTGTTGCGCTATTTCAGCAGGCAATTGCTTTGAACGAGGAAAATCGAGTTCAAGCAGAATTACATTTTTTTGAGCCCACTCCACAAAAGGAGTTTTGGCAAACACATCACGCTGTAATTTATGGCACCAGCCACACCAGTCGCTGCCGGTAAAAAAACCAAAAATTGGCTTCTTTGATTTTTTTGAGGCCTCCTGGGCTTTCATCAGATCGGTATACCAAACCAGTTTCTCATCAGCCGGAGATTTAGCTGGAAAATTGGCAGAAGTGAGGTGGAGAGTTCCCAGTACAAAAACAAGGAGGACGAATAGATTTTTCATACAAAAGCAAATTTGAAACTTTTTTCTGAATAAAGGACAACTTTCCTGATGCCCCGAAACCAAGCCTACGAATACGGAACAACTGGTCCTCGATTGAAAATATATACGACTGCTTCAACAATCTGATGAATATCAGTTTTCGCTCCCATGCGCATCAAATTTCCGGATGACAATGGATCCCAAATTGCAGGAATTCAGAAACAGCCTTCGTACAGATATGGATACAATCGTTGCCGGGAAACTGGTTTGTGCTCACTGCGGTCTTCCCGCCCGCACTGAAATAGAGGAGAATGGAAATTATTTTTGTTGCCATGGCTGTAAAACGGCGCACACATTTCTGGCCGATACCGGCTCATGTGAACTTCCTGAACCAGCCGCCCCCCGTTCTGCAGAAGAACTGGTCTGGCTTGATCAACCGGAAGCATTCAGCAAATGGGTCTGCGCAAAACGGGGAGATGCGGTTCTGGTGCGACTGAAAATACCTGGCATTCACTGTGCATCCTGCGTACAGGTACTGGAAAGGCTTTACCTGAAACAGAAAGGTCTGATCTCAAGTGAGGTCAATTTTCTGAGAAAGGAACTTGAAATCACGTTTAAACCAGATGTCATTTCTTTCAGCAAGCTGGTGGCCTGGCTTGATTCGCTTGGGTATAGCCCCGATTTATCGGATCCCGATAATCACAAAAAAGAAGAAGGGTACAGTGAGGCCACGCTTCTTACCATGCGGATGGCCGTGGCAGGATTTTGTGCCGGAAACATTATGCTGCTGAGTTTCCCGGAATACCTTGGTCTGCAGGATCTGGAGTTCCGTCATTTCTTTGGTTGGCTGAATCTTGCTCTGGCAATTCCCGGGGTTTTCTTCAGCGGCTGGGGATATCTGAAAGCTGTTTATCTTGGCATAACCAAAGGAATTCTGAATCTGGATGTGCCCATTGGTGTGGGTATGATTGCCACACTGGTTCTTAGTCTTTATGAAATTCTCACCAAAACCGGTGCCGGCTATTTTGATTCTTTAACCGGACTGATTTTCTTCCTTCTCATTGGCCGGTGGGTACAGAACCGGACTTTTGAGTTCCTGTCCTTTGAACGTGACTTTCGCTCCTACTTTCCTCTCAGTATTACCCGATACCTGGATGGAAAGGAAGAATCTGTTTTGTCATCCGATGTAAAAGCCGGTGACATTCTCAAAATACGGCATGGGGAGATCATTCCGTGCGATGGAGTCCTTCTGGATGGAGAAGCCTGGATCGACTACAGCTTTGTGAGCGGCGAATCAAGGACAGAACGTATTGAAACCGGAACTGTATTGATGGCAGGTGGCAAACAAACCTCCGGCAGCATTGTGATGAAAGCAACCAGGGAAATGTCACGCAGCCAACTGGTTACACTCTGGAACAACCCGATTTTCAAAAAGGACAGCAAGCCTGGTCTCAAGACATTTGCTGATACAGTTGCCTATTATTTCACCCCCAGTGTGCTGATTCTGGCTTTGGGTGTCGCTGTTACCTGGATGTTTCTTGATCCAAGGGTTAGCCTGCATGCTTTCGTTTCCATCCTCATCATTGCCTGTCCATGTACTCTGTCCCTGGCCTATCCGATGGCTCTGGGCAACACGATGCGGCTGTTGGGCAAAAGGGGTTTCTTTCTGAAAAATACGGAAGTAATTGAGCGGCTTTCACATGTGAACACCCTTGTCTTTGACAAAACCGGGACATTAAGCGACCGGTTTGGCGTCACCGTAGAATTCAGAGGTGGTGAACTTGTAGACAATGAAAAAGACGCACTGGCTGCCGTGCTTTCCTGTTCTACACACCCATTAAGTCGGGCTGTGGTTCGTTATCTGAACCGCAAACCAAAAGAAGATGCCGTCCGTTTTAACGAATGGAAAGGCAAGGGAGTTACCGGTAGCTGGCAATCAAAAAACGTGGTGGCGGGTTCAGGAAGCTGGATTGGTGCAACCTCCGAAAAGGAAGACGGCTCCGTCATCCACATAAAAATTCAGGATGAATACAAAGGTTACTTTTCCATTCGTTCAGCTCCATTGCCATTTGTGGGAAAACTGGTCCGGGTTCTGGCAAAAACCTTCCGTTTGCATTTGCTGAGCGGGGATCATGAAACCGGGCAGGAATTCTGGAAAGACCTGTTTCAGCGAAACAATGGAACCAGCCGGTTTGCCCAAAGCCCGGAAGACAAGCTCAGCTATATTCGCCGGCTACAGGATGAAGAACGAATTACGGCTATGATCGGCGATGGGTTGAATGATGCCGGGGCATTGCAGCAATCGGATGTTGGCATCGCAATCGCTGCTGATGCGCACCAGTTCACACCTGGCAGTGATGCCATTCTGATTGCGGAGAATCTGCCTTCTCTCCCTACTCTGATCGGAATTACCCAAAGGACGATGAAGGTTGTGAGGCTTAGCTTTATTATCTCTCTCATCTACAATGTCATCGGGCTCAGCTTTGCTGTGACTGGTCATTTACAGCCCATTATTGCCGCTATTCTGATGCCGGCGAGCTCCTTGTCTGTGGTATTGTTTGCCTGGATCGGAACAGAATGGGCCGCTAAGCAGAAGTAAAATTCCCTTTCCTATTCATTCCACCGGAAACATCTTTGTCAGATTTTTCCGGTGGTTTTTTTTTGAGGTTAAAGGCCGTTCCGGAAGTGGAAAAGAATGCCACCAGAGTGGATCTGTTCATACCTGATCATGCCACAATGAATGTCGCCTTAGGCAACAACCTGTTCGCTCAGATCCATTTTTTCCTAAGCCATATAGCCTTTAGAAAAAGATCAATCCCGCCTCATTGATTGGGATTTCAGACGATAATTCAGTAGTTGGACTACAGGCCGGTGTTGGGGATGCTTTGGAATACCCAACAAAGTGTGGCATTGGTTTTTGCATTTGCATCAACAAACCGGGCTGTTTTTAATATCCTGAGCAAAAAAGAAGAGGCCGCACTTACGTACGGCCTCTTCATAAAAAAACCCCGTTCTCACGGGGTAATTTTTTTAGTTTTCTTCTGAGGTTTCGCCTTCAGCTTTTGCTTTGCGGTTGTCTCTTACTTTCTTAATGCCGTAAGCTGCGCCAGCGGCTAAAAGAAGAGAAACGCCACCGTCAACTGGAACCGGGGTCGGATCACCAGGGTTGAATGGCGGTGGATCATCACAAACTCCTACAAGGACTACGCCCATTAAGAAGAGAACAGATAAAAATGCTTTTTTCATGAGAACTAGGTTTTTCAGATTGCGAAGGTAAGGAAACTTGAGAATACAACAAAAATATCAGAAGAAATTTTCTGGTAAAATGTCAGTGGTTTATCCTCTTTCCGATTCAAAAGTAAACACCTCACTGATAAAATTTCTGAGACCATTTCACCAGGTCTATTTCAATACGCTGATTAATAGAAATTTAGACAAAGCCCAAACACAGAAATTGAGGTCAATATTCAATGAAATCAGTCCATCATTTCCGAAAATAAATTGATCCGCCATCATCATTCCTACAGCAAAAAAATACCCTCGCCAATAGCAAATTCAGAAGTAATAATCGAGCAGAATTTCACCTGAAATCGGCAGGCTCAGAACATCTTGGACCATGTGTTTGCCATTCGTTGTGATGGCCTCTGATGCCAATCAGAGGCGCCTGATTCCCGGGAAGCTTCTAAGTCGTCCTTTCAGAAAAACAAGGCTCTAAAGGGTTGTTTTGGGACTAATGGCGGCTATTTGAAAACATCAAGATCCGGAACAGGCCTCCCAATAACAAGTCAGAAATAACGAAGGTTTTCAACAAAACCCATTTGCAACCGGTCTCTGAGAACCAGACATAAAAAAAGCGGCCTCCCAAAAGGAAGGCCGCTTACAGAGGGTAAACACCCTGTTAAAAAGTGGATCGAAATTATTGAACGATCAGAGAACGAACAACAGAACCTTTCGAATCTGTCACTTTCACAGTGTACTTTCCAGCAGTTGCAGGCTTGTTAAACTGAAGTTCAGCTGACTGAGCAATATTTGAAATCTGCTGACGGTCAATTACACGACCAAGAACATCCATTACTTCAACTGAAACTGAACCACTCAGGTTAGCAGTTGCAATGGTGAATGAACCAGAAACAACAGGGTTTGGATAAATCGCAACGGATGAGCTGGACTTTGTATTTACTGCTGTTACAGAATTTGTGAAAATCAGTTCAAAACGATTGTTGTTGACTTCGTCCTGACCAACTACGAATGAATAGGTTGCGTTTTGATTCAGATCAACAATTACTCCGGTTTCATTGTCTTTCAGGAATACCTGAGAGGCATGATTCAGATTTTCCAATCCAACCAAAGAGATGGTATGAGAACCTGCATTGGCCTGGTACCCCAGGGCAACAACCATTTGCTCTCCTTCGAAAGGAAGTGCATTGATGGCCAGTTTCTGATTCTGTCCTTCAATGGTGTAGATGTTCATACCTGGATTCAGAACCTTTTTAGCATCGAAATTCGGCTCGTAAGAAGCACTGGCTTCGTTTACAAACTGGAATACAGTGCGATCAGATTTTCCGTTTGTATTTTGAATCTTCACTTCAACACCAGACAAAGAAGCTGTCCGGAAGAATGTACCACCTGTGGTTTTTGCTGTTTCAGGAATACCCAGTGTAGAACCATTTATTGTTGTGAAAACAAAGAATCCCTGGCTGGTTGTAAGAGGATTGATGGAACCATTGGCCACCGCACCTGAAATTGGAGATCCTACATATTCGTACTGTTCAGTTGTTGGGTTCCAAACAACGACAGTCGTTTGTACACCACCACCATATGTAAACAAAGTAGGATCAACCGGAGCAAGATGAGGATTCACAAGCAAATTGTAACCAGGATAAGAACCACCTGAATTAACAAGGTTGAAAGATTTAGTACCAACTGAGTATGCACCTGAGTTATCAAGAACAGCACCGGCCGGAGTGAAGACTCTGTAACCAATCAGGTTGGATACAGCACTGGTAGTTGGAACTTTCCATCCATTCATTTCACCAAGGTTATCATTGGTTGTGTATGTTTGATCGTGTTCAAAAATCATAGATGTGTTTGAACCTGGATTCGGAGTCTCAACACCTGGCATTGGTCCCTGTGTGGCAAGATCGTCATTCCAATCCATGATGGTTTGAGCAGAAAGAGCAGTACCTGTGAGGTGCCATCCCTGAACCGGAACATGTCTCTCAGCAGTAAGGTTACCCGTAATAATAGTTCCGGCACCGGTTGTACTTGTGATACGGGCAGTTCCTGAACCGTTTGATACCAGACGGAATTCACCTCCTGGAGTTACAGTAAGGTCAGCACCTGTTCCAAAAGTAACAGCACCCGTCACAGAAACGAGTCCGGTTGATGATACCGTGAAACCTGTACCGGCAGCAGAGTTAATTGTCAGGTCACTAAACGTTGTTCTGCGGCTTCCTCCAACATTCTGAGTGGCAGTTCCGGCAAACGTAACAAGGTTAGATCCGAAAGAAACAGAACCATTGTTTGTCCAGTTTCCATTCACAGTGATCGGATTGCTGAATGTCACACCAGAAAGATTGGAAACAATAACGTTTGCATAAATTTCATTGGCTACGCTGGAAGACACAACCTGTGGACTTGTTCCGTTGAAATTGAAAATTGAAGTTCCTTCAACAAGGCTGGTCAGAGCTGAACTGCTGTTGGTGAAATTTCCTTTCAACCGGATCTCATTTGCATTTGTTTCCATAGATGCATTCGGTGTGGCAATGGTCAGGTTACCATTAATATTCACCACATTCACTCCAGCCAAAGGCATGAAACGAACTTCATCCGTTGCGTTTGGTGTTGAGATCGTCAGGTTGTTTAGCGTTGCTGTTGTTACAGCACCTGTATTATCTTCAATGTTGTGCGGATCACCAACAGTGGTTCCGAGCATATTGAATGTACCGGTCAGTTGAAATACACCATTTCCTCCCAGGCGAAGGTCATCACCAAGATCAATTGTATTTCCACCGTCAATGAAGCGGGCAGATCCGTTTACAACCATTTCCACATCCTGCGTAATGCTCAGATTGTTGGATGGTCCCATTGTCAGATAACCACCTGACTTGTTACAGGCTATTTTGAAAAATACCAGATCCGGGCCACCACCTGACTTTGAGAACAACTGGTGCTGATTTCCGCGGAATGTAAGGGTAAGTCCATCAGAAGAAGTTCCCCAAACGGAAGAGTTCAATGACGTTACATTTCCATGGCAGGAAAGGAAAGAGAATGGAGCGCCGGCAGGATCAAGAGTTGTTGCGTCAACTGTCAGATTGCCTTTTACACGAATTGAATTATCAAGTCTCTCAGCACCGTTAGGTCCTGTTCCAACAGGAAATGCTTTCACACCATTTTTCAAACCAAGGTTGCAAAAAGAAAGAGCTGGAAGAGTAACAGTTCCACCCATTTCATAATTTACGGTTGAGTTCGTAGAGTCAACAGATGAAATAACCGGCAGAGTTGAATTCTGCATAGTCAGTACACCCTGAAGTCCAACTGTAACACCTGAACCACCAGCAGTTGACAAACTGAAAGCAGCCGGGATGGTAAATGTTCCAGGATTCGTAATGATTACCCGTGTGGAAGCACCACCAACACTCCAGTTTGCACCGATGGTTGAATTGGCATCATCAATAACATAGAAAATACCAGGAGTTGTGAAATCAGCCGGGCTTGTACCCAGTTCATTTGCTGTGTTACTCCAGGCACTCAGATTTTCCAGATTGGTTTTCTGTGCATTTTTAGAATAGTAACGCAAAACATCGGTTGTTGCAGTTGTGGTTCCAGGAGCCGCAGCTTTAAAATTGATACATGGGCTATCATCATATTCATAAACAGTGAATGTATATGAAGTGAGTGGTGAAAGCGAGGTAACAACAACAGAACTTCCTGTTCCGGAATATACTACATAGTTTCCTGTTCCGGAACCAGCCTCGGTAGAACCGTAAACTGAACTGGCTGAGTAAATCACACCATCAGTCGGAACTACATCAGTCGCATTTGAAGTGAGTTTTGCAATGACAATCCGGCCAGTTCCGTTACCAGCACCCAGATTCAAGGTCATATTGGAAGCACCAATTGCACCAGTTGAAACAGTTGCAGACGTGGTTGGCTCAGTTGCCAAAGAACCGACAACATTGACATTCCAGTATGCGGCTGTCTGAAACTCCTGAATCGGAGGTACAATTACATTGTATTTGAACCAGTTTGCGTTAGAAGCAATCACCGAGCGAATAGAAGCTGGTGTACCGCATAGGTTCTGAACTGTTAGGTATGAATTGTCTGTTGGTGTGGTTGACAATTCAACTGCCAGATCTCCGGCCAGAGCACCAGGTCTGTAGCTGGTGGTTGAAGTTGCTGTACCGGTAGTGATAAACGGTACAGAAGAGAATCCCGCAATCATGGTAGTTGGAAGAGTTCTGGTTCCAAGATATGCAAACACATTGTCACCAGCACTGATGGCAGCGATACTCTTAATTCCTCCCAATGTATCGGTTAGTGTACCGGCACTGATGCTTCCTCCCTGTAATGTTACAATAGTTCCTGCCGTGATACCATTGGTAGCAAGCGGTGAAGTCCACAAATAGTGATCAGTTTCTGAAGCCAGGAATCTTGGGACAATAGCGTCTCCATTATAACTTGCATCTGTAAAACGGATGCGTGTACCACCTCCGATATCTTTCAGTGCTACGAATGAAAATCCATCGGATCCAGTCGAACGGAACTGAACAAAGGCAATGTCACCGGCAACCAGAGTTTGGGTTGGAGCAGTTACGTTGGCAATACCAGTAACAGCTGGAAGATAGTTGAGCGCACAACCGGTACCATTGTATTCATATACTGCGAAGTGATAAGTTGTTCCCTGAACAAGTCCGTTTACTGTAACAGATGTTCCGGCACCATTATACACAACAAATTCACCGGCACCAGTGGTTGAACCACTTCCGAAGAAATTATTGGCCGTATATGGAGTAGCATCGGTTGGGGCTGTTGAAACAGCAGAACCAGCACGGGCTACGACAACCCGATTGGCACCATTTCCGGGAGTTAATGTTAAGGTAACTGTATTAAAGCCCAAAGCGGAAGTGGCAATTGAACCTTCAACTGTAGGCTCAGGAGCTGTGGTGGCGATTACTTCAAACGAAGATGAGTTTCCGGCAGTCAATACATCACCAGAGGTTCTGGCGATATTCAATGAAACACCTGTCTCAGCCGCATCATAGGTTAATCCTGTGAAATTGAATGTATTTTCAAAAAGA
>ENA-UOWO01004199-UOWO01004199.1-activated-sludge-metagenome-genome-assembly--contig:-NODE-4199-length-16056-cov-6.296169_pt1 | contig 16056 bp, 21 predicted proteins | sample MGYA00238148_ERZ761564 | MGnify/ENA primary metagenome ERZ761564 (study PRJEB28885, sample SAMN05720194) | activated sludge metagenome | isolation source: Anaerobic digester | place: USA...
AAGTGATGGTACCCTTCTCCACGGCACCCAGGAGACTGTCCTGTTGGGCCTTACTGAACCGGTGGATCTCATCGATGAAGAGGACCGCACTTCTGGAGAACAATCCGCTTCCTCCGGCCTTTTCGATGACCTCACGAACATCCTTCACCCCGCTGCTGATGGCGCTCAACGTATGGAACGGCCTGTTCAGGTCCTGGGCGATGAGCCTGGCCAACGTGGTCTTGCCCACACCCGGAGGCCCCCACAGGATCATGCTCGGGAGCATGCCACCCTGCAGTGCCTTCCTGAGCACCCCGTGTGGCCCCACCAGATGCTGTTGGCCCACCACCTCGTCCAACGAGGTGGGCCGCATACGTTCTGCCAAGGGTTGGGAAGTGTCCATCACGGGAGCGCCGCGAAGGTACACGCACCATTCACGGGCTCATCGTAATGCATGCCCTAGAACGACCAGGGCCAGCATCACCACCAGACCCAACAATTCACGATCCAGTTGACCGGTGATACGTTGACCGGGTCGCAAAGCCACGGTCCTCATAACATTAGCACGTTTGCGCATCGGGGATACTGTCCAGTGTTTACCCCAAGGGCCGCGAAGGAGTGGGTGCAAACTACTGCTACGTGAGCCTTGTGTCAATACTGGTCGATGAATATTGACCGATCATCGATGTTTTGGGAGGGCTGGGCGTGTTCGAGATCCGTCTACTCGTCCTGTGTCGTGTCTTGGGCTTTGTTGAATTTCTGACCTTCTATCCGGCTGAGTGAAGGGTGCTTGTTCAAAACTTTTTATGCCAGAAAACTTGTCGGAGGCTCCGATAGGTGCTTATTTGTGCGTCATCTTGTTGACAGAAAAGATGTCAAGAACATTCATGAGCTTCATCAGGTGCTCCCGGTCAAGGATGGTGCGCACCACGTGTAAGGATGAATGGATGGTCGAAGAGCACTTTTCCTCGATCAACAGGAACTGTTGTTCACTCCCTGCTGAAGGCGTGCACGTTGGTACGCTGAAATGAAGGAGAAGGAACCTGGCCGAGTAACCCCAACAACACGATACCATGGCAACAGAGATCAACAAGGAGAAGCTGAAGGCACTCCAGCTTACGATGGACAAGATGGAGAAGACCTTCGGTAAAGGGGCCATCATGCGCATGGGCGATGATGCCATCGAGCAAGTGGAGGTCATTCCCACAGGCAGCATCGGTCTGGACCTGGCGCTGGGAGTGGGGGGCTACCCCAAGGGCCGGGTGGTCGAGATCTACGGCCCTGAGTCATCCGGTAAGACCACCCTGGCCATCCACGCCATCGCGGAATGCCAGCGCCGTGGTGGCATTGCGGCTATCATCGATGCGGAGCACGCCTTTGATCGCGCCTATGCCGAAAGCCTGGGCGTGGATACGGAGAACCTCCTCATCAGCCAGCCTGATAACGGCGAGCAAGCCTTGGAGATCGCCGACAACCTCATCCGTTCCGGTGCCATCGACATCCTAGTGGTGGATAGTGTGGCCGCCCTTACCCCCCGTGCCGAATTGGAAGGGGAGATGGGTGATAGTGCAGTGGGTATGCATGCTCGCCTGATGAGCAAGGCATTACGCAAGCTTACCGGAACGATCAGTAAGACCGGTTGCTGCTGCATCTTCATCAACCAATTGCGTGAGAAGATCGGTGTGATGTTCGGGAACCCCGAGACCACCACCGGTGGAAATGCCCTGAAGTTCTACGCTAGTGTGCGCTTGGACATTCGTCGCGCCACCCAGATCAAGGATGGTGAGACCGTTACCGGCAACCGGACCAAGGTGAAGGTGGTGAAGAACAAGGTGGCGCCGCCGTTCCGTAAGGCCGAGTTCGACATCATGTTCGGTAAGGGCATCAGCAAGACAGGCGAGATCATCGACATGGGTGTCGAACTGGCCATCATCAAGAAGAGCGGTAGCTGGTTCAGCTACGAGGACAATAAGCTCGGACAGGGACGTGACATGGTCCGTCAATTGCTCGACGACAACACGGAGCTCTGTGAGGAGCTCGAGAAGAAGATCAAGGAAGCGGTGGCCAAAGCTGAAGTATCGGCACTGGCCTGAGTCATATCACCCGCTACTTTTGAGGGCCCCGGTTCGGAGTGTTTTCCGGGGCCCTCTTTCTTTTCCACCCAGTCGCATGTTCAGGATCCTGCTCGCTGTACCACTGTTGTTCCTTGTTGCCTGCGGGACCGGTACGAAACCCTCCGATGGGACCGAGGGTGATCCATCCATGCACCCGCTGAAGTCCATCGAACAGCGCATTCTCAAGGACCCGAGTGATCCTGCATTGTTCGCTGAGCGTGCGCGTTACTACCAACGGATCGACAGTCTGGAGCTTGCTGTGAATGATTGGAAACGGGCAATCGCCATCGCACCGAAGGATCCCCAATGGCCTATCGCCCTGGCCGATCTGTACTACCAGAAGCTCCGCCTGGACGAAGCGGATGAATTATTGGTGACCGCAGCCGCACTGGATACAACGCGAACGGAAGCCCTCCTCAAACGAAGCGAGCTGAAACTGCTCCTTCGCGAATACAAACCGGCCATGGCACTGGCCAATGAGGCCTTGCGCAAGGACCAGCTCAATGCCCAAGGGTATTACCTCAAAGGGTGGATCCACATGGAAGTGGGTGATACCTCGCTCGCCATCAGTAGCTACCGGACAGCTGTGGAGCAAGACCCGGGGTTCTATGAAGCGTACATCGCCCTCGGGCTGCTTCACGCTGCCAAACACGATCCACTCGCACTCCAGTACTACAATACCGCCATTGAACTCGAACCTACGAGTGTCGAGGCATGGTATGATCGCGGTATCTACTGTCAGGAGCATGGCCAGGACAGTTTGGCCTTGGTCAGTTACGCCCGGATCAAGGAGATCGCCCCGACCAATGCGCTGGCGTACTACAACACCGGCTACATCCTGCTGGAACATCAACGCCGTACCAAGGATGCGCGGGCGGAATTCTCCAAGGCCATCGCCTTGCTGCCCTCCCATGCTCCATCATTCTACAATAGGGGGCTCACACACGAGATCGAACAACGACCGGACAGTGCGGTGTTGGACTATCAGCAAGCCCTGCGTCTCATGCCGGGATTCGACCTGGCTGCTCAAGGACTGAGCCGACTTCAGGCCAAGGGAGTGCGTGTGACGCTACCCTAGCGGCGTGGTCTTGCCTTGCGGCTGTGGGTCTGTTCCGGGATCCATGCCATATGACCCTTGCCGAGCACCACGAAGCGACGCACCAGGAACTGTCCGTCCACCACGGCCCGTAGGGTCCATGTGCCAGGTTTCAATTCGTCCAATACCAAGCGCTCCAATTGGACTGAATTGAGCCGGTCCACCACCTCTCCACGTGCGTTCAACAAGTCCACCCGATCGGTACCCATGGGTAGAACGAGTTCCACATGGCCTGAAACAGCGCTTTCCGTGAAGCCCACACGCACATCATCTGCCGTATGGGAAGGGGCGTGACTGGGAAGGTAGGCGAGGTCAACATCGTACTGGCTGATGCCCAGTAATGGTGCGAAACCGAGAAGCGTGAGCAATGTGGATCGCATTCTTCAAGTGGGTTGGGACTGTTTACGCAGGCCATTGCGATCGGGTTCCAGTGGCACTGTTCCGCGTGGTGCTGTATACTTACCCCATGGCACCGTTGATCACCCCCGATGAACAAGACCTTGACGCACGCCTCCGCAAGGTCTTCCCGGACATCTATGAACCCGAGGCGCGTGAAGCGCTCATCCACGCGGGGCATCGATCGGACCTGCGTGCAGGACAAGTGTTCATGGAGATCGGCGGCTACATCCGGAACATACCACTCGTGCTGTCGGGACTCTTGAAACTGGTCCGGGAGGATGAGGATGGCAATGAAATGCTGCTCTACTACCTGAAACCGGGCGAGACCTGCGCCATGAGCCTCACGTGCTGCATGAACGAGGCGCGGAGCAGTATCCGTGTGAGCGCAGAGGAGGACACCGAAATTCTCGCCTTACCTGCACGTCTGATGGATGAATTCACGGATGGGCATCGGTCCTGGAAGAACTTCGTGATGCTCACCTACCAACGGCGGTTCGAGGAGTTGCTCCACACCATTGATGGGGTGGCCTTCCAGAAGTTGGATGTCCGTATCCAGGACCTCTTGCGCGAACGGGCCAAGAATTCCGGCAGTACCCAACTCACCATCACCCACCAGGACATTGCGGAGCAATTGAATTCCTCCCGCGAGGTCATCTCTCGGCTGCTCAAGCGCATGGAACGCGATGGGGAGCTGAAGCTTGGCCGGCAACGGATCGAATTGATCGGGCCCGCTTGGTCTCGGTGATGGAGGTCACTGTACCCGGCCTGGTAGGACCCTGATCTTTGCAGCACCAACACGAACACGACCATGGATCTTCGTTCCCTCCTATCCGACCCCGCTTGTACCATCGTGGATGTGCGCACCCCTGCTGAATTCATGGGTGGGCATGTGGTCGGTTCGATCAATATCCCCTTGCAGGAAGTACCCGACCGGGTGGAGGAGTTCCGCCGCATGGCCCGTCCCTTGGTACTCTGCTGTGCTAGCGGCAATCGTAGTGGTCAGGCCGCCTATTTCTTGGAACAACATGGATTGGACCAGGTCTACAACGGTGGTGGCTGGTTGCAGGTGAACCACGCCGTAGCGCAGGCGCGCTGAACAAAGACAGCGATCCTTCGGGACCCCACGAATTCGATCGGCTCGGGTCCCAGCCCGAACCAGCGAACGCACCGAACATGAACAACTTCAACGAACTCATCAATAGTAACACGCCGGTCCTGGTGGACTTCTTCGCCGATTGGTGCGGGCCATGCCGATATCAAGCCCCGATCTTGAAAGAGGTGGCGGCCCAAGTGGAAGGACTTGCACGTGTGGTGAAGGTGGATGTGGACCGCAACCCGGCCGTTGCCCAAGCCTATGGCATTCGCGGCATTCCGGCATTGATCATCTTCCGAAATGGTAAGGTCGTGTGGCGGGCAAGTGGCGTGAAGCAAGCGAGTGAGCTCGTCGCCGAATTGACCAAGGCTGCAGCCTGAATCGAGCTGATCAGCAATGAAAAGGCCCGTGGAGCGATCCACGGGCCTTTCTGTTCACGTTCGAACGGGTCCTTACTCGTCGTCGTTCCCGATATTGACACCCAACGTGACCCCGTAGCTCATGTAACGGGAGTCGATGTTCGTTAGCGCAGGGTTGTCCTCGAATACCCGGCTCATACCGAAACTGGCAGTGGGGGATAGGGTGAACAAGCCCATGTCAAAGGCGACACCAGCGTCCAAGTTCCAAGAGCCACTATTGAAATCACCCTTGTTCCAGCCTAGGTCACCGTCACGGTCATCCACACTCAATAACACGTCGTAGCTCGGGCCCAACATCACCCGCACATCGAATTGATAGGTGTCCACCACACGGTAACCAAGTTGTCCGCGCAGTTTCAGACTGGTACGCACCAAGTTGTCCTCCACGAGAACGCTACCTGAGGCACCGCCAGGGATGTTGGTCCCGTAGCTGACCGCAGTGATGCTCCTGCCGAGGAAGGCTCCGGGCTGTAAGAAGAACTTATCCCCGAAACGGGCATCCAGACCTACCTGCCAACCCACGCTCGCTTTGTAGCTATATCCATCGGGTGCCTGGGTGAGGCTCTGGAAGGTGAGGCCCGCTTGGGGATTGATCTGTACTTGTGCGAAGGAGGCCGAAAAGGCGCTTCCCAGTAGTGTCGTCAACAGGAGCTTTTTCATGCTATTGGTTCCTTGGTTCATCGGCAACTTGCCAAAAGGCGTGCCAAGTTCCTCATTCCGATCGGTGTGGGAACGCTGGATCGTTCTATTTTGCCGCATCAACAACCACCCACGCATGATAACGCGTTACGCAGTGCTCGTCATTTCGTTCCTGTTGGCTTCCGGGACCTTCGCACAGGAATGTGCCAATGGTCGCTACGTGGACCCGGTATTCGCGGAAGTACAGGTGACCTCGGCCATCCCCTTCGGCAGCAACACCGCTGTGAGTGGTGGTGCGCAGATCCTTCGTATGGACGTGTATGAACCAGTGGGGGACACGCAACCCCTACGTCCCGTGGTCATAATCGCCTTTGGTGGTTCGTTCGTGGCCGGATCCCGTGCGGATGTGGCCGAACTGTGCGAAGCCTTCGCGGCTCGTGGATACGTGGCCGTGGCACCGGACTACCGTGTGGGTTTCTTTCTTCCGAACGCGCTTACGACCACCTTGGCCGTGGTACGCGGTGCACATGACATGAAGGCCTGCATCCGGTTCCTACGCAAGAGCGTGGAGGAGGGGAACCCCTATGGGATCGACCCGGACCGCATCATCGCTGGCGGTGTTTCCGCAGGTGCGATCAGCGCCATTCATGCCACCTACCTCGACTCCGATGCGGAGATGCCACCAGCATTGGGCGTACAGGCTGAACAACTCGGTGGCGCTGAAGGCAACAGCGGCAATCCGGGATACAGTAGTGCTGTACTCGCGTGCCTCAGCTTCAGCGGTGCCATCGGTGATACCAGTTGGGTCGTTGCAGGCGATCCTCCGCTCCACAGCATCCACGAGGACGGAGATGCGGTCGTACCCTACTTCACGCAGGAAGTATCCGTATTCGGTATCCCCACTGGCCTCATCGCTTCCGGTAGCCATGATCTGCACCAACGCATGGACAACGTCGGGGTGGGGAACTGCCTGCTCACCTATGATGCCGATGATCACGTGGGCTACCTGACCTCCGATACCGAAAATGCCATCGCCTTTGCTGCCGAACGCTGTGCACGTGTGGTCTGCGGCCTGGAAGGTGGCTGTGAGGAGCTCATCACCTCGGTGTCGATGCCCGCCATGGCCAAGACCCCGACCGCGGCCCCCAATCCCACCTTGGGTGAGCTGCGCGTGGACGTTACAGGCACGAACGACCTTGCCCTGTTCAATGCGCATGGAGCTCGCGTGGGCGTTCAGGAGCGTGTGACGGGTCCTCACCGAATGGACCTGTCCTCCTTGGTTCCTGGAGTGTACCACCTTCGCATTCAGGGGGCGCACAACACCACGATCCGAGTTGTGAAGCTTTGAGGCCGCACCGGTACGAAATGCTGCGGCCATGGACGTGATCGTGGTGGGTGGGGGCGCGGCCGGCTTCTTCGCCGCCCTCAGTGTGCGCGAACATCATCCACACGCACGGATCACCTTGCTCGAGCGCAGCGATAAGTTGCTGGCCAAGGTGCGCATCAGCGGTGGGGGACGTTGCAACGTGACCCACCATGCATTGGAGCCGCGCAAACTGGCGAACAACTATCCACGGGGTGGCACCTTCCTCCGTAAGGCCTTTGAACGTTTCAATGCGCGCGATACGATCGCTTGGTTCGCGGCCAAAGGCGTGCAACTTAAGGTGGAGACCGACGGCCGGATGTTCCCGGTATCGGATTCCTCGAACACCATCGTGGACTGTCTGCGCAACGCCGCCGCGGAAGCAGGAGTGGAGATACGCTTGCATGCGGTCATGCAACGGTTGGAACAGCAGGGGGATCAAGGTTGGCTCGTCCATCTGGGCACGGGGGATGCCCTGCTTGCCGATCGTGTGATCATCACCACGGGAGGGCATCCGAAGCCGACCGGCTATGACTGGATCGGAGCAACAGGCCATGGGCTGGTGCCGCCGGTACCCTCGCTGTTCACCTTCAATATGCCCGCCGAACCCATCACCGCCCTGATGGGTGTGGTGGCCGATCCAGCGCGCGTCCGCATCATCGGCACCGACCTGGAAAGTACCGGTCCACTGTTGATCACTCATTGGGGCATGAGCGGCCCAGCGATCCTACGTTTGAGCGCATGGGGCGCCCGTATCATCCACGACCTGGGTTACCGCTTCACCCTGCAAGTGAATTGGGTGGGTGGGGAGCATGAAGAAAAGCTCCGTGCGCTGCTCCTGACCGAAGCGGAACGGCAAGGGCGTAAGCAGGTCCAGAACGTGCCAGTGGCAGGTTTACCCCGCCGCCTCTGGCTATTCCTGCTGGACAAGGCCGGGATCGATCCCGCCACATGCCTTGGCGATATGAACAAGAAGGAGCGTAATCGGTTGGTGGACCTGCTCACCAACGACCGGTTCACGGTGGATGGCCGCACCACCTTCAAGGAGGAGTTCGTCACCGCTGGCGGTATCCCCTTGGACGAGGTGGATCCGGCGACCATGCAAAGCCGTAAGGCCCCCGGCCTCTACTTCGCCGGGGAAGTCCTGGATGTGGACGGGATCACGGGCGGCTTCAACTTCCAGGCGGCATGGACCACCGGGTTCGTGGCCGGTCACTTGGCCTAGGAGCGGATCAAGGAACGAAGCGCAGCACCGAACTGCGATCTCCGTCACTCACGCGCGCCAGGTAGACACCGGCCGACAGTTCCACGGGCAAGCGCGTGTTCACAGTGCTGATCCGCCATTGTCCGATCGACCGGCCCGTTGCATCGTAAAGGTCGAGTGCTGCGGCATGTCCTTGCGCCAATCCGGTGACCTGTAACAGGCCTTCGGTATATCGTATCTCGGCGATGGGAGCCACGATCTCATCCACACTGGCCCATGGACCCCAGATGGAGGAGACCCACTGTGGGTTGTCGATGAAAGGATTGCGATTGCCCTGGATGTTGTACACATCATTGTTCCGATCGAGCTCCTTGGTACTTACCGGGTCGGAATCGTGCCATTCCAAGAGCATGCTCTCGGCCCACGGCAGGAATTCCCCGTTGCTCATCATCGGGCTGGTCCAATTGTCCAGGTCAGGCAGGTAGCGCACGAGCATGTAGAAATAGCTGCGCGCCAGATCGCCCTTGTACGCATCGATGGGTTCGAACACGAGACCTGAGCACCCCGGATAAGTGCATTGCCCCAGCTTGCTGCCGTTGCTGCCCACCCACGTGGTGCTCCCGACTTCACCGTAAGCATTGTTGGCGCGCTTCTGGTTGGCCCACGCATCGGTGGGGTACAGGTGGAACAGGTCCGTATCCGCAGGTGGTTCTCCGTTGAACCAACTTTGCGGGAAACTATGCTCCCGGTTGAAGCAATCGCCCTCTCCGGAGTAGGTCCCACACTGGTCCGTCCCGAACTGGTAGGTGTATGCTGGTGTGCCGTCGGGCACATCGGAATACATGTCCCACACGGTATTGTTCGGCTTGCGATCGGTGGTGGAGAAGGCGGACCAGAGTTCACTGTTGGCCAGTACGTTATGACCGTTGATGATCCCGTAAAGTGCAGCACGCAGGTCCTCGCCATAACGGCCAGCGGCCGGATCGTAGTAACCGGTCGGTGGCTGGGCCATCAACCGATCAGGAAGCAGGGATACGAAGGCTGCGATGAGGAATACCCGGGGCGTGGCGAAGTGCATGGAAGGCAAAGGTAGCGGGAAGCTGAGGGGTGAGGAATGCAAAAGGGGACCCCGAGGGATCCCCTTTGCAGTAGCGCATTGCACGCTTATTTCGTCTTGTTCACCACGGCCGTGAAGGCAGCAGCGTCGCTGTAAGCGATCTCGGCCAAGGCCTTACGGTCCAATTCGATGTTCGCCTTCTTCAATCCGGCGATGAACACGCTGTAGCTGGTACCGTTCAGGCGACATGCAGCGTTGATACGCTGGATCCACAGGCCGCGGAACTCGCGCTTCTTCAGCTTGCGGCCATCGTAGGCGTGCTGAAGGCCTTTCTCCACCGTGTTCTTGGCTACGGTGTACACGTTCTTCCGGCGACCGAAGTTGCCTTTCGCCATATCGAGGATCTTCTTCCTCTTGGCCCTACTTGCTACTTTGTTCTTACTGCGTGGCATGTTCCACTTGGTTTTTGGGCGTGAGCGTCCCCGCTGTTCGCAGGGATCTTTGGTGCTGCACGTCCTGGTTAACGCTACCTATTGTACCCGGTGCGGTTGGGCTTTTCTTACTTCAGCAGGTCCAGGATGGCCTTCTTGTCGCGGGGATGCACAAGACCCATCTTGGTGAGGGCACGCTTCCGCTTGGTCTCCTTCTTGGTGAGGATGTGGCGCTTGAACGCGTGCTTGTGTTTGATCTCGCCGGTGCCGGTCAGCTTGAACCGCTTCTTGGCGCCGGACTTGGTCTTCATCTTGGGCATGGCCTCTTCGTATTGGTCGTTGGGAACGCACCGGCAGTGCCGGCCGTGGGGGTTACTTCTTCTTCTTGGGGATCAGGAACATGATCATGCGTTTACCTTCCAACTTGGGCATCTGCTCCACGATGGCGGCATCCTCCAACTCCTGAGCGAATTTCAAGAGCAGGATCTCGCCCCGTTCCTTGAAAACGATGGTACGGCCGCGGAAGAACACGAAGGCCTTGATCTTGTGGCCCTCCTCCAGGAACTTGCGGGCGTGCTTCAACTTGAAGTTCACGTCATGCTCGTCCGTGTTGGGACCGAAGCGGATCTCCTTCATCTCCACCGTCGCTGCCTTCGCCTTGATCTCCTTCTGCTTCTTCTTCAGGTCGTACAGGAACTTCTTGTAGTCCGTGATCCGACATACCGGTGGTACGGCCGAAGCACTGATCTCCACCAGGTCCAGGCCCAGGTCCTCGGCCATGCGCAACGCTTGGCTGAACGGGTACACGCCCTGTTCGATGCCTTCGCCCACCACACGCACCTCGCTCAGTCCATAGATCTTGTTGTTGATCCGGTGCGGATCCTCTTTGATCACGCGACCGCGGAACGGACGACGTTGCCCACCTCCACCGGGAGGGCGCGGGCCACTGGGACGATTGAAGGGAGGTCCTGCCACTGAGTTGTTATTGGTTCCTGTTCACATCCATCAAGCCCCGAACTGCGCTGTGATCCGGGCATTCACCAGTTCGGCGAAGGCTTGCGGGGTCATGGTGCCCAGGTCTCCCTGGCCATGTTCCCGCACGGATACGGTGCCGTCGGCGGCTTCCTTCTCCCCGATGATGAGCATGAACGGCGTCTTGGCCAGCTCCGCATCACGGATCTTTCGGCCGATCTTCTCGTTCCGTTCGTCAACGGAGGCGCGAATATCGGAACTTTTCAACACACGGGCGACGTCGGTGCAGGCATCCACGAACTTGTCGCTGATGGGGAGCAGTACCGCCTGTTCCGGCGTGAGCCACAGGGGGAAACGACCGGCCGTATGCTCGATCACCACCGCCACGAAGCGCTCCAAGCTGCCGAAGGGCGCCCGGTGGATCATCACCGGACGGTGCTTCTGGTTGTCGCTGCCCACGTATTCCAACTCGAAGCGCTCGGGAAGGTTGTAGTCCACTTGGATGGTGCCCAACTGCCACTTGCGGCCCAAGGCGTCCTTCACCATGAAGTCCAGCTTGGGACCGTAGAACGCGGCCTCGCCGTATTCCACCACCGTGCGCAAGCCCTTCTCGGCCGCCGCTTCGATGATGGCGCTCTCGGCCTTCTCCCAGTTCTCGTCGCTACCGATGTACTTGCTCCGGTCCTCCTTGTCACGTAAGCTCACCTGCGCCTCGAAATCCGTGAGGTCCAGGGCCTTGAAGACCAGAAGCACCAGGTCGATGACCTTCTTGAACTCCTCCTTGACCTGGTCCGGCCGGCAGAAGAGGTGCGCGTCGTCCTGGGTGAAGCCCCGAACGCGCGTCAATCCATGCAATTCGCCGCTCTGCTCATAGCGGTACACGGTGCCGAACTCAGCGTAGCGGATCGGCAGGTCCTTGTAGCTGTGCGGACGACTCTTGTAGATCTCGCAGTGATGCGGGCAGTTCATCGGCTTCAGCAGGAACTCCTCGCCTTCATGAGGGGTGAGGATCGGCTGGAAGCTGTCCTTGCCATACTTCTCGTAGTGACCACTGCACACGTACAAGTCCTTGTGTGCGATGTGCGGGGTGGACACCTGTTGGTAACCGCTGTCCTCCTGGGCCTTCTTCATGAAGTTCACCAGGCGTTCGCGCAAGGCAGTGCCTTTGGGCAGCCAGAGCGGCAGGCCCGGTCCCACCTTGTCGCTGAAGGTGAAGAGGTCCAACTCCTTGCCCAGCTTGCGGTGGTCGCGCTTCTTCGCCTCCTCCAGCAGGACCAGGTACTCCTCCAGTTCCTTCTGCTTGGGGAAGGTGATGGCATACAGTCGCGTGAGCTGCTTGCGCTTCTCGTCACCGCGCCAGTAGGCACCGGCCACGCTCATGACCTTGGCGGCCTTGATGAAGGAGGTGTCGGGGATATGCGGTCCGCGGCACAGGTCCGTGAAACCGCCTTGGCTGTAGAAGGTGATCTCCCCATCGTTGAGGCCCTCGATCAGTTCCAACTTGTACTCATCGCCCTTCTCGGTGAAGTACTTCACCGCATCGGCCTTGCTCACCTCCGTGCGCTGGTAGACGTTCTTCTTGCCGGCCAACTCCTTCATCTTGGCTTCGATGGCCGCGAAGTCGCCTTCGCCGATGGTGCGCTCGCCCAGGTCGATGTCGTAGTAGAAGCCGTTCTCGATGGCGGGGCCGATGCCGAACTTGGTGCCCGGGTAAAGGGCCTCCACGGCCTCGGCCAGCAGGTGCGCACTGCTGTGCCACAGGGTGGCCTTGCCTTCCGTGTCGTTCCATGTGAGCAGCGCCAGGGTGCAATCGCCCGGAAGCGCACGGTTCGCATCGCGCACCTCCCCGTTCACCTTGGCTGCAAGTACGTTGCGGGCGAGCCCTTCACTGATGCTGCGGGCCACGTCCATGGCCGTGGCGCCGGGCTCATAACTGCGGACGGATCCGTCCGGCAGGGTCACATTGATCTTCATCGTTCGGCGCTCAGGCCGGTACGAAGGGCCTGGAAGCGGGCCGCGAAGGTACGCTTATCCGTGTTACCGGGCCGTTAAGACCGGTCCGTCGTGAACAGGTCGCTGTCAGCGCTCATTCACAGTGCACGAACAGCATCTCCTCGATGCTCACGTCCCCCAGGTCGCGCGCTTGCTGTAATGCATAGCAGGCTTCTTGTACCCGGTCCATGCGGAAGAGCACAGCGGCCATATGGGCGTAGGCCTGGTCCAATGTGGGGTCCAATTCCACGGCCTTCTCCAGGTCGGCCAGGGCAGGAGTGTCCATGTGCAGGCCGGCCTCCACGATCCCCCGGTTGCACCAGGCCTGAGCGTTGAGTGGGGCGATGGACACCAGGCGGTCGTACGTGCGTTTGGCAGAGACCCGGTCGTCCGCGGCCACTTGGCGCTCCCCGATCAACAACAGGGCATGCTCGGCCGCTGGTCCGGTGGGGCGGATGGCCAGTACCCGCTGCAGGTCCAGATCGGCTTGGGTATGATGCCCTTGATCGCTCAGCACCTCGGCTCGTCGGAGCAGGGTGTGTACATCGGTCGGGTCCAAGGACAGGGAGCGCTCCAAGTCGGAAAGGGCACCGTTGGCATCGCCACTTTCCATTCGGTTCACCGCCCGATAGTACCATGTGCGCGGGTCGTCCGGTGATGCGGCAGCGGCTGCGGTGAACGCCTTCTCGGCTGTGGCATGGTCGGCCTTGCGTAGTGCGGTCATGCCGGCCAACATGTCCGGCTGGGCATCCTGGGCGCAGGTGAACAGGGCGCTGAACAGCGCGGCGGTGAGCAGGAGGTGCTTCATGGCGGCGTTCTACGCGCTTGGCCGATCAATGTTCCCATGCAGTGGTGGATAAGTCGCGGTGCATTAGGCACGAGCCTCCCTGACCACCCCGGTAGCTTTCGCCCTCATTCGGAACGTACCATGCTGCTCAACAGCGAACCCATCAGTGAGGACTTCGGTTACCTCGTGCTCCGCGCCAGTGCCGGCGGTACCATGTTCTGGCAACACGGTTGGCCCAAGCTCATGTCCTTCACCGAACGGATGGACTCCTTCCCGGACCCCTTCGGACTGGGAGGTACCCTGTCGCTCATCCTCATCATCCTCGCCGAGGTGCTCTGTTCGGCACTCGTGGTGCTTGGATTATGGACGCGCATCGCCCTTCTCCCGCTCATCGTGGGCATGGCGGTGATCGTGTTCATGGTGAAGGGCGATGCTTCGTTCAAAGAACAGGAGCTGGCCCTGGTCTACCTCTTTGCGTTCGTCACGCTGCTTTTCACTGGCAGCGGCCGTTTCGCGATCGACCGCATCTCGTTCAACTGATCAGCGCAGGCGGGACATTCCACCGTCCACGCCCAGCACTTGGCCGGTGATCCATCCGGCATCGGGTCCCAACAGGAAGGCACCCAAGGCAGCGACATCGTTCACCTGCCCCACGCGTTTCATGGGGTGCCGGTCACCTGCGGCCTTGGCCTTCTCCGGCGTGTTCAGCAAGCGCTCCGCCAAGGGTGTGTCCGTCAAGCCGGGGGCGATGCAATTCACGCGCACGGTAGGTGCCCATTCGGCCGCCAAGCTGCGCGAAAGTCCTTCCACGCCGGCCTTGGCAGCGGCCACCGACGCATGGAAGGGCATGCCCTGACCCACTGCCACGGTGCTGAAGAGCAGGAGGGAGGATCCCGGTACGCGTTTCAAGCGGTCCGCACACACCTGCGCGGCGCGGAACGCCCCCACCAGGTTCACTTCCAAGGCGCTGCGCAGGTCCTCCACGCGGATGCTGCGGAAGGGTTTCAGGTCGATGCTGCCCGGGCAATAGGCCACACCGCTCAACGCTTCCGGCAGTCGGTCCACCGGGAGTCCATCGGCCACTACGTCGGCGTGCAGGTGTTCTAGCGCTCCATCAGGGCCATCGCTTTGGCGTGAAAGAGTGATGACCGGCAAGCCTTGTGCGATCAAGCGTTCCGCGATGCCACGACCGATGCCGCGACCTGCGCCGATGATGAGGTAAGGGGAGGAGGTCATGGCGGAACAACGGCCAACACCCCGGTGCTGTTCACCAGTCGCTTGACGCACTGGTCCTGTAGCGGTCGACGGGCACCGAATTGCGCAACAGTCGGTCCATGCTGCCCCATTGCTCGCGTCCCACGCCGAACACCAGCCGTTCGCCCGTGGGCTGCACGAACTACAGGGGCGCCAGATGGCCGCCGCCAGGGCTGCCCAGCTGAACGCGCAACAGATCGGCCCAGGCGAAGGGCACCGCAAGGGTCTCCAGTCGGTCCTTCAACCGCACCAATATCCCGCCGGGACGCACCTCCAAGCTGCAGAAGCGGCGGTCCTCCACTCGGTCGATGCGGGCGAGGATGGGTCCCGGTGCATCGAGCAGCAGGAAACGATAGGAACCCGTCCCTCCGCGCCGTACGCTTTCCCAGAACCGGTATGATCTGCCACAGATACCTTCCACTGTGCGCCGTACCTGCGGGTCGTTGTAGCTGATGTTGAAGAGCTCCATCGAACGTGGAACAGTACAAGGAGGTCGTTGTTCGAGGGTGCCGCCGATGTGACCCTACCTTGGTGGATGCGTCACAATCGCGCAACGAACATTCATTTCCATTCCAAGAACCGACGAACATGCTCGACAACCTGCTTCCCCTCTTGAAGGACAAGGTCGGCGCCGACCTGATGAACAAGGTGGGCCTCGACGCCTCCAAGACCGATGGCGCCCTCAACGCCGCTTCCTCCACCGTCACCGAACTGCTCGGCGGCAAAGGCATCGACATGAGCACCGTGCTCAACCTCTTCTCCAAGGACGACAACACCCCTGGTGCCAACGACCTGCTTGGCCAACTGGGCCAGAACTACCTGGGCAAGCTCACCGGCCAGGTGGGCCTCGATGCCGCCAAGGCCAACAGTGTGAAGGACATGGTGATCCCCGCCATCACCGCGCTGCTCAGTGACAAGATCGGCGGCAATGCCGGTGCGCTCACCGGACTGCTCGGCAACCTCGGCGGCGGTGGCAACATCGCGGACATGGCCAAGGGCATGCTGGGTAAGCTCTTCAAGTAGTACCTTGACGGACCAACCAAAACCTATCGACATGGCCATCATGAAAGTCATCGAGGTCCTCGCCAGCAGCAAGACCAGCTGGGAGGACGCCACCGCCAAGGCTGTGGCACATGCCAGCAAGAGCCTTCGAGGTGTTCGTTCGGTCTACGTGCAGGACATGAGCGCCACCGTGGAGAAGGGCAAGATCAAGGAGTACCGCTGCAACTGTAAGATCACCTTCGAACTGGAGTGATC
>ENA-UOWO01004203-UOWO01004203.1-activated-sludge-metagenome-genome-assembly--contig:-NODE-4203-length-16047-cov-9.875500_pt1 | contig 16047 bp, 17 predicted proteins | sample MGYA00238148_ERZ761564 | MGnify/ENA primary metagenome ERZ761564 (study PRJEB28885, sample SAMN05720194) | activated sludge metagenome | isolation source: Anaerobic digester | place: USA...
TCTCAGTCGTCCCGTCTCCAAGCTGACCGTTCTTATTGTCTCCGAAACAGTATATCTTCCCTGCATCACTCAGAATACATGTGTGAGAATAGCCGGCTGAAACATCACTAAATTTCAATTCTCCTGATTCTGCTTTTACAGGAATCCGGCTGAAATCAGCCATTCTTGTTGGATCTCCTTTAAAACCGCCTTCCCCGTCACCAAGCTGACCCCTGTCATTCAAACCCCAACAGTAAACCCCGCCATCATCTGCAACAACACAAGTGTGACCGGAACCACTTGATATTTTTACAACTTTTCTATCTTTTAAAGCTTCCGTCATATCGACCGGCATCGGATCTTCCCGATCCTGCAAGGTTGTTCCGTCTCCGAGTTGACCCCATAAATTCAGACCCCAGCAGTAAACAATGCCGCTTTCATCAACTCCGCAGGAAAAACTTCCTCCGGTGGAAACTGCAATTATTTTCTTCTCTTTCATCTCTCCTGATATGTCAGCCATCACTGGAGAAAAAACATTTAAATATGTTCCGTTGCCAAGCTGACCGTCTCTGCCAAACCCCCAGCAGAATACAACTCCATCTTCATTAACAGCACAGGAATGGAGGTATCCGGCAGAAAGATCAACTACTTGTTTATCCATCAGGATCTCGCTCGTATCAACAGGTCCCGGGAGATAATTCCTGATTTCATTCATACCGTCCATTTCTCCCCACGCATCACCCATCTGACCGTCTGAATTATCACCCCAGCAGAAAAGACGACCCTCTTCATTAATTGAGCAGGAATGTCTGCCACCTGTAGACAACTGTTCAACTTTTCTGATATTCTCCCTTTCCAATTTTTTTTCAATTATCTTGAGCACATCATCTTTCGCTTTGTTATCTTTATTTATCAGCCATGTTTTAGGGATTTTAAAAAGCGCCGTCCCGCCGATCAGTTCACTTTTAACGACAGCTTGCAACGGCTTATAAAAAAGATCATCCCCTTTCACCATTATCTGACCGGGATGCTGATCCATCCCTTCAAGAATAAAATGTCTGACATAAACTTCCAATGTATCAGGATCGATATATTCAAGATATGCCCTGAAACCACTTTCTTCCTGCTGCGTCTCTTCACTGTTGACCCAGCTTCTTCCCTTTCCTTCCATGTCATATGTTGCAGAACCGGTCTTAAAAACCTTCCCGTCAACTATACTTACCGGACCTGTCTGGACAAAACTGTAAAACATGCTTTCATCTTCCTGCGGAGCTGTCCTGTCGCCCAATGAAATAAATATCTCTCTGTCGTAATAGTTAAAATAGGAAAAATCAAGACCGACACTGTAATGAAGTTCTCCTTCACGCATGCTTTCCGAAACAACCCCTTCCAAGAAACTGAAATTACTGGAAACACTAATAAAATCAGTCGTTAATATATTTTTTTTGATCCTGAAATAATCTGTCAGAAAGAAATCTGTATCTACTTTGACCTCACTGCAGAGATCTTTATCAATTATCACCATTTCGTCTGTTTCTTCAGTCTCGCCCGTTAAAGCGAAGTAATCAATATGAAGATCTCCTCCGTTGACAAAAAAATTGCTCAAATATGCATAATCCCCTGAAACAATTCTCTTTTTATATATGCTGTCTTCAGAAAGACCATAAACATCGATACTTTGACCCATCTCGCCATCCTTCCAGTTGCTGCAGATAGCAAAAATCATTTTTTCTCCATTATCGACCAGACCGCAGTATGAATTATCTGTCACCTCCCATGAAAAATATGACATATCACCTTCACTGCTGATCCTTACAATAAAAGGTTTCACCAGACCTTTCTTTGACCTCATGCTGATGATCGCTGTTGCAACATTTGAAGATCCGTCATAAATTACATTTGAAAACATATGCATGCCGGAATTCTGACCGTTGACGCTTATCGTTTCACCTTTTTCAAATTTCACCACGAATTTCTCGACAGTTTTATCATTTTTCAGCTTTGACATGAATGCGTATCCGTCTTCAAGCTCTGTGAATTCATTTAACAGCATCGTGCCGTCATCAGTGATATAAACCGGATTGATCGACCCTGAATAATCAAGTTTCTCATACTCGCCGTTACTTTCCCAGTCCCAGACATCATTTCTTTTTTCTATCTGAAAATCAAAAAGGGAACTGACATCATCTATCCGGTCTGTTTTTTCCCAATTGTCTGCACACTTCGGTTCAGCAATTCCGGTTTCATCATCATCCTGAGTTTCAACAACATCTCCGTCCTGAAGTGTTTCATCTCCGTCATTAACAGTTTTTTCCTTGTCACAGGAAAAGATCAGGAATGACATTAAAAAAATTATTACGAACTTCTTCATACCGCACCTCCTGTTGTTTTTCATATATAAACGCAAGAAATAATTTACTACATGTTATAATGAAAGTCAACACCTGTTCCAAGAAACATTTGAATATAAAACCGTTAAGTGTATAATAGTTGCGGAACTGTTTTTAAGAGGGGTTTTATCATGGGATTTTATTTGAAAAATCAATATGTTGCAATTATCCTGATCGTGTTCGTGACTGGAATGTCTTTTGTTTCATGCAGGAAGGAACGGCTTAATCCCGAAACTTACAAGGCACGGGAAAAGCTTGTCGTACTGGGGCACGATTTCACTGAAGAAGGGTTCATGAAAGCAATAGACAGCAAAGATGCAGGCATTGTAAAACTGTTTATGGAATCGGGGATGGGACCCGACACGACTGTCAAAATAAAAGAACTCGACATTCCGGCAATTTTTTATGCCCTTGAAAAAGGGAATGACCTGATCGCTCAACTGTTCATTGACAAAGGTGCAAAGCTCGACACTTCGGTGAAAGGTGTGACAGTTCTGATGAAAGCGGTCGAAAAAGCAAGCGTTGATACTCTCTCGCTGATACTTAAACAAAGTGTTGATGTAAACAAACCAGGATATCAGGGACTTACCCCTTTAATGCTTGCAATTGAAAGAAATAACAGCGGTGCCATCTGGCTTCTTCTTCAGAAAGGTGCCGACATAAATCTAGCCGATGCAAACGGAATAACACCGCTGATGAGAGCTCTCCGTGTCGGTGAGACCGATATCGTCAGAGAACTTATAAAAAAAGGGGCGAATGTTAATGCTGTCACAAAAAACGGCATGAAAACGACAAAAACCATGAACGAAAAAAATAAAGAAGCCCTTACCATACTTTTAAAGGACGCCGGCGCACAGTTCTAATTTCTTCGGAGAATGCAATGAAATATTATTTCCCTCTGATTTTAATAGCTATTTTCTCAATTTCACTTCTGATCATTACCGCTTTTTTTGACGAAGATGATCCTGAAGTTCAGGAAAACAGGGCTTTTGAACAGATAGAGATCAGGGATATCCCTGTATTAACTTCTGAAATGGGGTCAAAACTTGCACTTCTTCCTCTTTCATGCATAAAAAAGGAATATCCCAACAAGCCCGGACATGTTCACGAAAGTTCCTCGTCTGAAGTGGCTCATACCCTTAAAACACCGATATTCTCCGGATGTTTTGACTGGCACAGCTCCGTCCACATGCACTGGACACTTATCCGGCTGATGCGGCTTTTCCCCGATCTGAAGCAGAAAGATCAGATAATTTCATTGATGAATGAACAGTTCACAGAGGAAAAGGTCGGAACCGAGCTTGCTTTTTTCAACAGCAGATACAATCAGACCTTTGAAAGGACTTACGGCTGGGCATGGCTTCTGCGGCTTCAGAGCGAGTTCATCCTTTTAAATGATGAAAACGGGAAAAAATGGGCACAGACACTCTCCCCTCTTGTAAAAGTTATCCGTGACAGAAGTATTGAATATTTTAACAAACTTCCTAAGCCGGTCAGACCCGGAACTCATTCAAACACCGCTTTTTCAATGGATCACATGCTTAAGTATGCGGAAATTACAAATGATAGTGAATTTGTCGAATCGTTAAAAAAACGGGCTGTTGACTTCTTTTTAAAAGACAGGAACTGCCCCACTGACTATGAACCGAGCGGAATTGATTTTGTCTCTCCGTGTCTTGCTCAGGCACATCTGATGGCACAGGTCCTTGAGAAAAAAGCTTTTTTTAACTGGCTCAATGAATTTCTTCCTGCTCCCGGAAGTGACGAATTTTCGTTTGTCATGAATCCCCCTGAAATTACAGACCACACGGATTATGTCATCGGACATCTCGTCGGACTTAATTTCCAGAGAGCGTGGTCATACATCGGGATATCAAATGCGCTTGATGAAAGAGACTACCGAAAGGAACTCTTCCGCTCCGTTGCCGCAATACACCTTCACGAAGGACTTAACGGAATGGATAAGACCGGATATGGTGGAGAACACTGGCTGGCAAGCTTTGCCACCTATGCCCTGACATCAGAATAATTACCTGAATATGTCCTGCTGAACAGCTTCGCTTGCAACTGTGATCTTCCCGGGCTTGAACATTCCGGCAAGATCGCTTGACATATCACCTGTTGCAAAGATCTTCTTAGCTTTTGACAAATCTATGAAATTCTTGATCTTCTCAAGATCTTCGATGCTGAAATAGAGTGTGTCGGCCGGGATCAGAAGAACCGAATCTTTTGACATCGGCTTTACGATATCGGGGATGAACGAAAGAAAATAGAGTGAATCATTTATTGAAATGTTATACCTCATGCGGTAAATGTCGGCATCTTCGATCCTGACTTCAAAAACACCTGCGTTCACAACCGTTTTTTCAGAAAGAGCGATATATTTTCTAAGCTTCATCGCCTTAGCAATTTTTTCAGGGATTATTCTGGTATCCTCTTTAATATAAGCACCGAGTTTTGCAGTTTTTGTAAACACAATGGCATCCCTTTTAAAAACATATCCGCCCGGAATGTCTATCCTCAGCGATCTTCCCGAAAAAGTTATGTGCCATGCTGAATTGATCTTCATCAATATTTTTCCCAAAGCTCTGAGATTATCCTGTCGCGGAAAGCCCACATCGGCTTAAACTGTTTTGAAGGAAAATTGTTTACTGCAAATGCAAAAAGATAGAGTTTTCCGCTTTTTGCCTTCATGAGACCTGAAAGGGCGGCAACTCCCGTAAGAGAGCCGGTCTTTGCCCTGATCAACCCGGTACTGTCACTTCCTGAAGAGGCCTTTTTCAGTGTCCCGTCCTCACCCATGACTGGAAGTGATGAAAAAAGGTCTATACTCCCGTAGTAATCACCGTAAACCTTTTTCAGAAGCTTGATGTAAAATCTTGCACTCAGCCGGTTCTTGTCGTTGCCAAGCCCGCTGCCGTTGACAATATCAATTTCCTCATCAAGATACACTTTTGCATATTCTTTAAGGATATCAACGCCTTTCAATGAATCACCTTTTAAAACGGCCCCCATGAAAAACTGAATGCTGTCGGCCAGATAATTTGACGAATACAGGTTCATATCCCTAAGAATATCGCGCAGAGGTCTGCTCTTATGTGTGTAGTTTATCGATCCTTCCCTGACAAAAACAGTTGACGGGATTTTTTCTCTTAAAATCGGAATGTTTTCTTTTTCACCCATCAAATAAAGCAGTGTTTCAACAAAGTGGTTCAGTGGATTTCCGACCCGTTTATAAATTATTTCGGGTTTTTTCCGTCCTGCACCCAGTTTCCCTTTCACAAGTATTTCGGTTTTCCCGTTCTTTGCACTTGCGCCGACTATCAGACCGTGTTCACCCCCCTTTGTTCCTACAGCAGTGTTATTGATAACAAAATGAGGTCCCGGAGTTGTCAGCGTTACTTCAACAGGTTTGTCCGGCTCAACTGCTTTCACGAATATTTCCACAGCATTATAGTTAAGACCGATTGGTGAAATGAAGGCAAGATATGCATTATCTCCTTTATCTCCGGATTCAGCGATCTGAAAACCTTTCGGTCCGTAAATGAAATCATCAACTACAACTTTTTTAATATCCTTTATCCCCCTTCTTTTGAAATCATTTGCCATAACCCAGAGTTTTTCAATAACCATTTCAGGATCGCCGGCCGCTTTGATGTAAAGTGTTCCTTCCGCAGGATCAAACGCAAAAAGTGTCATGAACCTGAACCCGCCACCCAGATAGTGGAGTGCGGCAACCGAAGTAAGAAGCTTTAGATTTGAAGCATAGTAAAAAGGTTTATCAGCGTTAATATCCAGAACTTCCTCACCTTTTTCGATGTCATAAAGAAGAATCGAAACATCATCTTTATTAACCGGCAGAAAATCCAGCTCTACAGCAGATAAGAATAGAGAACTTAATAATATTATTGGAATTACAAAACGGGACATAGTTATTTTCCTTTAGGTTTTACTTCGTTCTTCTGTTTATTCTGAGCTTGTGCCGGCTTATTGTGACGAGCATTTTTGTTCTTTTTAAACGGCTTATGAGCATTTTTCCGGGCAGGATCTTCTTCAGTTTTCTTCTCAGGAGCAGATCTTGTTTCCGGCTTATCCGGCTTATCAGATTTTTCCTGAACATCCGGAATATCATCAAGTCCCGTTAATTCCTCTTCTTCTATCATTTTTTCGATTATCGGCTGAACAAACTTCTTAATATTGGACTTTGCCGCAGAATAAAAAGCTTTAAAAAGGACCGGCGACTTATCAGATGTTTCTATAAGTTTATCAACTTTTGCAAGTGATTGAACAAGAAGGTCTTTTTTAGCTTTCATTTTCTCGTTGCTTTCCACAGCGGAATTCATCTTTTTTATTCCCGCAGCGATCTCCTCTTTCAAAGCCGTTACCTGTTCATTCGAAAGGATCGTCTTAAGTGCATCTTCAATATTCTTTTTCATTTTCACACCTATTTGAATTGAATAAAATCTTTCAGCTTGAAATCTCTCAAGTATTTGATAAGAGGATCTATTTCAAGAATACTGCCACAATCCAGAGACCACTGATACGAAACCTCTTTCATTGTTCCTATTATCGAATATGCAAGCAGCCGTGCGTTTATCCTGTCCGGTATTTCTTTGCATTTCTGCATCATAACAAGAGCCCCTTCCACATATTCGGCAAGTTTTGTGTAGAAGAGTATCAGATGATGATCAAATTCGCTGTCAAGACCGACCGCTTCGCTCGCAATGATCTTGGTGAGGTCCCGGTTTTGAACTATCGTCTCGGCAAAGTGCCTGATATTTCTGTCAAACTGGTCACAGAGAGGTTCATCTAAACTGAACATTCTGATGTTTTCAAGCATTGCTGAAGAAAAGTCCTTTATCAGCGTTTCAAAAATATCTCTTTTATTCTCGAAATAGAGATAGATGGTTCCTCTCGCAACACCCGATTTTGCACAAATATCCGAAATACTTGTAGCATGATAACCCTTTTTTGAAAAAACCCTGCTCGCAGCAAGAAGTATCTGCTGTTTCCGTGTGTTTTTCTTGGAGCTTTTCATATTAAACTACACAAGTTTGGACAATATTTTATAAAATGCGGCAATGAAACCTGCGGGAGCGCAAACTCCTCTCAGATAGTCAACTTTCATTTCAATTGAATCTCTCATCATATCTGTGTAGAGATCCATGTCGGTTATTTTCTGCGGATCAAAAACTGTGTCAAAATCCTTTTTCACATTCTTAAAGATGTTCTTTTCAGGAACTGAATAGCCGGGCATCATTTTCCAGTCTTTCCATTTCATTTCGCCCTTTGCAATTTTAGTGTACACAGAAAGAAGTATTTCATCACTTATTTCAACCGGTTCGCCTGACTGACCGAAGAAATAAAGACTGTTGAGCATAACAAGTTTGAACTTGGTTTTCTTGAGAGCTTTGTCAAAAACATCAAGCTCTTTTGAAAGGTCCCACACTGCATTGGGATTACCGCCGGGAACAATGCTCATATCGCTGCAGCAGTCACACTCGGTAGTATAAGTGAACCATGAAGCGGATATAAGATCATTATCCTTTATCATGACAGCCGGGGGAAGGAGTTCATCTCTGACAATAAAAACAAGATATTCCGGTGCGTTAAGATCCTTTTCTGCCTGTTTAAAAAGAGTGTGCACCTTCCCTTCGGGAGAAAACAACTGATTTAAAACAACTCCCTTGTCACCTTTGTCGTTTTTTGCAACAGCAACATTTTCAGCCGATATAACTTCGGGTTTACCTGAAGTTCTTGCAACAGCACTATCTATTGAACCGAAATAATTTCTTCCGAAATTTATCAGAGATTTCTTTCTTCCCTGAATATTTGTAAGCATTACCATGCCGGAATCACCGCTTATAAGAACCTCTTCATTTTTAGTTTTAAAATCTGCGCTGTGGACATTCATGCCGAAAAACGCCCTGTCACCGCAACTATTTGAAATTGTGAGGAAAGTTGTTTCCGTCTTCTTGCCATTCTTCAATATTGAAACTGTTTTTGCCGTACCGTTGACAGGAAGGGCCTCACATGTTGTAACAGCGGTATTCCATCCAAGTATCTTGATGGCTTTCCTTACTTCTGAGAAACTTTTTGCACCGAGAAGGAAAGCGGTATTTGTTTCAATGTCGTATATCATCATTATTCTTGGCGGCTCGTCATCTCCACCCTCGTCAGATCTTGATTTCCAGTACATCCACTCTTCATTTACCCAGTCAGGACAGCAAATTACTCTTATTGCCGGCATACCTGTCTTGCGGGTTTTTACATAAACTTTTGAACTTTTTTCATCTATCGGGAAATAATGAAGGAGCGCGTCATAAGCGATCTTGGAGAACTGTGTCGGGACAGAAAGCTCTATTTTGCAGTTAAATTCAGCACTTTCGGTAAGATACACTGAACAGTTCATCATTTCTCTCTGAATAAGATCAAAAGACGCCTGCCTTACGATATTTAAAAGATCTTCTCTTTCATCGGCACTGCCGGCATCACTTAAAGAATCAGTTATTGAAGGAACTATCCTAACCGCCCAGCTGGCTGTGGAAGCATCCTCGCCTGTGAGATTTACAAGAACTTTTGCATCTTCCGGACACCCTTCCTCGATTTTTGGCAGAGCTGTATCGGTAAGTACAACTGTGGGCTGCTGAACAGAAGCTTCGTACGCCGCCTTTATATCAGCATCGACTGAAGCAGGAGCATTCATAATTGTAACGGCTAATGCCTGGAACTCCGAAACATTCTTTTTCATTTCAGTTCCGATCAAATCAACTGTAATCATCTGGTTACTCCATGATATTATTGGTAAAAACATTAAAAAGCCGTCAAATTATACAAAAAATATAAATAATATCAAATAAATGTTGCTGACTAGTTTCAGTTTTTTATTCATACTGTATATCATCTTGTTAATTTTTTGCATCCACTCTTGCCATTTTTGATATTGATACTATAATGTACGCTGGTTTGTTGAAACAATTTTCCGGAGGTTAATATGAGAAATTTTCTGGTAGTTTTGTCATTATTACTGTTTTCATCCGTTCTTTCTGCCCAGAAAGCGTCGTTTGTCATGAAAACCGGCAAAACCGTCAGCGGCAAAATAACAAAGGTGGAAGCGGGAGCGATCGACAGCAAGAATCTCTCAGAAACCTCGTCTCTCAATGCTGCGCAGGGAACAAACGAACTGATGATCCAGATCAGTGATATCAAGGAGATAGTGTTTAAAAACCATGATGATGTGTCTTGTTTTGAAGACGGCAGATTCGTTCCTGTAAGAAAGTTCTGCTCGATGAAAATGCTCTATCATATAACTCTTAAAACCCCGTCAAAAGATAAAAATCCGATCGAACTGACAGATAACCGTGTTCTTTTTTTCCATATTGAGGGACAGAAGGAGCCGGTAACAGTCTTTTTCTATAAAATTCAGGTCAGCAGTGAAGGTCGTGAAGATAAAGTTGACTATCCCGATCTTGAAAGAGAGGTCATGAGTTTTAACAAGAGTGGCGTAAAGAAAATAACTTTTAATTAACAGGAGAATTATCATGTTATCAGTAAATTCATCTAATTTTGCTTCTGAAGTTGAAAATTTCCAAGGACTTGTAATTATTGACTTCTGGGCTCCCTGGTGTGGACCATGCAGAATGCTCGGGCCGGTATTTGAAGAACTTGCTTCAGAATACACATCTAACGAACATGTTAAATTTGTTAAAGTTAACACTGACGAAAGCCCTGAGATCGCAAGACAATTCATGATCAGGGGAATCCCGACAATAAAATTCATTAAAAACGGAAAAGAGGTTGATCAGCAGGTTGGTGCCGTTCCGAAAGAAGTTATTGCCGGATTTATATCAAAACATCTTTAGTATCAACTGTTTCCGCAACATTTCTTGAATTTTTTGCCGCTTCCGCAAGGGCATGGATCGTTTCTTCCCGTTTTCGGGGACTCTCTCTTAACTGTTTCAGGAAGCATCTGCTCACCGTCTTCAAAATACCATGAGCCCTTAACTTTTATGAATCTTGCATTTTCATGATGCACCTGTGACACATCTTCAACGACCGAATGGGCTTTGAACTCGACATAACCTTCATCGTCACTTTTGCCCCCTTTAACGGTCTTGATTATTTCGAGCTTTTTCCAGTCGTTCCTTTCAGCCCACTTCTTCACACCGTCCCTGGGCATGCTGTCCCTTGAGCCAGGCGCAACCGTTTCCATAATAAAATCAATGTCTTTTTCAACAAATGCAGAATATCTCGCCCTCATGAGCTCTTCCGCTGTCACCGGCTTCCTCTTTCCCTTCAATACCGGCTCACAACACTCTGCAAAACTCTTTCCGCTGCCGCAATTACAATTTTTCATGATCTACTCCCGCTTAACAAAGAAAATATCGGACAGATTATATTCTGACTCGTTTCATAATCAAAAAAAAGATTTTTGAATTAAAAAGTAAATGTTATGTGTAAAATTTGACAATTTTTCCATGTAGTGTAAATTCTCTTCATTGTTGTGTTAAAAAGGAGACATAAAATGGTTTCAGTCAGCAGAATAAAAATTAAATGTGCAGATCTTCTTGGCGTCAGATCGTCAAGCGAAGCTTTTCTTGCTTCAAAAATATCAGATTCATGGATTGAAATCGAAGATCTTTTTAAGATCGTTTCAGCTATAATGACACGAACTGAGTTTAATAAAACAATCGACTCATTCTTTTCCAGAGGCGCCATAGAATCAGATAATTCTGTGTCAAATAAAATAGAGGTTAATGAAGGAAGAGATTTTCGTGACTACGGAACAATTAAATTTGATAATTCTGAACTTTCAGAAGCACCTCAACTGCCCGAAAATCTTAAAAAGGAGATCCTGTTTCTCTATTATTACGGAAAGAACATCAATTATTACAAGATACTTAACATACCTGAATCATACAATGCTCCTCAGGAAAAGATAGCCAAACGATGCAACTGCTACAGACAGCTTTTTGCAGGTAAGAATTTTGAAGGGATCGACCTTGGGAACTATTTTCAAAAACTTGCAAAAGCAAGAGAGACCATTCGAACGGCTTCCCAGATAGAAGACCCCGATATAAGAAAAAAATATGACACTTTTCTGATTTCTATATCCCGCTCAAGAAAAACTGATGAAGAAACAAAGAAGATAAAAACGAGCTCAGACAGAGCAAGTGAAAGATTTGGAATCGCAATGAAACTTCTTTATGATAAAAAGATCCAGCAGGCATACAACGAGATCCTTATCGCTCTCCACCTTGATCCTGACAACAAAGAATATCTCGACTTTAAGAACGAAATTTCCGAAAAGCTCAAAGAAGAAAAAACAAACTCTCTTTTCAATGCTCTTGAAAAGAACGACATGCTCCTGCTCGATGAGTCAAAGCTGGAAAATGTCATCGACAACATTCTTGAACTGACAGAAAATTCTCCCGTGACACATCTGAAACTGGCACAGATCGCTCTTGAAAAAGAAATGCCTGAGATGGCTATACAACACGCAATGGAAGCTGTAAGAAAAGACTCTGACATGAAAAACAAAGTAGCTGAAATTGTAAAAAAAGCTGAAAAACAGAAATATGATTTGAATACAGAAATCGAGCACGGACCTAAAACTTATAATATTACCAGAAACAACATCGCAAGAAAAAATTAGCTGTTTTGCCCAACCCCTGATATCACTTTCGCAGGATATGGAATTCCTTTTTCAGTTTTCATTTCAGATAGTTTTACGAAAGCAGTTTTTCTGAATTTTCTCAATGACTTATCGTCCATTCTATCAAGAGTGCCCCTCATTCCGTTATTAAGTGAATTCTCCCACCACTCCTCTTCATTTCTAAAATGAAATAACGATTCAATCACTGAAACCTCAATGTTTTTCAGTCCCATTTTTTTTAAGAATATGTGCATAGTTTCACTGGTGTCAAATTCATACTCTTCGCCAGTTGTTTTTAAGAGCGTATCAACTGAAGTTATGTTATCTCCAATGGCTTTTGACATCCATTCCCACCCTTTATGGGCATCTTTATGCCAATTTGAAACAGCAACTGATCCATCCGGCTTAAGAATTTGTCTGAATTTATTAAAAACCCTGTCCGGATCAGGGAATGCGGCAATTGAAAAACCGCAGAGAATAACATCAAATCTGTCGCTGAATTCAAACTGTTCAATGTCACCGGTAATCAGTTCAATGTTTTTGAGATTCAGTTTTTCAACATCTTTTTCAAGCTCAGTTATCATTCCCTCCGCAATGTCAATTCCGACAACTTTCCCAGTGTTTCCAACAAGTTTTGCGGCAGGGATGAGAGATGCACCGCGACCGCAACCGACATCAAGAACCGTAAACCCGCAATTAATACCGGCAATATCAGCGAGAACTTTTCCAAAATAAGAAAAAAACTGCGGACCTGACTGATCAAAACCCTTTGAAACTTTTGTAAACAACTCAGCTTGAAACTGCTTTCTTAAATCCATTGTCCTTTCCCTTCCGGTCCTGAGGCAAAACAGATCACAAAATAAAATCAAAGTAATTTTCTCTGTTTATCACTTCAAATGATGCGTTACTGTAAGTTTCAGTCCAGAGATCCGGAGCTTTCGGAGTTTTCTTTCCATATTTGAACTCATATCCGGATAGCCACCCCCCTTTTTCTTCAACAAGATCAATTTCCTGCTGATTCCATGTTCTCCAGAAATAGCTGTTAAGTATTTCATTTTTATATGTATTTCTTTTAAATCTTTCAATTAATACAAAATTTTCCCAAAGTTCTCCCGCATCGTTTCTTATATCAAGTGGATTGAAATTGGCTATCAGAGCATTTCTTATTCCAGTGTCATAAAAATAATACTTGTTCTTTTTGACGATCTCTTTCCTGAGATTTCTGCTGAAACCGGTAAGGCGGAATATGACAAACGATTTTTCGAGAATATCAATATATCGTCCAACTGTTTTTCCATCAATTCCTAAGTTTTTTGCAATTTCAGAAAGTGAAACTTCGCTCCCTGTCTGAAAGGCGAGAAGCCGGAGAAGATCAAAGATCACACGGCTGTTCTTTATTCGGTCAAAAGCTATGATGTCTTTAAGAAGATATGAATGTGTAAGCTCTGTAACTATTCGTGACTTCTCATCTTTTGACTTTGCTTCAACAACTTCAGGGTATGATCCGTAAATAAGAAATTCTTCAAGCATATCTTTCAGGTCATATCTGTTGAACATTTCTGAAAGCTCAATCTGAGAGACAGGAAACATGGTCAAAGTCCTTTTTCTTCCAGTCAGAGGTTCTCCGACAGTTCCTGCAAGATCAAAAGAGGAAGAACCAGTTGCAATAACCATCAAATCAGGATTGTTGTCTATGAGCATTTTAAGTCCTGAACGGGCATCGGGGATTTTCTGAGCTTCGTCTATCACAACAAGTTCATATCCTTTAGCATATTCAGAAATTCTGTCGGGATCTCTTGATGAAAAAAGCTCTGCGATCCGGAAATCCTCACCATTATCTAAACGGTATTTAAGATGTGTTTTTGATAAAAAGTCCTTTAAAAGCGTTGTCTTTCCAACCTGTCTTGGACCGAAAATAACCAGAACCTTTCCTTTTTTCAAATAATTATCAAGATTGTCATAAGCTCTCGGAATCATGGCTCCCTCCATAAAAAAACAGATGTCCAGAATACTCAATTCCGCGAAATTGTCAAATTTCAGGGAATTGTATTCCGCGAAATTGCAATATTTTAAGGAATTAGATTCCGTGGAATTACAAGTTCACTTCACAAATTCCCACGCAGGGAGATGGATAATTCCGTTTTTGTCAGGTATGGCTTACAAAAATAATATTTTGAATTTTTCCATAAAATCCTTTCCAACTTCCGCAATTTTAGCAAACTCATTCCATCTGCCGATTGAATCTTCAACTTGTTCAATTATTTCAAGTGGTTTTTTTATGTTCATTTTTGTGGCAACTTCACAATCCACGAAAACATTAAAATAAGGAGATATTTACCAAATTGAATCTTCTTCAGCATTTTTCTTAACATTTTTTCTTTTTTTGCTCGCCCTTTTTCTCTTTTTCTCCTCCTCTTTCAGGAGTTTGATGGGGCTTATGACCTGCTCTGGCTTGAAAACATTAAGAATATCAAGTTTATCAAGCGCCCGGAGAACAGTAACCAAAGTAAGCAGATTCACTGCCCGACCCGATTCCATTCTGCTTATTGTTGTTCTGTCAAGCCCGGCAATATCAGCAATTTGCTGCTGAGAAATATTTTTATTTATCCGCATTTGCTTTACTGCTTGACATATTTCATTAACTATTTCAGGATCAGCCATAGCAATCCAGTTTTTTGCCATAATCACAACCTCCGCAACACACATTCAAAACTATTGTAGCTTATTTGCTACATTATGCAAGAAATATTTATTTTATGATGCTTTTTTACAACATTTAAAAATTATTGTTTTTCTGATTTCTGGCTAAAAGGAAAGGGTGGTGGCTTTTCTTATTCATCTTCTTTAAAGATCAAAAATTCTTTGCCATTAAATTCAAGAATAACTCTGTATATATACCACTCATATTTTGGTGCCATTTTTATTGTAAGAATCCCAGTTTCTTTTTCTCCAATTATCTCAAACTTATAAATCAGCACATTAATATTGCCATCGTTATGAGGAATCGACTTCACCTCAAATAATTCGCCGAGGTAATTTCTAAGTTCCTGATTCTTTTTAATAAATTTCATCGCTAATTTATAAGAGTCTGTATATTTTTCATAAAAGATGCTCCACCGCGGCACAAAATACACTCTTAAAATGACAACAGATAAAATCGCTCCACCAATAATAAGAATGGTATTTAAATCAATTTCCGGCATTCAACTCTCCTTTTTCATTTTTCTTAGCCAGATAATTTTTTATCCACTTAACTTTTTCAATCAAATATGTATCTTTCAGCAGATCTTCATCAAATTTGCAGATGGAAAGAAAAAGCAGTTTTATAATTAAACTCTTTGGGAAAAACAAATCGTTTACAGCTGGTTTGTTTTTGAATATATCATAACTAACTCCTGTTTCTGAAAACTTTTTATAAAGCCTAATGCCATTTTTGTCCAGTCTCCAACTGTAATATCTCCTTCCCCTATTGTTGAAATATACTTTCACAGCAACCAGCATAAAAACTATTACCGGAGTAGCTGAGAATAGAAAAATTGTGTACATATCCTCATTTCTAAAGACAAAATAAAAGATTATGGATATTGCAATAAACGAAAGTACCGAAGGAAAAACCTCAAGAATTCTGATTCTGTTAAAAATTGATTCAGGCTGGAAAACAGTTCCTTCGATGAAGCCCTTTTCCTTAAATCTTTCAACAACCATTCTATCCCAGAAAGCTTTTGCAATATCCGGAGAATTTTCAAACATCGGCTTAAAACTGTTACGATTGTCTTTTTCAATAAAACACCACTGCTCATCAATAAAACATCGGATAGTGCCATTCTTAATGCTGTACACATTATCCCATTGAATTAAAAAACCGTCCTCTTTTTTAAGAACGATGCCTTCTTTTTTTATAATTATATTGTCAAATTCATATTCCTTGTTCAAATCAACTTCATAAAAAAAGTCGTCTTTTCTTATTTCTGTCCAGCGACAACTATAATTACCTCTGACGACAATTAAAATTACCCCTGTTTA
>ENA-UOWO01004206-UOWO01004206.1-activated-sludge-metagenome-genome-assembly--contig:-NODE-4206-length-16044-cov-6.522547_pt1 | contig 16044 bp, 8 predicted proteins | sample MGYA00238148_ERZ761564 | MGnify/ENA primary metagenome ERZ761564 (study PRJEB28885, sample SAMN05720194) | activated sludge metagenome | isolation source: Anaerobic digester | place: USA...
CGAAGTGCAGGCCGATGCTCATGACCACGTTGGTGTGGTAGATGGGCTGGCCGCTCAAGGTGCCGTCCATGGTGGCGGTGAAGGGAACGGGCACGTAGCCCAGTTGCTCGCACCAACCATTGAGGGCCGAGGGATGTGTACGGGGTGAGGTGACGGCGAAGGCCAAGCGTTTCACCCGGTCCAGGACCAGGCTGCCCGTGCCTTCCAAAAAAAGGCCCTTTTGCTCCCACTGGGAAAGGTCCATCACCTGACGAACGGTGAAGCCTTCGTGCCGTAGGACTTCGGCGATGGCGGGGTCACGCTCCACACGGCGCGATGGGGTGCACATGGGATAGGTGACCACAGTGCCATCCGCATGGGTGCTGAGCCAGTTGTTTGGGAAAACGGCATTGGGGGCCGCGGGGTCCACGGGGTCGAGTACGATGGTGTGGATGCCGCAATGGCGAAGGGCGGCGAGCAACTCGTCGAACTCCATTTCGGCGCGTTGCCGGATGTGCTGTTGCTCCAGTTGGCGTTGGAAAGCGTTGCTAGCGGCCGTCTCGGGATCGAAGCCGAAACCAGTGGGGCGGATGAGTAGGACTGAGGAGGCGCTCTGGGTCATGGGGTCACAAGATCATGTGCCCATGTGGACTTGTGCACAGGTGAGCATGAAATACGCGCTTCGACCCATTGTCGTGCGGCTCGACAGGCTTAGTGCTCACCGCGAACATCGAAGCATGGTGTCATCTTGACCGGCTATCCGGGAGGAGAGTAATGGGCACACAAGCACCTGTTCGCATGGCCACCTGTTTCACGACCTATCGATTCCTCAAGATCGGGAACAAGGGCTCCAGGATCTTCAGCGTGGCCTCGGCCATGGCGTTGTTGGTATCGAGTGAGGGGTTGATCTCCACCACGTCGAGGGTGGCGGTCTTGGGGTCGGCGCAGAAGCCTTGGAGGAGGGCGGATGCTTCGTCGCTGAAGAGGCCGTCGGGGACGGGGGTGCCGGTACCGACGGAGATGGAGGGATCGAGGCTGTCGACATCGAAGCTGACGTGGATCTTGTCGCAGGCGGTGAGGTGGGCCAGGGTCTCCTTGACGATGGCCGCCGGGCCTTTCGTGCGCACATCGGCAACGGTGATCACCCGGATGCCGAACTCTTCGATGATGGCGCGCTCCTCGGGTTCATAGTCCCGCAAGGCGATGAAGACCAGGTCACTGGGTACCATCTTGGGGCCGCTGACCCCGATCTTGCGGAGGCGGTCCCACGTGTCCATGGTGAAGACCTGGGGGCGATTCTTACCGCGCTTCTCGATCTGCATCAGGAGGGCCAGGGGCATGCCGTGAACGTTGCCGCTGGGGGTGGTCCACGGAGTATGGAGGTCGGCATGGGCATCGATCCAGACCACGCCGATACGCTTCTCGGGGAAGGCCATCTTGGTGCCGGACACGGAACCGATGGCTATTGAATGATCGCCTCCGACCACGATAGGAAAGACGTTATTCCTGAGGTACTTATAAACCTCGTAGGCAAGGTCGCTTTCGAAGCGGATGAGGCCGTCGATGTGGTGGGCATTGGGTGAGATGTCGTCCTCGTAGAGCACGTCGTTCTCATCCCGAAGGATGCTTTCCTCGGCATGGCCGAAGAGTTCACTTCCGAGTTTCCAGGCAGCGACGCGCAGGGCTGCCATACCCATGCTGGCACCGCGCTTACCCGCCCCGATCTCCGAGGCTGCTTCGATCAATCGTAATTCCATGCGCTCCCGTTAGGGGGTGGACAAAGGTAGGGCGCCCAACCGGGGAAGGTTTCCGGCCGAACGGGCAACTATGGCCGACCAATGTGCGTATCACGGCCACCTACCTTATGAGAACACCGATGAACAACCCCGTTCGCAGCACCCTCACCGTCCTGGTCCTGGGCACCCTGCTCAACAGCTGTGGCACCGGTCTGCTGGAACAGCGCTTGACCGAAGGGGTGATCGAATATGCGTTGAGCTTTCCCGATTACGACCCGAACGGGATCATGGCAGGCATGCTTCCGGAACGGACCACGCTGACCTTCAAGGAGGACAAGCAGGTGGCCGAGCTGAGTGCCGGGATGGGCGTGTTCCGTACAACGATGGTGACCGACAACACGAACCAGGCGCTGGACTATCACCTGAGCCTGATGAGCAAGAAGATCGTGGCACACATGCTACCGAACGACCTGGAGCTGTTCAGCCCATCGGCCAGCAAACCGACGATCCTGTACACCAGCGACGTGGATACGATCGCGGGCTATCCGTGCAAGAAGGCCGTGGCCGTGTACGACGACCTGGACCAGGTGGAGTGTGAGCTGTGGTACACCGACCGGATCAAGATGAGCAACCCCAATTGGTTCGGCCCGTTCGCCGAGGTCCCCGGGGTGCTGATGCGCTATGATGTGGTCCAATACGGCATGCGGATGCGCTTGAACGCGCTGTCCGTGACGCCCGGGGAAGTGGACCCTGCCAAGTTCGATACCAAGAAGGAGTTCGAGCAGGTGCCCGCGGAGGTCCTGCACCATGAACTTGCGGAGGTGCTTGGCACCTTCGCGATGTAGTCCGCACCACTCTCCCATCACCCGCCTTGCTCGCAGGCCGCTCCTTATCCGGGCGGCCTGTGTTCGTTGGCACCGTACCCACCAACGTGGTGGTGTTGATAATAGCCATGGCCTGGATCCCGTTGTCCCTACAGCCCCGGGTACTTTTGATCGTCCCGCGAAGTGCGGGGTCCAACCGCATTGCACGTGGCCAAGAGCAACCGGGTCCGCGAGACCGCCCATACCGAGGAAGAAGCACCGAAACGTCGCCGACGCACCAGCGAACAACCCGCTGGCGAGGGTCGCTGGGCGCGCTTCAAGGCCTTTCTGGCCGATGAACGCACGCACAAGGTGTTCGGCCTGTTCCTGATGCTGGGCGCGTTCTACCTGGTGACGGCCTTCATCTCGTTCCTCTTCACTTGGCGGATCGACCAGGACCTGATCGGTCGGCCATGGGGAGCCATCTTCGACCCGAGCATACGAGCGGACAACTGGTTGGGCAAGTTCGGTGCGCTGCTGAGCAACAAGTTCATCTACACTTGGTTCGGACTGGCGGCGTTCACGTTGCCGCTGTGGAGTTTCCTGGTGGGCATCCGGTTGTTGCTGGGCACGTGGCTGCTACCTGTGCGCCCCACGCTGGGCTGGACCGCCATGGCGCTGCTGTGGTTGCCGGCGCTGTTCGGCTTCTTCTTCCGGGGCGAGTACATGTTCCTAGGTGGCGGTGTGGGCTTCGCGATGACGCGGCACCTGACCACGCTGTTGGGCAATTTCGGAGCGGGTGCCCTGCTGGTGTTCTCGGCCGGGGCCTTCGCGGTGTTCACCTTCAACCTGAACTTCCAGTGGCTGGGTGATGTGTTCGAGAAGATGAGGACGTGGCGCGCGAGCAAGGAGGAGGACGTGGACGACGTGGAGGAAAGCGCCGAAGTGGTGCCCGCTGCGACAGGCGTACGTGTGAAGCCGGTGCCTGTGGTGGAGCCCGTGCAAGCTGTGGCGGACGAAGCGGACGACGAAGTGGAAGAGGAGGAGGACGCTGCGGATGAGGAGTTGGTGGAGGACGAGGAGGAGCCCATCACCGAGCAGGAGGAAGAGGAAGTGGACGTGGCCGAACTGGAACTGGAGACGGCGCCCTTCGAGGTGGTGGAGCCGATCATCTCACCGGTGGTGGCCGTGACCCATGAACTGAGCGGCGACCTCAACGGCATGGATGTGCAGGTTGCGGCGCCGGAGGAAGCGGTGCTCAGCGAGGACGAGATCGAGAGCAAACTGCAGGAGTTCGGGGAGTATGACCCGACGTTGGAACTGAGCAGCTACGAGCTGCCCCCCATTGACCTGCTCGTGGACCATGGGACAGGCGAGGTGACCGTGACGAAGGAAGAGTTGGAGATGAACAAGGACCGCATCGTGGAGACCTTGGGGCACTACAACATCGGTATCGACAAGATCAAGGCGACGATCGGGCCGACGGTGACGCTGTACGAGATCATCCCGAAGGCCGGGGTGCGGATCAGCAAGATCAAGAACCTGGAGGACGACATCGCCTTGAGCCTGGCCGCGCTCGGCATCCGCATCATCGCACCGATCCCGGGGAAGGGTACGATCGGTATCGAAGTTCCGAACAGCAAGCCGCAGGTGGTGGGCATGCGCGCGGTGATCGCGAGCGAGAAGTTCCAGAACAGCGGCATGGACCTGCCCTTGGTGCTGGGCAAGACCATCAGCAACGAGACCTTCGTGACCGACCTGACCAAGATGCCGCACTTGCTGATGGCGGGTGCTACCGGTCAGGGTAAGTCGGTGGGCTTGAACGCGATCCTGGTGTCGCTGCTGTACAAGAAGCACCCCAGCCAGATCAAGTTCGTGCTGGTGGACCCCAAGAAGGTGGAGCTCACCTTGTTCAACAAGATCGAGCGACACTTCCTGGCGAAGCTGCCCGGCGACGGGGAAGCGATCATCACCGACACCAAGAAGGTGGTGGCCACGTTGAACAGCTTGTGCATCGAGATGGACGAGCGCTACGAACTGCTGAAGGATGCGCAAGTCCGCAACATCAAGGAGTACAACGCCAAGTTCATCAGTCGCCGCTTGAACCCGGAGAACGGGCACCGTTACCTCCCCTACATCGTGCTGGTGGTGGACGAGTTCGCCGACCTGATCATGACGGCCGGTCGCGAGGTGGAAACACCCATCGCCCGTCTGGCGCAGTTGGCCCGAGCCATCGGCATCCACCTGATCATCGCCACACAGCGTCCGAGCGTGAACATCATCACGGGCACGATCAAGGCCAACTTCCCGGCCCGGATCGCCTTCCGCGTGACGAGCAAGATCGACAGCCGTACGATCCTGGATGCCGGCGGTGCAGACCAGTTGATCGGCCGTGGTGATATGCTGCTGAGCACGGGCAACGACCTCATCCGCATCCAGTGCGCCTTCGTGGATACGCCGGAGGTGGACAAGATCTGCGACTTCATCGGCAACCAACGCGGCTACCCGGATGCCTTGATCCTGCCCGAAGTGCCCACCGAGGATGGTGGCGAGTTGGAGGTGGACGACGGTGACCGCGACAGCATGTTCGAGGATGCCGCCCGCCTGGTGGTGATGACGCAGCAAGGCAGTACGAGCCTCATCCAGCGCAAGCTGAAGCTGGGCTACAACCGCGCAGGCCGCATCGTGGACCAGTTGGAGGCCGCCGGTATTCTGGGCGCCTTCGAGGGCAGCAAGGCGCGACGGGTGCTGATCCCCAATGAGGCGGCGCTGAACGCGCACCTGAACAATGGGGTTGTGGTGGGGTGAGGTTGGGGGATTCTGAGTACTGACCAATGGCTGAAACACGACCATCAGCGTATCGAGCGGCATTTCATCTGGCTAGCAAGAGAATTGCTTATATGGATGAACACGAGCTTAACGAGCTCATGCGGGAACTTCTTAGGGCCCAAGCTTACAGAACGGGCGCAGATGTGAGTGCTGTACGAGTGAATGCTGAGGTCAAAGCCAAGGATGAGGGTTGTGATGGATGGTCACCGCAACCAGGGAAACCGGACAGATGGCTAGGTGAAGTGCCGACGTGCTGGCAATTCAAGAGCGGCGAAGCCGGCATTCCTTCCCAAATGCGCGGGGAAGTACTCAAGAGAATTCCGAGGGAAACACTTAAAGCTGGTGGACGCTTTGTTGTAATAGCGAGCGGCTCAGTTAATGGTCAATCAGGTGAGAGCGTTAGAAAGGAGATTCTCGTTCAGGAGGCAGTAACGCATAGTATCCCTTCCGAACAAATCGTTGTACTTGGAAGTGAGGCCTTAGCGCTCTGGTGCAATGAGCATCCTGCAATAGCTGCTAGATGGGCGCTTGGTTTAGATGGCCTAATTGTATTCGGAGTGTGGGAAACTCAGCGCATACATTCTGCCCTCTGGCAATCGAATGATGCTGTTAGAGCCAAGTTGGCTGAGTTTCAGCGCAATCTGGATTTTACGGATGGCACCCTACTCCATCTACACATCCAAGGCCCGCCAGGGGTCGGAAAGACACGCTTTGCTTTGGAACTGTGTCGTTCAGCCCCTTGGCGCGGCGCAGTCGTTTATGTCTCTCAGGCGCAAGAAGTCAAATTGCTGGAACTCATAAATGCCGCAAGTGCCGACAAAGGCGCGCAGTTGATGATTGTCGCGGACGAGGTTCAGTTTCCCCAGCTCGCGGTTCTAAGGGACAGTCTCGATAATGGGGATGGCCGAATTCGTTTGATCACAATCGGCCATAGTATAAGCCCTAATCCAGTGCTAAGCCCTTCCTACGAAGTTGGCCCTTTGGATAAGTCTAGTATGGCTGAAGTCGTAAAGGGTTGGCATCCAGGAATGCCTTATGAACACGTTGAATTTGTCGTTCGACTAGCTGACGGATTTGTTCGACTTGCCAAACTCGCCGCACAAACAGTTTCAGACAACCCTACTACTGATGTAAGGAAAATCTTGGACCTCAAGCAGGTGGAGGATTTCCTTGCCAAGATGCTCGGCAACGGCACCCGTAGAGGCCTGCACGTGCTGGCATGTCTCAGTATTGTAGGATGGAGCGACGACGTTCAAGATGAAGGCAGAACGATTGCAGAACATTTTGGATGGAACTGGAACGATGTACGCCTCGAGGTGGATGCGTTCCACCGGGACTTCGGCATCGCGCCTCGTGGCGGGCGCTATCGGTACATCTCACCAAGGCCATTGGCGAATTATCTCGCAATGGAAGTATGGCGAGTGTTTCCGGATGAAATGAAAACCCTTCCTGACAAACTGCCGAACGAAAAGGCCCGGGAGTCCTACTATGAACGACTTAGTCAAATAGCGAGTTCTCCCCAAGCTCAATCATTCAGCCGAGAGCAGCTAGGTTTTTTTTTGACCCTAGATGATTTTATGGCTCCTCGCGCTGCGCGGCGTTGGGCTGTGCTGGTCAACGCAGATCCCACAGCCTCGGCTAAAGCGTTATCAGAAATCTTAGCTAGTTCTCTCGTTGATGAGAGGCGACGGTTAGCTGACAGTGCAAGGCGGGAAGTTGTTTGGGCTCTAGTTCGACTGGCATGGGGGAAGACCGGGTTCGGATATGCCTCTAAGGCATTGGCTCTTCTAGCAGAAGCCGAGAATGAAACCTGGGCCAATAACGCAACTGCAGAGTTTGTCAACGGTTACAAGTTGGTGCTTGGAGGAACGGCTTTGCGGTACCAAGAACGACTTAAGGTCTTGGACGAACTGCTCGCCTTGAATCGGCCTCAAATGACACAGCTTGTTATACGTGCGCTAGCCCAAATCGGGAATCGCCATGCAACTCGCACAGGCTTTGAGCCCGCTGGAAGTGGACTACCCGAGCTTGAATGGCAACCGCGAGGAAGGGACAAGCTGGATTGCACAATACTCGCATTACAATTCCTTACACGAATTGCCCTAAAGGCAGAGCCCGAACTGAAGGATGATCTCATGAACGCAGCACAAACCGTGTCGTGGATGCTGGGTGAGAGCGTTGTCAGAAGTGAGGTTTCCAATTTCTTAAAGAGCTTGCGCCAAGCTTATCCCGAAACAAGAGAACCTTTACGAGCCCTCATCGCTCGAACGATATCGTTTGAGCGGCGGGAGCGTGATGCTGAAGCTGTTGCCGACCAAATTGAGATGGTGCAATTCCTTCAAACTTTTGAGGAGAATACGTTATGGGGGCGGTTGCAGCAGCTTGTTGGACCTCGTAGCTGGGGCGAAGACGAACCAGACCTAGCCCCTTTAGCACAAGAGCTTCTTGCTGATCCTGCTTTGTTGGCAGCACATTGGGCTTGGCTTACGTCGGGCGAGGCGAATGACTCATGGAAACTTGGGCAAGCATTAGCATCACTCGATGTTGATGGTAGGCTTGAGTCATTGCTGCCTCTGCTTGAGCGACGGGGAAGTGATCATCGCATCATCTGCATGTACGTGGAAAAGCGTCGAGAGATTAAAGGCGATGCGTGGTACGAGGAATGGTTCCAAGCTCAATATGCGAGGACCCCAGCAGATTTGCGTCTGCTAGTTAATGTTGTCTGGAGAGCCGGCGCAACGGACGGAGTACTTAGGCTCCTTTGTGACGCAATCAAGGCACATCCGATTGATGACCAGCTTGCGGATGCCCTTGGCTATGGGCGCTGGTATGGCGAAGTATCACAAGAAGGGCTCCGCGAACTCTTACAGGAGTTAATTACCCAAGATAAGTATGTCTCTACTGTCACTGTGTTGCATGAGCGGATCACACTCAGGGCTCATGAAATAGATTGGTGGGAAGAGTTGGCACTAGGTGTCGTGATGAATGTAGGCCTGATACATGACATGCACAATTACGCGTCTTTCCATTGGAAAGAGGTTGTGGAGAAGTACCTAGATAAACATGCATCGAAGATCGTTGGAAGAATCTTTGAAGCACATATGAATCAGTCTAAGGGCTACAGGGCTTTCGACCACTATGCAGAGCAAATTGTAAAACAAGCACTCGAAATTGATTCCTTGGGTGTTTGGCGAGAGTTGTCAGCCAAGTTGGAAAACCCTGATATGGCCTATCTGTTTACCTTAGGCTTTCCCGATAGGATAGTTGATGCCCTTCCGCACGATAAGATTATCACGTGGATCGACCGAGATCCTAAAATCCGGGCGCCCCTGTTTGCCCGACTGGTGAAACTTGATTTTCGTAGTGATGAAACCTTGGCCTCTAAGATCCTAGGACAATTTGGAGAACTTGAAACCGTGAGGGACTCCTTTGGTGCTGCCTTCAGTTCGGGAATGTGGTCTGGAACGTGGTCTGGTCACTGGAACGCGCTGGCGGCGAGTCTTGAGCTAGTCGCCGAGCGTACATCTTTTGACAAGCTCCGGTCCTGGGCTATCGAAAAGGCAGCAGATCTTCGACTTCAGGCAGAAAGAGATAGCATCCGGGACGAAGAGGATGACCTACCGAGGTAGGCTTCACCATACCCAACGACTGTAGGCGGTGAGATTGTGAGGGTAGCTTTCAACCACACGCCATACAGGTTGGAAAAAATATGCGGCCAGGCATTGTTGAGGCTCCTATAGCCGGGGCACTTTGCGGCCGAGGCAGACCCTTTGGTAAGAATTCTCCCACGATCAAGCGCCCAGGTGATCGAGGTAGCCGGGGCGAAGTTGGGCGAAGAGGGCCGGATGGTTCAGCTGGAGGGTGTGCAGGGCGGTGAGGCCGTCCCAGTCCTCGGCTTGGTTGCGGAAAGCCTGGTCGTGGTGGATGTATGTGCGGCAGAGGTGGTAGCCCACGGCCTCGTTGAGGGTGCCGAGGATGTAGCCGTCGGGGATGGCGCCGATGAAGGCTGGGAGGCCCAAGTGTTCCTTGCCGGTGCGCATGGCAGTGGCAGAAGGATTGCGGGTGAAGTAGGCCTCGAGGTTGGCGACGGCCTCTGGTGCGCCCGCACCACTGCGCTGCCGGTAGCGGGTGAAAAAATGGGGCGTGTAGACGAAGTGGTAGCCCTGGTAGCTGAGCTGGAGCACCATGAGCCCTTCGGGGGCATGGAACCACATCATGACATTGTGCGTGGTGGTCTTCTTGGTGACGGTGATGGCGTACATCCAGTGGTTGCGCCTTGGACTGGTGTAGCGGTCGATGCCGCGCAAGATGCCCTCGCGCCTATTCTTGCGCTGTTGCCGGGAGAGGGACTTGACGTTGGCCTGCATCTTGTTCTGTACGCTGCGCAGGTCGGCCATTGCCTCGGCAATGGCCTCCTCGATGCTCATGGTGGGTACATACATGGAACGGAAGATGTGGATATGGTGCACGGGTACGTGCGGGTGGGTTGGGTGGGAATTGAACCGGGGGGTGTGGGATCGTGGCGAGCTTTTGGATGGAACGGCGGGGGGGGGGGGGGGGGGGGGGGGGGTGGGGGGGGGGGGGGCGCCTAGCGAGGACCGCTATGGGGGATTGTGGGGGCGGATCGTGGAGCGGTGGTAGCGGCGGAATGTGCTTACGCAGGTGGCTGCAATGACCCGAACAACATAACTCAGCAAGTTCCAAAGTTGCACGATCGAAGATCGGTCGATCTATTCGGCGTCAAGCCCGCGGACGCCCACCTTCACCCCCAACAACTTCCGGAACTCATCCTGCAATGCAATGAAGTCGGCTCGGCACTCGAAAGACAAGCGCAACCCGATTTCTTCGAACTCTTCTTTTGTGGGCATACGCTGGCCCTCATAGGCCGCGTAACCGAGGAAGGTGCTGTTCAGATCACTGTACAAGTTGATCGTCTTCTCAATGGCATTGCACACCTCGTCGTTGAGGTAGATGCGGTTCTTGGAGTAACATTCGTAGATGCCGTTCAGACGGGCAGGAACTTGGACAAGGATCGACTTGCGCCACTCATCTGGTCTCCTTCCCCATGTGGCGCTTCTTAAATCCAGCAGGAAGAGCTTGTAATCCCAGAGGTCGTTGTTCAAGGTGCGCAACACCTCTGCCCGTTGCTTGTGCAGTTCGGTGAATGTTGTGCCATGCTCTTGCTGCAACAACGTGAAGCGGTGGTCGATCTCACGTAGGAATTCACGGTGTTTCTGGTCTAGCTCCTGGAGCCGCCCTTTATGGCGCTGATCCTGTTCAGCTTCTCGTGCTTTGAAAAGGTGGTCAATGAACCGCCCTCCCAACGACTTGAAGAGCCAGTAGAGCAGGCCCGTGCCAGCAGCGGCGCCGACAGTGAAATTCAGGACCGCATTCCAATCGACCATGCTGCTTCAATTGGTATTAAACATGCCGCCCTTTACAATCCGGGCATCGGTCCTAATGGTCAATTCCATGGATTCATCCTTCTCCAAATGCAGGTCAGACATTGATAGTCGCACACGCCATGTGCGATGTGCGGTGATCGGCATGTGCGGGTTGAATTGCGCCTCAGCTGACCACGATCCGTTGGTATCGAACACAGGCCGGATGAAGGACGGGTCGAATAAAAGGCCCATCCCAAAGGGCTCCTTTTGGTAGCACACCTGTTTTCCATTCTCGTCCACCGCCTCCATTTCGATATTCAGGCGGGCGACAGTTACACGGCTAGCCCACTTGCGTTCCTGGGTGTGGAAAATGATGCGTTCAACCGTAACAGTCGGGGGGTCGGTGGCCTCCAACTGAACGCTTGGATGCTCTGGATCCATGCGGATAGTCATGGCATCTAAGGTATACTCGGGTTTCTTCGGGTCAGGCAATAGGGCCAGCGCCTCCTCGATCTGCGCTATGACCTGCTTCATTGCAGGAGCATAGCTGGAACGAGGGAAGTCAGTGTCTCGGCGGTCGATGACAGTCTTTAGGAAGTCGCGTGCACTTGCGATCTGTTCCTTGTTACGAGCCAATCGGTCACGCAAGTCTTCCGCTCTTCGGATAAGTTCCTTGCGACGTGAAGCTGCGAGCACCATACGTTTCGCATCTTCAATGAGGTTGTCCAGTTCGACCAAGGTGCGTAGAGCGAAACCCTGATCGTGCAGAAAGTTCTCTGGGTCGATCGGACCTTCAAGGACCAAATGGGCCATCACCCCTGAAGGGAAGCTCGTGTTGACCCAATACTGAAATGCCTGCTCCCAAGCAGCGAAACCCACTCGTTCTGACCTCTTAGTCTTGCCATCCTTGACCTCATCGACTACGGTAACGCGGTAGTTCAGGATGTTCGTTTCCAGCTTCTCCAAGCGACCGCTCAACCATCCGTAGTTGCGGTCCTCGTCCTGAGATACCCTCGCGAGGCGCTGGTCCTGCAACGTCAAGTACAAGAGCACTGCCGTGGTCAACGTGAACAGCGCACCTGCAACGCTGCTTGCGACAGTGGCCAACTTCGCGTTCAGGTCTGGATCAAAGTCCCATGACAGGCTGTACCTCAGCACACCATTAATGCCGACAGCGATCATGAATAGTAGCCCTGCAATTGCTGAGGCGATAGCTACCCCGTGCCAGAGCTTACGTTCCATCAAAGTTCCTTGGAGAACGATCCTTCCACCATTTCCACCTCCTGCTTGCTGAGGCCGTAGATCTCGTACACCGCTGCATTCAGGCGCTCTTCGGTGTGGTCGATGCGTTGCTGAAGTTGTTCGACTTGGTTCGGGAGTTTCGCCGCCAAAGCGTCAGCCTTCAACTTCGTCATGCTCTCCGCCAACGCGATCACTTCCTTCTGTTGCCTGTCCGTTCCTATGACGATCGGCAGGTCGGCGATGTACCTGCTCTCGTAGCTCCACCAGCCGCCGCGCATTTGCGTGGACACAGGCCGCACGCACCAGTCGAGCAGATGGCTGTTCAATAAGCCCAACAGGTAGAGGTCTGAATAGCCCTTCTTCACCAGTAAGCCGTAGCCGCCCGCCACACCGCCCGTGAAGAAAAGATCGCCCACAGGGTCGAGGCCGAATGCTGCTTTCGGAGATAGATCAGGCGTGAACAGTTTGCGCTTGGTAACAACGTCAAGGGCTTGGCTTCTGCCGAATTGATGCCAACTCGCGCCTTTGAAAGCACCATCCTCCCGATCAGACAGGTATTTCTTGTGATCGCTCAGATATGCAGCCGTAAGCGGATACTTCTTGGCAAGGTCAGCGAACGGGATGAGGCCAACGGCACCAGACTTGTCAGGGACATACGGGAAGAGGATGAACGCTTCGGTCTGGGTCAGGAAGAAACCCTTGCTGTCCCCGCCTTTGATGAGCGGATGGAACAAGTCGCGTTCCACCTTGTATTGCTCCCCGTTCATGGGGCAGTGGATCCAGTAGTGCTTGTGGTCTTCCTTCACGCGACCCACGATATAGATCTTGTCTGCGCTGGTCTTCAGCCCTTGGAAGATGCGATCAGTCACCGTGTCCAACCGCAGCTTGCTCTTCTTCAGTCGGTCGAACAGTGTACGTTCTGGACCCGACAGGAAGATCCAGTTATCCTTGCCAAGTGAGGAGTAGTTGATCCTCTTGTCTGGTTCCTTGCGCTCGACACGCCATGCTTCCAGATCCTCGATCCGCGCGTAGGTCAGATCCCGTCGCTTCGACCCCTTGCCCAGCATGAGCAGACAGGTGTAGGTCGTCGCACCATCGAACACTTGTTGGTGCCCGAAATGGACGATGGATTCGACCGATGTGCTTTCCTTCAATACAGCGCGAACACCAGCACCGTAGTCCGCATTGAAGAACTTGTGGGGCAAGATGTAGCCCACCTTACCAGCGTCATTGGCGATCTGCAACGCCTTCTCGATGAACACCACGTAGATGTCGTAGTTGCCCTTGCTCGCGCTACGATAGTGGCCACTGAGGTATTCCACAACGCCTGCACCGCCTTGCAATAGCTGTACGCGGATGTACGGCGGGTTGCCGATCACAGCGTGGAAGCCACCGTGCTTCTTAAACACTTCTGGGAATGATGCCTTCCATGTGAACGGCCTGATGTTCTTGTCCTCACCTAAGTCCAGCTTGCCGTCGTAATAGTCCTGATCAATCAGGCTGTTTCCGCATTTGATGTTCTCGTCAAGCGTGGGCAACACGCGATCGTGGAACATGCCCAACTGCTGTTTGATACTCGCTTCAGTCTTCCCCTCCATGCACTTCAGCAGCAAACTGAGCTTCGTGACTTCCACCGCGTTCGCGTCGAGGTCCACGCCGAAGATATTATTCAGTAGGATGCGCTTCTTCTCGCTCGTGGTGAGTTGACCGTCGGGCCTGAGCACGTCGTCCTTCTTGCCACGGTTAGGCTTGGCCTGTGCGCTGTAATAGTTGCGGTGCCAATCAAGCAGGAACTGGAATGCACCCAACAGAAAGCTACCGCTACCACACGCGGGATCGACGATGCGCAAGACCGCGACTTCCTTCGGTGACTTGCCCTTCACCAATTCGCCCACCGTGTGCTGCACGATGTAGTCCACTATGTACTGAGGCGTGTAGTAGACGCCACCCGCCTTGCGCACTTCAGGCTTCTCCTCGATCCGCGCACGGTGCCCGCTGTCCATGCGGATGCGCTTGCCGAGGAACTGCTCGTATGCACTTCCAAGTATCTCCACACTGAGCACGGAGAACTCGTAGGGCGACTTTGGGTAGTAGAGTTCTTCGACGATCGAGCGCACCACCTTGTTGTCGATGATGAGCTTCTCACTCACACGGTCCTTCTTGAAGTCGAAGAGGCCGCTGTTGTACTTCCTGTCCGCTTCTTGGAACAGGCCGAAGAGGTTCTGGTAGAGGTTGCCGCCTTCCTTCATGGCCGCGCTCAACTGGCCATACGGCTCTACACCACGATCCTCTGCGATGCGGAGGAAGATGATGCGGTCTATGGCATGCTGAACGGTGAAGTTGAGTTCGTCCTCGGTGAGCTTGGGGTTGTTCTTGGCAATGGAAGTAGCCAAGTAGGTGCGCCATGAATCCAGACTTTCGAGAAAGGCGTTGTCCACGGTGGCGGTACCTCGCTTTCCCTTGTCGCTCTTGACGTACTTATCGAAGCTGCCTTTCAGCACATGTTCTTTGCTGAAGGCTTCCCAGAGGAAGTCGAACTCGTTGATGTAATCGCGGAAAGTGAGGTATTTGATGCGCCCAAGTGCAGCACTGTCCGTTGCGTTCGGTCGCTTGGTGCAATCGTACACGCTGAACTCCTCGAAGTCGGTGAGGATACTGATCGGCAGCTTCGCGCTCCATGCGTAGCGTCGTAGTTGGTACGCTGGCTCGATCTCGCTCTTCAGTTTCACGAAGGGCTTCTTGGCCTCAACGAAGAAGAGTCGCTTGCCACCTGACAGTTTGAAGGAGTAGTCGGGGGCCTTCAGGGTCTTGGCCACTTTCACCTTGTCCTCATGGATCACCTCACGGTACGCTTCTGCGTAGCCTTGGCTGTTGTCCATGTCCCAACCAAGGGCTTTGAAGAAGGGGTCGATGAAGTCCTTCCGCACGAGCGCCTCACTGTAATCGCTGCGCTTGTAACTATCGTACTGCTCCTCGAATCGTACCACCAGTGCGGCAATGACTTTGCGGGCTTCCTCCTTCTTCATGAGTCCAGATTAATGCAAGGATAGAATAGTTGAACATTTGAAGATGAGGAAGCCGACAGTAAGGATCAACTGTCTAGTGTTCGGACCTTATGGCCAAATGATCCAGTTTGGAGTAGAGTGGTACAGAGGCCCGCGGAGCCAGGTGACCTGAGGCTCGATTTGGGCTGCTAGCTGATGGTGGAAAGAAAGGACAAGAATGGACGGAAATGGAGCTGCTGTGTAGTGAGCTTCTGGCTTTTATGGTCAGTGGTCCTGAGGTCGGCGGAGCCGAGTGGTCTTGTGGCTGCTGGCTTCTAGCTTCTAGCTTCTGGCTGCTGGCTGGGCAGTGTGGTTCTGAGGTCGGCAGAGCCGAGTGGTTTTGTGGCTGCTCGCTTGTGGCTTCTGGCTTCTAGCTCCTAGTTTCTGGCTGCTGGCTGGGCAGTGTGGTTCTGAGGTCGGCGGAGCCGAGTGGTCTTGGGGCTTCTGGCTTCTGGCTTCTAGCTGGTGGCTGGTGGCGGCTCGGAATGGACGGGGATGGAGCTGGGTTGTGGGGGGCAGGAGGGTTTGGGGGTGGTGGGTTTAAACTTGGGCGACTCCGGGTCGAGCCCGGAGTGGCAACCGGCGCGGGTCGAGCCCGAGGAGTGGCAAGGGCGGAGCCCGGAGTGGCAAAGGCAGCAAGGGTTGGTACTTGGGCGATTCGGGTCCCGGCCTGCGCCGGGATGACAGCCCGGAGTGGCAAGACGGAGCCTGGAGTGGCAAAGGGACATAGCGAGACTTGGGCGACTCCGGGTCAAGCCCGGAGTGGCAAACGGCCCGGGTCGAGCCCGGAGTGGCAAAGGTGGAGCCCAGAGTGGCCAGGGCGGGGTCAGGTGGGGCGGTGGGAAACCCACTGGTGTGCCCAATCGAGGAATTCAGTGAAGGTCATGATGCGGAGGAGGCCGTGGGTGCGCCAACGGTGCTGATCGGCCTGGAGGACGCAGTAGCAGATGGAGTTGTCGTCCCAGCGGCGGGTCTGGGGGATGAGGGCGACACCGAGCTCTACGCGCGCTGTTTCGCCTTCGTCGAG
>ENA-UOWO01004207-UOWO01004207.1-activated-sludge-metagenome-genome-assembly--contig:-NODE-4207-length-16043-cov-5.843320_pt1 | contig 16043 bp, 9 predicted proteins | sample MGYA00238148_ERZ761564 | MGnify/ENA primary metagenome ERZ761564 (study PRJEB28885, sample SAMN05720194) | activated sludge metagenome | isolation source: Anaerobic digester | place: USA...
CGCGGGAGGTTGTTCATGGCGCCGTCAATCTTTTCATTTACTTCCATGAAAGCAAGATTGACATCATTTCCAAACTTAAACCTCAGCCGTATAAGTGCACTTCCGTTTCGTGATTCGGATTGAATGTCATCAAGACCGGGTACCTGCAGAAGGTTTCGGCGTAAAACACTTACCACAGTGTTTTCCATCTCTCTTGCGCTTACATCAGGCCGTGATATGGCAACCGTTATCTCGGGGATATCAATATCCGGCATCAGCGATACAGGCAGTCTGAGAGAAGCAACAATCCCAAGCATGATGAGTGCCAGGAAGGTCATTGTTACTGCTACAGGCCGGGTTATTAGGAATCTTACCATATTTTCAGTTTATGATATGATTTATCTATTTACGGAAGAGCAGGGGGCTGGGAGCAGGGAGCGGAGAGCAGGGAGCGGGGTGCTGAGAGCAGGGAGCGGAGAGCAGGGGGCTGAGAGCAGGGTGCGGGGGGCTGGGAGCTGAGAGCAGGGTGCAGAGGGCTGAGATCGGGGGGCTGGAAGTGGGGATTCATGACTTTTTGTTTAATGCTTTTCTGAAGTTGGTAATTTTCTTGCTTAAATAAATCAATTTCAAGTATATCTGCTGTTTCTCGTCAGCAGATATAATTTTTCTTCTGAAAAAGATATGCAGAATATTTGCACATTCAAAAACTGATCGTCGGGCTATATTAAGGAAGCTGGCAAATTCCTTGTCAGAAAAGGACCCGGAACCTTCAGCAATATTATTTGAAATGCTCATTGATGCAGCCCGCAGTTGTTCAGAAAATTTGAATAACTTCTTCTCTTCTGCATTATCAGCGTAATCAAAAAGTACATCTGAGATGCTGATAGCATCTTTCCAGATATCCATATTTTCAAACCTGAAATATTCCATAATAATTTTATTTAAATTAAAATCTAAATTAATCTACTCTCATTCCCCTCGCCTCTTGCTCCTTGCACCCTGCACCCTGCTCTGCTCCCTGCTCCTTGCACCCTGCCCCCTGCTCTCTGCCTTAACATTATGGGCTGATACACCACCAGCCCCACTACACTGAATACCAGCCCCCCGATAGTTCCTGCTGCCAGTGCAAACCAGAACCTTTCATCCTTTCCTGAAAGAAGAAATGGAATAAGTCCAACAATGATCGATAGTTTCGTAAGTATTATGGGAATAATCTTGCCATTGAACGCTTTTAGATATGCAACACGTTCGGGAAGAGCAGGTTTATTCCGTCTTAAGCTGTTAAAATCATTAAGTATATAGAGTGTCGCATTTACGACTATTCCGCACAGCAGGATGAGCGCTGCAAAGACACCTTCATCAGCATTTATCCTGAAGATATGAAATGTGAGAAAGACGCCGATAAATGAAAATGGGATAAGGCTGATAACTGTGAAAGGCTGTTTGAAGGATTCAAGAAGAATTGAACAGATGAAATAAATTATCAGGATCACAAGAAAAATAAGGTAATAATTCGTTTTCCCCTGGTCCCACGAAAACCTGTATGATTCACTCTGTGCCGTATAACCGAGAGGAAGCATTGAATTTGTCTCGTCAATATTTCTCTGAAGTATAATACTTCCAAGTTCATAGTTGCCTATGAAATCATAGCCTACTGTAATAACATACTGTTGATCCTCACGGCTTATGGTGTTGTCAGTCACTTCTGTGGTAACGGTGGAGAAATCCTTCATTTTGATACTCTTGTCCGAATATGTTCTGACCGGAGTGTTTATAAGGTTCCAGTAGTCATATTCATCAGCCTGAAGGGCCCTTATCGAAACAGGCGCCATAAAACCATTTATATATGCCGGATGAAAAGGAGATGAGCTTCTGGAATATCTCAGCGCTTCAGAATAGGCCAGCGCCACATCCGAATTGTTTTCCGTCAGGTAATACTTATCCATATCAAGCCTGTTCCTGTAGACTTTCCTTGTGGGTCTGATAATATATCCGCTTGTTCTGGTACCAAGAAGGTAAACATCCTTTATCCTGCCCCTGCCGCTTTCAATGAGCCTTTCCTTTAAGGCGTTTGCATAATTGTAAAGCTCATCATAGTTATATCCTTTCATGGCAACAGAATAAGTTGTACGGATATAGTCGCTGTAAACCTGGTTGCTGAATGCCTTTCCCACCCCGTAAACCGATGCATGATAGCTGCCAATGCTGTTCATATAATCTTCGATCCTTATCTTCAGAATGAAAGGAAAGATTGAAAAATCATGTTCAGGTCTGAAGTTAATATTAACATTTGCACTCTCTGCACTGTAGATACTTGTTGTGAACATATCTATCTCATCATAAGCAGCCAGCATATTTTCGAGCCCCATGCATACATCATTAATGTCTTCTATGACAAGTCCCTGCTCACTGAGTCCTATGTTAACGGTCAGACGTGTTCTCTGAACCTCTTCGGACCCTCCGTAGTAAGAATAAAACCTGCTGTTCTTAACCTTTTCGTTAAATAGCCTGAAGGTGCCTCCAAGTACCTTATTTATGACAGGTTTTACTTTCTGGACATATTTGCTGTTGCCAAGAGTCTTATTATAGAACTTCCCGAACCGCGTAAGATCTTCTTCCCTGAACTGCTGCGTACGGTCTTTCGGAAGGAAGTCAGGCAGGTAAAAAACAGGAAGGCCAAAGATCAGGATTGCGGCAATAATAAACATAGTCCGGTAATGAATTATGAAGTCAATGCTCCGGAGGTAATGATTCGAGATCCTTACAACCCTCCTTTTTCTTCTTATTACAAGTGCATTGTATTTTGGAACAAGCCTGATCTTTGTAAGAAGCGACGGTATGAAAAAGAGAGCCACTGCAAGCGAAACACTGAGGTTAATTATAACAACAGCAGCAAAATCCACCAGGGTAACTTTTGAGGCTTCATCGAGAAAAAATATGACGACCAGCGCCCCGATAGTTGTGAGTGTTGCTGCGAGAAGTGAGATACCCACCTTCCTGTTCCCCTGATACCTGATGTGGTCGGTCATCACTATTGTATTGTTTATGATAATGCCAAATGAGACCGTTATACCTGCAAGCGAATAGAGATGTATCTCGAGTTTGAAGAGGTAATAGAAAATGAATGCAATGAAGATATTGGCTGTAAGGCTGATAGCAATGATAAGCAGGTATTTTGTTTCGCGGCTTATTGCAAGAACAAAGAGCAGAAGAAGAACAACAGAAAGTACTGCTCGGAAAATATTCTTCGAGATTTCTTCTTTAATGAAAATTGTATTGTCGAGTGATGTTCTGATGCTGTAACCTGGCGGAAGTTCTTTCTTTATCTTTTCAATCTCTTTTTTTACGGCATCTGCAACTTTTATATTGTTAACATTTTTTCCTGCATTTACAGTGAGGTTTACAGTGTTCAGTCCGTTTATCCTGTAATAGCTCTGTGGTCTCTGATCTTTAAGCTTTATCTTTGCCACATCCGTCAGATGGATAATACGGCCGGATGACTTTGCAACAGGAATGTCTTCCCATCTGAAGGCTTCTTTGTTATTGCCGGTAAGTGTGAGATAAGTTCGTTTAGCCGTTCCTCCGGCTACAGTTTCTGTGGCTCCTCCTATTTCGAGTTCAAGAAGGTAATTATCTATTGCACTGCTTATTGATGATGAACTTACCCCTGTTGCTAAAAGCTTATCCTGATCATATATTATCTCCCATTCGAGGGGTGTTGCGCCGTAGATATTCACGCTGTATACCCCCTCAACAAGTGATATGGCGGGTTTGATCTGTTCTTCCGCAAGAGTATAGATATACGATGCGCTTGCATTTCCGTTTATCTGGAAGCTGAGTATGGCAGAGCCTGCCTGGTTGGACGGCATATTCATTGAAATGACAGGATAGGATACCTTTTCAGGTAGTCTGCTGCGTGATTCCCTCATGAGTGATGCGACTTCAAACCTTTTTGCCCTCAGATCAACATTTTTATCAAATTCGACATTTATCTGTCCGCTTTCGTTATTTGTTATTGATGATATTTTCTTAACTCCGGTAATTGTCGACAACACTCCTTCAAGCACTGTTGTGACATCCTGCTCAACAACCCTGACAGGAGCTTCGGGCCAGGTCCATGAAATTGTCAGAGAAGGAAGATAACGTGTAGGATTAAGCTGAACCGAAAGCAAAGGGATCATTGCCACACCTGCAATTATCAGCATTACAAAAAGTATGTTGACTGTGAATGTGGAGAGGAAGGTACTGTATTGAGGCTGGTCTTTCATTCCTCCCTCACGACGGTTTCATGTGCAAGGTTGACATTGCCGCTGACGATAACCAGATCACCGGCCTCAAGTCCTTCCTTTAGGGCAACACTTGTGCTGTTCTCATACTCAACAGTGACATATTTCCATATTGCCAGTGAGTCCTGGCGTACAAAGATGACATCTTTCCCCTGCCGGATTACAAGCGCTTCTTTTGGCACCACGAGACGGTCAGGAACAGGTTTCCGGATGACTACTTTAACGTTCATACCGTCAATGAGCTTCCCGTTATTCCGGAACCGGGCTTTAACCTTTACCATTCCGCTTTCATCCACCTGGGGGTTTATCTGGGTTATCCTGCCCTGTAAGAGCGTACTGTCATTAATGAACGGGATAATACCCACAGGCATATCCTTATCAATAAAACCATACTCAGATTCTATTACAGGGAACTCCACTTCCATCACCTCATCGAAAATAACAGTACAAAGGCTTTTATAGTTCTGGGAAGGATTCCAGCGCATCGCTTCGAGATTTGCCACGATACCGCTTATAGGGGCATAGATTCGTGTATTGTTATAATTATAGTCTGCAATCGCAAGGGCAGTTAAAGCATCATTAAGTCCGCTCCGAATCCGTGAATTCCTGATTTTTTCTGCCGAAAGGCCCGTTGTATCAGCCGCGTAGTAACTGCTCAGAAGGTCATCTTTGAAGTTTATTTCTGCTTTTTCAAGACCCTGCTTTGCCTGTTCCAGTTTTGATTTATATTCGAAATCCTCTATCACGGCCAGAAGGTCTCCCGATCTGACCTTCTGGCCGTTTTTAACATACAGTTCACTGATTATACCGTTCACTTTAAAAGGGACAACGGCTTTTTCCGAGGACCATACCTTACCGTTGCTTATCAGTTCATGATAAAATGTTGATGGTTCAAGCCTGATTGTTTTTACAGTAACCGCTTCCGGGCGGGAAGAACGGCGTGCCATTTCCTCAAGGTTTTCGGTTGTTTTTGATTTGCAGGAGAATATAAATAATATGACCACCAAAAAAATATTTACAGACCAGGTTTTCATATTTACCGGTATCTTTTAGATAGTTTTATATTAACGACTTATAAATTTAGGTTTTTTTTTGATTATAAACTTATTTTGACTAAAAGTTTCGTTAATAATAAAATCTGATTGGTTATTTCATTGATTATAAGTTACAAACATCAATACAGGATTATTAAATTCACTAAGCCTGTTTGGGAATTTTTCAAGGTAAATAAAAAATACATAACCAGGTTTTTAATCCATATTTTGTGATAATCATTTACAACTTTTCCTAATGAAGTTCTTGTATCAAGTTATTCAGATTTTAACAGCATAAGGACAGGATTGGATGTTTCGTTGAGTTTTCTCCTTAATTCCGATGGAATAACAGATTTAAGAAGATCAAACGCATCTACATAATCAAGAAGCATGCCATCAACTGTTATCCCTTCAGGCCAGAAAAGTGTACCTCCTTTCAGATCATTAACAAATCCATTATCCTTTAGAAATGTCAGCGTTCCTGTACTCTTGTTGAATATGGCATTCATTCGTCTATCAGTTATGCCAACGGCAAAGGATATAAAGAGAAAATTCTTATTCTCAACTATTTCCGGAATCCATATTTTCCCTAAAGGACTTTTACGTGCCTCCCTGATCATTGACAAATTGATAACAGGATCAATATCCATCTTATATTCACCAAAAGAGAATATTGCATAAGGAGTTTTTTCTTCATTTTTTAGCTGATAAAGAGTATCTGTCCCGAACTCCATCATGTTATTTGCCTCCGGTGTTAAATAGAATGGAGATTGATTTAATATAAATCCGGGTTTGCTAATGCGTTTTATACTGTTCTTAAAAGTCTTGATAACATTACCTTTACTATCGGTTATTGCCCAGCTTGGAAATCCGGATCCGGGGGAGTTATAAAAATAAAATATCAGTCTGTTTCCACTCAAGGGGAGCACTTGTGCCGGCCTGAAAGCAAGGTTGAATGAATTCTTAAAGACTCCTTGAAAATCAAACAACATGATCCGGTTTGGGGCTGCAATTATTATCAGTTTATCATTATATGCATCAACACAAAAACCTGAAATAAAAGTATACTCCTCAGGTCCTCTGCCATTTGTTCCAACCTGCCTGATAAACCTGCCACTCCTGTCGAATTGAAGAATTCTGCTATCAGCACATATAAATATGTAAGAATTATGAATGCAGACTTTTTTAATATCTCTGATCATTGCATCTCCGGTTGTTTCAAGGGGGATGAATAACATATCCTTCCCTATATCTGAAACATTCATTGGTTTAATATTACCAATATTTCTTTTAATATCAATTATGTAGTTGTTGTGCTGAAATAATAAAACCAATATGTTTGTCGGAATTATCACTGTCAGAAATAATATGAATTTTCCCATATTTTTAGTATTTAAATCATCGCCAACTATCCTACCACTTTTGTCAAAGATACAGTGTGCAAAGAAGGCTTCGGTGTGCAAAACAGGGTGCAGAGCAGAGAGCACTGTGCCTACCGCCCCTCGTTCATTCCTTCAATCGCACCAGCATCAGTACCGGATTGTCAGTCTCCTTCAGACTGTTTGCCAGTTTCTCAAGCTCTTTTTTCTTTTCGGGATATTTCGGACGTGAATTTCTAAATTTGTCCGAAGTAACATGTTTCTTTATATTAATGGCTTCAGTCCAACTAATTAGCGTATTATTATCCTTTATTGTTTCGGGCAGTATGTTAAGGCCCCCGTCCAGGTCATTTATTAATCCCTGATCTGCATTGATGAAAACCTGAAAATAAGTTGTTTTTGATCCAATAAAGCCATATCTTAAATTGTTTGTTTTAGGGATAACCCTATAAGTATATTCATAATAAATATAATCACCAAATTCAAATAGGTGTATTGGACGAATATAATTCTCCCCTAGATAAAAGAGGTCATACTGAGCACGTGCTTCCGGGGTTAATAGCCTGTCCCCTACCTCAATGACAATATGAGGTTTAAAGACCATTTCTTCAAAGACATATATGGTATCAGAATATACTTCTTTCTTAAAAAGTCTTCTATTAAATTGATAAAAAAGATTTTCTCTTCCAACCCCGACGGCACCAGTTTTATTCTGAGTGAAGGGATACTTATTTGGAAAACTCTTAATAATTTCTCCCATAGTATTTATCACCACAAAACTGTTTTCAATATTCCCCTGCAGATTTTCAAAATAGCACAAAATTTTATCATTATCAAACCGGAATTGAACGGGTCCGTGAAATGGAATCTTAAATGTTCTTACAAACTCTCCGCTTTCCGAATATACATTACATTTCTTCTGAAAACCGGAAACTAAATATATTTTATAATTCTCAACATCTAAATCTATATCATGTGCAACCTGAAATTCAGTCGGCCCTCTTCCTAAAGTCCCGATACTTGTTACAAAAGATCCATCATCCCTGAATTTTAATATAGCACTAAATTGTTTAATAATATAACAACTATTGCCAACTATAAACCTATCCGTTACTGACCTCAGACCAAAGCGCCCCATCGCACTTTTATCATTAGTCTCCAATGGTATATATTCAATGTCAACAAATCCCAAATCAGAAAGCTTAATTTCTGAGATTTCAGGCTTTTCTCTTAAATCAAAAGTCTTTAATTTACTATCTCCATTTCTTGTCGAAATCTGGCAACTTACTGTACCAAATATTAATATAATAATTGTAATAATTGATTTCATGTTTCTTTATGTTTATCAAACGATAAAATTTACAATGAACATTATTTTTAGGTAGGGAATCAGCATTCCCTTCCCGGAATTGATTCTTTAATCCTACACAAATTACTTTTCATAAACTGGACAATAATAATTACGATATTTCTCTCACCTCTTTAACCGTACCACTATCAGAACAGGATTATCTGTATCTTTTAAAGGATTAGCCAAGATCTTAAGACTCTCTTTCTTTGAACTTTTCTGAGCTTGTGCCCGGGTAAATTCTTCACTTTCAATATACTTCTTAAGGTCCATGGCTCCGAACCAGGAGAATACAATCCCTTCGCTACAAAACATGGGATCAAAACCGGGACCTGCTCCTATGTCATCTTTCAGAACTCCATACTCCGGATCAATTTCGTACTTTTTGTCTTTATACTTGTCATAGAATACTTTATGTTGTTGCCTCGAAAAATTATAAGCATAATAAAGGTATCTTGTAACCTCAAAAATATTATCAACAAAAGGGAGAATCCTGTAATATTTTGGGTCATTTATGTTTTCGGAATTTGTGCTTGAAATACTTGATTCAAAAATTAATTCTGGTTTAAATGTATTTGATACGGCATCAATTGAGAATACCGTATCATTGAATCTTTCTCTGAGGTATAATTTATTATTGAATTGATAATGGATAGTTTTATCCTGGATCCAGTTTTTTACAGGATTGAATCTTTTAAAATAATTCGGGTTAAGTGCAAGTGTGTCCCCTGATAAATTGATAAGCGTATTAAGTGAAGGTTCATATCCCTTTATCCGAACGGATGAAAGTAAGATGTTGGTTGTTCCGGGTAAAAAATCCATTTTCACAGGAGAAAGCCTTCCCAGTTCTATCGTACTTTTAAAGTTAAATGCTGATACGGTATTTTTAAAATACAATATCTTGTTACCTACAAGAACAATCAGAGATGTATCGGCTGCATCTATATCAAAATCATATATTGCATAATCGTATACATTTTTTTCATTACCGTACAATTTATAGAGGAAATGCCCCTGATCATTGAAACACATTATGTCACTTATTATGTTGATATAAATTTTATTACCGCGGGAGATAATTTTATCAATTACTCTGATCTGTGTGCCGGCAGAAGGTTGAAGCGGGATATAAATAATATCAGAAGCCACTTCGGAGATACTTGTAATTATTGAATCAGGATTTGATACAAGATGGATTCTCTTAATTATATCAGGAGCCTCGGTTTGTTTTGTATCAATGTTACCGGCGCAAGAAAAAATGAAGACTGTTAATGTAAATAAAAAAAATCTCCACATAATATTAATATTATCACACCAGATATCAGAAGCCTGGTATTTTATTCTTTTGGGGTCACGATAATAAGAAGTGGATTATCAGTTTCGTTAAGGGAATCAGCAAGTTTTATAAGCTCTTCTTTCTTTTTTGGACCTCTCACCTGTGCATCCTTAAAGTTTTCACCGGCAACATATTTTTTTACTGTCATCGCATTTATAAACGAAAACAGTTTGTCTCCACTACAATAAAAGCGCATAAATTCTACATTAAAATCAGGTCCGCCACCAAGATCATCCTTAAGTTTAGTCTTTTCAGACTGACGTTCAATACCGGCAATGGTTTCAGTGAAAAAATCGGAATCCAGTTTATACTTTGTTTTTGTCTTTTTATCGAAGATAATTCTGACCCGTTTTTCGGTTGTACCATAATAATAGAAAACATATCTTGATGTCTCGAACAGGTTAGCAATAAAATTATTATCCTTATCCCCCTTCTCCGAACCGCCTCTCATCTCAGGAGTGGTTAGTGTACCATGTGAATCAATAATTATACGTGGTTTAAACGAATTATCTTCAGCGTCAACATAAAACACAGTATCACTGAATTCTTCTCTGAAGCAAACGGCGTTCATTGCTGAATAAACTAACACTTCATTAAGAGCCCGAAAATTTTCTTTTCGGACCATCTTATATTGATAACTATTCGGTTTAAAATGCATTGTATCACCAACAGTGTTGATCAGTAAGCTTAGAGTAGGCTCAGTTCCTCTCCATGGTGCAATTGCCAGAAATGCCTTGTTTGTTCCAGGAATCAGGTTTACTCTGACCGGTGAGGGATCTTTCAGGTTTATTGATCTGTGAAAAACAAAACCTGTATCGGAAATACCGTAAAACAGCAATCTTCCGAATGAAAGTATCGCAATAAGTTTATTATCAGAACTGATATCAAAATCTTCAACAGATATGTATTCTTCAGGTCCTCTACCTTTCTTTTCAATCTTATAAAGAAATTTCCCATCTATATCAAAGCAAAGTATTTCACTCTTTATTCCGCTATTCTGAATATAGATTCTTTTATCAACATTTACTATTTTTAATACAAATTCACCTATCATTGAATTTTCCGTGGTTTGCAGAGGTACGTACTCAACATTCACGGCAAAGTCAGATAGTTTTTTTACTGTGGACCGGGGTTCAGAAAGAAGATCGATCTTTATGGCTGAGCCTAAATTACTTGTCTCTTTAGTACTTCTATTCCCGCAGGAATATAAAATTATTAAAAGAAAGATTAACAGCTTTATTCTCATAATGGATATTTGATCTTATTATAATATCATCAGCAAAGCATGATATTTTCATTAATTTCCACGAACTTATCTGCAATTTCCCAATATTTTCTATGATTATCAATTATTAGTTAATAAATCAGTCCGATTTTTTTAACCTTACCAGGACTAAGACAGGATTGTCAGTTTCTTTTAGTCTGTTTGCCAGTTCCTCAAGCTCTTTTTTCTTTTCAGGATATTTGCATATTGAATTTCTAAAGGTTTCGGAGGCAACATGTTTTTTAAGTTGTAAGGCATCAATACAACCGATCAATGTATTATCATCTTTTATTGTCAGAGGTAAAATATTTGGGCCACCATCCAGATCATTTATTATTCCATTTTCCGGTTTTATAAAAACTTGAAAATCCCTTTTTTTTGAACCTATAAAACTATAATTCAGAGTATTGGAAAAATCAAACTTATATGTAAATTCGTAGTAAACATATTCGCCAAATTCAAATAAATTCCTTGGAGAAATATAGGTTTTAGCAAGTTCTAAACCAGCAAATTCAGATCGAATTTTTGGAGTTATTAACCTATCACCGACTTCAATAACTAAATGAGGTCTAAACTCCATATTCTTGTAAACATATATAGTGTCTGAATATACTTCTTTCTTGAAGAGTAGGTCATCAAACCTATAAAAAAGATTTTCATGATCAAAACCATATGCATCATTCTTATATTTAACAAAAGGATACTTGTTAGGATAGCTTCTAATTATTTTCCCACTAGTATCAATTAAATTAAAACTGATCTCAACATTCCCAAGATGATTGTCATAGTAGCAAAGAAAATTACCGTTAACAAACCTGAAATATCCAAATCCTTGCAAAGGAAAATCAATCACTTTAATAAAATCCCCAGAATCAGAATAGAAGAATAATTTCTGTTTCCATCCATCAACTACATAGATTCGTTGACCATCTACATCAGATTCCACATCATGGCAGGTTTGGAACTCGGTTGGACCTCGGCCTTCTTTCCCAATCTTTGCAACGAACGAGCCGTCATTCCTAAATTTCAATATAGTATTATAATGTTTTATAATAAAATAACTTTCATCAACAATTAGTTTGTCTCCCGATGATCCCAAATTAATCGTTCTTTGTATTAAACCTTGCTCATTGGTTTCCAATGGGACATAATCAATATCAATAAATCCAAGATCGGAAAACTTGATGTTGGTGACATTAGGCAATTTTTTCAGATCAAAGGTTTTTATGTTATCATTTCCCTGATTATTTGCACCCTGGCAGCTAACTACAAACAATATAATGATTAAACTTTTTCTATATAATTTCATGATAGTAGTCTACTATTTGAAGTAATTGTGTTCAAATAGTTTTATTAATTTTCAAATACTTTTTACAATCATTATTACCGGATTTGATGTTTCTGTAAGTTTTTTCCCGAGGTCTGTCTGACGATCACTTTGACCGTTAAGAACCGTGGAGGGAAAAATGTAAAGAATTAATAAACTTCTTAAAAATTTCAGAAATATTGATTTCATAAACAAAACTGAGTAAAGACGACCTGACGTTTATTTTAATCAGCAATTCAATGAGACTTATCTTCATGTTTTAGTTGATATTAAAAAGAATAATAAATCAAGCCTTATTTATTAATCTGTTCAACCAAAAAAGCTTTTAATCCATCATAATCCGGGCGAATTAAATCCACACTTACGATTTTGCCGGTTTTATCAACTAATTCATAGTGAGGAATGCCGTATATATTAAATTTCTGGACAAGATAATTCCATTCATCCTGTGATAATCTAAAATGTTCTCCTTTTATATTTGGGATCATTTCCTTGTATGTTTTTTCCGGCGATGTTGGATTTGTAATATAAACAAATACAATTTTCTTGTCAGCTAACTCCGCTTTCAAAGGTTTGATCCGCTCAATACCGTCACGGCACGGAGCGCACCAGGTGGCCCAAAAATCAACGTAAATTACTTTCCCCCTGAACTTTTTAATGATTGAATCAAATACCTTATCACCTTCGGATTTTACTTCTGTGATATTTGATGAACCATTCATTTCCAGCTTTGCCTTTTTCTGATAAAATTCTGAGATTGCATATTCCTTTAAAAAATCAGTACTTATATCATTCTTTACTTTCCTGAAATCGTCCTCACTCAGTACCCCCGAAGGATCATTTATTTTTCTTAGATAATTTCGCAACAGATCAATATCACCGGGTAATCCTATTGTACTTCCAAAAATCTGTTGAAGATTTGAATTCAGATTTTCCTGGTAATACGTATCAGCTATTTTTGAAAACTCATTCATGTATTTTTGCCGGAATTTTTGCATTGGCATAGTAAACTCGTTATAGAATTTTTTTTCCATAGCATCATCATACTTATTCCCCAGGTGTGTTTTTACAAATGCAAGCATGGCTTTTTCTTCTTCTGTAAATTCAACCTTTTCTTTTTCAAGCTGTGAAGTCAATGCAGAAATCAAATAAAAGGCTGACCCCTGTGCCCGGTTTATATCGATATATTTTAATGCCTGTAAAAAATTGAAATATTCATTGCTGATAAAGGCACAACCGTTATTGATAGGTGTATCTTTTATTTTTCTCAGTAGATTAATATCAATATCTCCTGGGATAAAGGGTTTTTGTTCTTCTGCTTTTAATGATCTGTTAGCATAAAAATTAGCTATCCTAAGGTTTTGATTAAAGGAGATAATATTTCGAGCCGCCCAAAATTCAATATTGAAGCTTTGTATTTGAAATACTCTAGCACTAACCGAACGATCGGTTTTAAACTTATTTAATATATCTTGTTTCGCTTTCTTCAATGCCAATACGTGATCCACATATTCAGCCAGGTTCATTCCCGTGATTCCATCCGTGATTGAACCCATATTGGAATTAATGGTTCCGGTTTCCCGAAGCCCGAAATTTACCTCTGCACTTTCGCCGGAGAAGAGAGATGGGTATTCAGGTATCCACGAATTTATCAACTGGAATAAATCTTTCCCGGGCTCAAAAAATACACTTTCAGTTCCTGATAGTAATCTCACTGAAACACTTTGGGGATAGTCCAGCGGGAACTCAACATTGAAATACCCGTCCTCCGCTATTTTTACAATATAGGTTTTCTGAAGATTCTTCAACTGGTCATAAAAACTGATTAAACCTGTTTTTGTGGATAAACGGGTAGTAAATCCATGAATAAAACCACTATAGATAACTTTCCCGGGTTGCACGACGGGAGCTTCAAAAGCTTTAGAATCAGTATATTTGAAATTTTTCAGTATCGATGCATCTTTAGTAAATCTGTTAAGTTCATTTTCTGAAGGTCCTGAATGGCAAATACTTTTACCATCAGATTTTACAAATATCCTTGCCTCCTGACTGTTCTTTGTCAATATTATTTCCAAAAGATCGTTGATCGGTTTTACCGACTCATATTGCCATACCTTATTGTCGTATATGGCAAGGGTATCAAAAAAACTAAAAGCCCAATGGCCATTCTCAGGAGAGAACCAATTTCCAAGTAATTGGTTTGGAATTGGTGATTGAATGGCTGTTTCCCTGACAACAATATCAAAAATCTGCCAGGCATTTTCTATAGGTTCGCCAAAATCTATCTTACTTACTTCAGGATCAAGTCGCGGGAAGAAAAGACGGTAAGAGATTATATCTTTACCCTCCTGCCAATTTATAGTTTTGGCCATATCCACACCCTCTGCTTTTATCACGTACAGTTTTGTTGTATCTCCAACCGGCTGGATGTAGCTTTTTTGATGTACAGCAACCCAATTACCCATTGGAATTTTAACAGTAAATGATAATACTGTCGCTTCACGTGTCAGTTCAATCTTTGTTAACCTGAGATGACTGGTAGGTGACATCCCGTATTTAGGATTTTCTATAACAGTTTGCGCCGAAACAACACCAACAAATCCTAAAAACAGCAGTACAAAAATTAATTCTTTCATGATGTTAATTTTTAACGAATTGGATTCATTTCAGTTATTGTAAATGATTGATAAATGCATAATAGTTTTAACTTTCAAATAATGTATTTGCTACTTAAATGACTTTAATTAATGACCATCTTGAAAATGATTCTGAAATTAATTGTAAGTAAATATATAACGAATATGTTAGTTAAACAATTAAATTATTAGTTATTTTTTCATTTTTATAAGTTGCTAATATCCATGTCATATCGATATAGGTTTTGTTCAATAGTCCTAATGTTTAGTTATTTGATGGCGATATCAGGGAAGGTGTGTGTTTTTGCTCAGAGCCCGGGGCTCATAGTCATTGCTCCTTTTTGCATTCAGCACACTGCCCCCTGCTCTGAGTTTTAGGGTCTGTACTCAATCCTTCAATCTTACTAGCATCAAAACAGGATTATCAGTCTCTTTCAGACTATCGGCAAGCGTTATAAGCTTTTTTTTCTTTTCAGGATATTTCGGAGTCGAGTTTTTAAATTCGGCGCTTGCCACAAGAGTTTTAATCTGGTAAGAATTTATTAATCCTACCATATATTCTCGGTTACCTTCAACAAAATAATTTTCTGGTTGAAATGGTGTTCCTCCATCAAGGTCATTAGCTATTCCACCTATAAAATTATTCCCGACTACTGCCGGACCAGATTCCAGATAGGTTACATAGGATTTATTACTTCTTTTTTCTACTAACGCTAAAGTCACTTTTTCATTATATAAATATCTAAACACAAGAAATCGATGTGTTTCGAACACCATATAAGGATTAAAGTATATTTTAATCTTATTAATATCGATATTTGATTTGGGTAAACGATGTTCTCCCTTCCCGAACACAAACGAAATTCCATAATTTAAATCAGGAAAGATAGAATAAATCGTATCAGTGAAAGGACTCCAACGGGAAAGATGATTTTCATATTCATACAATCCCCCATCAATTAACCAATTACTGGTAAAAGGTATATCAATCCTCTCTTTTTTATCAATAAAATTCCCCAATGTATCTAAAACAATTAAATCATTTTTAATATCTCGAAATTGAGAATGATATGATATAATCAATTTAGAATTAAAAAACTCAACAGCATCTACTCCATTACCATAATCTTTAAGGGAAATATTTCTAAGGAAATTACCTTCTTTGGAGTATACTTTGATAAAATTGGCCCCACTATCCATAATATAGACTGTTTCGTTTTTGTTATCAACAGTAAATATATAATAACGAGCATATTCTCCTGGTCCCCTTCCAATTCTTCCTATCTTCCTGATTAATCTGCCTTGTCTGTCAAATACCATAACACCAGCGTTTAATGCAGATAAATAAATGGAATTATTAATAAAATATTTGGGACTATAAATGAGGCTTATCGGAAAATCATTATCCAAGGGTATATAGATAATGTCATCAGCTATTTCTGTTAATGATGCTT
>ENA-UOWO01004225-UOWO01004225.1-activated-sludge-metagenome-genome-assembly--contig:-NODE-4225-length-15992-cov-5.217732_pt1 | contig 15992 bp, 12 predicted proteins | sample MGYA00238148_ERZ761564 | MGnify/ENA primary metagenome ERZ761564 (study PRJEB28885, sample SAMN05720194) | activated sludge metagenome | isolation source: Anaerobic digester | place: USA...
CATACGAGATAACGTAGCGTGACTGGAGTTCAGACGTGTACTCTTCCGATCTTGATTTGCGCGCCTGGAATATCAATGTTAGAGGGGTGGTCATTACTCGTTTTGAAAATCAGCCCTCGGCCGTATTATTCAAGAACAAGCTGGAACGAAGAAACATAAAGGTCTTTACCCACTCTTACACGAAAGGATATCCCACAAACGTCGATTTGATCGTCAGCGATGAAGGTTATGGAATTAACGAATACATAAAAACAGAAAAACCGCTTGTTATCGTGACGGGACCAGGGCCGGGAAGCGGAAAGCTGGCCACCTGTCTTTCCCAGCTCTATCACGATTATAAAAACGACACTAAATCGGGGTATGCAAAATTTGAGACGTTTCCTATATGGAATTTACCCCTTAAACATCCTGTGAACGTCGCGTATGAAGCGGCTACAGCCGACATTCGCGATTTCAACCAGATCGATCCTTTCCATCTGGAAGCATACGGAGAGGCATGTGTAAATTATAACCGTGATATTGAAATATTTCCTGTTTTGAAAAGAATTCTTGAAAAGATTACGGGCAAAATATCTTTCTACAAATCTCCCACTGATATGGGTGTGAATCGAGCCGGTTTTGCCATCATCAATGATGATTTGACAAAAGAGGCGGCAAAACAAGAAATTATCCGTAGGTATTTCCGTTACCGTTGTGAATATGTCATGGGATTTGCCGAAACAGAAACGGTACAGCGAGTCGAACTGTTTATGAACGATTTCAACCTTAATCCAGAAAACAGACCCGTTGTGAAACCGGCAAGGGAAGCGGCAAAAGAAGCGATACAACAAAACAGAGGTAACGAAGGAATATACTGCGGCGCGGCAATACAGCTGAAAGACGGAACAATTATAACTGGCAATAATTCTCCCCTGATGCATGCCGCGTCCAGCGTAATTATTCATGCGCTTAAATACTTGGCTGATATTCCAGAGAAAATAAAATTACTTCCGGCAAATATTACCGACTCCATTCGCAGGTTGAAAACCGAAATTCTTCAAGAAACAAATGTTAGCCTTGACGTGGAAGAAGCGCTTATTGCACTGAGTATCAGTGCCACGACAAACCCCGCCGCCGAACTGGCACTGGAAAAACTAAAGGAACTGCAAAATTGCGAAATTCACATGACACATATACCCACACCCGGCGATGAAGCTGGGCTCAGGCGCATAGGTGTTAACCTGACTACCGATCCCAATTTTTCAACAAATAATCTTTTTGTTACCTAGCAGGCAAAGTTTTTAATTAAAATTAAAGAAAAATTTATTTAAATTATAACTGATCCGCTTTTTCTTTAGCGCTCTCGAGCATTTTATTGATACTACCAGGAATTTCTTTACCTTTCTTAAATAATTCCCTTAAGTCTTTATACATATTTTTGCTTTTATCCGCAATTTCCTCAATACCAGAGCCAATCATATCAATGGTCTTTTGGACATTATCAGGATTTTTGACAAAGAAAAAGCCTCCAACGGCAAATAACACTATTAAAATTACCATTGTTACTTTAATTATATTCTTAAAAATAAAATATAGGAATAAAAGCAGTAAGAAACCTAGAAATATGATTAACGCTAACGGGTGTTCACTGATAAATCCTGTGATGGTATCCATATAACTACCCCCTTCGCTTTGTAATAATCTATTTAGCTTATTTTTAAGGTGAAATCTATTTTTATTTAATCTTGACAAACCAATAGGCGACAATTAGATTTTATGTTTATATCAGTTTGTCCTAACGTTTTAAAGACTATTTTTCATTACTGGATCGTTAGTTGGAAAACACAGCAATAAAACAAAAAATTGGAATAACCACATTAGGTTGCAAGGTCAACCAGTACGAATCGGCAGCACTGGTGGAAAAATTATGCGCAAAAAAATATACTCTCGTGCCCTTTAATTCCCCTGCCGATATTTACATTATTAATACCTGCACGGTTACATCTTCCGCAGATTTTCAATCTCGTCAATTAATAAGACGTGCTAAAAAAAACAATCCCCAAGCAAAAATCATTGTCACCGGTTGCTTTGCACAGATATCACCGGAAGAAATAAAAAAAATCGATGAAACCATTATTGTCGTCGGCAACAAACAAAAAAATATGATTCCGGAATTTATAGAAGATAGCACTCTCATCGGCAGAGATGAGACCGAGTATTACGGTTCTTGTTTAAAAATATTCCATTACATGCCCCTGGGTAAATTCATAAACCACACGCGTGCTTTCTTAAAAATACAGGACGGATGTAATTCATATTGCAGTTACTGTATCATCCCTTACGCGCGCGGAGAAAAACGCAGCTTACCCCCTCCCATTGCATTAACGGCAATTGACAGATTCATAAAAAACGATTATCGTGAAATCGTCTTCACGGGCATTCATCTCGGAGCTTACGGTCAAGACCTTATTCCTTCAACAAATTTAGAACAGCTTTTAAAAGATGTAATGAATATTGAATCTTCAGCAAGATTTCGTTTAAGCTCAATAGAACCTATAGAAATAACTGATAATTTATTGAATCTTTTTGCCAAAAACGCCAGCCTTTGTCCCCATCTGCATATTCCTCTGCAAAGCGGTGATGACAAAATCCTGCGCCTGATGAGACGTAATTACGACACTTCATTTTACCGTAATTTAATCAATAAAATCATCGCTGCCGTCGAAGATGTAGCCATAGGAATCGACGTGATGGTCGGTTTTCCAGGCGAAGGTACTAATGAATTCAACAATACTGTGCGTTTCCTAGAATCACTGCCCGTCGCTTACATACATATTTTCCCCTATTCAGAAAGGCCGAATACTGCGGCGGCTAATATTCATCCCAAAATAAACGTCAAAACAAAAAAAGAGCGTGCTTTATTTTTAAAAAAAATAAATGAACTCAAAAGAATGCAATTTGCCAGACGGTTTTTAGGAAAAGAGCTTTTCGTATTAGTAGAAAACACAAAAGACAAAAAAACACGCTTATTAAAAGGCGTTTCTCAAAATTACCTCCCTGTTTTGCTGGAAAACTGTGATCAATCTTTCGTTAATAAAATTGTCGCGGTTCGCGTACAAAAATTAGAGGAGGGGAAACTCTATGGCAAAATTGTTTCTTGATAAAAAAATACTGGCGAAACTTAAGATCCTGCAAGAGCGCCTGGATTACCGCTTTCGGGATATATCATTTTTATGCATCGCCCTTACTCACCGTTCCTTCCTCAACGAGAACCCTCAGCTTCTTGCAACGGATAACGAAAGGCTCGAATTCCTGGGTGACGCCGTCCTGTCTCTTGTCATAAGCGGCCTTCTCTGCAAAAATTACCCGGAATTTACCGAAGGCACTTTGTCGAAGATACGCGCCGCACTTGTCAATGAAAAAACACTGGCTAAAATCGCTTGTAACTTAAACATAGGAGAGTGCCTTTTGCTGGGACACGGAGAAGAAAAATCAGGAGGACGCAACAAACATTCACTGCTGGCTAACGCCTTAGAGGCGGTTGTTGCCGCGATATATCTTGATTCTGATTTTAAAAAAGTCAATAATATAATAATAAAATTAGTAGAGCCTGTTTTGAACGACGAAAAACTTAATGAACATTATTTTGATTATAAGAGCGCGCTACAGGAATTATGTCAAAAAGCATTCAAAATAAATCCCGTTTATTCTGTTATGGGCTCATTTGGTCCGGAACATGACATAACCTTTAAAGTATCCCTGACAGTACCGGGAATAATTACAGAAACCGGTTCAGGTAAAAATATAAAAGACGCCGAAAAAAAAGCGGCTTGGAAAGCATGGAAAATACTGCAAGTAAAAAAGGGAAAATTACTTCAGGGAAAAAAGTGAGAAAGTAAATGATTATTCCTATATTCATCATGAATAGCGGCTGCCCACATAAGTGCATTTTTTGCAATCAAATCATTGCCTCAGGTGATTACTCTTTTGAACCAAATAAGAGTGCTTTTGATAAAATTGTCAAAACTTATTTAAACTCAAACTATAATAAAACAAAAAAAACAGAAATTGCTTTTTACGGAGGCAATTTCACGGGGTTGCCGGCAGACTTGCGGAAAGACCTCCTTTCCTGGGCAAACAGCTATATTGATAAAGGCGCTGTCCAATCATTGAGAGTTTCCACGCGTCCGGATTATATATCAGACGAAGCCTTAAAAATGCTTAAAGAATATAATGTTGAGACAATCGAATTGGGAGCTCAGTCTTTTTCCGACCAAGTTCTCGAACATGCGCAAAGAGGTCATAATGCATCCTCGATAGAAAAAGCCATGATCCTTTTGAAAAAATATTTCTTTCGGACTTCACTGCATCTAATGGCCGGTCTGCCTAAAGACAATAAAGAAAGCTTTATTTATTCGCTGAATAAGACTGCAGAATTAAAACCCGATATGGCGAGAATCAATCCCACTTTAGTTTTGAAAGATACACTTCTCGCTCAGCAATATGAGCAGGGGCTGTACACTCCCCTTTCCCTGCGAGATGCTGTGGATTTATGCTGTTTGGCCATCAATATTTTATCGAGATCCGGTGTACGCATTATCAGGTTCGGTTTGCACATCTCTGATGAGATGAAAAAAGACGGGGCTGTTCTTGCTGGCCCAATTCACCCTTCTTTCGGCTCCGTTGTCCTTTCATCATTCTTTTATAACAAAACACTGACGCTTTTGAAAAAAATACCGCAAACAGCAAACGAATTTTGTTTCAGATTATCTCCTGCGGATATCTCTTCATTTCGCGGCCTGAACAACAGCAATTTACTCACGTTGCAAAGGCTTTATCCGCGGATAAAAATAACCGCAAAGACATCTTTAGAGCATAAACGCGGAGATATTTCTTGTTTAACAGATAACGGCATTTATCTTTACACAAACATTCATTCTCCATATAGCGATTACCAAACGGAAGGACATTAATTTGTTCAAATCAGGATTCATAAGTATTTTGGGACGGCCCAACGTCGGCAAATCAACTTTTTTCAACACTATATTGGGCGATAAAATCTCTATCGTCACCAGCAAACCGCAAACAACGAGAAACAGAATATCCGGTATCAAGAATTATCCGGACGCGCAGATAATTTTCCTTGATACGCCTGGCATACATACCCCCCCAAATACCCTCAACCGCGTCATTGTTCACGCGGCGCGCGAAACAATTGGTGATGCCGATATTTTATTGATGCTTGCTGACGCAACTTCTGAGATGCATCCTCACGACCTGCTCCTTATTGATTTTTTAAAAAAGGCAAAAGTTCCAGTGTTTTTGGCGATCAATAAAATTGACTTGATTGAAAACAAATATTTGCTGCCTCTAATTGATAAATTCCATAAGCTTTATAATTATAAAGAAATATTCCCGATTTCCGCTCTAACCGGTGAAGGGATTCTGGATTTAATAACCTCTTTAAAAGAAACACTGCCTGAAGGTCCGCAATTATTTCCCAAAGACATTCTTACCGATACCACTGAACGCTTCATTGCCGCAGAGTTTATTCGTGAACAGATAATTTTGTTCACTAAACAAGAATTACCTTACGTCAGCACCGTGCTTATCGACTCTTTTAAGGAAGACGGGGGAAAAAATTTGATTAAAATCAGCGCGACAATAATTGTCGAAAAGGAATCGCAAAAAGCAATTATGATCGGCAAAAACGGATTTATGCTCAAGACTATAGGCACACAGGCCAGGATACAAATGGAAAATTTTTTTGGTGTTAAAATTTTTATTAAACTGTTTGTCCGCGTGGAAAAAAATTGGACAAATTCCGAAACTATGCTGCGGGAATTCGGTTTATTGTTAAAACGTTGAATGCATACCGTTTCTGAAAAGGACTCGTATTTTCATGCCTGCAAAACCTGTTATCGCCATCGTTGGCAGACCTAATGTCGGGAAATCTACTCTTTTCAATCGCATCGCAGGTAAGCGAAAGGCGATTGTTATTGATGAACCGGGAGCGACACGCGACCGTAACTATATGGATTGTATCTGGAATGGGAAAGCGTTTACCCTTATTGACACAGGCGGGTTTGAGCCTACAGCCCGAGAAGAAATATTCGTGCAGGTGCGCGAGCAGACAAACCTGGCCATTGAGGAAGCTGATATCATTCTCTTTATGCTTGATGCGAAAGAGGGATTGACACCATCCGATACTGTAATAGACCGTCTGCTCCGCGGCCAGGGGAAAAATATTTTTTACGTGGCCAATAAAGTGGACGGAGAAAAAAACGAAAATTTGGCTGCCGATTTTTACCGCCTAGGCATGGAGCGAGTTTTTACCATCTCCGCCCGGCATGGCCTCGGTTTAAACGAACTCTTGTCTGCAGTCACGGACTATTTGCCTTTTACGCAAGATCAAGACAAAAGCACAACTGACGATAAGCATATAAAAATAGCTATCGTCGGCAAACCAAATGTCGGCAAATCGTCACTAATCAATCTAATTTCAGGAAGCAAAAGAGCAATTGCCACCCCGACACCAGGCACAACACGCGATGCTGTCGACATGACCATAAAGGTGGGGGGTAAAAATTACCTGTTAATAGATACAGCCGGTATTCGGAAAAAAAACAAGATAAGTCTGATTCTAGAAAAATACAGCGTTATTCAGGCGCTAAAATCAATTAACCTCTGCGATATCGCACTTATCTTGATTGATGCTGAAGATGGAATAACAGAACAAGATGCCAAAATTGCCGGCCTAGCCTATGAACACGGTAAAGCCTGCATTATTGCTGTCAATAAGTGGGACAAAATAAAAAAAGATAATACCACCGTTGGCAAATATGTAGAGAGCATAAAAGAAAAAATAAAATTTATGGATTTTGCGCCTATTATCTTCATTTCTGCTCTAACCGGTCTGCGGGCATCCAAAATATTCCCCCTTATTGATGAAATCTACGATCAGTATATAAAAAGAATCAACACTTCTGATTTAAACTCTTTTTTGGAATATACAGTAAAGAAAAACTCATTACCTCGTTATCAAAGTAAACAGGTTAGAATTTTCTATACTACGCAGGTGGGTATTAAACCCCCTTCTTTTGTGTTTTTTGTTTCTTCAGCAAAAGGAATACACTTTTCTTACCGTCGATATCTTATAAATCAAATTCGTGACAAATTTAATTTTAACTATGTTCCCCTTAAAATTATTTTCAGGAAAAAAAGCGATTGATTTATTCCTTTTTTATTTCCCTGTAAAAATAAAGTAAAAAAAAGGAGCAGCAATTGATTTACCTTCGTAACATCAGCCTGTCTTTCTTGGACAAAGTTATCTTTGACAGAATTTCCTGGACAATTCATCCCCGCAGCCGCATTGGTCTTGTCGGTGATAACGGAACAGGTAAAACAACGCTATTCCGAGCCATTTTAGAGCAGGTGCCTCTTGATGACGGTTATATAGAAATCCCGGACAAAAAACAGAAAAAAATTGGATATCTTCCTCAAGATTTGGTTGAGCTTGATAACATTACGGTAATCGATTATTTAAAACAAATCAGTGGAATTGCCGAGATGGAAAATTCTATCCGAAATCTGGAAGAACAAATCGCCAAGTGCCGCGGGAAAAGTGACCGTTATCTCCAATTGATAAAAAAATATGACACCATCACTTCTCTTTATAGCGCACGGGAAGGTTATTCTTTTGAAGCCAAATCAAAGCAAATTTTGAAAGGCCTTGGTTTTAAACAGCATGATCCGGAGCGGAATTGCTCCGATTTTTCCGGCGGGTGGAAAATGCGAATTTTACTTTCAGGTATTCTGCTTATGCGTCCCGATATAATTCTTCTAGACGAACCGACAAATCATCTAGATACGGAAAGCATGGAATGGTTGGAAAGCTTTTTAAAGGATTACAAAGGCACGATTATTGCCATTTCTCACGATCGCTTTTTTCTGGATAAAATCGCCCTGCAAATAGCCGAGCTTTCCTCTGGTCATATTCACATTTATCAAGGTAATTACTCTTATTATCTTCAGGAAAAAGAACGACGCCACGAGGCGCTGAAAAAAGAAATGGAGTTGCAAAAGGCTCATATTGACATTGAACGATTCGTGGAAAGATTTCGTTATAAAGCAACTAAAGCCGCCCAGGTGCAAAGCCGGATTAAAATGCTGGAGAAATACAAGGAAATTAAAGCTCTGCCGAAAACAAGGAATATCGTGATGAGATTTCCTGAAGGCAAGAAAAGCGCTAAAGAAGTGGTTAAAGTCATCAATCTGGGACACAATTACGGAAATACCAAAGTATTTTCCTGCTTAAACTTTACGCTTTTCCGCGGGGATAAAGTAGCTTTTGTTGGTGTAAACGGTTCCGGTAAATCAACCCTCTCCCACCTGCTCGGTTTAACGGAAAAGCCTTCCTGCGGTGTTATCCAATACGGGGATAACGTCAGAATGGCCTTATTTTCCCAAGAAAATACTGAAAATCTAGATTATAATAAAAATATTTGGGAGGAAATAAGTACCATTCACAGTAAATTCGACGATCAGGGAAAACGAAACTTACTCGGCGCATTTTTGTTCTCCGGTGATGATATATTCAAGCCGGTTTCCATTCTTTCCGGTGGCGAAAAATCGCGTCTCACTCTCTTGAAAATAATGCTCATGGACACCAACTTCTTGATTCTTGATGAGCCGACTAATCATTTAGATATAAAAACAAAGGATGTTTTTCAGGACGCTCTTATAAAATATTATGGAACAATTGCCATCGTATCACACGATCGCTATTTTCTTGACTGTCTCGTCAATAAAGTATTTGAACTTAAAGACAATGGCATAATGCTTTATCCGGGAAATTACTCTTATTTCATTGAAAAACGATCTTTAAACAATGTGAATATTTTTGAACACAACCAAGAAATGAAAGAACCACAAATCCGACCGGCAAATAAAACCAAAGAAAAAAAACGCCTTGAAGCAGAAGAGAGAAACAGAATTTACCGCATTAAAAGTGAATGGGAAGAAAAATTATCCTTTGTGGAGCACAATATACAATTACTAGAAAATAAAAAATCGGAATATGAAACTTTTTTGTGTGCTCCGGAAAATTTAAAAAAGGCAAACAAAATCAAAGAAACACAAAAAACATTAAAACAAGTTAATTTAGAACTTGAACAATGGTATCATAAGTGGTCAGAAATTGAAGATAAATTAATTAATATTAAATAGTCTAACAAATCAATTATTTGTTATTAGGCGCCATCGAGCAGTGTCTTTTCAGTATTTTGATACCAGCTTGCAGGATCAGTTAAAAATTGTTCTGTGTCCCGCAGCGAAAGCAGATGTTCTCTTTCCACGCTCGCCAGTAAATTAAAAAAAGCTTTCTCTTTAGGCTCGGTGCTTTGCTTTTCCAATTTTGTGTATAGTGCTACACCCCTTGCTTCAAAGTCAATTGCCGTGCGAATAGCCTTTAAGTCGTCATCATTCCCCTCAATACGTGCCGCCCTCTTTCCTGAGAGAGCTCTCAAAATATTTTTCGTTAAAGATTTTTTTACTTTAAGCGGCACGGTAGCCGGCCACTTTTTTTGTTTTTCCCATTTGTCATGAAGTTTTTTGAGCATTTCATAATGTTCTTTTTCTTCATCGGCAATTTGCTTAAACATGTTTTTGCCTGCTAAGTTTTTTGTTCTACGGGCGTTAGACAAGTAAAAATCCCTTTCCTTGAGTTCATTTTCCAAAGCAAATTCCAAGGCGCTCATTCTTTTATCCATGTTCGCTTGCCTCCTTAATTACCTGTATCTATTTTGACTATAAATTATATTTTATTCCAGAGCAATACGTTCCTTTATATCGCACATATATTCTGCAACATTATCACAGAGATCGGAAATGCGTTCCAAATGAAGAAGCATTTCGACAAAAACTGTTCCTGCTTCAGGGGCGCAAATACCTTTGTGAAATCTTTCCAGGTGGTTATCTCTTGACTGCTTCACCTTAATATCTATTTCTTCTTCTCGCCGGATAACATCCATATTTCTGCTTTCACTGGGCTCTTTTATAATAAACTCCGCATCTTCAAAATTACTACTTACCAAGTTAACTATTTCCTGTAAATCATTTTCACCACATTGACTGAATTTAATTCTGCCTTGAGCCTTCTGAATTGCTAATTTGCCTATACAAAGTGCATGGTTGCCGATACTTGCGATGTCGTTTGTCACTGCCGTATAAGCAAATATTTTTTTTGAGTACTTTTCGGAAAGGTTCCTAGATGATATTCGCTGTAAATACTTAACAATTTCCTCTCTTGTATTGATCACTATCTTATCAAGGTAAAATAATTTATTCCCCCTTCCCTTCCCTTCTCTTTCTTTTAATTCAGAGATACCCAACAAATACATTTTATGCACAAGATTCATTTGTCGTCTAATCTCATTATATACATTATCCAGTGCTCTCTGTGGATTAACCACATCCTTTTCATCAAGATATTCGGGCCATAAAGAAACCGCTTCATCTTCTCCTGGCATTATTTTTTTCATTATTGCCGTAAATGGCGATAGTAAAAAAATAAATAAAAATACTATCACCAAATTAAGCAGAAAATGAGCAAGGGCGATTTGCTGAGGAAGGTTTCCGGTAAGATTTTTCAATACAAATATAAATTGAGGCATAAAAATAAAGCAAAATATTATTCCAACGCTTTTAAATATCAAGTGAGAAACCGCGGTTCGCCTAGCGCTTTTTGTGCCCACTATTCCCGCAAAAATAGCGGTAACCGTTGTGCCAATATTTGCGCCCATAATTACAGGCACTGCATTTTGCAGGGAGATCATTTCCTGATGAGCCAGAAGAACAATTATGCTTATAGGTATAGCGGAAGCCTGAACAATTCCCGTAACGACAATACCCATGAGCAAGCCAATCCAAGGGTGTTGTGCTTGCTTAAACATTTCCATAAGAACGGTTGATTCTTTTAATGGCTCAAGGGATTTACTCACCAGTTCCAAACCAAAGAACATGAGACCAAAGTAGAAAACAATTTCTCCCAGAATCTTCCATTTAGCTTTTCCTATAAGCCATAATAACCCTCCCGCAGAAATAATCAGAGGCGATATTTCTGTAAAATGCCAAACGACAAATTGTACGGTCAGTGTTGTACCTATATCGGCGCCTAAAATAATTGCCAGCGAATCGAAAAAAGTAATTAATCCCGCGCTGACTAGTCCGATGGTCAGAACAATGGAAGCAGACGAACTTTGGAACATTACCGTCGAAATAATGCCCGTAAATAAACCGTAAAGGGGCTTCGCGATAATATACTTAACATATTGTTTTATTCGAGCATTAATTAAATTTTTAGCCGAAGATGATAGACGAATTATTCCGATGAGAAAAAAAACTATTCCAGCGATTACAATGATTATGTTTTCCATTTGACTAAATGAGGAACATAATAATAAATAGCCTTATCGCAAAATAATTTTGACATTTCACCTTATCCAAAATAGCTTATTTCAACTTCATATTAAAATTGGATATCTTTCCCGTATCCACTTCTTTAATCTGTAGACGTAATACTTTTGCTGTTTTTGCCTCTCCTGGATAAAAAATATAACCGTAAGCAAGTTCGCCGGGGTTTACCGCTCTGTATTGGAGCGATCTTTGCTGCAAATCCTTCTTAATCTTTTCTTGAACATCAGCATAATGCCCCCCTATTCCGCGAGCGCCTCCCACGACCACTCCGGCGGCCGCCCCCACAGCCGCGCCTTTCCCTGCTGCTTCCCCCACGTTCGTTCCGGTGACAATTCCGATTGCAGCTCCAATCACCGCTCCTGCAGCGCCTAGCAACAATCCTCCTTTTGCCGCCTCCGGCATTACTTTGCCTAGTTCCGTCTTTTTGGAAATACGGTCATAGGCAAGCCCCTGATCCAATATGGGCCACACGTTGCTATCATCATCGATAAGAAAAGTTTGTTCCGCAATAATAACAAGAGAATGCTGGCTTCTATTGTCGAAAACCACCTGAATAGGTAAAATTCCACCTGCACGAATATCAAAACCAAATGCATTTTTTGCTTCCTGGGCATCGACAAAAGCCTGAGAAGAGATTATTGCCCCATCAATATTAACTGCGTTTGGATTTTTTTCCGGCATTTGAAATGGCGCCACTTGTCTTTCATAACTGGCGCAGGCAACGAAAATCAATACAATTGAAAGAGTAATTATTACTTTTATTTGATTGTTTTTTGCTTTTTTCATAATATTCTCCTGTAGCAAAGAAGCCATTTTACGCCCCGGTCACTTATCGTTCATACATTAAACGAAACTTTTTATTCATTGTTAAAATTATTGAGACATCATCTTTTGTTAACCGTACTGTTCCTTGACCCACGCCATGTAAGAGCCTGTTTTTACGTTTTCTACCCAATCAGGACGATTCAAATACCATTCAATTGTTTTTTGCAAACCGGTTTTGAATGATTCTTTAGGAAACCAATCAAGCTCTTTTTTTATTTTAGAGAAATCAACCGCGTAGCGGCGATCGTGTCCTAGTCTATCCTGAACAAACGTTATAAGCTCGCGACGTTTCTTCCCGTCTCTCTTTATTTCATCAAGCATATCGCAAATCATTTCCACTATCAAAATATTTTCCATTTCCGCACTCCCACCTATATTATACGTTTCACCTAACCTGCCTGAAACCATAATTTTCCAGATAGCCTCGCAATGATCCTCCACATAAAGCCAGTCTCTAATGTTTTTTCCGTCTCCGTAAACCGGCAGCTGTTTGCCTTCTAAGGCATTGAGAATAATTAAAGGAATGAGCTTCTCCGGAAACTGATAGGCGCCATAATTGTTTGAACAATTTGAAACCGTAATCGGTAACCCAAAAGTTTTAAAATATGCCCGTACCAGATGGTCCGATGCTGCTTTAGACGCCGAATAAGGGCTGTTGGGACGATATGGGGTATTTTCAGAAAAATATCCTTCCGGGCCCAAACTGCCGTAAACCTCATCCGTGCTTACGTGATGAAATATTTTAAATAAATTCCTGCGGGATTTGGATAACTCCAACAAGTTAAAAGTACCAACGATATTTGTCTGAATAAAATTTTCTGGAGTTTTAATTGATCGATCAACGTGTGATTCAGCTGCAAAATGACAAACCGCGTCTATTTGATACTTCGAAAAAATATTTTCCATTTTTTTTGCATCACATATATCTACTTTTTCAAATACATATCGTTGGTCATAGTCAGAAGCGATGTCTTCCAAATTTTGAAGATTGCCCGCATAAGTCAATTTATCCACATTTATAACTTTACCTTTATAGTTGCTACTTTTAAAAAGGTAATGGATAAAATTACTACCAATAAATCCGCATCCCCCCGTAACCATCAGATTGTTAAACAATCTGTCCCTTATCTTATCTTTCGTCATCAACCAGAATCCCTTCTATTCTTTAGATTATCAGGTATCATATCATTACGGTTATATATTTTCATTTAATTATTTCCATTTAAAACAAACGCGGCCCACTCTGATGGAGGATAACCTGATTTTATCATAAAATTTTTTGTCACTTTTAACAAAGCGGCAATATTTTCTGACTTATCTAAATTCGTATAGAAGATGTCCATAAAAATTCCCTTCGCTTTTTCATCAACTTTCCAAAGCGTTGAAATAACTGACGGACTTCCCGCGTAAATCAAAGCCCTGTTAAACGCGGCTATTTCTAGGCCTGTTGAATAGTTTGTCATCTCTGCCTTACAGGCACTCATCATTATTAGCCGCCCCCTAAATTTCATCCTGAATATTTCATCCACTTGCAAACAATCATTATTTCCCATTGAGGGCGTAAGTGATATCCCGGATTGTAATGGATCATCTTTTGCCAAACAACAATTGGTGGCAAAATGAAGAATATCACAATTTGAAACAACAGACTTAATTTTTGTTTTTGTTGACTCTCCTTTTAATATTATATTGGCTTGAGGAAATACATTTCTTACACTATCCGCTTCCGTTACAAAATGAAGCAAATCCATTTTTCTTTCTTCAGAGTCGCTATGAATAAAAACGATTGCATTTGGACCAGTTGACGATTCTTTACTCAATATATACTTTAGCACCGATATGCTGGGCAAATAAAAAACAGAAAACACATCGACCAGATATTGTTGTTTCAAACTGATCGCCTCAAAAGGTAAATAATAAAGAGATCCATGTGGTATTATGATGAGGCGATCACCCACAACAAAGGGCATTACTTGCTTCAGAAAAAGATTATATAGCTTTTCCGAAAGCAAATCACTCGTCTCATGTTTATCAACGACCGTTGCGGAATTAAACGAAAATATTATTTTATATATTTCATTCTCCGTAATATTCATTTTTCCCAAAAATATTTTTTCATGGGTTATTGCCAAAATATAGAGGTTTCTTCTTGTAAGATAGTAACTAAAAATAGTCGTATTCTCGTCAAGCATTTTACGTATGCCGTCAATGCTAAATCTTTCCATCTTTATAATTGAAAAGAGTTCGTCATTATGGTTTTTAATTCTATTCATTGTTTCAACATAATATTGTCTAGCCCTTTCTACATAATTCGCCGATTCCTCCGATATGCTGTCTTCTTCTTTGACTGCGCTGGCAAATGCTTTTGCCGCAAACGCCATCTCTCTTTTGGCGTTTGCCAGCTGATTTAATAATTTTGTTTCTTGAATGCTTCTGCCGATATTTGTTCCGGATAACAAATTACAAATAGCGTTGTTTTTGGATCTCTCAGCTGTTTCCAAAGCTGCCTTAATATTGCCGTGCTTGATGTAGGAGTCAACCAGAGCATCATAAAACATCCGCGGCCTGAATGTATAGCTATCATCAAATAGTTCTTTTACAATTTCCGGATCCTGTTCTTCCATAATCGCTACTGCCGATTTAATACAATTAATTGCTTTTGCTTCATCGCCTTTTCCCTTATATGAAAATGACAAAATATATTGCGCCCACATTTTATAAAATTCGAGCTGATATTTTTCGGCAATCTCGTTCAGCTGAAAAGCCGTCTCTTCGACTTTGTCAAACATTTTCGCCAGAAGAAATATTTGACTTTTCACCAATAAGTTATTCAACTCGCTTTCATAATTATTAGCTTTTAAGGATAATTTTTCGGCGGCATAAATGGCTTTTTCCGATTCATTGAACCGTTTCATCAGGGCAAATGCTAATCCCATATAATTATAAGCACTTGCCTCTATGAAATAGAAGGACTTGTCGGAAATGAATCGACTTGTCCTTTGTTTTTTTATTTCTTTGTTTAAAACTAAGGTGTCCTTGAAAAGGAAAATACTTTTCTCGGCATTTCTCTGAATCCAGCTGTATTCCTCTTTGCTAAAAGCATCCAAGTTATATTTATCTGATGTTATGCTAAAATATTCACCGAGGAATAAAGCAATACCGTTTTCAAATACAGCGTCGCGTCGCAACACTAATACATTCAAATCATTTTGAACATTTTCGGTATATTTCAATGATTGCTCATAATATTCTTTTGCCTTGATATAATTTCCTGCTGTCAAATAATAATGGCCTAAATTGTAAAAAACAAAGGCTTTGGGCGGCGCCTCTAATCCAGCATTTTCCAATTCTTTAATTGCTTCAAGCGATTCCCGTCGCTTCCCGTATTTATTCAAAAGTAAAATTTTTCTGGTCGACGCTGTTCCTACTCCGCTGAAATCCCTCCGGCTTCTGAATTCAGAAATAGCTCTATCTAAATACAAAACAGCTTTGTTTTCCTCTCCGTTCTTCTCAAAATGTTCCCCAACATTGATAAAAACGTAGGGTATCGCCCAATCAGATGTAATACTTGCCCATTTGAGTTGTTGAATATATTTAGCGGGTATTTCTTTTTTATCTGTTTCATCCAACCCGATCTTAACCAAGGCATTTGGCGGCGCTGGTATATTCATCATTATCGCTGCACAGCCAAACAGATGCGAAAACAAAATTGA
>ENA-UOWO01004236-UOWO01004236.1-activated-sludge-metagenome-genome-assembly--contig:-NODE-4236-length-15960-cov-40.049230_pt1 | contig 15960 bp, 11 predicted proteins | sample MGYA00238148_ERZ761564 | MGnify/ENA primary metagenome ERZ761564 (study PRJEB28885, sample SAMN05720194) | activated sludge metagenome | isolation source: Anaerobic digester | place: USA...
CGTGCAGGTCGCGGTCGAAGGTGGTCTCGCGGCTCATGCTCACCGGCTCGCTGTGGGTCACCACCGGGCGGTCGTCCACGCCGTGGCTGGCATCGTGCAGCCAGCCGCCGTAGTGCGCACCGAAGTGCTGCACCAGCCAGGTGCGGTCACGCTCGGCGATCTGGCCGATGGTGCTGATGCCCAGCGCCTCCAGCTTGGCGCCGGCCTTCGGGCCGATGCCGTTGATGCGCCGCGCCGGCAGTGGCCAGATGCGCTGCGGGATGTCGGCCTGCGTCAGCAGGCACAGGCCATCGGGCTTGTCCAGGTCGCTGGCGATCTTGGAGAGCAGCTTGTTCGGCGTCACGCCGATGCTGCAGCTCAGGCCGGTGGCGCGGCGCACGTTGTTCTTCAGGTCCAGCGCGATGGCGCGCACGCCGCCGTGCGGGTCATGGGCCACCGAATCCTGCGCGCCGGGCAGGTCGCTCAGGTCGATGTAGATCTCGTCGATGCCGCGGTCCTCGATCAGCGGCGCCAGCTCGGCCACCGCGGCCTTGAAGCGGCGTGAATAGGCGCGGTACTGCTCGAAGTCGGTCGGCAGCAGCACCGCCTGTGGGGCGCGCAGAGCGGCCTTCATCAGGCCCATGCCGCTGTGCACGCCCAGGTCGCGCGCCGGGTAGGTGGCGGTGGTGATGACGCCGCGGCCGGCATAGCCGGCCAGCGTGGCAAAGCGCCGCGTGCCGTCGGGCAGCAGCTCGGGCTGGTGGCGCCTGCCGCCGCCGATGACCACCGGCATGCCCTTCAGCTCAGGGTAGCGCAGCAGTTCCACCGAGGCATAGAACGCGTCCATGTCCAGGTGGGCGATCCAGCGGCGCGCAGGCATGCGCCGATTGTGCGGCGCGGGTCGCCGCCGGCCAGCGCACTGCCCAGGCCGCCTGCTGCGTTGCCATTCGTCACAGATGGTGCCTTCTTAAAATGGGCATTTTGCACATATGATGGCGGCACACGGCAGACAACGCCGCTGGATGGAGCCCCTGATGCACCCCTTGCACCGCCTGTTCACCCCCGCCCGCGGCCTGCTGGCCGCTTCGCTCTCGGCCCTGCTGCTGGTCACCGCCTGCGGCGGCGGCGGTGGCGACGACAGCGCCAGCACCTCCGACGCCACGGCCACCGCCGCGCCCACCGCCTTCACCCAGGGCACCATCACCGGCTTCGGCTCGGTGATCGTCAACGGCGTGCGCTTCGACGACAGCAGCTGCACCGTCACCGACGACAGCGGCACGGCGCAGGCACTGGGTGCCCTGCGCCTGGGCATGCGGGTCGAGATCGACAGCAGCGCCGTCGACACCACCACCGCCACGGCGCGGGCCCATGCGCTGCGCTTCGGCGGGCTGGTCACCGGCCCGGTGGAGGCGGTGGACGCCACCGCCGGCACGCTGACGGTGCTGGGCCAGGGCGTGGACGTGACCAGCACCACCGTGTTCGACGACAGCCTGGCCGGCGGCCTGGCCGCCGTGGCCACCGGCGCCGTGGTGGAAGTGCACGGCCTGCGCGACAGCGCCACCGGCCGCATCACCGCCACCCGCATCGAGCCCGAGAGCAGCGCCACCACGTACAAGCTGCGCGGCGTGGTCAGTGCGCTGGACAGCACGGCCAAGACCTTTCGCATCGGCACCGCCACCATCAGCTTTGCCGGCGTGGCCACCGTGCCCGCCACGCTGGCCGACGGCGTGAGCCTGCGCGTGCAGCTGGCCACCGCGGCGGTGGCTGGTGTGTGGCAGGCGCAGTCGCTGGGCGCGAAGACCCGTGCCACCACCACAGCCGCCCAGGCCCATGTGCATGGCGCCATCACCGCCTTCACCTCAGCCACCGCCTTCAGCGTGGATGGCATCCCGGTGGACGCGGCCAATGCCAGCTTCCCCGACGGCAGCACCGGCTTGGCCCTGGGCGTGCAGGTGGAGGTGCACGGCACGCTGACCAACGGCACCATCATCGCCACCCAGGTGGAGCTGGAGAGCCACCACCGTGGCGACGACGACCGCCAGTTCCGCCTGCACGGCAGCATCACCTCGGTCGACACCACGGCCAAGACCTTCGTGCTGCGCGGTGTCACCGTCAGTTATGCCGGCACCGTCACCTACGACCAAGGCACCGAGGCGGGCCTGGTGGCCGGCGCCCGGGTCGCGGTGCGCGGCACCGTGGGTGCCAGCCGCACCGAGCTGGCAGCCGTCAGGATCAAGTTCGAGTCGTGACCGGCTGACTGCCCGGCCAACCCGCCCGGCCAACGCGCCCGGCCCGGCACCCACGTGGTGGCCGGGCCGCCCGTACCATGCCCCTCTGACCGCACACCCCCTGCACCGACCCCGCCCGACATCCCGCCGCCGTGAGCACCGACCCCGCCTCGCCCGACGCCCTGGCCACCGCCTTGCGCCAGCTGCTGGCGCCATTGGCCCGGCTGGCACTGGCGCAGGGGGTCACGCATGCCACGCTGGACGAGCTGATGAAACAGGCCCTGGTGGACGCCGCCGACCAGGCGCATGCCGCGCTGCCACCGCACCGCCGCGTGAGCCGCATCACCACCGCCACCGGCATCCACCGGCGCGAGGTGACGCGCCTGGTGGCCGCCCTGCGCGACGGCGCCGCGCAGCAGGCGCCGCCAGCGCGCAGCCATGCCAGCGAGCTGTTTGCGCACTGGCGCAGCCAGCCGCCCTACCTGGGGCCCGACGGCCGGCCGGCGGCGCTGCCGCGCCAGGGCCCGGCACCCAGTTTCGAGACGCTGGCCCAGGCCACCACGCGCGATGTGCACCCCCGCAGCCTGCTGGACGAACTGCTGCGCCTGGGCCTGGCCCAGCTGGACGCCGACACCGACACCGTGCGCCTGGTGCGTGACGGCTTCGTGCCCCAGGGTGACCAGGCGCGCATGCTGCAGGTGCTGGGCCGCAACGTGGGCGCCCACCTGGAAGGGGCGGTCGACAACGTGCTGCACGACCGCGCCCTGGCTCCGGCGGCCCGGCCGGCCGACGCCCCGGCCGCCGCGGGCCGCCGCCGGGCCTCTGAGGGTCTGCAGCCGGCAGCGGCAGACCTGCAGCCGGCACCGGCGCGCCACTTCGAGCAGGCCATCTTCGCCAGCGGGCTCAGTGCGGCGTCGCTGGAAGAATTCCGCCAGCTGGTGACGGCGCAGTGGCAGGCCACGCTGCAGGCGGTGGTGCCGGCGCTGGAAGCGCTGGTCGCCCGCGATGCCGCCCAGGCTGGCAGCCACCCACCGGCCCAGGCCATGTATCAACAGGTGCGCCTCGGCCTCTATACCCATGCCCGGCCGCAGGCCGCCCCGCCATCGGCGGTGCCTGCAGCCCCCCCGGAGCCCACCGATGCCCCCGATGCTGCACCCTGAACCCCCGCGCGGCCGCTGGCTGCGCCTGGCCGTTGCCTGGCTGCCGGATGTCGGCGCCTTCTGCGCCGCGCTGTGCACGGCCGTGCTGGCCGCCCTGCTGGTGGGCAGCATCGGCGGCTGCGGCGGCGGTGTCGGCACCGAAGGCACCGGCACCTTCAGCTCGGTGGGCAGCGGCCCGATCACCGGCTTCGGCTCGATCGTGGTGGGCGGTGTGCGCTACGACGACAGCGGCGCCAGCGTCAGCGACGACGACGGCAACAGCACCGACCGCAGCCAGCTGGCGCTGGGCATGGTGGTCGACGTGGAAGGCGGCGCCATCACCACATCGGCCGATGGCACCACGCTGAGCGCCACCGCCACCCGGGTGCGCACCCGGCGCGCGCTGCTGGGGCCGGCCGATGCCATCGATCTGGCTGCCGGCCGCCTGCAGGTGCTGGGCCAGCAGGTGCTGGTGACGGGCGACACCACCTTCGGCAGCAGCCTGGCCGGCGGCCTGGCGGCCGTGGCCACGGGCCAGCTGCTGGAGGTGTGGGGCCTGTACGACGCCAGCCGCACCGCCTGGGTGGCCACGCGCCTGGCACCGGCGGCGGCGGGCAGCACCTACAGCGTCAGCGGCCCGGTGGCATCGGTCGACGGCAGCCAGAGCTTCACCCTGGGTGGCCAGCGCTTTGCCGGCAGCACCGCGGGGCTGTCGGCCGGCAGCCTGGTGCAGCTGAAGCTGCAGAGCGCCACCGACGCCAGCGGCCGCTGGCAGGTGACCACCCAGCGCGCCGACGACCCCCTGCCCGACCAGAGCGACGACGCCGGCCTGGAGGGCCTGGTGTCGGCCGTGGCGTCGGCCAGCCGCTTCACCGTCAACGGCACCACGGTGGACAGCGGCAGTGCCCGGGTGGACGGCACGGTGCAGGCCGGGGCCCGGGTGCAGGTGCGCGGCGCGCTGGTGGCCGGCGTGCTGGTGGCCACCCGGGTGCAGGCCAGCCCGCCCGAAGCCCTGCGCGGCTTCGAGCTGAAGGGCACGCCGACCGGGCTGGACACCGTGGCACGCCGCTTCGTGCTGCGCGGCGTCACCGTGGACTACAGCGGTGCCAGCTTCCGCAACGGCAGCGCCGCCGCCCTGGTGGGCTACACCGGCAAGCTGGAGGTCCAGGGCCGCCTGTCGGTCGACCGGCAGGTGCTCGAGGCCACCAGCGTCGAATTCGTCGACTGACGACGGGGCCCGGCAGCCGTGCGCCGGCAGCGGTGCGCGGCGCTGGTGCTCAAGGTTGGTGCGGCGCGGCCGATACAACCGGTCACTGGTGGGCCGTGTGGGTGCGATCCGCCCAACCGCTGGCCACCTGACCTTGCCTTGACGCTCTCCACGAACCTGAACCCGCGCCTGCTGGTGGTCGACGACGACCTGCTGGTGCGCGACATGGCGGCACGCTCCCTGCGCCACGCCGGCTTCGACGTGACCGAAACCGACAGCGGCGAGGCAGCGCTGGCCGCCTTCGACCACGCGCCGTTCGACCTGCTGCTGCTCGACGTGATGATGGCCGGCATCGACGGGTTCGAGACCTGCCGCCGGCTGCGCCGCCTGGAGCATGGCCGGCATGTGCCGGTGCTGATCCTCACCGGGCTGGACGACATCGCGTCGATCGAGCAGGCGCAGCAGGCTGGCGCCACCGACTTCATCACCAAGCCCATCCACTGGGGGCTGCTGGTCTACCGGGTGCGCTACGCGCTGCGCGGTGCCGCCGCCCTGGAGTCGATCCGCCAGAGCCGCGAGAGCCTGGCACGCGCCCAGCGCATGGCCCACCTGGGCAACTGGTCGCTCGGCGACGGCGGCCAGATGGGCTGCTCGGACGAACTGGCACGCATCTTCGGCGCCCCGCCCGAGGCAGCGCAGTGCGCGTCGGCCGAGGCCTTTCTGCAGCGGGTGTGCGATGCCGACCGTGACCGCGTGCGCGCCGCGCGCGCAGCCCTGGTCAGCCAGGGCCAGCCCTACCAGCTGACCTTCACCATCGAGCGCTTCGACGGCATCCACCGCACGGTCTTCGAGCAGGCGGCACCGGTGTGCGACGCCATGGGGCGCAAGGTGGCGGTCGAGGGCATCACGCACGACATCACCGAACGTGTCGAGGCCGAGCGGCGCATCCAGCACATGGCCCTGCACGACGGCCTGACCGGGCTGCCGAACCGCGAGTTCTTCCTGCGGCTGGCCGCCCGCACGCTGGCGGACGCCGACCATGGCAGGCGCCAGTGCGCCGTGCTGCAGATCGACCTGGACCGGTTCAAGAGCGTGAACGACGCGCTCGGCAATGACGCCGGCAACGAGGTGCTGCGGATCGTGGCACAGCGCCTGCAGCACCACCTGCGTGCCGGCGACCTGGCCACACCGGCCCAGACCCAGGTCGGCATGCTGGCGCGCGTGGGGGGCAACGCCTTCACGGTGCTGCTGGTCGGCATCGGCCGGCCCGAGCATGCCGCACGCGCGGCCGAGCGCCTGGCCCTGACGGTGGCCGAGCCCATCGCCGTGGCCGGCACCGCGTTGCGGCTGACGGCCTCCGTCGGCATGGCCCTGTTCCCCAGGGATGCGACCGATGCCGGCCAGCTGATCCGGTTTGCCGAGCAGGCGCAGTACGCCGCCAAGGCGGCCGGCCCCGGCCAGCACCGCTTCTTCGACGAGGCGATGAATGCGCAGGCCAGCGCCCGGCTGGTGCGCGAATCCGAGTTGCGCCGCGCCATCGCCGGGGGCGAACTGCGGCTGTACATGCAGCCCAAGTACATCGCGGCCAGCGGCACCCTGCAAGGCGCCGAGGCCCTGGTGCGCTGGCAGCACCCCGAGCGGGGCCTGCTGCCGCCGGCCGAGTTCATTGCGCTGGCCGAGGAGACGGGGCAGATCCACGACCTCACGGCCTGGGTGCTGGAGGAGGTGTGCGCGCTGTCCGCCCGCTGCGCGCGCCGCGGCCTGCCCCGCCTGCCGCTGGCCGTCAACGTGGCGGCGCCGTGCTTCATGGCCGATGACCTGGTCGACAGCCTGATGGCCCGGGTGCACCGCCATGGCCTGGCGCCTGCCAGCCTGGTGCTGGAAGTCACCGAATCGATGCTGATGACCGACCTGGACCGCGCGGTCGAGCGCCTGCATGCCCTGCACGACCAGGGGTTCAAGCTGTCGCTGGACGACTTCGGCACCGGCTACTCGTCGCTGGCGTACCTGAAACGCTTTCCGATCGACGAGCTCAAGATCGACCGCAGCTTCGTGGTGGATGTCGACCGCGGCGGCAAGGACGCGGCGCTGATCGCCGCCATGCTGACACTGGCGCAGCTGATGCAGTTGCAGGTGGTGGCCGAGGGCGTGGAAACCGCAGCCCAGGCGGCCGCGCTGCAGCGCCTGGGCTGCGGCGTCCACCAGGGCTACCTGTATGCCCGACCGATGCCGGCCGACGCGTTCGAGGCGCTGCTGGCGCGCAGCGCCGCCGGCCACACCCCGCTGAGGGCCTGAACCGATGGACACCTGCACCTTCGCCCGCCGGGCCCTGGCGGCCGCGGCATGGGCCTGCCTGGCCAGCCCCGCGCAGGCCGACAACACCGACGAGCTGGCCGCGCTGCTGGCCACGCCGGTCTACGCCGCGTCGAAGTACCAGCAGCGCGCGGCCGAGGCGCCGGCCGCCGTCACCGTGCTCACCCAGGGCGACATCCGCAGCTTTGGCTGGCGCACCCTGGGCGAGGTGCTGGGCGGTGTGCGCGGGGTGGCCACCCGCTACGACCGGGCCTACACCTACCTGGGCGTGCGCGGCCTCAGCCGGCCGGGCGACTACAGCTCGCGCCTGCTGCTGCTGGTCGACGGGGTGCGCGCCAACGACAACATCTACGACTCGGTGCTGGTCGGGCGTGAGTTTCCGATCGACGTGGCCCTGATCGAGCGGGTCGAGTTCATCCCCGGCCCGGGCTCGGTGATCTACGGCCCGAATGCGGTGTTCGGGGTGATCAACGTGGTCACCCGCAGTGCGGCCAGCCTGCGCGGCCAGTCGGTCACTGTCAGCGTGGACAGCCAGCAGGCGCGCAAGCTGCAGTTCAGCGCCGCGCAGGAGTTCGGCCCGGGCGCGCTGCTGCTGGCCGCCAGCGCCGAGCAGCGGCCCGGCACCGACCTGGCCCTGCCGGCCTTCGACCCTGCCGGCGGCGACGGCCGGGTGCAGGGACTGGACGGCGAGCGCGACCGCAAGCTGCAGCTGCGCTGGACGGGCGCCCACTGGAACCTCAGCGCCATCGTGTCGGAGCGGCAGAAGACCGTTCCGACCGCGCCCTACGGGCTGGTGTTCGGCGACCGCACCGTCTGGACCGACCGCATGGCGCTGGTCAGCGGCAGCTGGCAGCGCCTGGCAGCCGACGGCAGCGGCTGGGCACTGCAGACCGGCGTCGGCCAGTACGACTACCACGACAGCGGCCGCTACGAACCCGACCGCCTGCTGGCCGTCTACCGCAACCAGGGCCGCTGGTGGCAGGCCGAGGCGCGGCGCACCTGGCGCCTGGGCGATGGGCAGATGCTGCTGGCCGGCGCCGAGGTGCAGCGCAACATCCGCCAGCAAGCGGCCAGCACGGAGATCGACGCCGCCGGGGTGCCCACCCGCAGCGTCAACGCAGACCAGGGCACCCGCGCCGGTCTCTTCGTCACCGGGGAACTGGCGCTGGCGCCACGCTGGAAGCTGGGCCTGGGGGCGCGGCTGGACCGCGAGACCACGGGCGCGTGGCATGGCACGCCGCGCGTGTCGCTGCTGTGGCAGCCCACACCCGACTGGGTGGTCAAGGCGCTGGCCGGCGAGGCCTACCGCGAGCCCAACTTCTACGAGCGTGCGCCGGCCGAGCCTGGTGCGCCCTGGAACCACACCTTGCAGCGCGAGCGGGTGCGCGCGCTGGAGCTGGCCGCGGACTGGCGCGTCAGCCAGCGGCTGCGCCTGTCGGCGTCGCTGTTCGACAACCGCGTGCAGGACATGATCGAGCAGCAGGCCCAGCCCGATGGCCTGCTGGTGTACGGCAACGTGGGTGCGGCGCGGGCGCGCGGCCTGGAGCTCGAGGCCGAGCTGCTGTCGGCAGGCGGCTTGCGCTGGCGTGCCAGCGTCACGCAGCAACAGGTGCGCCTGGACGATGGCAGCGCGCCATCGAACGCGCCGGGCACGCTGCTGAAACTGCATGCCACCACCCCGCTGCCGGGCTGGCCGGTGCGGCTGGGGCTGGAGCTGCAGGGCATCGGCGCGCGCAAGACCCTGGCCGGCGCGCGCCTGGGCGCCCAGCTGCTGGCCCACGCCACCGTGCTGTGGGACCCGCCCGGCCAGCCCTGGTCGCTGGCCGGCAGCATCTACAACCTGGGCAACCGCCAGGTGGCCGACCCCGCCGGGCCGGAGCACCTGGGTGACCGCATCGTGCAGGACGGGCGGGTCATGGCGCTGCGCTGGTCGATGTCGTTCTGAGTTGCAGAACCCGCGTCCATGCTGCGCTGCCCGCCCTGCTTCCGGCCGATGCGTGCTGCGCTGGCCGGCGCCGTCGCCGCGCTGGCCCTGGCGGGCGCCGCCCTGCCGGCCCGGGCCCAGGCGCAGCCCGAGGCCGCGCTCAAGGCCCGGCTGACGCTGAGCCTGACACGCTTTGCGCAGTGGCCCGAAGCGCCGGCCGGCGCCGACCTGCACCTGTGCCTGGCCCAGCGGGATCTGCCGACCGCGCAGGCCTTTGCCGAGCTGGACGGCCAGTTGGTCAACGGCCGGCGCGTCAAGGTGGTCAAGGTGCCACCGGTGGCCGGCTGCCATGTGCTCTTCGTGCACGCCAGTGCCGAGCGCGTGCCGGACCTGGTGCGCGCTGCCGGTGCCGGCACCGGCGCCGTGCTGATCGTCGGTGACGCCGAAGGCCTGCTGGCCCAGGGTGGCATGGTGGAACTGGTCGCCGTCGATGACGCCATCCGCTTCGATATCCACACAGGCGCGCTGCGGCGGGCCCGGCTGTCTGTGTCCAGCCAGGTGCTCAAGCTGGCGCGGCAGGTGCGCGAATGACGCGCTGGCCGGTGTCGACGCTGGAGCCCCCGCGCTTCAGCCAGCGGCTGGGGGTGCGCCTGGCCACCCTGCTCGGCATGGGGGCGGCGTTGTCGGCCCTGCTGGCCACGGCAGCCATGCTGGCCATGGCCGGGTATTTTGCCGACGAAGACAACCGCGACGAGGCGCAGCAGGTGGCGCGCAGCCTGGCGTTTGCGTTGCAGGCGCCCGTCAGCTTCGAAGACACGCAGGGCATCCGCGATGCCGTGGCCGTGCTGCAGGCCCGGCCGCAGATCCAGGGGGCCTGGGTGCACGATGGCGCGGGCCGGCTGGTCTACACCTTTGGCAACGCGCCGCGCCAGGCCCCGGCGGCTGGCACCGGCGGCCTGGCCCAGGGCTGGCTGCGGGTGGAGGCGCCCATCGTCGCGGGCGCGGCCGGCGACACGGTGGGCCGGGTCAGCCTGCATGTGAACCTGCAGGATGCCCGGCGCAAGCTGCGTGTGCAGGCCCTGGCGGCGGCCGCCGCCGGCCTGCTGGCCGCCACGCTGGCCCTGCTGCTGTCGCAGCGCCTGGCCCGGCGCATCAGCGTGCCGATGGTGCAGCTCGCCGCCACGGCCGCCAAGATCACGCGCGAGCAGAACTACGCGCTGCGCCTGCCGGCCGGCGGCAGCGACGAGCTGGGCGTGGCGGTGAACGCCTTCAACCACATGCTCGACGAGATCGGCGAGCGCGGCGCGGCCTTGCTGTCGGTGAACCAGCAGCTGCAGCACCAGGCCGACCTGGCCCAGGCGGCGCAGGCGCGCGCCGAGTCGGCGTCGCAGGCCAAGACCCGCTTCCTGGCCAACATGAGCCATGAGCTGCGCAGCCCGCTCAATGGCGTGATCGGCGCCGCCCAGCTGCTGCAGGCCCAGGGTGCCGACCCGACCCGGCGGGCCGAGCTGGTGGAGATCATCCGCACCAGTGGCAGCAACCTGCTGGGGCTGATCGAGCATGTGCTGGACCTGGCGCGCATCGAGGCCGGCGCGCTGGAACTGCAGCCGCGCGACTTCGACCTGCTGGACTGCCTGGACGCGGCGATGCTGTCGTCGGCCCCGCTGGCCAGCGCCAAGGGCCTGCGCCTGAGCTGCCGCGTCGACCCGCACCTGGAGGCCTGGCGCCACGGTGACGACGCACGCCTGCGCCAGCTGGTGCTCAACCTGCTGGGCAATGCGGTGAAGTTCACCGCCCGGGGCGATGTGTCGGTGGACGTGCGCAAGCTCGGCGCCGACCGGCTGCAGATCCAGGTCCGCGACACCGGCATCGGCATGGCGCCGGAGGCGCTGGCCACCATCTTCGAGCCGTTCCAGCAGGCGGATGCGTCCACCACGCGCCGGTTCGGCGGCAGTGGCCTGGGCCTGGCGATCTGCCAGGACCTGGCGCGGCTGATGGGCGGGCGCGTCTCGGCGCAGTCGATCCTGGGTGTGGGCTCGTGCTTCACGCTCGACCTGCCGCTGCCGCTGGCGCACCAGGCCCCGCCGGTGCCCGCGCCCCTGGGCCTGCGGGTGGCCTGGTGCGAACCGCATGAACCCAGCGCCCAGGCGCTGGCCGCCCTGCTGCAACGGCTGGGTTGCGAGGCGCAGCGCTGCATGGACATGGCTTCGCTGCGGGCCTTTGTCCAGGCGCCGCACGCGGCCGGCCAGCCGCCGTGGTGCGTGGTGGCGGTGGACGCCGAGCCAGGCCGGCAACTGCTGCCCGCGGCCTTGCGCTGGCTGGACCCCGCCCGGGTGCTGACCGTGGACGGCGCCGTCGACGCGGTGGCTGCCCACACGCGGCAGGCGCTGGGGCTGCCGCAGGCCATGTCGCGCCCGGTGCTGCGCGCCGCCCTCGTCAGCCGGCTGCAGGGGCAGGGGCAGGGGCAAGGGGCGCCGGCATCTGATCCGGCGGCTGCAGCGCTGCCCGTGGCCGGCCCGGTGGCGGCGCAGGTGCTGCTGGTCGAGGACGACACCATCAACCAGTCGGTGGTGCGATCGATGCTGGAGCATGCCGGCCTGGCCTGCACCGTGGCCGCCAACGGGGCGCTGGCACTGCAGGCCCTGGCCGCCGCCCCGTTCGACCTGGTGCTGATGGACTGGCAGATGCCCGAGATGGACGGGCTGGAAGCCACCCGGCGCCTGCGCCGCGGCGAGGCGGGCGAGCGCAACCGCCAGGTGCCGGTGGTGGCACTCACTGCCAATGCCTTTGCCGAAGACCGCGACGCCTGTCTGGCGGCCGGCATGAACGACTTCATCACCAAGCCCGTGCTGGCGGCCCACCTGCTGGCCGTGGCCGGGCGCTGGATCCGGCGCCCGGGCCCGCCTGCTGCCGCGCCGCCAGACGCAGCGCCGACCCTGGCCGGCGCCGATGCCACCACCGCGGCAGACCCGGCCGACGACGGCGTGCCGGTGCACGACCCGGCGGTGCTGGGCCGGCTGCCGATGGTGGCCGATGGCTCGGACCCGCAGTACGCCCAGCGCCTGCTGGACTTGTTCGACCGCACCACCGGCGAGGCCCTGGCGGCGATGCAGCAGGCCGTTGCCGCCGCCGACCTGGCCACCGTGCAGCGCGGCCTGCACAGCCTGAAGTCCAGCGCCGGGCAGGTGGGTGCGATGGCACTGGCGGCCGAGGCCGCCCGCGCAGACGCCGCGATGCGCCGTGGCGAACTGGACGCCGCAGCCCTGCCGGCGCTGCTGCAGCGCCTGCAGGCCGCGCACCGGCGCTTTGCCGGCGCGGTGGCCATGCAGCGCGCCGCCTGAGCGCGCGGGCCTGGCCGGTCAGCGGTTGGTGGCCTGCACCTGCCGCCGCGCCTCCACATAGCCGCTGCGCACCACGGCGGCGGCGTCGGGGCAGCTGGTGGCGCTGTTGCAGGCCACGGCGTCGATGGTGAACAGGCGCACCGCCAGGTCGGCACCGGCGGCGTCCTTGCCCTCGTTGTAGACGCTGGAGTTGCAGGTCACGGTGGCACGCATGCCGCCGTCGGCCGACAGGTCCAGCGTCTGCGTGGCGCCGTTGCAGCTGGTCCAGCCGCCCTTCAGCGCCTGGTACAGGCCCCATTCGATGCCGGCGCGTGCGGCAGCGCTGGCGCGCAGGCCCTGCACATCCTGCTGCACCATGGTCTGGCCCTGCTGGCCAAAGCGCACCACCGCCGCCGCCACCGTGGCCAGCAGCACCAGGACCACGATCACCGCGATGGCCCCCAGACCTCGGGATGGTGGTGTCGGCAGTGGGTGAATGCAGCGCGGGCCGTTCATGGCACGTTGCTCACATGGGCCCCCAGCACCAGGCTGGCGGTCTCGTTGTTGCGCGTCAGCTCGATCTGCAGCGACACGAAGCCGCTCTGCTGGGTGGCGCCCTGGTTGGCGTTGTAGAGGAAGCGGCAGCTGCGCACGCCGGTGGCCAGCACGTCGGCCCCGGTCACCGCCGGGCAACTGGTGGGGGCAGTGGTGTTGAACCCGTAGTTCTTCAACCGGTACAGCACGCCGGGTGCGTCGCCGTTGCCGTCCAGCGTGGTGCTGGCGCCGCTGCAGGCGTAGAACACCGCCTTCTGGCTGTCGGGCACCCAGGTGAAGCGGCCGCCCTCGTAGCCCAGCGGGAATTGCAGCGCATCGATCGACAGCCGGTGCCGCCCGTGCGCCGCGGCCGGCGTGGCCAGCGCGGTGATGGCGCTGCGGTTGGTGCCGCTGTACACGTCGCCCGGGTTCTGGTTGTCCACCACCACCCAGTCGCCCACCGCCGGCAGCGGCTGCAGGTTGCTGAACACGTCGAACTGCGTGGTGGCCACCTGGGGGTCGGCCGGCGCGCTGCCGGCCGTCACGCCATCGGCCGCCATGCGGTAGCGCCCGCCGCCGCCGGTGGGCACCAGCTCGAAGCACTGCGTGTTCGGCGTGCGGATGGAATTGGGCACCGCGGCGCGCACATCGCGCAGCATGCGGCGCAGTGCGTGGTCGGCGTCCGACGCCAGCGCGGCGCGGGTGCGCACCGCCAGCCAGCTGTCGACCGCCGGCCGCAGAAACACCACCAGCGTGGCGCCCATCAGGCCGAACAGCACCAGCGTGACGATCAGCTCCACCAAGGTGAAGCCGCGGCGTCGGGCGGGGGCGTGGTGCTTCATGACGCGTAGTCCGTGCGCCAACCCACCAGCGACAGCGTCTGTCCGTCGGCCTGCACGGTGATGGTGATCTTCAGCGCGGCGCCCACGCCGCCCAGCGTGCCGGTGGCCACGGTGGCGCGCACCTGCAGGCCGGCCAGCGCCGGGATGGCCACGCCGTCCACGGTGCACACGCCGGTGCTGCTGTAGCCGTTGTAGTCGCGCACGTCGTTGAAGGTGTCGCGGGCGCAGCCGGCGGGGGCGGTGTGCGCGGCCACCGCGTAGGGCTTGAGCTGGATCTCCTCCAGCAGCTCCTGCGCCACGGCGATCATCTGCTTGTGCACCACCGGGTCGGCGCTGTGGCGGGTGACGCTGCCAAAGGCCGCCAGCACGCCGGTGAGCCCCACGCCGATGACGACGATGGCCAGCAGCGCCTCGGGCAGGCTGAAGCCGCGGCCCGCGGGCCGGCTGGGGCGGGCGCGGCGGCGCTCAGCGCACATGGCCGGTCTCCCCGGTGATCTGCAGCGCCGCTTCGCCGGCGATGGCGATGGTGGCGTTCACCGCGGCCAGCCCGGCGCCGTCGCTGGTGATGCGGCCGTCGGGCTGCAGGTACAGCGTGCCCGCCGGGGTGACGGTCACCGCCAGCGACTGCCCGTCCACCGCCCAGCGGGCGTCGCCATCGGGGCCGGGCAGCGGCGTGTCGCAGCTGGTGGCCGGGTTGGCGCTGGCCAGGGCCATCTGCACCGCGCCGGTGGCCACCGTCAGGCACACCAGCCGCCGGTGGCCGGTGGCCAGGCTGCGGGCCTGCAGCGTGGCGGCCAGCACCTGGTCGCGCCAGGCGCTGCCGCGCAGGCCCAGCGTGCCGTCCAGCCGCGGCAGGGCCACCACCGCCAGCACGCCCACCAGCAGCAGCACGGCGATCAGCTCCACCATGGTGAAGCCGCGTGCCGGCCGTGGGCTGACCGGGTCAGTACAGGTCGCGTGCATGGACGGTCTTGCGGGTTTCCGGGGCAAAGATGCCGAAGCTGGCGCGTGCGGCGGGGTCGCGGTCGGCCGACGCGGCGCAGCTGCCGTTCTGGGCACGCAACCAGGGCAGGGCGGCGCCGGTGGTGGCGGGGTGGGCGGTGTTGCAGGACTGGTCGGCAGTGGTGCTGCCCAGGTTGAGGGCGATGTCCAGGCTGAGGGTGCTGCCGGCCGGGGTGGGCGCTGCCAGGGTGATGCTGCCGCTGCCGCTGCCGATGGCCAGCGCACCGGCGCTGGTGGTGGCGGCGCTGGCCGCGCCCGTGGCGCCGCGCGGGTTGGCCAGGGCCACGCTGGCGCCGGCCAGCGCGGTGCAGCTGTCGGCGCTGTTGAGCAGCCAGGCACTGCCGGCCCAGTACTCGGCCACCACCGGCAGCTGCAGCGCGGCCGTGGCCTTGCCGAAGGCGTTGCTCAGCCGCAGCCGGCCGCTGCGCAGCGGCAGCGTGGGCTCGGTGCCGCCGGCCGAGCTGACCAGGGCGGCGCCGCTGGCGCCATTGCTGGCGCGCAGCACCAGGCTCTGCGGGGCGGTGGCCTTGGTGCTGAAGGCGTAGCTCGGCAACGCGCTGGCCACGCCGGCGCTGAAGGCGCTGGCGGCGATGCTGGCGCCCGACAGCGTGCCCAGGCCCAGGCCGCCGGCGTCGGCCAGCGTCACCGCCTGGGCGAAGGTGGGGGTGGTGGTGGCCGTGCCATTGAAGTTGACGGTGGTGCCGCCGGCGGCGTTGAGCGCCGTCACCGTGGTGGGGATGGGCTGGCCGGCGTAGCTGAAGGCGCCGCAGGCATGGCTGGCGGCCACGCTGAAGCGGTGCGGGATCACGTCGCCGACGGAGCCGTTGGTGGCGCTGGTGGCCACGTACAGGCACTTCTTGGGCACGCCCACCAGCGGGTCGCCGAAGTTCGGGTTGTTGCAGGCCACATTGCCGGTCTGCCCGGCCTTGGCCACCCAGGTGCCGCGCTCGCCGTAGTACACCGTGGCGGTGGTGCCGGCAGGCAGCGCGCAGGTGCCGTTCTCGTTGGCGCAGGTGATGGCATTGCCGGCGCTGCTGCCATAGGCCTGCAGGCCGCTGCCCAGGTAGCCGCCGGCATTGGTGCTGCGCACCACCAGGTCGCCGCGGCCCACTTCCGTCCAGGCCAGGTTGGTGGCGCTGGCGCTGCCGTTGGTAAAGGCACCGAAGCCGCCCGAAAAGCTGCCATTGGCGGCACCACCCCCGGTGGGCTGCAGGCGTGCCCAGCCCACGAACAGCGTCTCGGCGCCGGTCTCGCGGCCGAAGTTCGGGGTGGCGTCGCCGCTGGCGTTGCGGGCCGTCACGGTGGCGCTGAAGCCGCTGCCCGCACGGATCGGCCCGGCGGTGATGCTGCCCAGGCTGAAGCGCTCCGGCGCGGCGATGAAGCTGTCGCTGCCGCTCATCACCAGGCCGGTGTCGGCGGTGGCGGCACCGCCGGTGTAGGTGGCGCTCAGGGTCAGCTGGCCGGCGTCGGCG